>Ga0207433_10000147_pt1 | contig 167408 bp, 162 predicted proteins | sample YelNatPaOPGAMG01_FD_187559 | JGI IMG/M metagenome (GOLD analysis project Ga0207433, IMG submission 187559) | Hot spring thermophilic microbial communities from Obsidian Pool, Yellowstone National Park, USA - OP-RAMG-01 (SPAdes) (version 3) | ecosystem: Environmental > Aquatic > Thermal... | reverse complement strand
CGTCCGGTTTGACGAGGGGGAGGGGCAAGCGTTGCATGGTCTGCCGGCCTTTTGCCACGCCGTCCGAAAGGGCCGAGACCTCGGAAGTCGGTGACCTAAACAATGCTTGTTCCCTCTCTACTCTACACTCATAAGTCTTGAGGTTAAGGTTTCCAGGGAAATCTGCCGATGAGTAAATGCAAGGCAGATAGAAGGAATTGCATGGCGTTTCCCAAAAAGAGAGTGGACCGGAAGGTCCTGCGCTTCCCGGTGCGGCTGTCGCTGCACGAAATAAACAGCCGTCCGGCCCCCGACTCTTATCTGGTGGACATCAGTTCCCTGGGGGCCCAACTGGAAACCCCCCAGTTTGTGTCTCTCAATACGCCGGTGGAATTTGTGGTCCGCTTCCCCTGGAGCGAAAAAGAAACCTGCCTGGCCGGGCTGGTAAAGTGGATCAAGCCGTTGATCGGCAAGCCCGGACGTTTCCGGCTGGGCCTGCGGTTTCACCAGGCTTTCTGGGAATTGGACCTGCTGGCCCGGGCCGGGAAGCTTTGAGGAGGTTTTTGCTTTTCAGTTTTCGCTTTTAGGCAAAGAAAGCGAGTCGAGACTTCTGCGGGGATTAGCTAGTTCTCATCCAGAAAGTCGTGCTTTTATGTTGGTGTTTTAGCGTCGGCGGGCCATTTTTAGCCGAAACTTTGGTTAATCAAGAGCTATGAGAGCAAAATTGGCAGTAAGCCGGGCCTGTGGGCCTGATTTACCTCCCTTCCGGGCAGACCTCTCCCCTGGCCGGGAATCCCTGGGTGGGTCTGCCTTATGGCGTCAGCAGCAATATCCCCAAAACCAGGACATTGTAAGACACCTCGGCGCTCCAGGCATACTGCCGGAAGCCAGGCCAGCCCTGCCAGGGACAGCGATCCAAACCAAAGGCCCGTTTCAGCCGGGAAATATTGGCTTCGAGGCCGGCCCGAAAGTTGCGCAGCTTTTTGTAAACCCACAGGCTCTGGACCATCTCCAAAACTTGGAAAGTTAGCTTTCTAAACCATATCAACCAGTTAGTTGAGATAGGATACCACTTGCCAACGAAAATCGCGAGGAGAAAATTACCCTTTAGTAAATTATTTCAACAAGATGTCCTTTCCGGATGAGAACTAGTTAAAAAACCGCCGCGCCGGCTGGATTGAGGCAGGCAATTTCGTCCAGTCGCAATTAGGTATCAGCGGACAATGTCAAAACCTGGAAGGTGACAGACACACCAATTTTTCCGAGGGCTGAAAACATATGTACACTATTCCCTTGACTGTCCAAACCCCCAGAAGGCGGGTGCCCCGGCGGGCCCAGCGCTATGCCGTACGCTGGGTCATCAAGGAAATAAACGACAAACCGGTTCGGGATGCCTGGATGGTGGACGTCAGCGCCATGGGGGCCCGGTTGGAAACCACCGCCGCACTGAGCCCCAGACTGCCGGTAAAATTCGTCGTCATCCTTCCGGATGATACCGAGCTAGTGGTTAATGGCCGGGTGGTTTGGATGCGCCCTGTCTTTTCCAGCCGGGGCCGGTTCCACCAGGGCATCCAGTTTTATGGGATCAACTGGGAGCTGGACCGCTTGGCCAAGCGGGAGACACCACCAGAAAGCTTGCGGAAGTAAGAAAACCCGGGAAAACTTGCTGCGCCAGGCGAATTTGTCAGAACAATACCCCTTCCCGAAAAGCGCCTTATCAAAGAAGATCTTTCCTGGACGTCCAAGCTCAAGCTCCCGGCGGTACGTGGGCGCCTCATGGTGATCTCCTGCACCAGGCCTCTTTTTTTCTTCATTGCTCATCCCAAGCTGGTTAATTCTAACCAATTTTCTCTCACCATTAAGATTTTTCCCGGATTGTCCTTGACTAATTTAAACCGGGCTCTACCTTAAGTTTGACAATAGCCAAACATACGCACGAAACGAGCAGGCCCAAGGGGCCTGGTGGCACTGACCTGCGAGCGGTGAGAATGCCCCTCTTGAAGGCAGGGATGCCTTTTCACCCATGAGGGCAAGAGACAGTGCGGCGAATTCTCTGCGAGTGGCGTGGAATTAAGCTCTATTCCTACCTTGTCCTGCTTTACCTGGGAACCCTTCTGGGTATTTGTGCCGGTACCTACGGCGCCAGTTTACGCGGCCTCAATCCGGGCCGGATCTACCTGGCCATGCTGCTCCTCTTTCCCTTGGGCCTGGTGGGCGCCAGGCTTCTTTTCGTCATTACGCACTGGCCCCTCTATAAGCGCGAACCTCACCGGATCTGGCGGCAGTCAGAAGGCGGCTCCTCCTTGTATGGCGGCCTGATCCTGTTTTTTCTCCTATCGCTCCCCCTGCTTAATGTTTTGGGAATTTCCATCGGCGGCTTTTGGGACGCGGCCAGCATCACCCTGCTCACCGCTATGATCTTCACCAAGGTGGGCTGCCTCTTAAACGGCTGCTGCGGGGGCAAACCCACCACAGGACCTGTGGCCCTCTATCTCCCCAACCTGCAGGGTGTCTGGTGCCGCCGGGTGCCCACCCAACTTTTGGAAGCCGCCTGGGCCGCGCTGATCCTGCTCGGCCTGCTGGGACTTTGGAACCGCTTCCCCTTTGACGGGGGTCTGTTTCTTTATACCGTGACCGCCTACGCCCTGGGACGCTTCTGGCTCGAGGCCACCCGGGACGATGTCGAAACAATGGGCGCTTTCTCTCTGCACCGCACCATCTCCCTGATCCTGGCCGGGGCCTGTCTGGCTGGTTTCTGGTTTATGTGGCCCCGTTGAAAGCGGGGTCGGGACGGGCGCAACCGGTGGCGGGGAGCCAGGTGAGCCCGCAGATCAAACCAGGAGGTTTCCCATGAGCGCCCTGTATTTCCTGGTCGGCGCCCTGGCCGTGCTCCTTGCCCTGTTGTTGTTGGGGTTTGTGGGCTGCGATATGGTTTTTGGCCTTGACCGAGTCCCACCCCCCGGCACCACCCCTCCTTCGCCGGATGACTATCCCGCCGTGATCCAGGCCACCCCGGATCTGGTGGCCTACTGGCGACTCGGGGAGCCCCCCGCACCCGCCACCACGATCCTGCCGGCTTCGATGCCCATACCACCCGGTGCAGAAAAATCGGCCAAGGACACCTTCGGCGGGTTTGACGGCTACTACTTCAGGATGAATCCCGTCGCCACGCCGGATTACGCCCGCAAATCGCCGCCCGCTTCCGGCACCCTCTCTCTCGGGGTGACCCCCGGCCTGCTTGAGGCCAACAATCAGGAAAATGACCCGTGCCCCTACCTTGATGGCGGCTATATCCAGGTGCCCTGGGAGGCTCATCTGAACCCCCAGGCCTTCTCCCTGGAAGCCTGGGTTGCTCCCGATCCTGCCTTGGACCCGCAATTCTATTACTGCCTGGCGGAGTCCACCGGGCCGGCAGGGCTTAGCCCCAGGAAAACCGGCTGGGGCCTCTACCTGGGACCTGACCCGGGCCATCCCGGCTCCCTTGTCTGGCAGGTCTGGATGGTCTTTAACAACACATTCAATCAAGTGGCGGTGGGCAAATACGATTTTCTCAAGGATGCCGCCAACCAGGTGATTTCACAACTGCGGTTGACCTATCTGGTCCTCACCTTCGACGGAGTTCACAAATTGCAGCTCTGGCTCTACTTTCCCAATATCGGCATGGATCTCGACGTCCTGGAAACGCCCTACCTGAATATCACTATGCCGAATTTCACCTTCCTGCCCAATGACGTTTCTCCCAACGGACAGGGGGACTTCTTCATCGGGGCGGGGAGCAACCTGTATCCGGTCCTGGGAGTTCCACCCCAGCGCCTGTATCCCTTTAAGGGTAAAATTCAGGAAGTGGCCCTCTATAAAAGCGATTTATCGGCGCCGAATAATGCCGGGGTGCAAACAACCTTAAGGGAACATGAGATGGCCGGTGGGAATCTCTAAACAATCTTTATAGAAAAGAGACCTCACGTGAGTATCATAAAAGGAGAGTTCAGATGATTATCGTCTATTTCCTGATCGGCGCCCTGGCCCTGCTGGTTACGGTGGTGCTGCTGGGTTTTGTTGGCTGTACGCCGTTTAGCGCCGCAGATCCGGCTCCCGACGCCACCCCACCGCCGGCGCCGGCCACGCCTCCTCCCGGCTCCGGGAATCCCCCCGGGTCGGGTACTCCGCTGCCGGACTTGGGCGACTACGGCAACTGGGTGGTCAGGACCAATGATGTCGTGGCCTACTGGCGGCTGGGAGACCCGGCCACGGTAACGGTGCTCAAGGCCTCGGACCCCATACCGGCCGGGGCCGTCAAAACGGCCAAAGACAGCTTCAACGGCTATGACGGCTATCACTTCAAGTTAAATCCCGTGGCGACGCCGGACTATGCGCACCATTCCCCCAAGACCACCGGCGAGGTCATCCCCGGGGTTACCCCTGGCCTTCTCCAAGTCAAGCCTCAGGATAACTTGCCTTGCCTTCAACTTACCGGGGGATACGTCCAGGTCCCCTGGGACAACCACCTCAATCCCCCGTCCTTCACCCTGGAGGCCTGGGTCTCTCCCGATCCCACCATGTTCGATACCGCGCCCGGGGCCCAACAGTTTTTTTACTGCCTGGTGGAATCCGCCGGACCAGCCAGCCTGGGCCAGAAAAAAACCGGCTGGGGCCTTTACCTGGGGCCGCAAAGCACGGTCGCCCCGTTGGGTCCCCTCTGCTGGCAGGTCTGGATGGGGGATGGCAGCAAATTTAACCAGGTAGCCATCGCCGATACCGGGAAGACCCAACTGACGCTGACTTATCTGGTGCTGACCTACGACGGCGCGCAAGGCTTGGAGCTCTGGCTGTACTACCCCGAGACGGAAAGTGACATTAATGATCTCCTCAAATCATCTATCAAGAAACCCATAAACCCCTTCACCTTCCATGTGAACGACTCCACAAGTGACGGCAAGGGCGATTTCATCATCGGGGCGGGCAGCAACCTGTTCCCGGCCGTGGGCACCCCTGCTCAACGCCTGTATCCTTTTAAGGGGAAAATCCAGGAGGTGGCGCTCTACAAAAGTGTCGTCCCTGGCTACATCTTGGAATCCCATTTTCTAGCTGGCGGAAACCTCTAGAATCTCTAACTACAAGGAGTAAAACTCATGCCCTCTGCAAAAGATTTCTATAACCGCATTGTCGAGGTTCGGGACAACACGGACCAAATCAGCAGCAAGCTGGACACCGTCATCAGTCACCTGGGCACCATCGAAGGCAAGCTGGATGTCATCGATACCGACATCAAGAAGGTGCAGCAACTGCTCCTCTGGGGCTTCCAGCAACTCATCGTCATCGGGCATTACACCAATCAGGCCCTGTTCCACAACAACCAGCAGAACGACACCATGATCTGCCAGCTGCAGCAGATTGCCGAGAACACCTGCTGCACCTGTAATGAAGCTCATATCCAGACCGGGCTCCAGAAAGATATCCAGGCGGCGATGCGCAAGCTCGCCGACCTCTATGCCGCCACTCACGGCGATGCGGCCCTCACCCTGGAGCGGGAGGCCGAACTGCGCAAACAGATCGAGGTCTGCTGCCCGCCCAAGCCGCCGGAGCCGGCGTGCGTCGAGAGGCCGTGCCCCAAGCCGGAGCCCTTTGAAAAGAAGCCTCCGAAGACCGAACCGCCGCCGCGGGAGGGGTAGGAAAAGCTGGGGGACGTGCGGAAGACCGGAAAACAGGGCCATAAGTCTAAAGCCAAATGGCTGGCGGGAGGAGGGCCAGGGACCGACAGCCCGGGAAACCCTGACCCTCAACCCAGAACTGCCCCTGGGATAATCTGATTTTTCGAGCGGAGGCGACATGCCCCTGATGCTGCTGGGGGTCGCGGGGTTCTCTTTTTTCCTGGATCAGGCCACCAAGAGGTTGGTGGCCCGTCGATTGGCGGCGGGGCAGTCCGTGCCGTTAACGTCCTGGCTCAGCATCAAGCGGATGAACAACACTTGGGGCTTGCCGCTGCTCCGCAACCCCCGGGGGCAGATTATGCTCCTGGCGGCGGTGGTCGGCGGCGTCTGTCTGCTGGTCTGGCAGGGGCTCTTCTTCCAGCGCCCCGCCGCTCAAGTCGGTCTCGGCCTGGCCTTGGGCGGCGCCACTGGCAATGTCTATGATCAATTCCGGCGGGGCGCGGTGCTGGACTTCCTGGACCTGGGCTGGTGGCCGGTCTTCAATCTCGCGGATGCTGCAATCACCATGGGAGTCCTCACCGCGCTGTGGTTTTTCTCCTGGTAGGCCTGACGAGGCGGGTCAGCTCCCGGAACTCGCCCCGGGGCCTGGCCGGGATAAAACTCGGCTGCCAAAGCCCGGCCTGGAGCAATTGCGCCAGCCACAGACAATCTTTGACGTCGGTCTTGCGGCGGGGACGTGTTCCCATGGCGAGCGTTCACCAAAAGCAGGGTAAAGCGATCCTCCGGGAGGTTGTAAATGGGCTTCCAATAGAAAAGTTTCGAGTTTGGAGTTTAAGTTTCGAGTCTGTGGCGGGAAAACGGAGCGCCTCCCGTCTATCAGGGTTCCCGCGGCACAGGTGAGGACAACTGTACCACCTAATTTTTCATTTTTTCAGAGAGCCACCGGCTCATAAGCGACTGTTCTTTTCCCTTGAGTTCGCCCCTGCCCGGACCTTCCCTTTTCCCCCCGGATAGGCTATAAATTACTATTAAACTCTTTGAGGTCTTAAACCTTGCCACTTATCGTACAAAAATATGGCGGCACTTCCGTGGCCAATCCCGACCGTATCGCCAACGTGGCCAACCGGGTCATAAAGGGCGTAATGGACGGCAACAAGATGGTGGTGGTGCTCTCGGCCATGGCCGGGGAGACCGACCGGCTCATCAACCTGGCCAAGGAGCTGTCCGACCCCCCCGACCCCCGGGAGTTGGACGTCCTGCTGGCCACCGGAGAGCAGGTCACTGTGTCCCTGTTCAGCATGTACCTGAGATCCCAGGGCGTGGACGCCACCAGCCTTTTGGGGCACCAGGCCCGCATCTACACCGACCGGGCCTACGGCCGGGCCCGCATCATCGGCATTGATACGGGCCGTATCCGGGAGGAGCTGAAAAAGGGGCGTGTGGTCACTGTGGCCGGGTTCCAAGGCGTGGACGAAGTGGGCAATATCACCACCCTGGGTCGGGGGGGTTCCGACACCACCGCGGTGGCCGTGGCCGCAGCCCTCAAAGCAGACCTGTGTGAAATCTACACCGATGTGGAGGGCGTGTACACCACCGATCCTCGGGTTTACGAAAGAGCCCGGCTCCTGGATAAAATCTCTTACGACGAAATGCTGGAGATGGCTTCTTTAGGGGCCAAGGTCCTGGAGATCCGTTCCGTGGGTTTTGCCAAACAATACCGGGTGCCGCTCAGAGTGCGCTCCACCTTCAGCGACCATCCCGGTACGCTTGTCTGCATGGAGGACGATGACATGGAAGCAATCCCGGTGTCCGGCGTGGCCTTCAGCCGCAATGAAGCCCGAGTCAGCATCACCCGAGTCCCTGACCGCCCAGGGATCGCAGTGCGTTTTTTTGAGCCGGTGGCCGCGGCCAACATCGTGGTGGACCTGATCATCCAAAACACCAGCATTGACGGCCTGGCGGACATCACTTTCACGGTGCCCAAAAGCGATTTGGCCAAAACCCTGGAAATTGTCCGTAACGTGGCCCGGGAGGTCGGGGCCGGTGAAGTTCACAGCGACGAGAAAATCGCCAAGATTTCCATCGTGGGCGTGGGTATGCGCAACAACGCCGGCATTGCCTCCCGTATGTTCAACGCCCTGGCCCAGGCCGGCATCAATATCATGATGATCAGCACCTCGGAAATCAAAATCTCCTGCGTTATTGAGGACAAATACACGGAATTGGCGGTGCGGGTGCTCCATGACGCCTTCGGCTTGGAAACTCCGCCCCCGAAGAGGTGAATGGGAGAATACGGATCGCAACATTATTTCTCGCATATTTTCAGGCCCATAATGGCTTTGGGATGAAAAAGGATTATTTTTGATGCGCCAGGTGAAAATCTACGACACGACCCTGCGGGACGGCACCCAGGCGGAAGATTTTGTCATCTCCCTGTGGGATAAAATCCGCATAGCCCAGAAGCTGGCCCAGCTTGGGGTGCATTATATCGAGGGCGGCTGGCCGGGGGCCAATCCCAAGGACAAAGATTTTTTTTCCGAGATCAGGAACTATGACCTGGGACCCACCCGGATTGCGGCCTTCGGGAGCACGCACCACAAGGACCGCCAGCCCGATGCCGACTCCAACATGCAGGAGCTGTTGCTGAGCCGGGCCCCGGTTATTACTATTTTCGGCAAGTCCTCCCCGTTTCAGGTCAAAGAGGTGCTCAAGACCACCCTGGAGCACAATCTCGAGCTCATCACCAGTTCCTTGGCCTACCTCAAACCCAAGGTGGACGAACTGATCTATGACGCCGAACATTTCTTTGACGGCTTTAAGGAAGACCGCGAGTACGCCTTGAGCTCGCTTAAGGCGGCGGTGGACGGGGGCGCTGACATCCTGGTGTTATGCGACACCAATGGCGGGACCTTGACCAGTGAGCTTATCGACATCATCAAGGTGGTGAAGGAACGCTTCCCTGGTTTGCCGCTGGGCATCCACGCGCACAATGACAGCGACTTGGCGGTCGCCAACAGCGTGGCCGCGGTGGAACTGGGCTGCGAACAGGTCCAGGGGACCATCAACGGGGTGGGAGAACGCTGCGGCAATGCCAATCTGATTTCCATCATCCCCAACCTGCAACTCAAGATGGGTTTGGAATGCTTGAGCGAAGCCAACCTCAGGCGTCTCCGGGAAGTGTCCCTCTTTGTGTACGAGCTGGCCAACCTGCGCCCCAACCGCTATCAGCCCTATGTGGGTAAAAGCGCCTTTGCCCACAAAGGAGGCATGCACGCGGACGCAGTGAAGAAAAATCCCCGGGCTTACGAGCACGTCAATCCCGAGGCGGTGGGCAATACGCGCTACATCCCGGTGTCCGAACAGGCCGGCAAGAGCAGCATTATCCTCAAGGCCCGGGACTTCGGGCTGGAGCTTCAGCCCAACGAGCCCAAGGTGCGCCTGGCCCTGGACAAGGTCAAGGACCTGGAATCCCAGGGCTTTCAGTTTGAGGGAGCCGAGGCTTCCCTGGAAATGTTGCTCCGGGCTGCCCTGGGCCAATACAAAGAATACTTCCGCCTCATGAGCTACCGGGTCATCGACCAGAAGGTGGGCGAAGACGACCCGCCCATGCCGGAGGCCACCATCCGGGTGCGGGTGGGCGTCCACGAAGTGCATACCGCGGCCATCGGCAACGGCCCGGTGAACGCGCTGGACAAGGCCCTGAAGAAGGCCTTGCTGCGCTTCTATCCCCGGCTCGACGAGGTGCGCCTGGAGGACTACAAGGTGCGGGTCCTTCCCGGGCCCGGCGGCACCGGGGCCCGGGTGCGGGTCCTGATCGAATCCCGGGATGCCCACAACCGTTGGGGCACGGTGGGCGTCGCTCATGACATCATCGAGGCCTCCTGGCAGGCCCTGGTGGACAGCGTCACTTACAAGCTTTTTAAAGACGAACAGCGAACCAAGGGGCAATGAACCGCAGCAGCTAAGGCAAGTATCGGTTTCTTTTCCTTAAGGGCTGGTAAGGGGATGAGGTGAAAGCGAGCTCGGCCCGGGCCGCAACTCACAGTATTGATTAATGGCTGCTGCTCCAAGTGCTCTTATGGCTGTCTTCCGACGGCTTGTTGCTGATTGTCTATGCCTACGTTCAGCCGCGCCCAACTGGGAACCCTGGTGCTGTTTGCCGCATTTCTCTTGCTGGCCTACGCTTGGCGGGGAAAACCGGGGCCTTCCCCTTTTTCCGGCCAAAGTGCCACGGTCAATCCGGTGTTTGTGGAAATAACCGGGGAGGTGGCCCGCCCCGGAGTATATTCCTTTTCGGCCCCCCCTACCCTGCTGGGGGTCTGGCGCCTGGTCGGCGGCCCGGAACCCCTGCCGCCCGCAGACCTTACCTTGCCGCCGGCCAGCCGTCTCGCGGTGGCCGGAAACGGCAAGTATTTCCTGGGAAATATGTCGGGGGAGCTGCTTCTGACCCTGGGGCAAGCCCTGGACCTGAATACCGCCGGCGTCGAAGATTTGGAAGCCCTCCCGGGCATTGGCCCCGCCCTGGCTCAGCGCCTTGTTCGGCATCGACAATCCCTGGGTCCTTTCAGGCAGGTTGAAGACCTCCTGGCAGTGCCCGGGATCGGCCCCAAAACGCTGGCGCGCCTCAAGCCTCTGCTCACCGCCTCGTCTCCCGCAAAATGAAAGGCAGGCGGCAGTTCCCTTATCCCTTTCACGGCGGGTTGGTATGTTGCTTTAGGCTTAAGGTCTAAAACTTAGAGTTTCTCAATATGGAGAAACCGATAATCTACACTATCGGCCACAGCAACCACCCCGAAGTAGAGTTCATGGCGCTCCTGAAACGCCATGCCATCGAGGTGGTGGCCGATGTGCGCAGCAGGCCCTATAGCCGCTTCTGCCCCCATTTCAACCGGGAGGCCTTAACGAAGATGCTCCAGGAAGCGGGCATTCGTTATCTCTTCCTAGGCCGGGAGTTGGGGGGCCGGCCGCCGGACCGGGACCGGCCCTTGGCGGATGAGTTGCTTTATGAGTATTTGCGCTCCCGGCCCCAGTTCCGGGAGGCACTGGCCAGACTGCTGGAGGAGGCCCGCAGATTCCGGGTCTGCCTCCTCTGCGCTGAGGCTGACCCGGCTCGCTGCCACCGGGGTCAGCTTCTGGCACCGGAACTTGCGGACCTGGGAGCCCAAGTCCGGCATATCCGGGGGGACGGGACCCTTCTGGAGCATAGGCGCTTGGAGATACCTGGGAAACCAAGTCAAAAGCGGCTGTTTTGATTTGAGGGTGTTGCGAAAGGGGTCTTGAGGGGAAAGCGGCCCCCGCCCTCCCCTCAAACTCCCTTCCCAACTCCCGGGAAAGCGGGTTTTAGGGTTAACACCTTGATTTATAGATAAATTTTTGTGGGGTTGGGGGAGAAAGCTTGGGAGAGGGGGCCAGGGGCCACCGCCCCCTGGCCCCAAAGCTATTGGCAACAGCCTCATTTTTTAATTAATTAACCATGCTGATTTTAGGGATAGAAACTTCGTGTGACGAGACCGCAGCCGCGGTGGTCGAGGACGGCCGGCGTCTTCTGGGAGGGGTGGTGGCCACCCAGTTCGAGCTGCATGCGGTCTATGGCGGAGTGGTCCCGGAGCTGGCGGCCCGGCGACATCTGGAAAATATCGTGCCGGTGATCCAGGGAGCCCTGGACCAGGCCGGGGTGGGACTCAAGGACCTGGACGGGCTGGCGGCCACCCAGCGGCCCGGTCTTATCGGCGCCCTGGTAGTGGGCATGGCCGTGGCTAAGGCCCTGGCTTACAGCCTGAATATTCCCCTGGCCGGAGTCCACCACCTGGAATCCCATATCGCCGCGCTGTGGCTCACCGACACGCCGCCGTCCTTTCCCTTTGTAGCCCTGGTGGTGTCCGGAGGGCACACCAACCTCTACCTGGTGGAGAGCCTGCTGGCCATGACGCTCCTCTCCCGCACTCGGGACGACGCGGCGGGGGAGGCCTTTGACAAGGTGGCCAAGCTCATGGGTCTGGGCTACCCCGGGGGGGTGGTAATCGAGGCCCTGGCCCAAAGCGGCAACCCCCAGGCCTATGAACTACCCCGGCCCCGCATCCTCGAGGAGCCGCTTACCTTCAGCTACAGCGGCCTCAAGACCGCGGTGGCCTATCTTCTTAAAAAACACCCGGAAATCCTCACTGAAGCCTCTTCTCGGGCGGACCTGGCGGCCAGTTTTCAGGAGAGCGTGGTGGACAGCCTGGTCACCCGGGCCTGGGAAGCTCTGGGACGCACCGGCTGCCGGCAATTGGCGGTGTGCGGCGGCGTAGCGGCCAACCGCCGTTTGCGTCTGGTTTTGCAGGAACGGGCCGCAGCCGACGGCATCAGGCTGTTCTTGCCGCCCTTGTCGCTGTGCACCGATAACGCCGCGATGGTGGCGGCCCTGGGCTACCATCATTTACAGGCTGGCTGGCGGCTCGACTTGGCCGCCGATGTCTTTTCTCGGGGATAGCCACCTGTTTTTGCTGGCACGTCAGGCAAATTAATTATAAAATGAAAGGGTTATCTTGCCCAAGGGCAGCTGCTCCGCGGACCGCACGCTTCAATCTGAAGCCGCGGTGCGCCACAACCACAAACAGAGAGAAAAAATATGCCGCAAGCGCCCTTAGGAGAACGGCTGGCCCTGCTTACGGACCTTTACCAGCTCACCATGGCCGCCTGTTACTTCGATCAGGGCATGAACGAAGAGGCCACCTTCAGTCTCTTTATTCGCAAGTACCCGAAAAATCGAGGCTATTTTGTGGCTGCGGGGCTGTCTGAAGCCCTGGAATACCTGGCCACACTGCGGTTCACCGAGGACGACCTGGCCTACCTGGAATCCACCCGCCTATTTCGCCCCCCCTTCCTGGATTATTTGAAAAATCTGCGGTTCACCGGCGAGGTTTACGCCCTGCCCGAAGGGAGCATTTTTTTTAAGGACGAACCCCTCCTTGAAGTCAGCGCTCCAATCATCGAAGCCCAGCTGGTGGAGACCTTTATTATTAACGCGGTCAATCTCCAAACCCTTATTGCCTCCAAGGCGGCCCGCTCCGTGGAGGCGGCCCGGGGGCGCCCCCTCATCGACTTTTCCCTGCGGCGCACCCAGGGAAGCGACGCGGGCCTCAAGGTGGCCCGGGCCTCCTACCTGGTAGGTTTTGCCGGCACCAGCAACGTCCTGGCCGGCAAGCTTTACGGCATACCCATCTTTGGAACCATGGCCCACTCCTACATCACCAGTTTCCCCGATGAAATCGAGGCATTTCGGGTCTTTGCGAATAATTTTCCCCAGATGGTCACTCTGCTGATCGATACCTATGACAACCTGGTTGGAGCACAAAAGGCCGCCCAAGTGGGAAAAGAGATGGAGGCCCGGGGTGAGCGCCTGCGCTTTGTGCGGCTGGACTCGGGCGACATTGCCGCCATCAGTCAAAAGGTGCGGCGGATCCTGAACCAGCAGGGTCTGGACTACGTGGGCATTCTGGCCAGCGGCGGCTTTGACGAAACCAAAATAGCCGAGGTGCTGGCCAACGGCGGGCTCATCGACAGCTTCGCGGTGGGCACCAAAATGGGGGTCTCGGCAGATGCCCCTTATTTCGACATTGCTTACAAGCTGGTAAAATATGCGGGGCACCCGGTGATGAAGTTGTCCACCGGCAAGGTGACCCTAGTGGACAAGAAACAAGTCTGGCGCAAATTTGACGACCAAGGTCTGATGAAAGGAGACACCATCTCGCTGCGGGAAGAACCACTGGAAGGAGAACCCTTACTAAAACAGGTCATGCGAGATGGCGTCCCGCTGGGGCCCCTGCCCACCCTCCAGGAGAGCCGCGAGTATTTCCGCCAACAATATGCACTTCTGCCCGAGCCTTATAAAGCCCTGGAGAATCCGCCTCAGTTCCCCGTGAACCTAAGCCGGGGCTTGGCCGAGCGGGAAATCCAGGTGGAAAAGGAGCTGCTACGCCGGGAACTGGGAGAATCCTAAAAGACATGGGACTTACTGAAACTCTGTGCAATTACAACACTGCCATTATCCACCAATGCAGTTATATCGGCGTATTCATCCTCATGGCCCTGGAAAGCATGATTGCTCCGATTCCCAGCGAATTGGTCATGCCTTTTGCCGGGTTTCTCATCTTTACCGGCCATTTTGACCCGGCATGGGTTATGGCGGCCAGCAGCCTGGGGTCTATCGTGGGGTCGCTGATTTCCTACGGCATGGGGGTCCTGGGTGAACCCGCGGTCCTGCGCTATGGCCGCTATTTGTTCCTCAATCCCCATCACCTGGAATGGACCAAAAAATTTTTTGAACGCCACGGGAATATCACCATCTTTATCTCCCGCTTCATCCCAGTGGTGCGCCACCTGATTTCCATCCCGGCCGGGTTGGCCCGCATGTCGCTCACCCCCTTTATTCTCTATACCGCGGCGGGGGCTACCCTGTGGAATGGCTTCCTCACCTATTGCGGCATCCGCCTCAAAGAGAATTGGCGCATAATCCAGCAATATACCCATATCCTGGACTACCTGGTGGCGCTCTGCCTCTTGGCCGGCCTGGCTTATTTTGTATGGAAATTCAGGGGAGCGCGGCGGGCCGCATGATGCCCAAAATAACAGCCGCAGGGCGAAATGCCGGGCAGGCCCCTGAAGATCTTCAGGTTCAGCTTCATTCCGACCGGATTTGGGAGGATCAGGAAGCCCTTATCAAACCTTCCCGGGAACCGGGAGAAAAGCCCGTCACCCCCACGGTGATCCTGACCTTTACCCAGCCGGATTACCAGACTCTCTGTCGGTTGGCCCAGGCCGCGGCGGGCGCGCGTCAGATCTTCTCCTGCCCCTGCCGGAGCGGGTCCTGGGAGGGGATTGCCCTCACCATAACAGGCCCGGTCCTGGGAGCCCCCTACGCAGCCATGGTCCTGGAAAGGCTCATTGCCTTAGGGGCCCGGCGGGTCCTGGCCCTGGGCTGGTGCGGCTCTGTGTCTCCCCGGGTGCGCCTCGGGAGCCTCATCCTGCCCAACCAGGCCATTTCCGGGGATGGGACTTCCCCTCACTATCGCTCGGAGCCAGGCGATCTCTTCCCCCACTCCGGCCTATACGAAATACTGGCCTCTGGCCTCCGGGGCCGCGAGATCCCCTGGCATACCGGCCCGGTGTGGTCCACGGATGCGTTTTTCCGGGAGACCAAAGGCCTGATAAAGTCCCTCCGGGAACAGGGGATTTTGGGCCTAGACCTGGAACTGGCCGCACTATTCGCGGTGAGCCGGTTTCGCGCCGTTCCCCTGGCCGGGCTCCTGGTGGTTTCCGATGAACTGTTTGCGTTGCAATGGCACCCGGCAAAAGGGTCGCAACCCTTCCGGCAGGCCCGCGACGCGGCCATACGTTTGCTGCTGGAGGCAGCGGTCAAAGCGGAGAAACACAATGTCTGAGGGATCACTTCTGGCCATGGATGTGGGCGGCGGCACCCAGGACTTGTTCCTGTGGGAACCGGGTCAGGCAGTGGAAAACGCGGTGAAAATGGTGCTGCCGGCGCCCACCCGGGTTGTGGCCCGGCGCCTGGGCCGGTTGACTGCCGAAGGGCGCCCGGTTTTCCTCACCGGCCGGGTTATGGGGGGCGGCCCCATCACCACGGCGGTTCGCCGGCACCTGGCCCAGAAGCTGCCGGTCTATGCCTCGCCTCAGGCGGTGCTCACCCTGCACGACAATATTGACATTATCAAGCAATGGGGAGTAATCTGCACTGATAATCCGCCCCCCGAAGCGGCGCGCCTGATGCTGGGCGATGTAGATCTGGACGCCCTCAAAGCCGTGCTCGCCGCCTACGAGGTGCCTTTCCCCACCCATTTCGCGGTGGCGGTTCAGGATCACGGTTTTGCCCCCCATTTCAGCAATCGGGAGTTCCGCTTCCAGCAGTGGCGGGAGGTTTTGGCTCGGGGAGGAAAGCTCTCAGACCTGGCCTTCACGACCCCTCCAAGATGCTTCACCCGCATGCGGGCTGTAGCTGAAACGCTCCCCGGCGTGCTCCTCATGGACACCTGCACCGCGGGGGTGCGGGGCGCGCTTCTTGACCCCGAAGCCCGGAAGCGCCGGGAGGAAGGCCTGACCGTGGTCAACCTGGGCAACGCCCACACCTTTGCCGTGCTGATCCAGGGGGACCGGATATTCGGCATTTACGAACATCACACGGGCTTGCTGACCCCGGACAAGCTGGCCCGGCAGTTAAGCGGATTTCAATCCGGGGTGCTGAAGCATGAGACGGTTTTTGACGATGGAGGACATGGGTGTGCGATTCATCCTGACTATCCTCGGGAACAGCCCTTTTCCTTCATGATCATCACCGGACCCCGGCGCTCCCTGGCCAAAGGCCTGCCTGGGATATTCGCCGCACCCCTGGGGGATATGATGCTCACCGGCTGTTTCGGCCTGGCCGACGCCTGGCTGGAAGTAGAGCACAAACCCTGGGCATTGGAGTAACAAGTAAACAGAAATCAGTTTTCAGTAGTAAGAATTATTACGGCAATATTTGTCCTTGGTTAGTCATTCCTGACAATTATCTATTCCCTGCTTACTGACTACTGAAAAGGAGGCAGGTACATGGAAATCCGGTTTTGGGGGACGAGGGGCTCCATCCCCGCGCCCGGTCCCGCCACCCTCGAGTTCGGCGGCAACACCACATGTTTGGAAGTGTTGCTGCGCTCGGGCCGCCGCGTCATCATCGATGGCGGCACCGGCATTCGCCTCCTGGGTGAGCACCTCAAAACCACGGTAGCCACCGTCCGGATCTATTTGCTCTTGACCCATAATCACTGGGATCACCTCATCGGGCTGCCATTCTTTTTCCCCCTTTACCGCGAGGATTCCGAAATTCAGGTAGACGGCTGGCCTTTGGCCTATCAGGCCTTGAAACGGGTGTTTGATGATCACATGGGGGACGGCTTTTTCCCGGTAGCTTTTGAGCAACTGAGGTCTCACATCAATTTTCAGAATAAAATTGCCCGATCCCCGGTGGTCCTTGATGATGTGCAAATCGACGCCTTGCCCTTAAACCACCCCCAAGGCTGTTTGGGGTTCCGATTCCAGGAGGAAGGCCAAACCATGGTTTTCATCACCGACAACGAGCTTGGTTTGGACGGGGGCCGTCGTTTCCCGGATTTTGTCAAATTCGTCGAGGGCGCGGACCTCTTGATTCATGATGCCCAGTATCTGCCGGAGGAGATATCGCTGCACCGGGGTTGGGGGCACTCCACCTATGAGGAAGCCGTGCGCCTGGCCTTGGAGGGCGGCGTCAAAAGCCTGCTTCTAACCCATCACGATCCGGCCCGCACCGATGACCAGGTCCGCAAAATCGTCAGCCGGGCCCGGGAGATTGTTGCCGCTGCCGGAAGTGAACTCACCATCGACGGTGCCCGGGAAGGAGAGGCGATCCTTCTGGCTGCCGGCGAGTTGGTCACGGGCCGCCGCTTGGCGGCCTCGCGCCGCCCAAAATAGCTCGGCGTCTGGGAGATTGGATATCATCATGGACTGGCAGATTTTTTGGGTTACCTTTGGCACCGTGTTTTTGGCCGAAATGGGCGATAAAACCCAGTTGGCGGCCCTTACCCTCACCGCGGACAAAGGGACCCCCTTGGCCGTGCTGGCCGGGGCCTGTTCGGCCTTATGTCTGGCTACCCTCTTGGGGGTCATGGTGGGCGGGGTTTTGGCCCACTATGTGCCGCCGCCCTTCCTGAAAAAGGCCGCCGGCTTAGCCTTTGTGATCATCGGGACCCTGATTCTCCTGGGAAAGTGGTAGGGAGCAAAATTTATCGAAAATGCAGACATCCTGTCGGCTTATTGCCCTGCACCCTTTATTTCCACCGGCAAATTCGGTAAACTAAATCCCAACCGTTTACCATCATTAACTTTTTCCTATGGAATCCCGTCAGGGTGGTTGCCCCTGGGCTGATGGCTTTGGTGGAGACGAGGGTGGGCATCCTTCCGCCATCGGGGCATGGGGTGCATTTTAAAAAACTATGGCAACCAAAGTCCGAAGCAGAACTTCAGGTTGACCGTGGAGCCGCTTCTGTTCCAGGATAAACAGCGCAACCTGGTGCTCATCGGCGGCCGGGCTAGCGGCAAAACTTCGGTGGGGAAGGCTCTGGCTCAGGCCCTGAAGCGTCCCTTTGTGGACCTGGATGAGGTCTTGGTGGCCCAGGCAGGCCGGTCTATCGCCGAACTGGTCGAGGCGGAAGGCTGGCCGGAGTTCCGTCGGCGGGAAAAGGCCTTGATCCAGCACTATGGCCGGTTGCCCGGGCAGGTCCTGGCCCCGGGGGGCGGGGCGGTGCTTGACCCGGAAAATGTCGCAATCTTCAGAGATAACGGCCTGGTTATCTGGCTGAAGGCAGAGGCGGCCGTGCTGGCCCAACGCCTGCGGGAGGACCTGGACAGCCGGGAGTTCCGCCCCAGCCTCACCGGAGCGGACCCAGCCGCAGAAACGGCCCGGGTGTTGGCGGAACGGGAACCCCTGTACCGGGCCGCAGCGCACCTGACCATTGAGACCGCCGGGCTCTCTGTGCCCCAAGTGGTCGATCTTATTTTGTCCATGATCAGCAATAATTAGCCATAAGATAGAAGGTTTTGGCTTACAGCTGAAGCCTATCCCACTTCACAGGAATCCCTATGGCAGGCAATACCTTCGGCAAGGTTTTCCGGGTCACCACTTGGGGCGAGTCTCACGGTCCGGCGCTGGGCGCATTGATTGACGGCTGCCCCCCCCGCCTGCCTCTGACAGCTGCGGATATAGACCAGGCCCTGGCCCGACGGCGTCCTGGCCTCCAGGCCCACGCCAGTTCCCGTAAGGAGCCGGACCGGGCGGAAATACTTGCCGGCGTGTTTGAGGGCCTGACCACGGGCACCCCCATTAGCCTGGTCATCTATAACCGGGATGTTCGTAGCCAGGACTATGATGAATTAAGAAAAGTCTTCCGCCCCGGCCATGGGGATTTCACCTATCAGGCCAAGTATGGCATCCGCGACCATCGCGGGGGCGGCCGCTCTTCGGCCAGGGAAACGGTGGCGCGGGTGGCCGCGGGGGCAGTGGCTCAGAAGGTCCTGGATACCGGCAACATCAGGGTGCTGGCCTATACTTTGGAATTTGGCGGCGTCAAGATCAAACGGGTGGATGAGGCCGTGATCTGGGACAATCCCTTTGCCTGCCCGGACCCGGAGGCGGTGCCGACCATGACCGAGAGGGTAAAGGAGGTTCAGGCTCTGGGCGACTCTGTGGGCGGCATCGTGGAGGTGCGCGTTAAGGGGTGCCCCGCGGGGCTGGGAGAGCCTGTCTTCGACAAACTGGACGCGGTCTTGGCCCAGGCCCTCATGTCCGTGGGCGCGGTCAAAGGGGTGGAAGTCGGCACCGGATTTGCCGCCGCCAGACTGTTGGGTTCAGAGAACAATGACCCGATCACGCCATCCGGATTCGCCAGCAACAACGCCGGGGGGATTTTAGGCGGCATCAGCAGCGGCCAGGACATTGTAGTGCGGGTTGCGGTCAAACCCATCCCTTCCATCCGCCGGGAGCAGACCACCATTGATGTCCACGGCCAGGCCCGACGGCTTGTAATCAAGGGCCGTCACGACGTGAGCGCCATCCCCCGCATCATCCCGGTGTTGGAGGCCATGGTGCGCCTGACCCTGGCGGACTTCCTGTTAAGGCAGAAAGCCATCGCATGAATCCTCTAAAGATAGCCATTATCGGCGGTTCGGGACAGATGGGCCGCTGGTTTCAACGTTTTTTGGCAGACCAGGGCCTCACCGTTTTGACCGCGGACCTGGACACTCGGGAGACGCCCCAGGAGGTGGCGGCCCAGGCTGACGTGGTGATCCTTTCCGTGCCCATACCCAAGGTGGCGGACATCGCCCGGGAGATCGGCCCTCACCTGCGCCCCGAAGCCGCGCTCATGGACGTCACCTCCGTGAAGCAGCGTCCTCTGGATGCCATGCTCAAGGCCTTCCCGGGGGAGGTGGTGGGGACCCACCCGCTTTTCGGCCCGAGGGAAAAAAGCATTGACGGCCGCACCGTGGTTCTGTGTCCGGGCCGGGGAGAGCGCTGGCTGCAATGGTTCAAGGAGCTGCTGGAGCAGGCCGGAGCCAGGGTGAAAATCACCAGCGCCACGGAGCATGATCGCCTCATGGCCGTGGTCCAGGGCCTGACCCATTTTGTACTTATTGCCTTGGAAAAATCCATCCGCCAGCTGGGAATCTCCCCTAAGGACCTGGAGGATTATTCCACCCCCACTTTTGACACCCTGCACCGCCTGGCCAAGCGGCTGTTGTCCCAGGACGCGCAGCTCTATGCCTGCATCCAGCTGGCCAACCCTGCCAACCGGCTGGCCCTGCGGGCCCTGGACGACGCGGTGGCCGATATTCTCTATTTTATTCAGCGCCAGAACGCCAACGGTCTGGTGCGCCTGTTGGAGGAAATCAGGGAGGGGTTCGGGGAGCAGGGAGCAGGGGGCGGTAGACTTTAAACGGGGGCGGGCGCGGCCCGCCACCTAAACCCAAAGTTCCAGGGGCTGGCCTGCCCGCAAAGCGCCCCGGGCGTCCTCGAATGACTGGTAAATTCCGGTGCCCTTGGCCTTTAAAACGGGAACGGTCAGGGGGAAGAAGGCCGAAGGCTGGCGGGGGGCCCTATTCCGCCAAAAGGCGCGACGTCTCTGCGTAGCCCAGGACATAAATCCCTTGAAAAAATCGCAACCCGGGAGACCTCATGCTGGATCTGAAGTTTGTCCGTGACCATATTGATAAAGTTCAGACCGCCCTGCGCCAGCGCGGCCTGGATATTTCTTTTGAGGAATTTCTTGCCAAGGACCTGGAGCGGCGCCGGGCCCTGGCAGAAATAGACGAGCTCAGGCACCGACGCAACACCCTGTCAGAAGAGGTGGGAAGAAAGAAAAAGGCGGGGCTGCATGCCGAGGCCCAGCCCCTGATGGACCAGGTAAAGGAGATCAACCAGAAAATCAAACAATGGGAGGCGGAAGCCGAAAAGCACGACCCCTGGGTGCGGAACTTCCTCCTCACTCTCCCCAACCTTCCCGACGACAGCGTTCCCCTGGGAGCCTCTGCGGACGACAACCCCGTGATTAAAACCTGGGGGGAGCCACCCCGCTTCGGATTTGAACCCAAGCCGCACTGGGACCTGGGAGAGACCCTGGGTATCCTGGACTTCGAGCGGGCCGCCAAGATCGCCGGGGCCCGGTTCGCGCTCCTCAAGGCCGCGGGGTCGCTGATGGAGCGGGCTCTCATCAACTTCATGCTGGACCTCCACACCCGCAAACACGGCTATACCGAGGTCTGGCCCCCCTTCATAACCAATGCCGACTCTATGCGCGGCACCGGCCAGCTGCCCAAGTTTAAGGAGGACCTGTTCAAAATCGACGGCCTGGAATACTATCTCGTGCCCACCGCGGAGGTGCCGGTGACCAACATCCACCGGGAGGAGATTCTCCGCGAGGAGGACCTGCCCATCTACTACACCGCCTACACCCCGTGCTTCCGCTCGGAAGCGGGGTCCTACGGCAAGGACGTCCGGGGGCTTATCCGGCAGCACCAGTTTGACAAGGTGGAGTTGGTGAAGTTCGTCACTCCGGAGACCTCTTACAACGAACTGGAACTCCTGCTCCAGGACGCGGAAGCAGTGCTCCAGGAACTGGGCCTCCACTATCGGGTGGTGGTCCTGTGCACCGGGGACCTGGGCTTCGCCGCGGCCAAAACCTATGACCTGGAGGTCTGGCTGCCAGGACAGAATCTCTACCGGGAGATCTCCTCATGCAGCAATTTCACCGACTACCAGGCCCGGCGGGCTGAAATCCGCTTCAAACGTAAAGGCGCCAAAAGCACCGAACTGGTGCATACCTTAAACGGCTCAGGCCTGGCGGTGGGCCGCACCATGGTGGCCATCCTGGAAAACTACCAGCAGGAAGACGGCAGCGTCCTTATTCCCGAGAAGCTGCGGCCGTATATGGGGGGGCTGGAAAGGATTGGTAAATAAAGTTTTCTATTTTCCGTTTTCCGTCTTCCGTGGAAAAAGCTAAGATTTTAATTTCGCTGCGAGGGCCTTCAGCATTTTGCGAATGATTCCTTGAAGCGCAGCCTAAGGCTGCGGCTGCCTTTGGTCTCCTGGTTTCGGCCTGGTTTTGCCCTATGTCCCTTGGATCTCCAGGTAAATTGGTTCATAAGGAGTGCGAAACCTGACTTCTTACCTGACCACCTTCACCTTTTCATTGGGTTTGAAGGGGCCGCCGCTTATGGGCATGGCCACTGCGCCGGTATTGCCGAGCAACTCCGTGATCCTCAGCTCTCCGTGGCTTTCATCCCCGGTAAAACCCAGGACGGCATGGGTGGTGGGGTTGACCACTTCTTTGCCGGGAGTCACCACCCGCAGGCGGTCCCCCACTTTCAGGCCGGTTGTTTGCCCCAGGTTGATGTAGACCTGGCCTTCTTTAGTGAACTCCACCCGGCCGAACCAGTCCACGTCCATGAGCGCGGCAGACAGCCGGAGGGCGTTGGCCTGGACAAACTTCTGGATTGCCGCCATATCCACCCTGCCTTCCACCGGATAGGCGATGCCGTCGATCTTGACCCCTTTAAAGGTGTCATACAGCTCCAGGACCAGAAAATTCGGATTTTTGCCGGAGGCCGGAACCACTCCGGTCAGGATGAGGGCCTGGACTCCCAGGTTGTCCCCCAGGGCCTGGAGATTCTGGCGCTGGGTTAACGCTCCGGTGGTCTTGGCTTTGCCCAGTGTGGCCTTGACTTTCTCCGGATTGGCCACTTTCAGGTCCTTTTGTCGGGACATATAGTCCGCCAGGGCTGAAGCCAGGCTGCGGTTCACACTCTCCATAGTTCTGGCGCTCTCGGGGTTGGGGTAAACCGCCACATAGCGGCCCAACACCTTGGACGCCGCGCCCTTATCCTGGTAAAAGGCTCTGATGCCCTGTTCCCTGAGGATCCGATCCACTTCCTGGCGCACCAGCTGCTGGACCTTTTCTTCCGGGATTCCCTTGCTTTCCTTGCCCTTCTCCCAGCCCATACTACGGGCCAGGGATGCTACCAGCATACCTTTGAAGGTCTTTAATTCCTTGCCTTTCTCCGCATAGATATACTCGGGTTCCCCGGGCATGGTCAGATAATACGGATTTCTGCTCCGGACCCAGGTCTTGCCCTCGATCTGGACCTCTTCCTGCATGGTTTCGGGGGGCACCTTGGCCTCCTCCTCAAGGTCAGCATCCGGGGCCCGGGTTCCGGAAATCTGTCGCCATTTCTCTTTGACGCGGCTACAGCCAGCGGAACCGAGGACAATTGCTAAGGCCAGGATGAAGATTAAATACAGCAGTTTCTTCAGATCTTGCGGCATTCCTAACCATCTCCGGAAATTGGTTTTTGCCAGGGCAAGGGGCTCTCCTTGTCCCAGCCGGCCTGATTTGGCTCTCTGCCACGAACCTCAGCGGCGGAAAACAAAAAGCCCACAGGGATGTTACCCTGTGGGCTCTGGGTGTGTCAACCGGTTTTTAGGCTAGAAGAAGAACCAACCGCCGAACCGGATGCTGTGGTTGTCGCCATACCGCTTCTGGTTGGAACCCACCGTGACGATCTGGAGGTAGTTGGACCGCATGTAGGAGTAACCCAGACCGAACTTAAGGTTCTTGTTGGGGGTGAAGAACAGGTTGGCCTGCACTTCCTGGTTCATGGTGCACAGGTCACCCTGGCTGGCATAGACATAACCATTGGTATTCAAGGCATCCAGGAAGGGGAGCGCCCCATTTCGATCCTGCGTGATGCCATAGGTCTTGTCAAAGCCGTACACCGCGCTCACGTACCACTCGTTGGTAAAGTAATACTGCGCCTGCATGTAACCGCCGAACTTCGGGGTCAGATAGCGCCGGTAATTGACCACCTGGTCAAACGTATTGGTTCCCGGAACGCCCACAAAGCCCGGTGCGTCATACTTGAAGAAGGAGTTGTCCCCATCGGCGCCGTTGCCGAAGAAGCTGAACCCCTGGCCGATTTGGCCCTGAATGGTGATGGAGGCAGTGTTTGCCAGATTCTCGGTGTGAGTGACCAGCACCGGGATGAACAGAGTGCCCTGGACCACCCAGGGGGTCAAGGTCTGGGTGTTTTTCTGGACCAGCGGAGTGGCGCCTATGACACGGTAGTTGTCCTGACCCCAGGTGAAAGGTGCCTTTATCTGGCCACCCAGGTAAGTGGTGCGCTGGAAGCCCGCGCCGAAGTCAGCCACGAAGCCCCGGGGCCGGCCGGCGTAAGCCGCTTTGCCGTAAAGGTCCTTCTCGAAGATGACCTGCCCCTGAACTTGGGGGACAGTGCTGTTCTGGCCCCAGAAAGCGCCTTGGCTGGAGGAAGCTTGGGAGCCCACCAAATTATTGTACGCAGCGGTGATATTGTCACCCGCCGGGTCATAAGCCACGCCCACCAAGCCGCTGAAGGTCCAGGGGCCGGTCTTGTAAGTCAACCGGATCTGGGGAATCCGCTGGGTGGCCTGACCATGGTTCTGGTAAGGACCGTCATTGATGGTTTCCGGGTAGAAGTCGCAGAACACACCCCAGAACTGCCCCATAAGGAGCTGCCAGCCGCCCGGCCAATCCATCCGGAACCAGGCATGGCGCAGACGGGGAATGTAGGCGTTGGAGGCGCTCTGTCTGGTATCCTGCGCGGAATCAAAGTCGATTTCGATGTAGCCCTGGGTTTTGGCGCCCAGAACTTCCGGGCCGTTCACCTTGAAGCCTAAACGGGACGACTGCGCGGTGAACCGCAGGCGGCCGAACATCTCAGGCTGAGGCGAATTGTTCCGCAGAAGCGGACCGGAGAGGTTTTTGTTGACCTGGCGGCTATCCCAGTAAGTTTCCAACTTGGTGTAGCCGACCAGCTCCCAGTCCCCTGCTTTGACCGCCATGGCGGAGACAGGGATGGCCAACAAGGCCAGCAGGGTAAAAAAAGCAATTACTTTTTTCATGGTATCCCCCCTTAACGTTTGTTGTGTTGACAGTTACCATTTCCCCTTTGGTGTTACCCTCTGGTAACGATCCTGATAATTGCCCTCGCCTTGTGATCACCTCCTTTCGTCCAGTTGACTGGACTGATGGTAATTAGGCTCCAAAAATTTGTCAACAAAAAAATTCAAATTTTTTTTTCGTGGTTCAAAATTTTGTATCCGCCGGGTTCTCCTGGTTTTTCAGGCGGATGGGGGTCCACCAGGCCCCATCATCGCCATTTCTCTGAACCTTTCCGAAAATTTTTAATACCCCGGTTCCGGTTCGGAAAGCTCAAATGCCACGGCTACCAAGGTCCTTTAGACCGACTTAAATTTCACCCCCTATTACCCCCCGTGGCCGATTGAGAAAAAAAGGCTTCGGGCCCAACCGCAGCGAAGCCTGCCAGGTTTAGGCAGCCGCGGCCTTGGGGCTGCGCTCCAGGTCCGGCCGGGTGATGGCCTGTTCTCCCAGGCTGAAACCGGCGGCTGCATGTGGACCTCGAAAATTAACCCTGCTCCTGGAAAGGAGGCGGTTGCCCCTGAGGGACAGGGGGGGACCCTTGGTGTCTTAAAAAATAAAAAAGCGGCCTTCCGGTCGCCCCTTTTTCAGCCGAAAACCGAAAACGCCAAAGACCTAGTGCTCCTCCGCCTCCGGGTCCGAGCCTTCCGGGTCCAGATTCACCGTTCCCAGGGCAAAAAGCGGACCACCGGCCAGAGCTGCGCTGTCCCAAAAATCCCGGCGCAGCTTATAATAGTCGTGTAAGCGCGCCAGACTTTGGGCCAGGCGCCGCAAGGCTTGCGGGTCCAACCGGTTGAAGCAGTCCTGCAGGAAAACCACGTAGGCCGCCGGCAGGTAGACGCCCTCTTTTCCCAGGCTGCCCTTTAGATCAACGAAGTATTGGCCGTCCTGCTGCTGAAAAAATTCTGCCTGGTAGCTCCGACTGGGGGGCTCAGCCGGCTCCTCTTGCTGCAAGGTCAGCTCCCCCAGGGGCAGGCGCGGCCGCTGAAGCGAACCTTCCCCGGAAAGCACCAGGTCCACCACTTGGGTAAGGAAAACCATAAGTTCTTTGGCCGCCCGGGTTTCATTAAGTTCGGCCAGTTCGTAGAGAATCCTGGCGTAAAGGAATATGGCCAGGGAGACGGGGTCGCGCTCCTGGGGGAGGGCGTCGTGCCAATCCACCAGGGAACGGGCGCTCTTATTGAGATAAAAATCCACTCGAATCCTGGCCCTAAGCCGACCCCGGTCCCCCCGCAACCGGGCCCAGAATTCCTGTAGGCGCTTGATCATTGACAAAGCCTGCCGACCGAGCGGCTGCTGTTCTTCAGGGTCAGATGCCGCTCATGTTGGAGTAACTTAATGGTATGCATATAACTAGAGCCCCGTCAAGGACTGAAACCTTCTTATTCCGGGACCGCGGGCCCGTCGATCACCATTATCTGAAAGCCTGACTGGGTTTCGGCCAGATTATCCGACATCCCAAAAAATATCACAGTGAAGGGCTGCTTATTCCCTGGCTTAAGCACCCGTTCCTGGGAGCGTCCTCCTGGTTTGGCCAGCCAGCGTTTGATGGCCTCTGGTTTCAACGTCTTCAATTCTGAATCAGTAAAAGTTGTGCCGGGATAAACGATTTCTTCCTTAAGAGGCTGGTGCTGGGAGTCCGTCAGGGTGGCCTTGAGACGGATGGGACCCCGGGGACTTTTTCCATTATTGACGACTTCCCCCTGGATCAAGAGAAGCTGGCCGCCGCCCTTGTCATTGACCAAGCCCTGATAGCGCGCTTGGGCCCAATCCACCGAAAGATCCTTCAGGTCTGCGGCGGGAACCGGCGGTGCCGGCGGCGTCACCACGGTCGGGGAGGGAGCGGGGGCCTCGGCTTTGGGACCGGCAGCAGGTGCAGGCTGCCGGCGCGGCCGGAGGCCCGGAAGGAGTCCCTGCCAGCCCAGCCAAACCAGGACAGCTATGAGCGCAATCGCCGGCAACAGGAGCGACAACCACAGCCAGAGTCTTCGTCTTGCCCAGGGATCCGGGATCTCGGCCTTTGCGGGCCCAGGTTGAACCGGAGGGGCCTTGGAGAAATCGGGCTGGTCCTCAGGAGCCGGACCGGGCTCCAAACCCGAAGCTGCCGGCGTCACCTCCCCAATATTGCCGGGGGGAGATTTCACCGGCGGCGTTGCTGCCCCAGGTGGTTCAAAGGCTGGCGCTACAACCTGCCCCTCCCGGGTAATGCGAAATACGTGGCGGCAGCGGGAGCACCGCACCTTGGCGGTAGCTCCTGGAATGCGGCTTTGGTCCAGGGAAAACTTGGTGCCGCACTCCGGACATACCACTATCATAAGTATAACCACCTAAGATTATTTGTTAAAATTTGTTAAGCCGTAATGTTACCGCAATTGAGGGCCAGAAGTAAAGGCAATTATTCCCTCAGGCCTGAGCCAGGTTGACAGGAGGCCAACTTGACTCCGAACGCTGACCTTGGAGTCCGGGAATTTTTCGAGTTTACAGTGCCAGCCGGATTATTTATAAATAAATGATGAGGTAGACCAGCAAACCATGGCTGAACCTGTTGCCCAGGCATTGCCCCGGGGCATGCCGGATTGTTTAAAGAAAAGGCATCTCCTAAACGACAAAGAGTTAAGCCCGGAGATCTGCCGGGATTATGGGGAGAAGTTTCTGGCCCTCGGGTTCTGGGAAGATGCCCTGGAATTTTTTTTAAAGGGAAATTACCTGCCAGGTCTGGAAAAAATCAAGGCGCACGCCCTTGACAGCGGCGATGCCCCTCTTATGGCGCGGTTGGGTTCTCACCCCCCGGAAGTCTGGCGCCAGGTGGCGGCACGAGCTCTGGATTTGGGCAAGATCCAATTTGCCCGACGCGCCCTGGAAGAGGCCGGAGACCGGGAGCAGGCCGAGGAACTGATCCATCGTTTCACCAGAGGCGATGCCTGAAGCAAAACCAATGACCACGCGTGAGTCCTATCGCATACTCGGGGTGACCGCCAAGGCGGAGTTGACGGAAATCCGCCGTCGGTTCCGGGCCTTGGCTCAGAAGTATCATCCCGACCTCAATCCGGATAATCCCAAGGCGGCCGCCCAGTTCCGCCGGATCGTGGAAGCATATGAAACGGTGCAGGCCCACCGGGCCCGCACTCCCAAAAATGAAAAGCTTTATTATCGCAGCCGGCGTAGCGCCAAGCAGGAGTTTTTCGAGGAAGTCCTGGGCATCAATCCCAGCCGGGAAAGTGTCCAGGCTATGGGTCCCGACTTTCGCTATGACTTCCGGATTCCCTTTGTAGATGCCCTGCTGGGGGTGAGCACGACCATCGTGGTGCCGCGTTTTGTTCCTTGCGGGCGCTGCCGCAACCGCGGCCGGGTGCCGACGGACCTGCCCCGGACCTGTCCGGACTGCCAGGGCCAGGGGTATCCGATCAAAGGTCCGGGCCTGTTCCGGAGCGGGCCGGAGTGCCGGAACTGCCGGGGCAAAGGGGAGATCCAGGAGGAGCCTTGTCCGGCCTGCGAGGGCAAGGGACACCATATCCACTTGCGGCATTATCGTCTGGATATCCCCGCCGGCACTGAGGACGGGGCGCGCTTCCGCTTTGTGGGCGAAGGCGGGGAAAGTTTTGTAAAAGGCGGCCAGCCGGGCAACCTCGAGGTGGTGGTGTCGGTGGAGCCTCACGAGTTTTTTACCCGCAAAGGTCGCGACCTGCACTGCCAATTCAAGGTTTCCTTTGCTCAGGCGGCCCTGGGCGGGGAAGTGCAGGTGCCCACCTTGCGGGGTTATGTGACTCTGAATTTGCCCCGGGGCACCCAAAACGGGGATATTTTTCGCTTCCCCGCCGCCGGTGCCCCGGGTGGCGCCGGCCAGCCGCCGGGAGACCAGATCGTCGAGGTGGTGGTGGCCACGCCCGAGCGCCTGAGCCTGGTCCAGCGCAATATCCTGGAGGAGCTGGCCCGCCAGGGGAAAAACGGCGTAAATCGAGCGGCCCATGAATGAATTTACCCATTTGGATGAAAAAGGCAGGTTGCACATGGTGGAGGTGGGGGACAAGCCTGTGACCTTGCGCCGGGCCACCGCCGCGTGCCGCATCCTGGTGGGGCCCAAAGTGTTCCCCCGCCTCATGGCCGCCGATCTCCCCAAGGGAGACGTCTGGGCTGCGGCCCGGCTGGCGGGCATCATGGCCGCCAAAAACACCGCCCAGCTTATTCCGTTGTGCCACCCCTTGCCTCTGACCGGCGTGGATATTGACTTCACCCCTGAGCCCGACAACCTGGCGGTGGCGATTCGCGCTGAAGTGCGCACCCAGGCCCGCACCGGCGTGGAAATGGAAGCCCTGGTGGCGGCCAGCGTCGCAGCCCTGACGATCTATGATATGTGCAAAGCCGTGGACCGGGGAATGGTCATCCAGGACTTGGTCCTCGTGGAAAAAAGCGGCGGAGCCAGCGGTGATTATCACCTCCCGCCGTCGAGTACTTTGGTCAAGAGAGCCGGCCATGGAACCTGAACGCATTGAATACTTCCGCAACCTTTTGCAAGAGCGCATTAACGAACTCCTGGGCGAGGCTGATCGGACCCGGAATGTCATGACCGGAACCGGGGCCTCGCCCTTTCCGGACCCCACTGACCGGGCCACCCTGGAAACCGACCGCAATTTCACCCTGCGCATAAGGGACCGGGAGCGCAAACTCATCATGAAAATCAGGGAAGCCCTGGAACGCATTGATGCCGGCACCTATGGCGTCTGCGAAATCTGCGGCGGACCCATTTCCGAAAAGCGCCTCATTGCCCGGCCGGTGACCACCATGTGTATCGACTGCAAATCACGGATGGAAGATTTGGAAAAAGCTCGGGGAGGTTGACCCGCCTGAGGAGATCCCGAAATAACCATACCCCGGAGCGGCAAGAAAACGCGATTAAGGAAATTGGCGGCTCAGGCCCGGCTTGGGCTGGAAAACAGTGCGCCGGCCGCCTGAACCGACAGCCGGCGATCCCCGCTATTATACCTAGAGGTTAAAAACAAACCGAAATCTTTGCGAAAAATCTTTCCTTAATTGTAAAGTTCTTTTAATAGAGCCTTAAAATTCACTTACCGATCATGGCCTTGGCTCTGCCAAGAGAATAATGAGCCCAGGTGGGGGAGGGCCAGGAAGCGGCGGCTCTCTGAGTTCCCCCCACACCCCTTCTCCCGACCCTGTGTGGGTTTTGCGGGGAGGGGGGCAAGGACCCCACCGGCCCTTCGCCCCTTCTCCCGCTGAAGTAAGTGCAGGCTGCTCCACGCGGCTTCCCGCGATGGGGAATTTCCCTCAATGACCTGGCCCATTGATGTCAAAGAACTAACCCTGGAGGAGCTGGAGGAGTGGCTGGCCTCCTGGGGCCAGCCTCGTTTCCGCGCCCGGCAGATTCTAAAGTGGGTGTATAAAGGCGTCGCCGGCTTCGGGGAAATGACCGACCTCAGCCGAACCTTGCGAACAGAACTGGAACAGCGGGTCCGCCTGAGCTCCCTCACCCTGTCCACCCGGCAGGTGTCCCGGGACGGTACCCAGAAATTCCGTTGGGTTCTGGAGGACGGCGCCGGCATCGAGTCGGTCCTCATTCCAGAGGAGGGCCACAGCACCTTGTGTCTATCCAGCCAGGTGGGGTGCGCCCTCGGCTGCCGCTTTTGCCTGACCGCCCGCCAAGGGTTGACCCGGAACCTCAAAACCGCGGAAATAGTAAACCAGGTCCTGGCGGTGCGGCCCTTTGTCCCGGCGGACCGGCCCCTCACCAACCTGGTATTCATGGGCATGGGGGAGCCTCTGGCCAACTTCGCCGCGGTGGTGCGGGCCATCGGGGTGATTCAGGCCCCGTGGGGCCTCAATTTCTCGACCCGGCGGGTGACCGTGTCCACCGCGGGCCTGGCCCCCCTCATTCCCAGGTTGGGCCTGGAGGCCAGGGTCAACCTGACCATATCTCTGAATGCGGTGGACGACACCACCCGCAGCAGCCTCATGCCCATCAACCGGCGCTATCCGCTCAAAGAACTTCTGGCTGCCTGCCGGAAGTTTCCCCTTCCCCGCCACCGCCGCATCACCTTCGCTTACGTGCTTCTGGCCGGGATCAATGACGAACCCGCCATGGCCATGGAGTTGACCCGGCTGCTCAAGGGGTTTCGGGCCAAAGTCAACCTGATCCCCTTCAACCCGCACCCGGAATTGCCCTTTGCCGCGCCGGAACCGGCCCGGGTCCTGGAATTCCAAGAGATTATCCGGCAGGCCCACTATCCGGTTTTCATCCGGGAGTCCCGCGGTCAGGATATCGCCGCGGCCTGCGGCCAACTGGCAGGTAACTGGTCCTGAGGGGGGGCGTTCCCTCGAACCTGTTTTTTGGAGAGGACAACTGGACAACAGATTTCCAATGCTTACTTAAACCTGTAAGAAGACCACCCAGCGGTCAATCGTAACCAAACAGTCAAAATCAGTGACAAGTTGAGGAGGAAATATGAAAGTTGGAGAATTTGTCCAGACCGCCGACTGGAAGGCGGAAAAACACGTGCCGGTCATCGACTGCCCTGATCAGGTAAAGGCCGGCGAGATGTTTGAGGTCAACGTGTCCATCGGCAAAGAGATTGCCCACCCCAACACCACCGAGCATCACATCAGGTGGATCCACCTCTTTTTCAAGCCCGATGGCGAAAAGTTTGCCTATCAGGTGGCCAGCTGTGATTTCACCGCACATGGGGAATCGGTGGAAGGGCCGAATAAAGGACCGGTGTATACCCACCATGGTGCCACGATCACCCTCAAGATAAGCAAGCCGGGCACCTTCCTCGCCACTTCACTCTGCAATATTCACGGGCTCTGGGAAAATTCCAGGACGATCAAGGTAATCTGATTGCCAGGGTCCTTTCGAGGGAGGAGCCGCAGATAGCCTGGCTGAGGGGATCGGCTATTCTTTGCCTCCTCTCCCGGCTATTAATAAAGCGATGGGGTCCTTTGTTCCGCAAAGACCAGATCGATTTTCAGTGGGGGAGAAGGCTAAAGGCCAGCGGGCCCTGAATTAACCAATCCCTTGATTGGAGTGAACCGGGAGAGTCGGGGCCGGAGACCCCGCCTTTCCCGGATCCTCGGTCTGGGGGGGAAGGAGAGCCGCGGCCCCCAGGCCCTGCGATGCACAGGGCATAATCGGTTAATAAAAAGGAAATCTTGCGAAAAGGAGGTTTCGGCCCGGGCTTTTCTTTGCGATAATATCTCCATGCTGGCACACGCCCTGGAAAAACCCATCCTGATTTTCGGCTGCGGCAATATTCTCTTCGGCGACGATGGCTTCGGACCGGCGGTGGTCCAATATCTGCAGGAACATTACGAACTCCCAGAGAACGTCCTGGCTCAGGATGTGGGCACCGGCATCCGAGAGATCCTGTTTGACCTGGCCTTAAGCGAAAACAAACCGCAAAAACTCATCATCGTGGACGCGGTGGACTTCCCGGACCGCTCTCCCGGCGAAGTGTTCGAGATTTCCGTGGATGGTATCCCGGCCAAGAAGACCTCGGATTTTTCGCTGCATCAGTTTCCCACTGTCAACATTTTAAAAGAACTCCAGGATGAGACCGACATCGCCATCCACATTGTGGTGGTCCAGGTGGCCCATCTTCCCGAGGAGGTGCATCCCGGCCTCTCCCCCGAAGTAACCCGGGCCCTGCCCCTTGCCTGCCAGCGCCTTATTTCCCTCCTGTCTTCCTGAAGCACCGTCAACCCGGGTCTTATTGCCGGCAGCCGTCGAAACGTCGCCCTCTGCCGGCGCCGGCCCGCTAAATGGCTTCTTTGCCGTTGTGCTGCAACTTTTCCAGGGCCCGCTCCAGGTTGGTTTTGGCCTCTTCGTAGAAAGTGGGCCTTAGTTCCAGGGCTTTTTGAAAGCATTTGGCCGCGTCTTCATAGCGGCCTTCCAGATAATAATGAACCCCGATATTGTTGTACGCCTGGGCCTCGTCACCCGCCTGGCGGAAGGCTTCGAAGGCCTCGGAATACTGCTTCAAGCCCGCCAGGGCCAACCCCATGTTTAAATTGATCTTTTTATCCTTAGGGTCCAGGGCGTGACCTTTTTTCAGATAAAAGAGCGCCTGGCGGTAATCCTTGACTTTCACGTAAGCCTGTCCCAGGGTGGCCAACAGGGCCACGTTTCTGTCGTCCCGGGCCACTGCTGGTTCCATGACCCGGATGGCCTCCCGGGGATTTTCCTGGGCCAAATAGGCAATACCCAGGAGATGGCGGGTCTTGGCTCTGCTTCGGTCCTGATTCAGAACCTCCTGAAAGATCCTGACAGCCTGGGGGTATTGTTTCTCCTCCAAATACGTCAGTCCCAATGCTTCCTTGGCCTCTAACATCTCCGGCTTGGCCGCCAGCACTGTGTTAAACTCCTGACGAGCCGCCGGCGCCTGACCGCTGAGCAGAAGGATCACCCCGACCTTGTACCGTATGTCATAACGTTCCGGGTTATCTTTAAGTACCTGCAAATAGTGCAGCAATGAACCGTCATATTGTTGTTTTTCCAACAATAAATCACCCAGGGCCTCCCGGCGCTCCGGGCTCAGTTCCTCTTTGCCTCCCGGTTCCGACTTGGCCGACACGGAATCGTAGGCATCCTGAATCTTGGCGGCTTCTTTCATTGTCACAGGCCTGATCTTCAGGGCCTCCCGTTTGCGGGCGCATTGACTGCCGCACAGCACCGAGGCTACCAACAGTAGGGCCAACATGAAACGACCTGCTGACTGCATAACCGGTCTCCTCCTCAGCCAGACAGTTTAGCCAAGCCCGTATCGCATTGCAATATGTCTCGCGGCCGGTCACTTGATCATTGCTCCCGCTTTGGGGCAACGGCTCTTTACTGGAAAACCTTGCTGATCTGGGGTCTTAGGCGGGTCACAGAAAAGGGTGCCCTATGAGACTGTTTGCTTCGGTGTCACAAAAAAGTGAAACCTGAGAAAAAATGTTATATTTAATTTTACTTACTACTTGTAATGGCGCCTACCGGACTTCAACCCCGCACTTATCGCACCCGCATGGCCCGCCCGGGCCTTGTAGGGTTCAGGGTCGCGGTCAAGGAAACCGACCTCATGATCCTGGCCCAAACCGACCTTTCCGCCCAAGTCCGCGATCTGGTAATCCAGGACCGACAGCAACTGGAAACCTATATTCAGAAGCATCCTGAATTTCGCACTACCCTGAGTCCCTGGCCGTCTGACCCCTATGCCCCTCCCGTGGTGCGGGAGATGATTGCCGCAGGCGCGATTGCCGGCGTGGGTCCCATGGCCGCGGTGGCCGGCGCCATCGCCGCCCGGACCGGACAGGGCCTCATGGCTTTCTCGGAAGAGGTTATCGTGGAAAATGGCGGGGATATCTTCATGCACCTGAAGCACCACCCCGCCACGGTCGCCCTCTATGCCGGCCGTTCTCCCCTGAGCCACAAAGTGGGCCTCAAGATTCCGCCAGGCCAGGAGAACTGGGGGGTGTGCACTTCCTCCGGCACGGTGGGACCTTCTTTAAGCCTGGGGCGGGCCGACGCCGCCTGCGTGGTGGCCACGAACACCGCCCTGGCTGACGCCTGCGCCACCGCGCTGGGAAACCGGGTATCCCGCGCCGCCGACATCGACGGAGCGCTGGATTGGCTCAGGACTATCCCCGGCATTACCGGCGCGGTGGTGATTGTCGGCGAACATCTCGGAGCCTGGGGGCAGATTGAGCTTGTCCCCCTTTAGGACTGTTTGGGGTAAAGGGGGGCAAGCTGCAATCAGACCCCAGTCCGGCCGGGGATCAGTAGCGCCCGGCAAATCCTTGCCCTTCGTGGCGAAAGATACCGGGTTTAGCCTAGTCGGGAAGCCTGACCACCGTCCTGCCCCGATGCCGGCGCTGAAGCATGAGCTCCATTTGCTCATCCAGACCTTCCAGGGTGGTCTCGGTGGCCAATTCCTCCAGGTTGGGCAATTTCCATTTTCCCGCCAAGTTCTGCCAGACCTTGACCCGGGTGGGCATGGGGCAGTTCTGGGAATCAATGCCGATGAGGGTCACCCCCCGCAGGATAAAGGGGTAGACCGTCAGGGGAAGGTCAGGGGATGCGGCGTTGCCGCAGCAGGTCACCGCGCCGCCGTATTGCACGGATTTGATCGTGGTGGCCAGCAGCGGCCCGCCCACCGTGTCGATCGACCCCGCCCATTGCGCTTTTAAAAGAGGCCGGCCACTGGTGTCGGTGGCGGCTTCGGCGCTGATCACCTCCTGGGCGCCGATCTTCATCAGGTAATCCCTGGTTTCCGGCCGGCCGCTTACCGCAGCCACCTGGAAGCCCTCCCGGGCCAGGATGGCCACTGCGATGCCGCCTACTCCGCCGGTGGCTCCAGATACCAGGATCTTCCCCTGGCCGGGGGTGATGCCGTGGTCCATCAGGCGGTAAACGGACAAGGCCGCAGTAAAACCGGCGGTGCCGTAGATCATGCTTTCCCGCAAGGACAGCCCCTCCGGCCGCTTCACCACCCAGGCCGCCGGCACCCGGATGTATTGCCCAAAGCCTCCCGGGGTATTCATCCCCAAATCATAGCTGGTGACCATCACTTCGTCCCCCGGTCTGAACTCAGGGCTCCGGCTCTCCTCCACCACCCCGGCGGCATCGATCCCCGGAGTGTGGGGATATTTTTTGGTCACCCCCTTGTTGCCGATGGCCGAGAGCACGTCTTTGTAATTAAGGGAAGAGAACTTGACTCGAACCAGCACCTCGCCCGGGGGCAGGTCGTCGAGGGTTCTTTCCTTAATCTCCCGGATGAATCTGTTGTCCGCGGTTTCACTTACCACCAGGGCCTGAAAGGTTTTGGCCGCCATAAGAGCCTCCTAAAAAGATTGGCTGGGTCCTTACGGGAAAAGCCCGCCGCCCTCGGATCTCCCGGGAGAATGGCGGGGGCTGTCCGAGCGCCCGTTAAGACCTTTTTAAGGTAAATCCCCTTTCAATAGGGGCTGCAAGGCTTACCCTGGAGTCGGGAGATTCAGGCTCCCCGCAGGGCAATCAAGGCCACTCCGGTAACCAGGAGCCCTGCCGCAGCCAGGCGCGGCAGAACCGGTCTTTCCCGCAGCACCCAGCCGCCCAGCATGACGCTGAAGAGTATGCTCAGGCGTTTGACCCCGATGATGTAAGCCGCGGGCGCCAGGGTCATGCCAAAGACCTGGCAGATGATCTCCCCGGCCACAACTGCGCCGAGAAAAAGACCCACCGCCAACCTGGACCTCAGGGCTTGGCCCTGCCGGATCCGGCTCACGGGGTAGACCGCGGCCAGGCATCCTCCCACCGCCAGGGGATAAAAAACTCCGAAAAACGCCGGAGCGGAGTGGAGGATGGCCAGTTTTCCCAGCACGGAGGTAAGAGAGTAAATGCCCGCCACCCCGAACATAAGGCGGGCCCCCGGCTCCCGCATCAGGGCCGCCAAAGGTTTCCACCAGGCCGGGCGCCCTCCCCCCAGGCCCAGCCCCAGAAGGTAGCTCCCTCCGGCCACGAAACCAAGGCCGGCAAGACCCGCAGGGTTTAAGGCTTCTCCCAGGACCAGCCAGCCGGTGAGGATGAGGAAGACCGGGGTGAAGGCCAGCAGGGGTATGCACAGGGACAGGTGGCAGATTCTCAGGACCTGCATATACAAAAACGCGGCCAGAAGCTCCAGGGGCAGAGCCGCGCCCACCGCCAACCAGAAGGTCTGGTCCATTTCCGGCCAATGGAGGAATAATCCCGGCAGAACCAGAAACGGCAGGGGAAACGACCAGTGGGCCAGGGCCATGGTATATGGGGAGAGGTCCCCGAAAAAGCGCTTGAGGGACAGGTCCGCCAGGGCCGCAAACAGGGCTGCGGCCAGAGCCAGGGGCAGCCAGAGCCAGCTTGCCATGGCCTCCCCTACCCTCTCCCGCCCTCCCGCCGGGCCAGGAGCTCGTTGCTCAGAAGCACGAACTGGGAGACACTCAGAGTTTCGCCTCGCCGACCCGGGTCAATGTTCAGATCGGCCAGCGCGGCCAGGACCTCCCGGGGGGGAAGGCCCACCGGGTGGCCGCAGCCGGCCAGGGTGTTCCTAAGGGTCTTGCGCCGGGTGGCAAACGCGGCTTTAACCACCTGCGACAGGAAGGCCTCATCCCGAGCCGCTGGCTCGGGCCGCCGGGGCTTAAGACGCATCACCACCGAGGTCACCTGGGGCGGGGGGAAAAAATTTGCCGGGCCTAAGGCAAACAGTCGTCTCAAGTCGAAGTGATACTGCAAAAGGACGCTCAGGACCCCGTAGTCCTTGCTGCCCGGTTCGGCCGTGAGGCGCGCCCCCACCTCCTGCTGCATCATCAGGACCGCCCGGGACACCGCGGCCTTTTCCGCCGCCAGCTTGAACAGGAGCGGGCTGGTGATCTGGTAGGGCAGGTTTCCTGCCACCGCGACGGGACTGCCCGTTTCCCTGGCCAACTGCACGAAGTCGAACCGGAGAACATCCTGGCGGATAACCTCCACCTTTGAGTTTCCGGCAAAGAGTTCATCCCGCAGGTAGGCGGCCAGATCGGGGTCCACCTCCAAGGCCACGACCCGCCCGGCCTGCTGGGCCAGGAAAACCGTCAGGGCCCCCAGCCCCGGGCCTACTTCCACCACCAGGTCTTGAGGCTCCAGCGCAAGCGCGGCAACGATCCGCTGGGCCTGGTGCGGATGAAGGAGAAAATGCTGGCCCCGGGCCTTATCAGGCCTCAGGCCTAGACGCCGCAGGACGGTCTTCGGAGATGAGAGGGACACGTGAAACCAACCGGGCCCGGCGCTGGCGATAGCGTTTCACCGCCCACAGGGTGACAAAGTAGGTAAGGATGGCCGGAGGCAGGGCAATAATGATCCCCCCTACCTGGAGAGCCAACCCTCCCCGCCAGAGGATACAAAGAAAAGTGTAAAGATCCGCCTGATCCGGGATACACAGGGGCTGCTGCCCCTGGAAAAGGAGATGCCGGCCCACTTCATAGGCCAGGAGGTACTGGGGCACCCAGGTCAGGGGGTTGCTGACCCAGATGCCCATGTAAGCCGCGACTACGGAGACCCGCAACAGCGGCGCCAGACCAAGGGCCATGGCCGTATGAAAAGGAATGGTGGGGGTGATGCCGATGAAAACCCCGAACGCCGCGCCCAGGGCTATCTTTCTGGGTTCCCCCTGGAGACGCCGAAACTTCAGCCAATAATACTTGAGAGTGCGCTTAACCGTCATGTCGAGGAACGTCAGCGCCGGGTTCCGCTTCCCGCAGGACGCGCCGCAGCACCTTGCCGACCATGCTTTTCGGCAGGTCAGTGCGGAACTCCACGATCTTGGGCACCTTATATTCAGCCAGGCGCGGCCGGCAATATTCCAGGATTTCTTCCACAGTCAGGTTTGTCCCGGGCCGGGGAACGATGACCGCCTTGACCAGCTCCCCCCGATAAGGGTCGGGGACGCCGTAGGCCACCGCTTCCAGCACTTCGGGGTGCTGGTAGAGGACCTCCTCCACTTCCCGGGGATAAATCTTGAAGCCGCCGTCGATGATCAGGTCCTTTTTCCGGTCAATGATGTAAAAATAACCCTTTTCATCCATTTTTGCCAGATCACCGGTGAACAGCCAGCCATCCCGCAGGACGAGCGCGGTTTCCTCGGGATTTTGCCAATAGCCGCTCATCACCTGGGGCCCCCGGACCGCCAACTCCCCCACCTCCCCGGGAGGGAGCTCCCGATCCCCGGCCTTGGCGTCCATTATCTTGGCTTGGGTGCTGGGAAAAGGCAACCCGATGCTTCCCGGGGGACGCTCCCGGTAATAAGGGTTCAGGTGAGTCACCGGCCCTGCTTCGGTAAGCCCGTAACCTTCCATAATGGGGCAGCCGGTGATGGCCTCGAAACGGTCCCGCACCTCCTGGGGCAAGGGGGCCGAGCCGCTGATGCAGGCCCATAACGGGGAAAAATCAAGGCCTGGCAGGTCCGGATGGTGGAGCAGCGCGACAAACAGGGTGGGAACCCCCGGAAGCACTGTAGGCCGCTCCCGGCGCAGCAGTTTAATAAAAGTCTTGAGGTCGAATCTGGGCTGGACCAGGACCGTTGCGGCCTGGGACAGGGGCCAGTTAAGGCATACGGTGAGACCGAAAGAATGGAAAAACGGGATCAGGCCGACGACCCGCTCCTCGCCGTATTTGAGACGGGGCAGCCAGGCGTTGATCTGCGCCACATTGGCCAGCAGATTCCGGTGGCTCAGCATCGCAGCCTTGGGCGTGCCGGTGGTGCCGCCGGTGTATTGCAGCACCGCCAGATCTTCGGGCTTGGCGCGAGGCAGATCATCCAGGGGCGGAGCCTTGAGGAGATCCCGCCAGCGCCGGCGCCCGGACCCAGGCCTAAAGCCGGTGGGCAGACCCTGGCGCCGGGCCTTGAGCGGATATACCCAGGAAAGCGGCCAGGGCAGGCTCTCCGCCAGGCCCGTGACCATGACTTGGTCCAGGTGAACCTTCCCCAAGACCTCCTCCACTTTGGGGAGGAGGTGATCCAGAACCACCAGTCGGCGACTGCCGGAGTCCTTGATCTGGTGAACGATTTCCTTGGGGCTCAGCAGGGGGTTTAAGAGGACCGCCACACCCCCCAGGGAGAGGATGGCATGATAGGTCACCGCGAGTTGCGGGCAGTTGGGCAGAAGGACGGCCACCCGTTCTCCCGCTTCCACCCCCAGGTCCTGTAAGGACCGGGCCAGGCGCCGCACCCGGTCCCAAAGCTGGTGGAAAGTGGTCGTTTTCCCAAAGAAAACCAGGGCCCGCGCCTGTGGCGCCCGGGCGGCCGCGTCCAGCAGCAGCCCGGTTATCGTAGTCTGGGGGATTTCCACCTCCAGGGGGACTCCTGGGTCATAATGGCGAGCCCAGGGGTAACTCATGGGACGCGTTTTCCCCTGATCAATGCTCGTGGCGATCGGATCCGGCGCAACTGGGGCAGGTGCAGCCCTTGAGGTCATCCGGAGTGGCCTCCCGCACCGCCTTCAGGGTGATGGCGAATTCCACTTCCTTGCCTGCCAGAGGATGGTTGAAGTCAATGATCACGGAATCCGGCCGCAGGTCCTTCACCACAAAATAGATCGGATGCCCTTGGTCGTCCGTAGTTTCAAAGACGTCCCCCGGCTCCGGGCTGATGTTCGGGTCAAATTCCCCCCGAGGCACTTCCTGGATGAGATCCTGGTCTATTTCCCCAAAGGCCTGTTCCGGTGTGAGCCGCACGGTCTTCTGCTCATTGGGTTCCATGCCCACCATGGCCTCTTCCAGGGTGCTGGGCAGGTGCCCCCAGCCCAGGCAGAAAGACAGCTCCTCGGGCTCTCCGGAGCTGGGAAACATTTCATTATCTCCGGACCGGATTACATAATCGATGGTTACAAAGGAGGTAGGGGTAACCTTCATAATGGTCTCCGATAATCTTAATTATTCTATTATAAAAGAATCTGCCTTCCTTGGCCAGTTTAGGATCGTGGGGAAAAAATCAGGCCCGTTGCGCCCCTGGCCCCTGAAGATTCGTGGGAGTGCGAGAGCCGGTGTGAGCAGAAAAGGCGGGGGAGTCTTCCCTGCCCCGCCTTTCCGGAGAGTGAGCCTAAAGGATCATGACGACGTGGCCGAGGTCTCAGGCTTGGTGGCCAGAATGATACGCCCGGTGTTCATGAGGTTGCAGCGCAAAGCCGTCTCCACGATCATGCCGGACTCCCTCATGACTTTGATGACGTCCAGGTCGGTGGTGAAGCCGATGCGCACAAACAGGGGGGCCAGGATGTCCTCAAGTTTACCCAGGCTGCTGCCGTTTTGGCAGCGGCTGTGATTGATGGCGATGATCTGCCCTCCAGGTTTTACCACCCGGAGCATTTCCCGGCACACGCGGTGGGGATCGCAGACAGTGGTGATCACATAGGCTGCCATCACTACGTCGAAGGAGTTGTCCGGAAATTCCAGGTTACAGGCATCCATGACGTGGAACTCATAGCGGTTGCCGCCGTTGAGACGGGCGGCCTTCTCCTGAGCCCGCTTGATCATGGATGCGGAAATATCGATGCCCACCAATTCAGAGGGCGAGGGATAAAACTCCAAGGTCGAGCCGGGCCCCACCCCGATTTCCAGGATTCTCTGATTGGGCCGATGACGCAGGTAATTGAAGGCCTGCCGGCGGCCCGGTCCCAGGAGGAGGCCGAAGAAATAGTCATAGAAAGGCGAATAAAAGGAATATAGTTTCTCCATGTATGTGGGCGAAATATTGCATCGCATGGCACTTCCTCACATCCCAACACGGGCAATTTTCTGGGGATTTGCACGACGGAGATCTGACTAAATTGCGCTATTTTATCTTAAATGTTAAAAAAAAGTAAATGGATTTTTTCAGCCGCGCGGTAAGTTCCCTATCAGCGGCTTAAAATGCTCACTTTCCAGATATCATTCTCTTGATTATACTTTAGAAAATATTTCCGGCTGTCGTCAGCCAAAACCGTAAAGCCCAGAGCCCCCGGTTCCTGCCAGCGGGACAGCACCTGGACCACTGCCAGCCAGACCCCTTGTCGGCGGAACCGAAGAGGTTTCTCGTGCACGCGATGACCGGAATACGTCTCCACCAGATCGGACAAACAATCGACTCCTGGCTGGCAAGATGGCCGCCTGGCAGAAAAGGTTGACAAGTAAGGAAATACCGGGTTATTTTAGCATGTCGGCTCACGCTGTGGCAAATCTGGGCCCCCTGGATAACTCCGAAGGGTTATCCGCTCCAGGGGGTGGAGTAGGCTAAGCGGGGACCCAGGCTAAACACAGGTGAAAATCGGGGGGGTAAGCTAATGTCCGTCAACAAAACCAAGGGCTTGAGACGGGTCGTGGTAACCGGTGTGGGCATGGTCACGTCCATGGGGCTTGACGTCCCCACTGTCTGGCAGGGACTTCTTGCAGGCAGATCGGGCATCCGGCACCTGGAAAATTTCGATAAGGAATTTGTTACCAAGTACCGGGCCCCGGACGACTTCCCGCTCATTGCCGGAGAAGTCACGGACTTCAACCTGAAAGATATCCTTCAGGCCCGAAAAAACAATCTTTCCAAAGAAGATTTAAAGCAGATCAAATACACCGACCGCTTTACCCAGTTTGCCCTGGCCGCCAGCCTGGAAGCCATCCAGAACAGCGGCCTGCATCTGGAGAATGAAGACCCGGAACGCTGCGGCGTCATCATCGCCAGCGGCATGGGTGGGGTGGGCTCCTGGGAGGAGTCCATGATCCGCCTCCTCCAGGAAGGGGTGCGCCGGGTTTCACCGTTCCTGGTCCCCAAGATGATCCCCAACCTGGCCGCAGGCAACGTTTCCATCAGCTTCAAAGCCAAGGGACCTAATATCGCATTGTCCACCGCGTGCGCCGCGGGTTCCCACGCCATCGGCATGGCCTACCGCTCCATTCAATTGGGGGAATCCGATCTCATGGCGGCCGGGGGCAGCGAAGCCGCGGTCACCATGCTCACCATTACGGCCTTCTACCGCATGGGCGCTCTGGCCACTGGATATAATGACCGCCCGGAGATCGCCAGTCGTCCCTTTGATGTGCAGAGAAACGGCTTTGTCATGAGTGAAGGGGCCGGCATCATGGTCCTGGAAGAACTGGACCACGCCTTGGCCCGGGGGGCCGAAATTTACGCCGAAGTGGTGGGCTTCGGCATGACGGGGGACGCGTATCACATTACTGACCCCCATATGGAAGGCGCCGCCCGGTGCATTATCCTGGCCCTCAAGGATGCCGATATTTCCCCCGAGCTCATCAATTATGTCAACCCTCATGCCACGGCCACTCCGGTGGGCGACCGCAATGAAGTCCGGGCCCTGCTGTCCATTTTCAGGGATCCGAACCGCCGGCCCGTGGTGAGCGCCACCAAGTCCATGACCGGCCATCTGTTGGGCGCGGCGGGCGCGGTGGAGGCTATCTTTACGGTTTTATCCATCAAGGAGGGCATCATCCCCCCCACCATCAATTTAACCGAGGTGGACCCGGATTGTCTGGGACTGGATTATATCACCGGCAAGGCCCGGAAGATGGACATCCGCTACGCTCTGTCTAATTCCTTCGGTTTTGGGGGGACCAATGCCACGCTGGTTTTCAAGCGCTTCGAGGCCTGAGCCCGGTTTCGCTTTTCGAGGTAAAACCCAAAAGGCAATCCGTGTTTGACCCCACCGCATCAGTGACCGGCTGCCTGTTAAGTGTGCGGCGGCTGGGCAAAAAGCATGGCCAAGATTCCCAATCTTCTCCGCATCGCCATCATCGTGGACCGGGACGAAGCCGGTTGTCTCCCCCTCCTTTTGCCCTTCTCCACGGAGGGCTATCCCCTCATTGAACTGGAATTTTTCCAGGCAGGGGCCTCGTCGGCGAGTTCCCCTCCGTCCGGAGCTGTGCCTGAGTTCCACCCCGAGGCGGTAGCCCTGGGTCTTCTGACCGATCAAAGCAAGAAGCCGGCTCGGGCGCTTTCTGAACTGGACCCGGAAAGCTTTGATCTCATCCTGGCTTCCCCGCCGTTGATGGTTAACCTGAAGAACTATCCCCAGGAAACACTCGCTAAGGTCGTCACCGGGGCCGGCACCACCGTTTTGGAGCGGGTTCTCTGTCAATTTCAGGAGCTCCGGCAGAAGCACGAGATCAATTCCGGCATTCTGCTCGGGGGAACTGACGCCATTATCACCATCAACGAGGACCATATCATCGTGGGCTACAACCGCGGGGCCGAAAACATTTTCGGCTATTCCCGACAGGAGGCCCTGGGACAAGATCTGAGCATTATCATCCCCCCACCCCATAAAGAACGACACAAGGAATACGTGCGCCGTTACATCGCCACCCGCAGCCCCCATGTCATCGGCAAACACGTGCAGTTGTCCGCCCAACGCCGGGACGGCTCCGAATTTCCCATGAGCATTTCCTTTTCCGTGGCCGAAGTGCAGGGCAATCTGTATTTCACCGGCATTGTCCGGGATATTACCGACTACAAGCGCATGGAACAAAGGCTGGTGCAGGCCGAACGTCTGGCCGCGGTAGGAAACACGGTCAGCCACATCGCCCACGAGATCAAAAACCCCTTGGCCATCATCGGCGGCTTTGCCCGCCAATTGCAGAAAACGCCCGGCCTGGACGACAAAGGCCAACATAAGCTCGAAATCATTATGGAAGAGGTCAGCCGCCTGGAAGGAATGATCGCCCGGATGCGGGATTTCGTGAAACGGCCGGCGCCCCAGAAAGCCCCTGGTGACATCGAAGCCCTGCTAGATGAGGTGGCGGACCTTTTTGAAGAGGCCTTGGCGGAGCGGCACATCATTTTATACCGGGAGAAGGCCCCGGAAACTCCCATACTCTATTTTGACCGTCAGCAGATGCACCAGGTACTCCTCAACCTCTTCAAAAACGCGCTGGAAGCCATGCCCCAAGGCGGCAAACTCACCGTCGTCACCCGGGTTAAGCCGCCCAATCTGGAAATCAGCATCAGCGATACGGGCCAAGGCATGCCCCCGGAGGTCAAAGCCAACATCTTTCAACCCTATTTCACCACCAAAGAAAAAGGCACCGGCCTGGGCCTAGCCATCTGCCAAAATATCCTGGAGGAGCACGGCGGCTGCATCACCGTAGAAAGCACCCCCGGGCAAGGCTCCACTTTCACCATCCAGCTTCCTCTGGCCGAGGCTTCATCTCCATGACTGCGACCCCCGACGCCCCGCTCCTGACCGTCCAGGACTTACATGTCCATTTTCACACTCCTCTGGGCCGTCTCCAGGCCGTGGCCGGGGTGAATCTGACCTTGCAGGCCGGCGAAACCCTGGGCCTGGTGGGGGAATCCGGCTGTGGCAAAACCGTCACCGCGCTCTCCGTCCTGCGCCTTCTCCCCCCCCACACCACGGAAATTGAGGGTGAGGTGCACTTTGCCGGCGAAAACCTGCTTGACCTCTCCCCCGAGGACATGCGCCGCCTCCGGGGCAACCGCATCGGCATGGTCTTCCAAGAACCCATGACCTCGCTGAACCCGGTCTTTACGGTGGGGGACCAGGTGGCTGAAGTTCTGCGCCTGCACCGGGGCCTGTCCCACCGGGAAGCGAGGGTTGCAGCGATTGAGGCCCTCACCCGGGTCGGGCTGCCCGACGCGGCCCGGCGCTTTGACCAGTATCCCCATGAGCTTTCGGGGGGCCTGCGCCAGAGGGTTCTTATCGCCATGGCCCTGGCCTGCGGCCCTGAACTGCTGATCGCGGATGAGCCCACCACAGCCCTTGACGTCACCATCCAGGCCCAGATCCTGGCCCTTCTGACCCGACTCCGGGAAACCCTTGGCCTCGCCGTTCTGTTTATTACCCATAACCTGGGGGTAGTGGCCCATACTGCCGACCGGGTGGCGGTGATGTACGCGGGGCTGGTGGTGGAAGAAGCCCCCACCACGGAGATTTTTCAGGAGCCCTGCCATCCCTATACCTGGGGGCTTCTGGCCTCGGTACCCAAGCTGGACTTTCGTCAGCCCCTGGGCCAAATGCTTCCGGCCATTCCCGGCCAGGTGCCCGGCGCCCTGGAGATCCCGGCCGGCTGTCTGTTTCGGGACCGTTGTCTCAAGGCCCACGACCGCTGCGAGGTCCCGCCGCCCTGGCTGACGGTGGGCCCGGGCCACCACGTCCGCTGCTGGCTGTATGAAAACCGCAGTTAGCCGATAACCGGTTGCTGTTTGCCCTGGGAGAAAAATCAGATAGAATAGTCCCAATCAGGACAGCCCGCCCGGTTGTCCAGCAGGCCAGGATCGAGGCCTGCCTTTATTTGCAGATGAAGGTTTCGCCGGGCGACTCCTGACCTTGCGGCTCAAAATCAAAATGCGAAGTCGAGCGGGTTCCTTGGTGCCCTTTGCTCTGCAAAGGACGCCTCGAATTTTGGCGGGGAAGGACGGAGTCTATGACGAATTACGTGGACCTGGACCTTGACCAATTTATTGCCCGGACCATCATGGGCGACCAGGGAGTCCGCCCCTACACCAATTCCATGACCGAGACCTGGCGCCTGGTAAACCGGATGATCCGGAGATTCTCCGTGGAGTTGAAGCTGGACATGTACCTCGGGGTCACTGGCGAGCACTGGGTGGCCTCCTTCTATAGCCCCAGTCACTGCGCCCGCTATGAGGGCCGGGGGCCCAGCGCGCCCCTGGCGATCTGCCGGGCCGCCAAGGAAACCTATATCAAACTTGCGAATTAGATATTCTTTTCTCGCAATTAAGCACTTGAAAAGCCAAACATTTACATGCCCGAACCCCTGATCGCCACTCAAGACCTGTGCTGCTATTTCCGCCTTGCCGGCCCCTGGGGCAGAGGCCCCACCCTTAAGGCCGTGGATGGGGTTGGTCTCACCCTGGAGGAGGGGGAAACCCTGGGTCTGGTGGGGGAATCCGGCTGCGGCAAATCCACCCTGGGCCGCGTGCTCCTGGCCTTGCTTCCTCCCACCCATGGGAAGGTGTGGTTCGCCGGGGAGGATCTGTTCGGCTTGCCCCCCCAGCGCCTTAAGGAGTTGCGGCGGCAGATGCAGATCATCTTCCAGGACCCCTATTCCTCCCTCAATCCGCGAATGACCGTGCGCCAGACCCTGGAGGAACCCTACCTCATCCACCGCCTGGGCACCAAAGCTCAACGCCGGACCTGGGCCGCCGAACTGCTGGAGGAAGTAGGGCTTCAGGAAGAGCACCTGGAGCGTTATCCCCACGAGTTTTCGGGAGGCCAGCGCCAACGCCTGGGCATCGCCCGAGCTCTGGCCTTAAAACCCCGCCTCATCGTGGCCGACGAGCCCGTTTCCGCGTTGGACGTCTCCATCCAGGCTCAAATCCTCAACCTGTTGAGCCAGCTCCAGGCGCGCCATGGTCTCACCTATCTGTTCATTTCCCACGACCTAAGCGTCATTTCCCAAATTTCCAACCGCATTGCCGTCATGTACCTGGGGCGCCTGGTGGACCTGGCCCCCCGGGAGATCTTTGATACCGCGCCGCTCCACCCTTACACCGAGGCCCTGCTGCAGGCCGTGCCCTTACCCGATCCGGCCCGGGCCTTCACCCCCCCGCAACTCAAGGGTGACCTCCCCTCCCCGCTCGGGATCCCCTCCGGTTGCCCCTTCCACCCCCGCTGCCCGGAGGCTCAGTTCCCCCTGTGCCAGGAAACCAGGCCCGAGTTCCGGGAGACCGCGCCCGGCCACTGGGTAGCCTGCCATTTTCGCTAAGAAAAAGGGGGACCACGTCCCCCGATAGTGAGCAAGTCTCGGACATAAGCCCAAAATTGCCCCTTGCTTACATTCGCCCGGATTCCTATGTTATGATGTAACAATGAAGAAATATCTGCCGGACGTCCTGCTGCTGGCCTTGGGCCTCCTGGTCATGGCGCTCCTTATTTATATCATTGCCCAGAGCCAGGGCAGCGGGCTCTCCCTCATAGCCATTCTGGCCCTGACTCTGGTCTGGATTAGCTGGTACCGCCACGTCGTCCGCCTGGCCCTCAACAGCCTGGGGGCCGGCCCCGACGACGAAGACGACCTGCCTTCTTTTCCGGGCTGAACCGCATCAGGCCTTGAGCCATAGTGTTTCCTGGTTCCTGGCTGGTGCCTGTGAGGAAGCCCCCAAAAATGTTCAACGCTTCTTCGGTTTTTAATTCTCTGGGCAGGCTCCTCCTCTCGTCAATTCAGCAGCCGGCACCGGAAAGCTGCTAGCGACGTACCCGCCAGGCGAAGTTAAGATTGGCCCCGGGGTTGGTCCGGACGTTAACGGTGAACTGGCTGGCAGTGATGTTGCTGACCCAAAAGTGACCGGGATCCGTGGAGGGGTTGGCAAGCCAGGTAATGGTAATATCCTGAGGATTGGGAGTATAATCGCACCCGTGGCTGACGGTCAGGGAAGTAGTGCCGTTGGCGATCTGGGCGGTGCCGCCGTTTTCTGTGACGTAGCCGCGGTTGCGGGCGAAGCTGCAGTTGGTCTCGGTAGCATATAAGGCCACTCTGGTGGTATTATTATAAAAATTGTTGTCGGTGATGAGGCTGTCGGTAATAGTCCCGCTCGTCAGCAAGCCGGTGGCGCAATTTTCCACCAGCAGGCCGGCAGCAGTCAGGCGGTTGCTGTTATAGATAGTAAAACCGGTGCCGGCCCCCCCGCCGTCCAGGACGCCCCCGGTAAAAACCACGTCGCTGCATTGAGCATAAACCAGAGTCCCGCCGCCCCGGACGTTAAGGTTGGTCAAGGCGCCCTGAGAGCCGTAAATCCGCACTCCATAAGTAGCGGCGCCTTGAACCAGGACATCGCTCAGGGTGAAATGCGACAGGGTGGCGGCCGTCAAGATGCCGGTATTGGCACTGGCGGGCAGGTCGGTAAGGTTGACCCCCTTCAGGGACACATAGCAGGAGTATCCTCCGGCTGCCTCCCCCTCGCCTTGCCTGATCCCATAACCGCCGGGATTGCTGCCATTGAGGTTGGTCAGGGCCAGCCCCTTGACTCCCCGAAAAAGGAGAATGGCCGCCTGAGACCCATAGACGTTGCGGATGTTGACATTGCTGACCGTCACCTGCTCAACCATCGGCCCCGGCGGGCTGTTTGAAATTGCAACTCCATAGCAGTAATCTGTGGTCAACCGGAAGGTTTTGCCGATGTCTCTGCCGATGACATTGTTGATGACAATATCCCGGCAAATAGCATAAGGATTGTTATCCGGCTCCACATCCACCACACTGAGGCCGCAATCTTCCCCATAAATGGTGTCGACAATTACCTTTTCCCCGCCGGTAACCGAAACGACATTGCGCTGGTTCAAAGTGCCGGCGATGTTCCTGACTGTAACATTATAACTGTGAACGTCGGCTCCCCCGTTATAAGCAATATGAACTATGTCACCCTTATTATCCCGGCCGCTGATGTTCTCCACCACCGCGTCCTTGACTGCCACCAGTTCAATGCAGGCCTGAAACTGGGTGCTGCCCTGGTTGGCCGAATTGCCGTCAAAGGAGAGGTCGTGGATGTAAAGATTGCTATCCCGGGCGGCATCATTAGCGGGAGCGGTGGTATAGTTTTGGACAAAGCGTTTGCCTGTATCAAAGGAATTTTTAGGCTTAATCGTAGTCTTATAAAGCTTGCCGTAGAACTCCCTGCCGGACCTGACATATATGGTACTATCAATGATGTAGGGCAAGGGCGAGGGAGGCAGGTAAACCCGCTTGGCAGCCGCCAAAGCAGCATTGATCGGGACATCCTGACCGCCGGTGACTCCATCTCCCTTGGCCCCCCACCAGCAGGCGTTGGCCACCGAGGGGCTGTTGGTCATATCAACCTTGCCGCTGCCAGTCCAGGCGAATATTTGGTAGTCTCCGGCTTCAATAGAACCGGCAGTGCTCAGGACAGCCCCATCAGCAAGATTGAATTGGGCGCCTTTGAAAACCCGCAAAGAAATGTTGCCAGGGATGGAAACCGTACCGGAGACCTCTACTGCGCCGGCCGGAACCGTCAAGGTCACCTGAGCGCTGCCGATGGTGGCCAGGGCTTCGGCCAGGGTGCCGTAGCCGGGATCACCCAGGGTCTTGTATTTGCCCAGATGGGCATCAACCCGCTGGAGACCCGTGTCGAAATTGCCCTTTTCGGTAACCCCTCGGGCGCCCAAGTCCGGTTGGTAAAAGAAATTGTTGGGGCTCCAGGTTCCGGCCGCGGCCAGCGCCACCAACAGCAAAGTTGCAGGGATTGCCATTAACCGAGCAAATTGAGGCTTCATCATAACCTCCTCCTCATGAAATTCTGACACCCGCCTCTTCTTTGCGGTCCTCATTAAACTTCTTAATTTTTGCCGCTCTGAAGAAACTTGCCAGCAGCCGGGGATGACTTGCTTCTATACTTTTTAGTCCTCCCGCCTCACTGCTGGTCCCCCTTTTTACCGCAAGCCCCGTTTTTTTCCCAGAATGGATAGCACCAATGGCACTTAATCTCCCCTGGGGCGCGCAATTATGGCCGCGATGGCGCTGACCGGGGGCGAACTGCAGCAAACCCCGCTCTGTCTGCAGCTTGCGCCTGTCATGCGGCTTTTTTGATTACGCCTAAATAATGAGTGTTGAGGATTCGCAGTTTTTCCAGGAGGGAGCAGAGCAGGAAGGAATATGGGGCCAGGACGCGGGCCAGGGGCGGGGCCAGGGTCACCCGATGGAGTTCTATCCGGCAGCCGGGGAACAGGGAGTGGATCTCCCGCTTTTTCACCCCGCGCACATCCGGGTTCCAGGGATTGTCCACGTGATAGTCATACCAGAGAATAACCCCCCGGGGTTTCAGAACCCTGAGCATTTCCCCGGCCACCGTCTCTTTCATGACAGGATCAAGGATGGAAGTGAACAGCGTGGATTGCACCACCAGGTCAAACGCGGCGGCCGCGAAGGGCAGAAACGCGGCGTTGGCCTGCACCAGCCCTATCCTGGAGGCTTGTCTCGACCGGGCCCTGGCCAGAAATTCAGGAAAAATATCGATGCCGGTGACGTTCTCCGGCCGGGCTCCCCACTTGACCAGTTCACCCAGCCAGTAGCCGGTGTAGCACCCGACTTCCAGGAAGCGCTGGTCTTCCAGGCGGCTCAGGCCGAGGCCGCGCAAGAGGCGGAGCACCCGGCGTTCCCGGGCCTGCATGCTGAACAGGTGACCCGGGTTGAACCAGGAATACCGGTCGCCGTCCTGCCGCCGGGTATACGCGGCCCTCAGGCGCTCGGTTTCAACCGCCAGCCGCTGCCGGAATTCTGGTTGAGTCTCTGGCGCTGTCATCACCCATCCAATCCGCCTTGGGCTTGCCGTGATTTTACTCCTACCGTGCAAGCGGCACACCTTTGCCACCCCTGGCGGTCTTTTTCCTCAAAATATAGAAGTCCAGAAAACCTTTCAAAAATCCCAGGCCATAGCTGAAGTGGAGGGTGGGAAAAACCAGGGCCAGCCAAGCGGCTACCGCCAATCCTGGCCGCCAGCCGGCAGTCCCGGCAAAGCCGATGTCCGCCAGGATGTATGCCACCAGGGCCAGAAAGCCCAGCCTTCCCAGACCTGGAACCCACCAGCCCGCAATGCCGGACAAGGCCAGGGTCAATAAAAAAAGAGAAGGGATAACATGGCGCAGACTAAGGACAAGCCCCAGTTTTCTGGCCACCAAGGGCTTGAAATAGCCGTAATAGTAATACATTCGCCAAAGCTTGGCGAGACTCTCCCGCGCATAATAATCGATTACAATTTCCGGGACCAAAAGGGAGCGGCCGCCGCTTTTCCTGAGGCGCAGGTTGAACTCATCGTCTTCGGTGCGCACCTGGTCCTCATCAAAGAGGCCGATACGGTCGAACACCTCCCGGCGGTAAGCCCCGAAAGGTACGGTATCCACCCAGCGGGGCTCCGCCGCGCCGATGCGGTAGTGGGCGTTCCCCACGCCGAAAGGATGAGCCAGGCCGATCGCAATGGCCTGGGCCAAGGGGTTGTCGCTTCCGGGAAGAATGCGCCAGATGCCGCCCACATTGTCAGCGCCGGTTTTTTCCTGCCAAGCCACCAGACTGGAGAGGTAATTCGGCGGGTATGTGCTGTGAGCGTCCACCCGCACAATGATATCTCCCTGCGCCTGGGCTATCCCGATGTTCAAAGCAGCGGGAGTGATTCTCCGGGGGTTGTCGAGAAGTCTGATGCAGGAATGGTTTCGGGCAAAATCTGCTACGATTTCCCTGGTCCTGTCCGTGCTCATGCCGTCCACCACCAGCACCTCCAGGCGCTCCCGGGGATAGTCATTGGCCAGGATGGAGGCCAGGGCCTTGGCTATGTATTTCTCCTCCTCCCGGCAAGGCATGATGACGGAAATAAATCTGGTTCCCTCTACCATGCAAGGTCCTTAATTACCGCGGCCATTATTGTCGCTTCTGAGCTCGCCGGAGTGGCAGGCGCTTGATTTGTCAAGACTTGTATGACAATGAAGGGCGCCCCCCCTGCACAAGAAAAATGCGGAGGCTCATTTACCTCCTCGTAGTTTTCAGGTTTCCTTGACTAATCCTGAGACTTGGCATACCTTCAGGTAGCCGGTATCATCCCAGAAGATACCGGTATTGTCAAAGTCATTGACGCGGACAGGATCTGCTCTGAGGTTTAATTACATGACAATCGCCAGGCCCCTGGCCTTTATTGATCTCGCGGCCCAGCAAAATAGAATAATTGACCGGATCACGGAGAATATCCGAAAAGTCCTTGCGCACGGGCAATATATCCTGGGACCGGAAGTAGCCGAGCTGGAGGAGCGTCTGGCCCGTTACGTGGGGGTGAACCATGCCGTCACCTGCTCCTCGGGAACCGACGCCCTGCTCATGGTCCTTCTGGCCAAGGGGGTGGGTCCGGGGGATGCCATCCTCACCACCCCCTTCACCTTTATCGCCACCGCGGAGGTGGTTCACTTACTGGGCGCCACCCCGGTGTTTGTGGATATCGACCGCCAAACTTACAACCTGAGCCCTGAGGCATTGCAGGATACCCTGGTCCACTTCGGCCAGACGCGTCAAACTGCCGGGTTGAGGCCTCGGGGCATCATGGCCGTGGACCTCTTCGGTCAGCCGGCCGACTACGACCGGATCAACGCGCTGGCCCGGGATTGGGGACTTTTTGTGCTGGAGGATGCGGCTCAGTCATTTGGGGCAACCTATCATGGCCGGCGCGCCGGCGCGCTGGCGGACGCGGCGGCCACCTCCTTTTTTCCCGCCAAACCCCTGGGCTGTTACGGGGACGGCGGTGCGGTGTTTACCAATGATAGCGATCTGGCGGCCATTCTCAAATCCATCCGCAACCACGGTCAGGGAACTGACCGGTATGACCACGTGCGCCTGGGCCTCAACGGACGCCTGGACACCATCCAAGCCGCCGTATTGTTGGCCAAGCTGGAGATCTTCGACCAGGAGGTGGCCGCCCGCCAGAAAGCCGCCTGGCGGTACCGGGAGGGCCTCAAAGACGTAGTCGAAGTCCCCTATTTGGCCCCTGGATGCTCTTCGGTCTGGGCTCAATTTTCAGTGGAAAGCGAAGTTCGGGCTGCTATCATGACCCGACTGGGGAAGGCCGGAGTGCCCACCGCCATTTATTATCCCAAGCCCTTGCACCTGCAGGAGGTTTTCCGGGGCCTGGGCCACCAGGCCGGGGATTTCCCGGCCAGCGAGGCCGCGGCCTCCCGGATCTTCAGCCTGCCCATGCACCCCTACCTGGAAAAATCCGAGCAGGAGCGCATCATCTCGATTATCCGGGAAGCCGTAGCCGAGTTCCGCCAAACCGGCAATAACTAGGACCCGGTTTTCAGGGCGACTTGGCCAGATTTTTTCTCTGTTCTCCCGACAGATTCTCCCGGGCCATCTGGCGCACAATGTCCTGGCATTGCCGCATCTCCAGCAGGGCCTTCAGGTCTGCCTCCACCATCAGGCGGGCCAGTTCCTTGAAGGTCACCCGGGGTTGCCAACCCAGCTTTTGTTTGGCCTTGCTGGCATCTCCCAGAAGGCATTCCACCTCGGTCGGCCGGAAATACCGGGGGTCGATTTCCACGTATTCCCGCCAATCCAGATCCACGTGTGCGAATACTTCCTCCAGAAACTCCCGGACCGAATGAGATTCACCGGTGGCGATGACAAAGTCCTCCGGCTCATCCTGTTGGAGCATCAGCCACATGGCCTCCACGTACTCGGGCGCGTAACCCCAGTCCCGCCTGGCCTCCAGGTTGCCGAGATACAGTTTTTTCTGCAGCCCCAGCTTGATGCGGGCCGCAGCCCGGGTAATTTTTCGAGTGACGAAGGTTTCCCCCCTTCGGGGGGACTCATGGTTGAACAGAATCCCGTTTACCGCAAACATCCCATACGCCTCCCGATAATTCCGCACCATCCAATAGGCGTAGAGTTTAGCCGCAGCATAGGGACTCCGGGGCTGGAAAGGGGTGGTTTCGCTTTGGGGCGGGGGTGCATCCCCGAACAACTCACTCGAGGAAGCCTGATAGAACCGGGTTTTGATGCCGCTGCGGCGAACCGCCTCCAAAATCCGGGTTAAACCCAATCCGGTAATATCCCCCGTGTATTCGGGCACATCGAAACTCACCCGCACATGGCTTTGGGCCGCCAGGTGATAGATTTCCTGGGGCTGCACATTGTAGATCAGGTTGGTGAGTTGGCCGGAGTCACTCAAGTCGCCGTAATGCAAGAACAAGCGGGCCCCGGGATCATGGGGGTCAACATACAGGTGTTCGATACGCGAGGTATTGAAGGTGCTGGATCGGCGAATCAGCCCATGCACCTCATAATCCCTGGATAAAAGCAATTCCGCCAAATAGCTGCCGTCCTGCCCGGTGATACCGGTGATCAAAACACGTTTGGATCCAGACATGGATGCCGTCCTCTTTCGGTTAAAGTAGTTGCTGGCCGAATACCATGGGTTCACACCGAAATGAATTATGACTTTTTTCGGTTTTTAATTGACCTTACTAATTCGTGACCTGATATACAAAGGTGTTTAATCCCTTCATTTTTTTTGCTATCATACCTCTACGAATTTTGGAATCGAAATCATGAACACCAGTTTAAGGCACGGAGGCACGGAGGATCTGGTAAGGTTCCCCCCTTCGGAATCTTGGGGGCTTTGGCTATCTGCTATTTTTGGGGGATGAAAAGGTGAAAAGACTCGTGATCCTGTTAATGACCCTGGCCTTTATAGCCCTGACGGCTGGGACGGTTTTCCCAGAAACATATGTGGAGGGGTATATTGGTAATAACTTTACGGTTAGTTCTCCCAACCCAATAGGATTCGATGTCAATCCTGCTTACCGGGGACCAACCAGAGCCGATCCGGAGTATCCCAGGCATTTTTCCTCAGCCATTATCGGCGGCGGCAAACTTGGCACTTGGTTTTCGAAAGAAGGCTTCCCTGGCTTCAATTACCCTGACTGGATGAAATATCTTGGTTTTTATTTAGATTTTAACTATCACTGGATAGACTATAAACCAGGGGTGGGGTCACGCAGAATGTATATAACCCCCAGCACTTCCCCCTTCTATCAACATTATAAATTCTCCGGGACTGGCTCCCTCACCACCTTCGCCTTTATGCTCGCTTTTCGCTATGGCTTTCTGCCTACCGAAAAGGTACCTTTCGGCAAACTGCAACCCTATGTGGGTTTAGGACCGGCTGTAGTTATCACCGGTTTCAAGCCTATTATCATGTTTCAGCCTGGTTATTTTGATTTTGTTCCGGGGAGTCCAGGCTACCGAATCCCGGGGAAATTTACTGGCTCGTTTCAATCCACCGTAAACGTCGGTTTATCAGTAGAAGCTGGCATAAGATGGATGATAACCAGATTTTTATCTTTGGATACATCTATTAAATACCGCTATGTTCGTCCTTCGACCAGCTACGATATCTCGATTTATGGGTTTACCCATGAATTGAGGCTCGCACCACAACTCAATCTCTTCAGCATCCAAACAGGTGTGGCATATCACTTTTAATTAAAGAATTTCTTAGGAATTAGAGATAGACGCTGGTTGCGGCCATGCCGCCAGGTCAAGGGTTTGCCGGCCATGGAACAGGACTTGAACATTTTCCAAGTTTGACCGGCCAATTTTTCGCCGATTTAGGGATTTTCGCTATAAGACAATATTTATATTATTATCATTTATTTTTTGGCGATCACATCAAAATGTTTCGTAAAAATTGATGTTTTAAATATGAACTCAAACTTTTTATTACCAAGCCAACTATTGATTCTTCTAATGAAATTTCCAAACGGCATTTTGATGTTAGCCACTTGTCGCGGCAGAAGAACTACGCCATTAGGGATAATTTTTAGATCTGACCAATTATGAAACAATTTAATCACACGATTGCGCGTGTATGGTCTGACCGGTCCATTTGCATCTTCTGAAATGCAGTACTTTGAATAAAAATAGTTTTGCAGACCTTCAAGGTTGTAAAGGTTTGGAAAAGATGAAGCAAGCAATAGTTTTCCATTCGGCCTGAGAAGACGATAGAATTCCCGAATTATCTCTTCAACATGATCATATGGGTTATGCAATAGTACTGCAGAGCTATAAATACAATCAAAACCTCCATCAGGAAATGGTAATTGATGTATTCCTGAATGAAGCAGGACAACGCGCCTTTCATAATTGCTGATATTTTCTTTCTTTAATAACTGATGAAAAAGCTGTAACATAGTAGATGATGCATCAACAGCAATAATATCTAATTGAGGGTGCTTTCTCAGAAGAGGAATTGCAATTCTGCCGTACCCACAACCTGCGTCAAGTACAGTTTTGTCGTTATCATCGATTTCTGTTTCTACCAGTTCAGGATATTTCGTATACCAATCGACTTTCTCAGAGGCTGCCGCTGCACTGATGGGGTTCTCTTGCGCCAAACCTGACCATACTTTATCGGCTCGGACCAAAAGTGATTGTACTTCTGTCCTTGATCCTTGGGGTAAAGCAAAGTACCCGTGCTCATCCGTATAGCCCTTAGACAAAAGATAAAGTTTGTAATCCATACTACAAACTCGCTAAGTGGACTACGATAAAGTTATGATTCTCTCTATATATCACTTAGTACTGGATAGATTTTTAATATAGCAAGCTGTTGTAAATTTTGCCGAATTCATTAGCCAATACAATTTGTTGATATCGTAACCAGAGTCTAACATGGCTGAAACGTCCTTTTCAATCTAATTTCTCCGAGAACCATAGGGAAATATATAAAACGATTATTGCCTTAGCTCCAAAAATGTAATGGTCGAAGCATTCAAACAAGCATGAAGCATCCGGTTAAACATTTGCGGTTCCCAGAATCGCCGGTTGAACCGGTAGCAAAATTCCCCCAGGTAACGGGGTAGATGTTTGGGGCTGACGCCATGATGGATACCACGGATATTGCCTTTGATATTGGCGATCAAGGTATGAACCCAAGGCAGGACTTTCGGAGCTTCCTTCCCCGAACCGGGAACCAGCCACTCATGCTGGTGCTGGGGAGAAGCCTCCAGGAAGCCATATCCTTGCCAGCCGTCAGTTTTAATCACTGCCTCGGCCGCCAGGCGCTCCCGCACCAAAGGCTTGATCTCTTCGCTGCTGACGCTGGGCACCAGGCGCATGGCGGCAAATCCGGGCTTATCGGCCGGGGTTTCCACGGCTACCACCCACCTTGGCTTTGTCAGCCGCGCCCCGTCCACGTTTGCCGGGTTTGGGAGCGCCGAAGCAAGTGTCATCCATCTCGATCAAGCCCGCGAGTTTATAGTAAGAATCGCGTTCGGCCATAGCCTGGCGGATTTTGTGGCCCATGGTCCACACGGTCTTGTAAGTCTTGATTTCCAACATCCGCTGCAAGGACAGCATGGAGATCCCGCTTTTTTGGCGTCCCATCAGCCAGATCATCCAGAACTGAGGGGTTCTTGTTGCATCGCCTTGCTCCATTTTGCCCGTTATTTAGGACTATTATACCTTATCCGCTGGAGCAAAGGCAATAATCATATATATAATGGAATCACATCCCGCGCCCAAACAATACGATGCGCACTGTCTTGAGCAGGATCGCCATATCAAGAAAAAAGCCTATATTTTTTACATAAAAAAGGTCATATTGCAACTTTTCCTTGGTTTGCTCCAATGAAGAGGCATAGGGGTACATAACTTGAGCCCAACCAGTTATGCCAGGTTTTACTAGAAGACGATTGCTGTAGTAGGGTATCTTTTCCCTCACACCATTAGAGATCATTTTTCCGGGAGGATCGGTTGCCCGTCGCCCCGGTCGCCAGGTAGCAATCAGCTCCTGAAACTCATTAATAAAAACTTCCCGTTCCGGCCGGGGCCCAACAATGCTCATTTCTCCCTTGAGCACGTTGATTAATTGGGGAAGCTCATCCAGGCGGAATTTCCTTAAATAGTATCCCACTCGGGTTATGCGGTCGTCATTGTCTGCGGTCCATTGAGGCCCGTTGGCTTCAGCATTTTCGATCATGGTGCGAAACTTAATGAGCTGAAATGAACGACCCTCATAACCTAAGCGACTTTGGCGATAAAAAACCGGCCCGCGGCTGTCCAACTTTATTGCTAATGCTATGATGGCAAACAGCGGAGCATGGGTCAGCAGCAGCGCCCCCGCCACCAGTACGTCAAATAACCGTTTGAGGTGCCTGCAATACAGATTATTTTTATTCAAACTGTTGAACAAAAGCCAGACATCAGAAATATGATCAATTGGTAATTTTCCTGCCAATTGTTCATAGAGATTTGGCATGTCAATGACTTCGATGCCACTCCATGATATTTTGGTTAAGACATTGATAAGCTGTGGTGATTTTTCATGTGTGATGGCAACCACCACCAGATCTATTTTATAATGGGATACCAACTCTGATAACTGCAAACTATTCCCCATTACGGGGATACCGCTAATCTCTGTTCCAATCTTTTGTGGATCATCATCAATAAACCCTATTGCTTCCATACCGCAGAGGGACCGGTTGCGTATAGCTTGTAAGATGCGAGTCCCGCTGCTCCCGGCTCCGACAATAAGCAACTTTCTTTGCAGTCGCACCGGTAAGGCCAAGGAAGAAAAGGTGAAGCGCCAGAGGGGTAACAATATTCCATAAGTTGTAGCTTGAATGACAAGAAAATAGCGACCTACGAATTTTCCCAGCGGGAAATAAAAGATAATAATATTAGCAACAGCACCGACTATTGCAGTAAGGAATACTTGAGCGGTATTCTTCCAGCCTCGATAATCCTTTTGATAATCGTATAAGTCACCAACAAAATTCACTAGGAGATATACTATCCCCATGAAAAGAAAACTAACCTTGCTCTCATGGAAAAGAGGCAATGGATCATAAATCCTGGGACTTAGGAAAAGTCCTGCCGATAAGGAGATACCGAGGATGCAGATGTCTCCCCCGAGCAAGATAATCTTCCAGATGGATAATTTGAAACCTAGGTACCTAATGTTACCCACTCCTGTTCATAATTTCTTGATAAAATTGGAAGGTTTTCAAGGTCATTCTCTCTGCATTGAAATTTTCTCGAACTCGCAGTGCTCCCAATCTTCCCATTTCTTTGGCAGAATTTGGTTGCTTCAAAAGCCACACAATAGAGCGGGCAAATTCCTCTGGATTTCCTAACCCGGCCAGAAGCCCCGTCGTTCTATCCAGTACAATTTCGTCAACAGGTGATATGTTGCTAGCTACTATCGGTTTGCCTGCGGCCATAGCCTCTATTATCACCTGACCAAAACCTTCGGAGAAGGTTGCAAAAGCAAAAATATCAATGGCATGAAGAAATGAGGGAATATCTCTTACGAAACCTAAGAGATGCACTGAATTGTTTAACTTAAGTTTATCTATAAGATTATGGAGTATCTTTGCATAACCCCATGTATCCGGCCCAGCTATCAGAAGCATTGCTTGAGGAAATTGCTTACAAACTACATCCATAGCACGTATTAATGTTTCATGCCCTTTGCGATATTCAAGACGGCCGATAGTACCTACAATTTTATTTCCGTTGAGACCTAACTTTGACCGAAAGTCCCCCATAAAGTGATCAAAAATATCTGTTTCAACTCCATAATGGATGACAACAACTTTGTTTTTTTCCATATTTTGGTCAGTTATCAGCCAATTTTTCACAGCATGTGAAATGGCAATCACTCCATCGGCCTGATTCCATATTCTGTTCATTAATGGCAAAAGCTTCCGGGCAGACCAAGAGCCGCTATAAATATCATGAATTGAACAAATCCAGGGTAGCTCTGGAAAAAATAACTTACACAATATCCCGGCGAAGTCAGCCCGGGGAAGATGGGTATGAATAAGATCGAATCTGTTTTTCTTTAGAATGAAAGGTAATTTTAATAAGCTAACGACATTAAAACGGTTATTTGCTTCCAAAGAAATAACAGGAATTCCTTCCTTTTTAAAATCTTCATGTAAGGACCGAGTGTCTCTGACTTTGCTTCGAAAACAAACTACAGTAACTTCGGCCCCCAAAGTCTTTTGCCTTTTGGCTAAGGTAAATAAATGTAATTCCGCTCCACCGGCTGCCAAGGTGTTGATTATATGAAGAACTCTCATAATAAATTTATCTTGTTGAATTATTTAATTTATATTTGATTTATTGTAATGTTTTTGGAGGTCTCTTAATATTTTTATCAGGTTATCACTTAAATTAACTAAGCTATGATACATAATAATTTGATTTCTAAGATATAATCCTATATTTTCCCTTTGTTTATTATCTAGAAGCAAAAGAGCCAAGATTTTTTTGCAGAGATCATCTGGATCTCCGTGATTAAAAATAAGGTCTGATGAATATACTCCCAGGGTTGTCTTGAACCCTGTATTCGCACATACACACGGACACCCGCAAGCCATGGCCTCCAACGCCACCTTATCTCCAAATCCCTTGGGGGTGAGATTCACATGCACGACGCTGCTTCGATACCATGATGGCAGTTGATCATAAGGCACTGATCCATGAAAATTGACCAAGTCCTGAAGGCCCAGGTCTAGGCTCATTTCCTGGAGAGATTGTTGGTAAGCTCTATCCAGGGGAGTCAGCGGCGAACCTACGATATCCACCTTAAATGGTTTGCCATAGGCCTTGCGTAAAAGTGCCAGCGCCTTAAGCAAGGTGGGGTGATCCTTGGCGCTGGAGAGCCGTCCTACGCAAAGAATCTTTGGGGGCTTATCCCTCTGCATGCCCGGCTCCGGCGAAAATAATTCTGTATCGATTCCCTGACCAATGACTGTAAGTTTGTCGTGTTTATAAGGATAGGCAGAAGGAAGGCTTGCTACCATACGGTCTGAAAGGAAATGAGCAAACTTTAAGCTAATGTTAAGATTGGGATGAGCATACCAGGTGACCAGAGGAATTCCCCATGCTTTTAAGACCGGCGCCGCCAAAATAGAGAAAATATGATTCATGTGGGAAAAACAGCAATCTATAGGACCTTGCCGCAAAATTCCCCAAAGGTGGCGGTAAAACTCCATGCTCCGGCGAAATTCGTTGTAGCCTTTTTCTTTCCCGACTGAATGGACACAGATATTATTAGGCAATTCATAGCGCCCTGCCCGCATGGTAATCACCTGGATTGTCTCTACTTTCCGTGAGACTGCTTGAAGCCAAGCGGAAGTAAAGCCCAATGCCGAATCGTCAATGTCTGTAGCAAGATTAAACCAAAGAAGTCTCATTTTCAGATTATTGAACCTTTTGGGCTATAAAAAAATAGCCTAAAGGATAGTTTCTTCCAAAGTCACTTTTGATTTTTTTAGTTAAAATATCTGCAAATAGAAAAGGAATAACTAATAAAACTCTTATAAGTTTTAATAGTCTGTGGAATGGAATAAGGTCAAAACAAGATAAAAATGGGCCCCCATGATATTCTAGATGAATTAGAGACAATGAATGGTTCTTTAATAAATTCTTTAAACAATCCTCAGTGTACCTCCAATAATCATATGGATCAGAGTGGACTTGACAAAGAAAAGGGACATAACCATAAACAGTTCCACCTGTATTTAGAATCCGATACAATTCTTGAAAAGCCTTTTGAAAGTCATATACATGCTCCAAGACATTAAAGCAAATAATAGTATCAATAGAATTATCTTTGAAAGGAGTTGACACCAAATCTCCCAAAACAGAAACTGTATTTCCCGGCAATATATCCATTACAATAAGATTCTTATCCCAGGAGCTAAATAAGATATCATGGTAACTAGGGAAGTTTTTCCCCCCTAAATCAAGAGTAATTCCCTTAATTTTCACTTTATTCTTGATTGCGATATTTAGAAGAGCTCGTTTAGCGCTCTTACCGCGCCAGATCCAGTAGAAAAAATCAGAAAGCGGCATGATTAAGTCCCACTTAAAGCGGCCTTCAAAAGCGAAGCATAATGTTGAATATACGATTCAGTGGAGAAAATTTTCGCCGCGCATTCTTTTGCCCGAAGGCCAAGAAGTGCGGCTTCCTGGGGATTTTTCAGAACCCAACGTATACGGTCAGCCAGGCGAGGCACATCCCCAGGAGGAACCAGAAAGCCTGTGACTCCATCCTTTATAAGTTCAGGAATGCCTCCCACCTCGCTCCCTATAACCGGGATTCCCACCGTCATGGCTTCCATTACCACCCTCCCCAACGCCTCAGAGAAAGACGGTAAAATTAATGCTTCGCTCCGGGCCATATATTGGGCCAGCTCCGTCTGGGAAACCGGTTCCCGAAAAATTACTTTGTCGCGGAGTCCCAGGGAGAAAACCTGCTCTTTAAGGCTCGCGGCATACTCAGGGTTTGCATCCTTCCCCACAATTAAAAGCCTTGCATCCGGAAACTCCGGCGCCACTCCGGCAAATGCATCTAACAGGATATGGACTCCTTTTCCGGGAATAAGTACGCCAGCATATAAGAGGAACACCTCCTTGCTCTTTTTGACATAGGACCCTGATCTCCGAAACGCTCCTATATCAGTCCAGGCGATAAATTGGCTCGTGGGCTTGCCTGGAGCCCAGACCTCCAGTTGTTTTCTGGTGGAGTCGGAAACTGCCCTTAAAGCGTCAGCTTGAGCCAAGGCAAACCGGGCCGCCCCTCTCATAAGAAGGCGATAGAGCGCCTGTGACCAGACCCGACGCTGCATAAATAAGGAATTTTCAAAATCCCCATGATTTTCCACAATAAGGGACGCCTGCCTTCCTAAAAGGCGGGCAAGCACCTTAGCCGCGCCTGCCGCAGCGCCTTCGTAAGGACTTTGCGCCACCACGATCTGAGCCTTATGATGCAGGATGCACCAGAGCGCGAGGCACATGCCGGCGCTAAACATAAGAAAATAGCGCAACCACGGAAACGACGGGCAGGGCAGGAGATAAAAATGAGCATAATGCGTGAATGTCTGCGGACTAATGTTCTCTGAAAAGCCGATCACATAGATTTCCCCGAGTTTCAATAAAGAACGGAACTTCTTTTCAGAGGTAAGGTCCAGGGGGTTAGAGTAACGAGACCCACCAATAAAGCAAATGACCATAATTTAACCTTTATAATATGTTTATATCAAGCTCTTTGAAAAATTAGCACTCATAACAACCATAGAGAAAATTAATATGATCTTCAAAAAAACGAATAAGATAACCATACCGAGAAATCCCCAGCTTTGAATAATAATCCAGCCTCCGCCAATAATAAGACAGGTATATAAGAAATAAGCTTTTGTCAGAAGAGCAAACTGGCCTGAAGCGAAATAATATGAATTCAGCCAAAAAAATATCGTGCTTATAGCAACTCCAATCATCATTAATTGGGCGGCAGGAATCATGGGGTTATAGGCGGGTCCAAATGTCAAGAGTATCAGAAAAGGTAGGAGTGGGATAACCAGAAGGATAAGGATTCCCAAAGGCAAACCTCCTTTGATAGTCCATCTCCGGAGAGACTTCCTTAAGGTTTGGCGTTCGCCTGACGCCCAGCGAGCCGAAATCGTGGGGTAGGCAACCCGCCCCATGGCGCTTTCCATGCTTGAGGTCCCTGTTGCCACAGAGACGGCAAGACGAAAATACCCAGCCTCTTTTGGCGACTCATAGCGGCCCAACAGCATAATAGGCACTTGAATAACCAGGCTGCTTAAGGTCACGAACAGGTAGTTCCAGCCGAAAAATGCGGAGATTTCGTTTCTAAAAAAAGAAAGTTCCTTAAATTTGCTTTGCCACCACGAGCCCAATCCTTCTCTAGATAACAATAAGGCAGCGGCCAGGAAAATCCCCAGACCACCCAGAGCTTGCCCCGCAGCAGTGGCAATGACCATCCCCAAAATCCCGAGGCCATTGAGCAGAAAAATAATCACCAGCACCAACTCAATGACAGGCGACATGACAGCAAAACAGGATAGCCAGCCAAACTTACCCCAAGAAGAAAGGACGCCCCAACTGGTACTATTGAGGGAAACCAGGGGAAAACATGCAGCGTAGAGAGCCATGAGCCTGCCCAGTTCAGGACGTTGATAGAAAATGGCCGCCGCCCACCAGCACGTAGCGCCCACCAGCAAAGAGGCGGCCGTGGAAACCATAAGGTCTAGCAAATAGCTGACCTTACAGACCGCCTTCAGCTCTTCAAACTGCCCGGTAGCGCGAAATCCAGCCACATAGCGGGTGGTAACTGAAACTGTTTTGAGACTCAAAAAAGCATAAAGCAGACCGGGATACGCAAAAACCAGGGCGGCTAGGCCATAATCATTCGGACCTAGCAGCCGAGCAGCCACGATGGTTTTCAGTAAGCCTAACCCAGTCGCAAGGTATTGGCTTAAGGCTAACAGGCCGGCATCGCTGCTCATGGGATGCCATAACGTCCGCCTGATTTCTTTTAAAATATGAGGAACTAAACCAAGAGCGTGGCTTACAGAGGACATCGATTATTATTTTCGAGGGCAGAAATAGTTTCCTCTACCATCCGTTGAAATTCAAAATCTTTAACCCTTACCTTCGCAGCCCGGCCCAATCTCAGTCTTTCCTCGGGTTTCTTAAGAAAGTCTGCCAGTATTATTTGAAGTTCCTGATCCTTATCAGGGGGGATTAATCTCCCGTTAACGCCATCCTGAACCACCTCCGGGGTGCCGCCGACCGCGGTGGCGATGACCGGCAAGCCGAGCCCCATGGCTTCCAGGATCACATGGGGAAGCCCCTCATGAGTGGAGTTTAGGATGAAAAAATCGCAGGCTGCCATGAATGACAAGGTCTCTTCTTTGGTTCTCTGGCCGGTGAAATACACTCGGGAAAACAGACCCAATTTCTTCACTAAGTTGGTCAGGTGAGACCGCTCCGGCCCATCTCCTACTATTACCAGACCGATATCTTCTAATGAGACAATGGCCTCAAGAACTCTATCAACCCTTTTGTATGATACCAGGCGCCCCACTGTTACCACTTTTAAGGGGGCAGCCAAAGGCACCCTGGCAGGTTTAACGCCATTTAGGGAGTCCACGGAATTGTAAATAACCTGTATTCTCTGCGGCGAAATACCCCACTCTGAAACCGATTTTGCTAGATACTTACTGGGGACGATAATCCGATGAGCTTGACTGGTCCACCAGGAGCGCAACTCTTTCAAAAATTCAACTCTCAAATCATAGCGCCGTTGCTGAAACTGCTCGAAATTACAGGATATCCAGGCCTTATTGGTGGTCCATTCCCAAGCGAGATCGCCCACCACTTTTAACACCAAACGCTTTTGGAGTATCAAATTGGCAAGCACAGATTCCAACGCTAGGCCATTTACAAACAGGACGTCAGTTTCCCGACCCAACTCGATTATGGACAGGACCGTTTTAAGCAAACGCTTAGGCTTCCAAATAAATCTTGGAAGCCTCACCAGTTTGAATGGATAGCAGGAGTCATCATGGTTCAAATGATCACTAAGCGTCAATACGGTCAGCCTGTGTCCCCGATCAGCCAGCGCTTCAGCTATCTTCGGAACATAAGTGGCCGGACCACCAATATCTGGTGGAAAGATGGCCGTGATCAAGAGGATTTTCATAAGCGCATTATAATCTCAATCAAGTTTTATCTTCCATAAAGAAAGGTCATAGTGAAGCTGTTCTGAAGCAGAACCGTCTTGTCGCAATTGTGACTTAATTTTTAACGGGGCAGGATTTAGACAAATGCTTGACTTGGTAATTATTGCATTCATTAACGTTAAGATCATTCATTGGCTAATGGAACCTTTGGCAACCATTTACCCTTGATAAATGAATGCTGCGGGGCAATCATCTGCCGCCAGGAGACCTCCAATAACTTGGGAGTTCCCCTGCTGACGGAACTGACTTGCAATGTTAACAAGGCCCCACCAAGACCTAAGATCAACAAGAGTAAATAAAATACTAATGAGGCCGGAAGAATCCAACAAGCAGTCTGAACTCCCAAAAGCAAGGATAGCAGCCAGATAAAACCTGCCAGGAAAAAGGCTTTTTGTTCCACATTTGCATAGGTTGCCGCCACCCGCAAACTACGCAAGAAGACTGCCATCATCCAGAAAAATACGGCCAGCGCCAGGATGCCTCCATCAACAGCCACTTGCAGAAATTGATTCTGAGCATTGGCATCAAAGTTCTCTCTATAGGATCCATGCTCGTACATGAATTGGCCTTCCGCGTCGTAATTTTTAGTAATTAAGTGAAAGCCATTATATCCTACCCCGATTAATGGATTATCCAATACAATATTCCAGGCCAAATTCATTGAAATTGTCCTCTGAATGTATGATCTCTCGAATTCCTCACTAGCAGATAGTCTTGTTTTGATGCCTCCAATATCTAAAAAAAAGAATACAATTATAATTAAGATAAGAGATATTACTGGGAGTCTTAACTTTTCAAAATACTTATGAGATATGTCCGTAAAATAAATTAAAAATATAATCGAAACCATTATGCCTACAAATGCTGCCCGTGTTCCGGTAGCTATGATTGCTCCCAAAAAGAAAATGGCCCCAATATAATTACCTTTTAATATTTTATAAATATAAAAAAATAATAGTATGTATCCAACCTGATCTCCAATAATTCCGAAGAAACGATAAACATCACCTTGATAATGAATTTTATTATAGATACCAATATCTATTCCAGAAAAGCAAGAAAATATTTCTAAATAGATATTGACAGCAAGAGCATAACCTAATACATCAATAGTTTTTATAGCCCATTGAATTTGGCTTTCTCTTTCAATGGCATGGGCAAGTAAAAAAATTACACTAAAATCAACCGTCAGCCGCAGTAAAGGTATTATCTCTTTGTTAAAAATATCTTCACCAAATCCCATATAAGCTGCAGTTGTAGTCATAAAGAGAATGGCTAAAAAAGTAAGGGATGCCAAATGAACCTTATGCAGGTTAAGCGAATGCCTTGAAAAAAAGTACGTCTTAATAATGGTTATTAGAATAAATAGAGTTGAAATGTAAAAATTAGTTTCTCCAATTTTAAATAATTCTGGCAATATTTTACTGGATTCTAAAATTATGCAGACCGGGATTATTAATCCCAATAACAGCCAACTTGGTAGGCTGACTAAAATCAAACAAAGAATTAAAATAAAGATACTTTCTACCATATCTTTCGAATAGTTATTAAATTCTTTTATTTTTCTTTTCTTTTACTTCGCCATATCATAATACCTTGAGTAATATTTATAATTATACCCACCATAATGGAGACTGGATTTATCCACGCAATTTATTACAGCCCCAATTATCGGCACATTTATTTGGCTGAGAAGTTGATTTGCCTGATTTACCGCGAGCTTATGGGTAACTTTATATTTGGTGACCATTACAACTCCATCAACCATGACAGCTAATATCCTTGCATCTGAAAAACCAACCATGGGCGGCGTGTCAATAATAACATGACGAAACTTGCTCCGCAGGTAAATGAGCATGTCCTTAAATATTTCCGAGTTAAGGAGATTGGCAGGACTGGGAGATATCGGTCCAGCCGGGATGACTGTTAAATTTGGGATAGGGGTTGATTTTAGAATTTCATCAAGCGTAGCGCCACCGGTCAGGTAATTAGTAAGCCCTGGTTGAGGATTAACCTGAAAACTTTTATGAACTCTCGGTTTTCTCAGATCACAATCGACTACAACTGTCTGGGCACCATCTAAGGCAAACAATGAGGCCAGATTGCAAACAAATGTAGTCTTGCCTTCGGAAGGATTAGCGCTAGTAATTAGGATAGTGGAAGGAGCATGGCCCGAGACCGATAGCATAATAGAAATCTGTGTCTGGCGAAGGGCCTCAGTGAACGGATCCCTGGGATTCTGATAGACTATCATGTCAAAGTTTTGCATCTTACTTGAATTCTTAGGGGAAAGGCGGAGGCGAGACAGATGTTTCCTCCAGAGCCAAGCAAGAGACCAATTCTTACGGGTAGAGGTGGAGGTTATGGTTCCATTTTTGCGAATTAGCGGCAAAAGCCCTAACGAAGGAAATCTGCAAGCCTCCAAATCTTCAGAAGATTTTATTGAATCATCCAAATTATCCACTAATAAAGCCAAGCCAATGCCAAATAACAATCCAATGAGTCCGCCTAAAGTCAAATCGCGTAGCTTTTTGGGTTTATAAAGTTGCCCGATCTTCCCAGGATCAATAACCTGGACATTGGTGGGGACCATGGTGCTGGAAATATTGGCCTCTTTAACTCGGGCCAGTAGGGCTTGGTAAAGCTGCTCATTGGCCTCGGCATCACGCTTAATTATCTGATATTGAATAAGATTCTCCTGAAGCTTGGCCATTTGCTTTTTTTGCTCATCAAAACTTTCTTGCAGCAAATTCTCTGCACGTTGGGCTGCTTCATAATCTGCTTTGACGCTATCCTGGATGCGCTGTATCTCAACTTGAAGGCGATTCTTCATTTCGGCCAAGTTAGATAATTCGGCCTGCATCTCAGGATGACCATCCAAATAAATTCTTCTTTTTGCCGCAACTTTTGCCTGCTGGGATACCACCTGTTGACGCAATTCCGCTATTAAAGGATTATTGACAATGAATGGAGCATTTGTCCCCTTCTCTTTTATTTGTTTGTATTGGGCTTCCTTAGCGATCCTCTCTGCTTGAGCTTTCGTAAGCAGTCCGTTTAGTTCTATAAATTTCTGATTGATAACATTGTCTTTATCTCCGACCATGTATATATCAGTTTTTTGACCGAACCTATAAAGTTGATTTTGGGCGCTTTGTACTTTATCCCCAATATCTTGAAGTTGTTTATTCAACCAATTTTTTACTAAATCAAATGACTGATTCCGGCAGTCAATTGCAAGATACATAAATTCATTTGCAATAGCATTAATTACTTTTGGAACAATAAACTTATCTGGAGATTCATATGAAATGTTTACCAGGTAAGAATTTTCTACTGGAACAACCCCCAGTTTGGCCCTGAAGAGATTTGCCATAGCCTCTTCAATTTCTGCCTGTTCCATATTTGGTGCATTTTTAATCGAAGAATAATCAGGATGATCTCCTAAGTTCAGGGCCTTGATCACCCGGGTGGCCATTGCCTGGCTTTCCAAGATCTTATATTGAGTTTTCTGAAATTTCTCCAAATAGGAGAAGCCCATCATAATATTACTTCTGTCAGCTGGACTCAGGGAGGAGCCCGGGTTATCCTGAGTAATCATGAGTGTCGCTTTGGTTTGGTAAATCGGTGTCCGAGTGAAAGTATAAATGGCGACTAAGAGGAAAATGGTGACAAAAGGCACGATGATGAACCACTTGCGCCTTAACAAAATATGGAGATAATCTCTCAGCTTTCTCCCTTTGACCATTTCGAATTCATAAAGAACGGAATTGGGGGAAATGGGTAAAGACGGCTTTGGTTGAGAAATTGGAATCTCGGGTAAAGAATTTTGATATTGATTTGCCATTTGTGTATATCTCCAATTAAATATATTTAATTGAATTATTGAGTCGGAATGGCATAGCCGCCGCTGGGAATGGGGAAAATTTGCCTTAAGACCCAGAGCTTCTTTTTGAGGCCGCCCTCCACGACCACTATGGCGTCATTGTATTTCACCGGGATATCGGGGGCTTTTCCAGAAGTGATTTCCTCAAGGTCAGATTCAATTCTCAAAGGTCTCCCTTGCTCATCAAAGCGCATAATCGCAATTTTGGTTGTTCCCAACAGGGGGTCCACCCCGCCGGCGGCCGCCACCGCCTGGGAAACGGTCAGGTTCTCCTTCACCGTAACATTACCCGGTTTTCTTACTCCTCCCAGAACATAAGCGGTTCCGGCGAAGGGTACATAGACGACGTCCCCACCTTCGACCCGTATGTTCAACTCCGGGGCCTGCCCGCTGACCAGCCGGGCGATATCGATGACGGTGGTCTGGGTCCGTGGGGCAAAGGACTGGACGGCACCAGGCTTCCGCGGCTTCAGGTCCGCGGAATTTTGCTGACGGATAACATGGATGACATCACCGGCTTCTGATTGAGGTTTGTTGGACAAGCCGCCGGCCAAGGCCAATACTTCCAGGAGAGAGCGGGGACCGATTATTTCATAGTATCCAGGTTTGGCCACGGCGCCGGTGACCGCCACCCGCTGGTGGTGAAATTCCTTGACTTCCACACTGACCTGGGGGTTCCGCAGATACTGGGTCCCGTACAGTTCCTTCAGGCGCTGTTCAATTTCCATGGTGGTTAGGCCGCCCACTGAGACAATGCCCACCAGCGGCATGCTGATCTGGCCCTGCCCATTGACCCGCACTTCCCGCGTCCGCACCCCTTCCGGGCCTTTCTGCGGCTCCAGGGCCATGACCTCGATGACCAGAAGGTCTTCCGGACCGACCTTGTAATCTTTATATTCTGCCGGAGCCCCCTGCGCGGCCTGGAGCATGATCTGCGGCTCAATCGGCGGAGCCGAGGCTTGCGTCGGTGCCACTACGTTGGGAGTAAGGGGTTGCGACACTGATTTGGAGGTTTGGGGCTGCGCCACCGATTTTGAGGTATAGCCGATGGGCACACACCCCATGAGCCCTCCGGCAAATGTCACCAACAAAGAAAAGATAAACAAGCGGAGGCTCCATGAACGCGCCCCGGCCTTCAGCGCCAGGGGCCTCGGACCTCTCTTCTGATCTGGTGAGCCGCTTTTTCCTAACCTTCTGGTCCCCATTTTGTCCTCGTGACGCTTCGGATTGCTCATGATGCCTCCAGGCGATCAACTTGGCTGATTAAACTATGGAAAATGACGGTTCTCCCACCTGTTCCTCAACAGGTGCAGGAGGAGAAATTTCCTGAACTGTGCGAGGCAGGAAGCGCAAAAGCCTGATGTTCAGCTGCCGGCATAATTCTTGGGCCCGCTCCAGCCTTGCCGGCGCAATTTCCGGAAGGGCCACAAAGAGTTCCTGAATATGGTAAAGACGAGCCAGCACCTCGAGATGGTGCAGGTCTCCCAGCACCCTGAGGCCATCGACTTTCTTGTGTTGCAGCTTGGCTTGATCGTCAATGAAACCCACCACGTAATAGCGAGGATTTTGGCTTTGAGCCAGATACCTGGAACACCAGATGCCTTGCTCCCCTGAGCCCCAGATGAGCACGACCCTTTCCGGTTCCCCGTTGGATTTTTCCTTCATGAAATGTTGATGCAAAGTTTTGAGAAAAACCCGGTAGCCCAGGAGCATAACCGTGAGGCCCAACCAGTCGATGACAAAGACTCCCCGGCCGTATCCCAGATACAAGGCCCCGGTAAAGTAACTGCCAAACACCAGGACCATACTTCCTATAAGCACCCCCTGAAAGACTCTCTTCAGATCTTTCAGGCCCAGATACCGGATCAAGGTCTGGTAGCCGCCCAGGTAAAAAATCAGGGGAATACGGGTTAACACCGTTAGGGGCAGGATCTGCCAGTAGGCCCGGGTGATTTCCCCCGGAGGGAAACCTTCGAAGCGGATTAAGTGTGCCAAGGTGAAGGAGGTAAGACAGGCCAGGGTATCCGCCGCCAACATCAGGATCTGGGTGAGATTGTCCGTTAGATGTTGCCGGCTGATCGCTCGGGCCAGCGTCACCCAGGCCCCCAGGAGTAAGTATTTCAAGTCCTTCAGGAAAGATCGGTTCTCTAGATATTGCAGGTCTATTGCGAGTTTCATGGGGAGAATTTCTTCCAGATAAAAACTGACCGGATCCACTCCTTTTGGATAAAGCTCTTCCTCGTTGCGCCCGAGAATCTGGTTGGGCCCCACCAAACCGGGCTTGACCGAAAAGATCTTTCTCGCCTCCGCTGGATACCTTGCCGCGATGTCAGGGGCTTCCGGCCGCGGCCCTACCAGGGTCATATCGCCTTTAAGGATATTGTAAAATTGCGGAAACTCATTGAGTTTGAGGCGGCGGAGCCACACGCCCACCGGCGTGACCCGCGGATCTCCGTGAGGGGAGACGCTGGTTCCCAGGGGTTGGGGGGTCCCATACATGGTTCGGAACTTGAACATCTTGAAGGTCTTGCCATCCTTGCCCACCCGTCGAGCCGCATAAAATACCGGCCCCGGGGAGTCCAGTTTGATGAGGACGGCTATCACCGGCAGCATCACCAGCAGGACGAAAAGCCCGACTAAAGAGACGATGATATCCAAGACCCTGTTCAGCATGACTTTCAAAGCCTCTGCACGCAAATGCAGCTGAGGTGCCTTTTTCAACTAACTGGCGTTGTTAATATCGCAGTCCGGGAGGGAACGCTGATCAAGGCCCACTGCGAGTGTTAACTACTCCTGTCCAAAAAACCAGCAAAGAATGTGCCACAGCTTTAACTGTTTGAATTTACTCTAATAATCTTTGTATTCCTATCATATTTTCATAATATAAATGTTCAGCTATATGGACATACTGTTTAATTTTTCGGAATATCTCGTTCCAAGGTTTGTAAAACTACGGACTTGAAAAATTTGTCTGCACATCCTTGGATTCGCCAGGACAAGATCGATGCCATTAAACCGCTAACTATCGCTAGGTGAGGGCTCTTCGCCTTGCTTAGTAGTCCCTTGCTGCGGGACTGACTAATGAATTCCATGGAGAAAAGACTTCTGAGGAAGGATATGGAAAATTGAGATAAATCATGTTATGGTTTATAAAGATTAGCTGAGCTCTTTCAATTATCGGAATTATTTAAATGATTATTGCCTTTGCTCCAAAAATGTAATGGTCGAAGCATTCAAACAGGCATGAAGCATCCGGTTAAACATTTGCGGTTCCCAGAATCGCCGGTTGAACCGGTAGCAAAATTCCACCAGATAACGGGGTAGATGTTTGGGGCTGACGCCATGATGGATACCACGGATATTGCCTTTTTGATATTGGCGATCAAGGTATGAACCCAAGGCAGGACTTTCGGAGCTTCCTTCCCCGAACCGGGAACCAGCCACTCATGCTGGTGCTGGGGAGAAGCCTCCAGGAAGCTATGTCCTTGCCAGCCGTCAGTTTTAATCACTGCCTCGGCCGCCAGGCGCTCCCGCACCAAAGGCTTGATCTCTTCGCTGCTGACGCTGGGCACCAGGCGCATGGCGGCAAATCCGGGCTTATCGGCCGGGGTTTCCACGGCTACCACCCACCTTGGCCTTGCCAGCCGCGCCCCGTCCACGTTTGCCGGGTTTGGGAGCGCCGAAGTAAGTGTCATCCATCTCGATCAAGCCCGCGAGTTTATAGTAAGAATCGCGTTCGGCCATAGCCTGGCGGATTTTGTGGCCCATGGTCCACACAGTCTTGTAAGTCTTGATTTCCAACATCCGCTGCAAGGACAGCATGGAGATCCCGCTTTTTTGGCGTCCCATCAGCCAGATCATCCAGAACCATTTGGTCAAAGGGGTCCTGGTCTTATGGAACACGGTGCCTGCGGTTAGCGAAGCTTGATAGCCGCACGCCTTACAAATGTATAAGTGGCGGGTGCGATGGAAATAAGCCTCAGCATGTTGGCAGCGGGGACAGCGAAAGCCCTCCGGCCAGCGCAGGCGAAACAGATGTTTCTGACAGGCTTTCTCAGTGCCAAACTTTTTCTGGAATTGCATCAGACTGAGGGATTCTGGTTGCATCGCCTTGCTCCATTTTGCTTGTTATTTAGGAATATTATACCTTATCCGCTGGAGCAAAGGCAATAATCATATCATTTTAAATGTAGCCAACATAAGATAATTATTTGCTTTTCTGTTACTCGGTTTTAGAATCCATGAGAATTTTACTTATAATAACACGAGGGGAGATCGGGGGGGCTCAAATCTCTGTTCTGAATTTGGCCAAAGCCCTTAAGAATAAGGGATATCATGTAACTGTAGGCTTAAATGAAGAAAGATTCTTACATGAATCTTTAAGGGAAGTTGGCATCCCAGCTATAACATTCAAATGGCTTAAAAGAACTATTAACCCTCTTTACAACATATTATTTTTAAGAGAAATGATGTCTTTTTTAAGTAAAAATTATTATGATATCGTGCACTTTAACAGCTCTAATGCTCTCTTCGGAGCTATTGGAACGAAGCTCTTAAAATTTTCACCGAAAACAGTTTTCACTCATCATGGGCTTTCTTTATTAGATGAAAATTATAAAACTAATCTTATTATTAAATATTCTTATTTTATTATAATTAAATTTTTACTGAAATTTATTGATAGCAATGTTTTTGTCTGCATTAAAAATTATGATAAAGCCATTAATACAAAATTGATCAATTATGGTACTGTAATTTTCAATGGAATTGACAATGATAATTTATTTTTTTATCCTCCAGAATTTTCTCGTAATTTTATAGAAAATAGCATTAATCAGAAAATAGACAATAAATTTGTAATTGGCTCAATAGGTCGCCTTGCTTATCCCAAAAATTATGAATTTTTAATTCGCATTGTTCCAAAAATATTAAATCTTAGAGATGATATTGTCTGTGTTGTCATAGGAGATGGCCCAGAATATGAAAAGTATCATAGCTATATTTCGGCATTGAATTTAAATAAATATATATTCTTACTTGGAAGTTTAGAAAATGCTTATCAGTACATTAAAGCATTTGATATTTTTATTTTACCTTCAATTTATGAAGGCTTTTCAATTACTTTAATTGAAGCTTTATCTGCCGGTTTACCAATATTGGCGTCTGATGTTGGAGGTAATGCGGAACTACTTAACTATTCTAAGGACCAAATTTACAGACTTAACGATGAAACAGACTTTCTCAATAAATTCGAGAGAATTTTATCAGATTATGAGCTCAAAGAGAGTATTATGAAAGAAAATCAAAAATTATCACTGCGATATAATTCTACTAACATGGCAAATAACTATATCAATCTCTATCAACACTTATTAAAAATATAAACTTGATGGCGCCTGGATCGCCAAACTGGACCCCTACGTCTATGACCGAAAAAATCCGGCTGGGAATCAGTGCCTGTCTTTTAGGGCAAAAGGTGCGCTATGACGGCGGCCATAAATTGGATCGTTTTATTACCGATACCCTCGGGAAATACGTGGATTTTGTGCCGGTTTGTCCTGAAGTGGAATGCGGCCTGGGCATACCCCGGGAGGCCATGCGCCTGGTCGGCAACCCGGCGCAACCGAGGCTGGTGACGGTGCGTTCCGGGATTGATTACACCGATCGTATGCTGGATTGGGCCCAAAAACGCGTCCGGGAATTGGAAAAGGAAGGACTTTGCGGTTTTATCTTCAAGAGCGATTCGCCCTCGAGCGGCATGGAGCGGGTGAAGGTCTACGGCCTCTCCGGCTCTCCCGCCAAGACCGGGGTGGGCCTGTTCGCCCGGACCTTCATGGAGCATTTTCCCCTGCTCCCCGTGGAGGAGGAAGGCCGGCTTCACGATCCAGTCCTCCGGGAGAATTTCATCGATGCTATTTTCACCCTGAAGCGCTACCGGGAAATGTTGGCCACCGAGGAAGGCAGGAAGGCACTGGTGGACTTTCACACCCGCCACAAGCTTCTGATCCGGGCCCACAGCCTCGACCATTTGAGGGAGATGGGAAAACTCGTGGCCCAGGCCGCGGCCCTACCGGTGGCCGAACTCTATGACCGCTATCAGAAGCTCTTGCTGGAGGCCCTGAAGCGCAAGACCACCTGCAAGAAAAACACCGATGTCCTCTATCACCTGATGGGGTATTTCAAGACAGACCTAAGCGCCGACGAAAAGCAGGAACTGCGGGAATTGATCGACCTCTACCACCGAGGCTTAATACCCCTCATTGTGCCGGTGACCCTGATCAGCCATTATGTCCGCAAATATGATCAACCCTATCTCAAGGGCCAATGGTACCTGCACCCGCACCCCATGGAACTGCAACTGCGGAACCATGTCTAAGGCGGTTTTCGGTCAAAGAAAATCATGCTTACTGATGCCCTGCGCTTGCCCGACCAAGCTCAGACCATCTTCAATTCCCTTACCTCTTCGAAATGCTGTACCACCACATAGGTGGCCACCTGGACTGCGATCAGGGCGCAGGTGGGCGAGGTTGCAAAGGTTTGCAGCTGCGGATGTCTAGCCACAAACAGGGCCAGGCATTTCTCCCGGGCCTCGGGCCTCACCTCCCCGGCCTCTCCCAGCACGGTGACCGCCACCGTGTCTCGGGTGTCTTCGGGGGTGTTGCTGCGGTTGTCCACGAGCAAAGCCACCCGGGGATCCACCATGAGGTTGGCATACTTGCGGGTATAGCGGTCGGTGGCCAGGATAATGGTCCGGAGATCCGGGGTCACGGCATAGGCCATGAGGCTGAGATAGGGCCGCCCCCTTTCCTGGGTGGCCAGGGCCGCAGACCGCTGGCTTGCAAGGAGGTCTTGCACCAAAGCAAACAGCTCGTTATCTGCCAAAGCAGCACGCTCCGTCCCGTTTAGCGTTTTTCATCCAGAAGCCGGCTCAGGCTTTTTAGGTGGGCCTTCTCCTCGTCCGCCAAGATGAACAGGACCTGCTTCGTCTCATCTTCCCGGCTTTTGTCGGCAAAGCGCAAGTATAGGTCCAGGGCCTGGGTCTCCAGCATCATGGCCAACTCCAGGACCTCCCTGACGGACTTCAGCCAGGGTTGATTGGCCGCCAGAAACTCTTTCAGGCGAAAGCCGCCTTCCATGATCTCCGGCTCCCTGTCAGCCTGGAACGCCGCCATGCTTGGGGCGTTCGGCACCAACGCGGTGTAGTGCGCATAGACCTTCTGCTTGTGCAACTCTTCGACGTGCCCGAGCTTTACGAAGATGTCTATCAGGTCTTTATCCTGGGCCGCGTCCCGGCTTTTCTCATAAAAAATTTCCAGGGCCCGCTCCAGGCCGAAAGCCAGTTTCAGCATCTCCTCCGGGGACTCGTCCCCCCGTACCAGTTCCAGGTTAAGTTCCTGGGGGCCGCCGGCCTTGGCGCCCCGGAAGGCCTTGATCCCCCCGGAAAGATTATACACTTCTTTAAACCCGCGGCCGCTCAGCAGTTGGGCCGCAACCCGGCTGCGGCCTCCCACCGCGCAGTAAACCAGGGTGGGCTTCTCCGGGTCCAGCTCCCGGGTGCCCTCCTTCAGGTCGCCCAGAGGGACCAGCTTGGCCCCCGGAAGGTGGTCTTCCTCGTATTCCCACGGTTGCCGCACATCCAGCAGAGTGTAAGTCCCTTCTTTGTGTTCGTCTATATATTGCCGGGCTCGGTCCGCCTCCAGGCTCTCCACCGGGGTAAATAATTTCTTCAATTGCATCACAGTTGCTCCAAGGGAAAATCCAGGCCCTTACCCCTCCCCTATGGGGGCACTTATCCAAAAAATCGAGGGTATCCCGCCCCGACCGTCTCCAGCTAACCCCCTTGGATGGGGAAAGGGCTGCAAAGAAGGGATGATCCTGGTTCCCTGCCCCTTCCCCCCAGGATCTTCTAACCCCGTTCCACCCTCACCCGCAGGCAATGGGTGGCGCAGGAGATGCAGGGGTCGTAGTTGCGCAGGGCCTGCTCCAGGCGCCAGGTGAGGTCCTTGTCGGAGAGGTCCAGGAAGCGCCCGGCGAATTGGGCCAGGTCCGCCTCCATGCTCTTCTGGTTCTGGGAGGTGGGCGGCACGATCCGGGCCTCCTCTATAAGCCCCTCCCGGTCCAGGCGGTAGCGGTGGAAGAGTATCCCCCGGGGGGCTTCAGTACAGCCGTGCCCCACCCCCGCCTTGATTTCCACCGCCGCGGTCGGCGTGTCCGGCTCCTCGTAGGCCTCAATGAGGCTTACGGCCTCCTCCACCGCGTGGAGCATCTCCACGGCCCGTACCACAATGCTTTTGAAGGGATTGCGGCACGGCAGCGTCAGGCCGGCCTTTTGAGCCGCTTCTTGGGCAATGGGCGCAAGCTGGCCAAAATTCAAATTGAAGCGGGCCAGGGGGCCCACGAAATAGGCCCCGCCGTCCTTGCGCACCGATTGCAACGCATGGGAATATGGGGCCTGCTCTTCGCGAAAGTGAGCCTCATAGTCCCTGATCGGGATGTCCAGACCCCGGCTGGACTTCAAACGGCCCCTGGTGATGGCGTACTCCTCCGGGTGGCTCAAGGCCACAAACTCGTAGTCCTGCTCAAAATCGGGGAAAGGCAACGCAGCAGTCCAGCGCACGGTCTGGGCCGCAGCCGTGCGGGCCTTTTGGAGTGGTTCCAACAACGGCAAAAGCTCGCCTTTGGTTGGGGCTCGGTAAAAGCCGCCCACCCGCACATTGACCGGGTGGACCTCCCGGCCTCCCAGACAAGCGAACAAGGCATTGCCCGCCTTTTTCAGCTCCAGGCCCATCTTGACCATGTTGCCGTGATCCCGGGCCATCGCCATGGCGTCCTGGTAGCCCAGAAAATCCGGAGCATGCAGGAAAAACACATGGAGAGCATGGGAAGACAGCCACTCGCCCAGATAAAGGAGCCGCCGCAGTCGGGCCAGGGGAGACGGGATCTCCACCCCCAGGGCCGCCTCCATGGCCTGGACCGCGCTCATCTGGTAGGCCACCGGGCAGATGCCGCAGATCCGGGCGGTCAAGTCCGGGGCCTCAGAGTAGCGCCGTCCCCGCAGAAAGGCCTCGAAGAACCGGGGCGGCTCAAAAATCCGCACCTCCGCCCGCTCTACCCGGTCCCCCTTGATTCTCACCACGAGGCCGCCCTCCCCTTCCACCCGGGCCAGATAAGCCACTTTGATGGTCCTGTTTTCTTTGGTCATAACCAAGTTCTCAGTAAACAGAACAGTCTCTTATAAGCCTTAAGCTTTCCCCCAAGATTAAGATAAAAGGATCTCCAAAACATGGAACTCTCTGGTGGCTCATAACCTCACTGCCCGCTCTTTTCCCATCTTTCCGACTCGGCCCGAAAAGCCGCCGCATTGGCGTAAAACTGGCGGAAAAGCCGCACCTGATCGGCTTCCGCTAGATTAAGGGACGCTTGGAACCAGGCAGCCAGGGATTGGGTGTTGGGCGTTTCTTTGGGGCCAAAACACCCGTAACAGCCCCGGTGATAGGTGGGACACAAGGCCCCGCACCCCGACCGGGTAACCGGTCCCAGGCACGGCGTGCCCCGGGCCACCAGCACACAGATGTTCCCCCGCCGTTTGCATTCCATGCAGACGCTGTTTCCCGGCAGGTGGAACCGCCCGCCATGGAGGTAGGCGCTCACCACGCCCAACAATTGCTGCTTGCTGATGGGACAGCCCTGCAGCTCCAGGTCCACCGGCACATGGGCGCTGATGGGAGTGGAGGTGGCCAGGGTCTCCAGATGCTGCGGTGCGGGATAGACCTGGCCGAGGTAGTCCTTGATATCGGCAAAGTTGCGCAGGGCCTGGATGCCCCCGGAAGTGGCGCAGGTGCCGATGGTCACCAGGAGCTTGGAAGCCCGCCGCACCTGTTTTACCTGGTTCAGGTGCCCGGGTGTGCTCACCGAACCCTCCACCAGGGAAAGATCGTAAGGGCCCTTGACCTCGGCCCGGGTGGCTTCCTTAAAATAGGCGATGGTAAAACGCGCGGCGATGGCCAGCAGTTCATCTTCCAGGTCCAGCAAGGAAAGCTGGCAGCCGTCACAGGAAGTGAACTTCCACACCGCCAGCTTGGGGTGGGGGTTGCGGCGGGTCATGTCAAACCTTTTTTTCTCTGCGGTTCAGGTGTTCTTTGGTTGTTTGCCTGGAACAGCCGATGCCTGGCCACGTCAGACTTCCCTTTTTTCAAACCAATCCTTTACTCGGGCGTAGGAGAAGACCGGCCCATCCTTGCAAATGAATAAGGGTCCTAACTGGCAGTGGCCGCACAGTCCCAGGCCGCACTGCATATGGCGCTCCAGGGAGACGAAGATATGCTCTGGACTGACCCCTCGGGCCATGAGATCCTGAACCGTAAACCGCATCATCACCCCGGGACCACATACCAGAGCGGTGGTGTTGGCTGCATCAAAGCGGGCGTAGGCCAGGATCTTGGTGACCACCCCTACCCTGCCTCTCCAGGTTTCGGGGGCCGAGTCCACGGTGACGTGAACCCGAACGTCGAACCGGCTCCGCCAACGTTGCAATTCCCGGTAATACAGGATGTCCCGGGGGGTTCTGGCCCCGTACACCAGCTCCAGATTGCCGTAGGCCGCCCGGTGGGCCAGGGCGCGGTAAATGGCCGGCCTCAGGGGGGCGAGACCCAGTCCCCCGGCTATAATAACCAGGTCGTGACCCTCGGCCTCCTGGACCGGCCAAGCCGTGCCGAAAGGCCCCCTTACGCCCAGTACATCCCCCCGCGTAAGTCTACAGAGAGTGCCGGTGGCCGCGCCCACGGCCCTGATGGTGTGGAGCAGACGCCGCGGTTCAGCCGGGTCGCCGCTGATGGAGATGGGCACCTCCCCGATGCCGAAGGCAGTGAGCATGTTGAATTGCCCCGGGGCGAAAGGCCATTCCGTCCCGGCCTCAGCCGGGGTTAGGGTCAGAGTGACGGTGTCCGGGATTTCCCGCCGGCGGGACTCCACCCGAAACAACCGGGGCAGCAGGAGTCCCTCGGCCCCGGACGGCCGGAAGTCCGGTTTTTCAGGTTCAGGAGCCATACATATCCACCAATTGCAGCTTGGTGATCCTGAACTGCACGGCCAGGTGATGGGCATACCGTTTCATGAACTCGTAACCCAGGTCGTGATCCTTCTCACACCGGGACTTTAAGGCTTCGACCTCTAACGCCACCACCCGGGTGACTTGGCGGGCCCTGGCGTCCAGGTGCCAGTGATAGGGCTCCTCGAACCAGAGCCAGCCCAGCACCTCCCCCTCCTCCACCGTGGTGGTGGTGAGTGGCCCCCGCCGAAACGAAAAGATCTCCACCGCCACTGAGCCGCTCAGGATTACATAAAAATCACGGGCTTCCTCATTCTCGCGGCAAAGAAATTCTCCCGCCTTGAACTGCATCCGGCGGCCGCATTCGGCCACCGCGGCCAAATGTGGGGGGGCCATTCCCCGGAAAAACGGGTGAGCCGCCAATAATTCCTCAATCGTTTCCATGTTCCTTCTCCTGGGCCATGTCCGAGGTCAAGCAAAAAGTGAAAAAGTGAAATCTTCTTTCCGGGTTATGGCTTTTACTTTGGCCCTTTTACTTCGGCTGCCTGCAATGACCGAACTTCCTCGGTAATATCAATCCCCACCGGGCACCAGGTAATGCAGCGGCCGCAGCCGATGCAGCCCAGGCAGCCGTACTGGTCCACCCAGGTGGCCAGCTTGTGGGTCAGCCATTGGCGGTAGCGTGATTGTGGGCTTGGCCGGATGGTGCCGCCGTGAATGTAGGAATGGTCCAGCGTGAAACAGGTTTCCCACTCCCGCCGGCGCTGCGCCACCTCGCCGGCAACGTCCAAGGAGTCATGGTAATTGTGGCAAAAGCAGGTGGGACAGGTTATGGCGCAGTTGCCGCAGGTCAGGCAGCGGTCCGCCACTTCGCTCCAGTGAGGATTTTCATAATTGTTGTACAGGAACTCCTTAAGCCCCATGGTCTCCAACACTTTTGTCTGATTCTGAGCTGCACCTGCCACCAGGCGCTCCGCCGCGGCCGCCTCCTCTGCCTTGGCCGGCCTGTGAGTCACGCCGCCCAGGACGTCAGCGCCCCGTTTTGAGCCCGCCTCAACCAGGAGAAAGTGTCGGTCATCTTCCAAAACCTCGGTCAAAGCCAAGTCGAAACCTGTAGCGGCCCTGGGACCGGTGCCCAAGGAGGCGCAAAAGCAGGTGCCCCCGCTCCGGGTGCAGTTGACCGCCACAATAAAAGCCCTTTGCCGCCGCTCCACATAGATGGGGTCAAAATAGCGGCCTCGGGCCAACACCCGGTCCTGCACCTCCAGCGCGGCCAGATCACAGGGCCGCACCCCGAAGAAGGCATAGGGAGCGGCCGACGCGATGGGGATCTCCAACCGCCAATCCGTCCCTTGTCGTCGGGCCTGCCAGAGAAGGAGGTGTGCCGGAAAGAGAAATTGCTTCCAGGAGTGCTGTCCCACCCGGCAGCCGAAAAAGGCCTGGTCGACACCCTTTACAAGTCGGTAATGCCCGGCCTCTTCCTCGTCCCGCCACCCCACGGGCAGATCGCCCGCGGTCCTCAGCTCGCCGTAAACCAGGTCTCCTTGCCGCAGGGTCGGCCCTAAAACCACGTAGCCGCGCTGCTGGAGGGCCTCAATTAGGTGCCGCAACTGGGCAACTTCAAGAAAGGAAGCCTTTTTCATGAACTTTCCAAAGGATGCAGCCGCAGAGACCACAAGCTCTGCTTAGGAGGAATTTTCAGGGCAACAACTAGCCGAGCCCGTGAAAATGAGCAGGCCACCCTCGCAGGAGTAAACTGAGCCCGGGCAACGGAATGGAATACCTGACTATGACATTATTATCTTATCCCGCTTCTCCTCCTGCTTCAAGGCAAATCCCACCAGCCCCGCAACTTCGCCTCAGAAAAAGAAAAAGCCCCGCAACCTGCGGGGCCGGCTCTGGGAGCTTTGGGATCACCTCAGCTGCCGCGAAGGTCCTATTATTGGGCTTGTTTAGGAACCGCCAGCGGAGGCAGCTTGGGTATTTCCGGGGCCTCCTGCAGGTAAACAATTCCATAAGCCGGTTGTTCGAAGGCCTTGGGGTTTAATTTTCTCATCAACCCGATTTCTTCCTTCGACAGGATGCGGACCGAACCGTCCGGCTCCACGATGGCGAACTTCTCGCCCTTTATCAGACAGTTGTTGACAGTTTCCTGGCCCCGCAACTGCTCCTGGGAGATGCAGATAAGTTTTGCGGCAAAGACGCCGGGAGCCAACAGCAAGATGCCCAGGAGCGCCATAATCAAAGCCCTTAAATAGACGTGCATATTGTTCCTCCCAAAGGGTCACTTGATAAATCAGAAGCTGAAGGAGGCGTTTACGCCGCCCAGGATGTGGTTATGATTGCCGTCCCAGGAGAGGGTTCCAATAGTGTAGGTGGATTGGCCCCCCAGGGCATACCAGTACATGATCTTAGGTGAGATCTTGACATATTTGCCCACCGGGATATTCAAGGTGGCCATGAGATGACCGGCATGCAGGCTCCGGTAGAGGCTGCCGTCAGCGGTGGGATAGGCTATCCTGCTGTTGGAGAGTTCCGCCGACCAACTGGCCCACAGGTCCAGGGTGGGCTTGCCCAAAGGCTTGGGCAGTTTAACCGGCAAATCAAAGCTGCGGGTTATATACCAGCTCAGGTACCAGCCCGGCAGGTTGGCCACTTCCCGGTAGGCCGCAAATCCTGCATTAAACCAGGGGAATTTGTAATCGAAACCTCCATATACCTCAAAGGAATCATAAAGCGAATTGTTGCTGTCCAACCCATAATAGACGATACCGCCCGTCAAGGTCAGGTTCCTAATGACCTCCTTGCTGTACGATAAGGTCAAATCTGTTTCATTCCACTTGGCGGCGTTCCGTCTGGGTTTGGTTATCCCAAAGGGATTGTTTTCATTAGTGTCAAAGTTACCCCAGATGTTTACCGCCACCCCTTTAAAGCTCACGGTCATGGAGGGCTGAAAGACCACGCTGCCTCTGCTTAAGGCCACCCCCCGGAAGACATATTGGCTTAAGATGTCCACCGAACTGTTCAACTGAGGCCTGTCAGGCTTTTCTTCCATTTCCTTGGCTGCTTTCTCTTCCTCGGGCCCTTCGGCTGCGGCTGGGCCCATAGTTCCCCCTACCAGGAAAAAGACCGCGGTGAGACCAGTCAGAATCAGCCACCAATAGTTATGCTTTAGGTTAAACATACCGTTTTCTCCTCTGTCCCCTTGATGAAAGAAGGCCTAAGCCACTTCAGGCCTTTTAGACCGCGGCTTCGCCGGTTTCTCCGGTGCGGATGCGGACCACCTCCGCCACGGGGTACACAAAGATCTTGCCGTCGCCGATGCGGCCGGTGCGGGCGACATTCATTATGGTTTCCACGATGGTTTGCACCTTATCGTCCGGGGCGATGACCTCGATCTTCACCTTGGGGAGAAAATCCACCTGGTATTCCATGCCCCGGTAAACTTCCCGGATGCCCTTTTGCCGCCCGAAACCCTTGACTTCGGTCACCGTCATGCCCTGGACGCTGATGCGGTGCAGGGCTTCTTTCACCGGCTCAAGCTTGAAGGGCTGGATAATCGCTTCGATCTTCTTCATGGGAAATCTCCTTTGGCTTTACAGGCTGTATCCTGCTTCTTGATGTTCCGTCAGGTCGAGACCCGCCACCTCATCTTCCCGGCTGACCCTGAGCCCGAAGACAGCATCCACGATCTTCAGTAATATCCAGCTCAACCCAAACGAATAGACCAGGGTCGTCAGGACCGCGAGGGCTTGGATGCCCAACTGGGCCGGATTGCCGAAGAACAGGCCGTTTGCGCCGGCCGCGTTCACCGCCTTGGAAGCAAAGAGCCCCGTGGCCAAAGCGCCCCAGACGCCGCCGACGCCGTGCACCCCCACCACGTCCAGGGAATCGTCATAACCCAACTTGGGCTTGGCCAACACTGCCAGATAGCATAGGAACCCGGCCCCCAAGCCGATGAGAATGGCGCTCAGGGGACCCACAAACCCGGCCGCCGGGGTGATGGCTACCAGACCGGCCACCGCGCCCGAGGCCGCGCCCAAAGTGGTGGGCTTACCCCGGACAATCCATTCTGTGGCGCACCAGGACAGGGTCGCCGCCGAGGCCCCTAATTGGGTGGCCACAAACGCGCTCGTGCCCAGGCCGTCAGCCGCCAAAGCACTGCCCGCGTTAAAGCCGAACCAGCCGAACCATAGGATGCCGGCGCCGAGCACGGTCATGGGCAGGTTGTGAGGAATAAACGCCTCCTTGCCATAACCCTCTCTTTTCCCCAGGACCAGCACCGCGGCCAGGGCCGCGATACCGGCGTTTATGTGGACCACCGTGCCGCCGGCAAAGTCCAAAGCCCCCAAGCCCTTGAGCCAGCCGCCGTCGCCCCAGACCCAATGAGCCACGGGATCATACACCAGGGTCGCCCACAGAACGATAAAGATAAGAAAAGAACTGAACTTCAGGCGTTCGGCCCAAGCCCCGGTGATCAAAGCCGGGGTGATGATGGCGAACATCATCTGGAACACCATGAAGGCGCTATGGGGAATAGTATCGGAATAGGCCTTGAAAGGCGCCGCCCCGACCCCGGCCAGCCCGGCCCAATCCAGGTTGCCGATAATGCCCTTGATGCTGGGCCCAAAGGCCAGGCTGTAGCCGAACAACGCCCACTCCACGCCGATCAGAGCAATAAGGATAAAGTTTTGCATCAGGGTGCCGAGTACATTCTTCCCGCGCACCATGCCGCCGTAAAACAGGGCCAATCCGGGCGTCATGAACATAACCAGGGCTGCGGATACCAAGACAAAGGCGGTGTTGGCCGCATTCATGATACTTCCTCCATAAACAGATTTTTAACCTGTCACAGGAGCAAGCCGTATGCCAAATTATTATTGCCGTAATTTTAAGGGGTTAAATCTGGGGAAAGATTTATGAATTACAAATTTGTAGTTGTTCTATTAATACTATTTACATTTATGTTTATTTTCCCAAATTATCGAACAGAAATTTTCGGCATTATTTACAAAGAAGTAGGGAAAAACCACGGGCAGAAGAGGGGACCCAGAGAAATTAACGCGTCCGGCCTTCACATTCCGGTATTTTCAGCCACGGCCCAAAGCCGGGCAGGGCACAACATCTTGTGGGAATTAACCCGGGGGAAGTTCAGGGGAGATGCCGGCGTCCTCAGTGAGCGCCGTTTCCCAGGGAAAAGATCTCCTTGAAAAAGAGTTCCATGTATTTATAGGACCGGGCCGCGGTCAGGGCGTCATAGGCCACCCCTGGAATCTTGAGGCGGTCAGCCTCAGGGTTGGTGAAGCTGTGGACCGCGCCGCCGAACAGGACCATCTGCCAATCGGCTTTGGCTTGGCGCATGGCCTCCTGAAACGCCGCCATATCTTCCGGCTTCACCGTGGGGTCATCTGCACCGTGGAGAACCAGGATGCTGGCTTTGAGGTTTTTCTGGTCCTCCGGCCGGGGTGCGGTCAGGCCGCCATGGAAGCTCACCACTCCCCGCAGGTCTGCGCCGCTGTATGCCAGCTCCAGCACCGTGGTGCCGCCGAAGCAGAACCCCATGGCCCCTAAACGCCGGGAATCAACCCGGTCGTTTTGAGCCAGGACTTTCAGTCCGGCCAGCGCCCGCTCCCTCATTAGGGGCGTGCCTTTCACCTGACCGGCCCAACCCCGGGCCTCCTCGGGGTCTTGCGTCACCTTGCCCTGGCCGTACATGTCCGCGGCCAAGGCCATGTAACCCAAATGGGCCACCCGGATCGCAGCCTGTTTGGCAAAGTCGTTTAAGCCCCACCATTCATGGATTATGAGGACCCCAGGGCGTTTGCCCTGGACCGCATCATCATAAGCAAGATAGCCCGCCTGCATCGTGCCCTTATGTTTATACTGCACCGTTTGGGTCACCATTTTCCCATACCCCGCGGTAGCCATGGCCAGCACCACTAGACCTGAAAGTAATATCTTCATGGTCTGAGCCCCCCGCCATTTTACCAACCGGCAATTTGGACAATTTTTAAAGGGCCTGTTATTGCTTCAGAAATTTCTGCAGCCCGGACAGAGCCTTGCGGCAGCTCACCTCCAGCATCCGGGCCACCTCCTGCTCCGCCGCGCCCTTGGCCCCAAAAGTGCTGAACCACTCCACTTCGCTGCCCGCGGGCCCCAGGTCCTTCACGGTCAGTGAGGCCACGTAACCCTCCACCGGCAGGGTGGATTCCAGGATGGTATAGCTGAAGCTGCGGTCGGCCTCGCTGATGCTCTCCAGGCGTTCCACGGCCCGGGAGCCGTCCTGATAGGTGAGCGTCCGCACTGCCCCCACCCCGTCGCCGTTTACCGCGAGGCCGGCCACCCCGGGGGCCCAGCTTTTCAGACTCCCGAAGTTCCGCAGGGTTTGCCACACCTTGTCTGCTGCCTCCGCAATTGTGACCTTCACCGCAACCTGTCCCATGTCGTTCTCCTTAAGACAAATAAGTCAAGTTTCGCCCCCTCTTCCCCTGGGGGGAACCGCTAATTTTCAGGGGGGACGCCGATTTCGGAAAGAAAAATGCCGCCGCCGGCTTCAGCCGGCGAAATATTGCTTTATTCCGGCCATACCTTGATGCGCCGCCTAAAGCTGCGGCTCCATTTGGTCTCCGGGTTTCGGCCGGGTTTTGCCCTATATCCCCTGGATCTCCAGGTAAATCGGTTCATAAGGAGTGCGAAAACTTGATTATTAAAAGGCCAAATAATAGCGGACCAGTCCCGCCGCCCCGGCCGGATCATGAGGGCAGCTTGTCCCAGGCCAGGCGGGCGGCGCCCAATATGCCGGCATGGTCATCCAGTCTGGCCGGCGCCACCGAGACCCGCTCAGGAGGGAAAAGGGTAAGCCGTCGATAGAGTTCCTCCTGCAACGGCCGGTAGAAATGGTCCCAGGCCCGGGCGAACCGGCCGCCGATCACCACCCGGGAAAGGCCCAGGAGGTGCACCACATCGGCAATGGCGATGGCCAAATACCGGCCGGCCCGCTCAAATGCCTTGAGCGCCAGAGGATCCAGCATCCGGGCGGCCGTCACCAGGGTCTCTCCGATGATCGCATCCGGATCCGCCAGCCACAATTCCTTGAGCCAGGAAGAGGCTCCCCGGCCCAACTCTTTTTTCACCCAGGCCGTAACCCAAGGAGCGGAAGCCACGGTCTCCAGGCAGCCCCGATTGCCGCATTTGCATTTTTCGCCGTCAGGTTCTACCGTGAGGTGGCCCACCTCGCCGGACGTCCCGGCCGTGCCTTGCCACAGCGCGCCGTTGAGGATGAGGCCGCCGCCCACCCCGGTTCCCAGAGTTATGCCCAAAACGTGGTTATAGCCACGGCCGGCTCCCAGCCAATGCTCCCCCAGGGTGAACAGGTTGGCGTCGTTTTCCAGGCTTAAAGGCCAGGGCAACCGGGGCCGAAGGCTGGGGAGAAGAGGACAATCGTTCAGGGCCGGCACATTGGGGGAAAAGGCTACCAGGCCTTCTTCGGGGAGGACCCGGCCGGGCACCCCGAAGCTGGCGGCCTGGACTTCCGCGCCCCTATTTCTGGCCGCGGCCGCGGCTTCCTGCATCAATTCGGCCAGCCCCTCGATAAGGGTTTCCTGCTCCGGCAGACTGGCCGTGGCTTTTTCCCACTTTGCCAGGATGTCCCCCTGCCGGTCCACCAGCGCCCAACGGAGGTTGGTGCCACCCAGATCCAGGGCCAGAACCACCGGTTTCAGAGCCATGGCTCACCTTTCCTCAACGAGGTCCGGAATCGTCTTTAACAGATCAGCCACCGCGACCGCGCCGGCCCGCACCAGGCGGGGCGGATTCGCCCCCACATCCACAATGGTGGAAGGCAATCCCCCCGGACAGGGACCGGCGTCCAGGATCAGGGCCAGATCATCGCCGAAGGCCTGCGCCACCTCCGCTGCTCCGGTCATCGGGGGCTGGCCGGCCCGATTGGCGCTGGTCCCGGTCACCGGGTGTCCCAGCGCGGCAATCAGGCGTAAGGTCACCTCCTGGAGGGGTTGGCGCAGGCCCACCCCATCGGTGCCGCCGGTCAGCCATCGGGAAAGCCCTGGCTTGGCCGGGAAGATCAAGGTCAAGGGTCCCGGCCAGAATCGGGCCATCAGCTCATATCCTTCCTCGGGAATATCCCGAACCAGGAGGCGAACCATGTCCAGGCCGGAAACCAGGAGCAGCACCGGTTTATCCGGAGCGCGCCCCTTGAGCGCGAACAGCCTTGCCAGAGCCTCTTCCTTGAAAGGGTGTGCCGCCAGCGCATAAAAGGTCTCGGTGGGCAAAGCCACCAATCGCGCCGCGGCCAGATGCCCCCGGACTTCCCGCCATAAATCCTTGGCCTGCTCTTCGCGCCACTGCCAGACGGCCGCCATGAGCAAAATGATATCCCGGCCCTCGGCCCATGACAAGCTAATAAGAGCGGGTTAGCTGCGGGGATGCCCCACACGGTCCCTGAGCCTTCAGCTTAAAACTTACAGCTTGCAGCCTTCTGGGATATATAATCCGGTCAAGAACAAGGCTTATATCCCAGGTACAGCCTATGAACCCCATCCACATTCAGGAGGAATGCCGGGCCTGCCTGGTCAGGCTGGTGGACCTCACCGTTGACCTCGCCACCCCGGACCCTGAACTCCGGACCAGGGCCCGGGCCGCCGCCCTGGACATCATTGACCGGGAATTCAGCCCCCGGGCCATTCCGGCGCTCATCGCCAACCGCTTTCATCTGGAAATTCAGCGGCTCACCGGGAATCCCGATCCCTTCCGCCCTCACAAGGAGGCTGAGACCGCCTTTTTAAGGCGCCGCTTCCGGGCGGTGGCCGGCCGGTTTCCCGAAAATCTTGACTCCCGGCTCAGGCTGGCGGTTTTAGGAAATGCCGTTGACTTTTTTCGCTCCGCAAAGGAAGTCTCCCGGGAGTTCACCCAGGAGATCACCTTTGCCGTCTCCCACTTTAAGGCTTTTGAGGACCGGCTGAAGGCAGGGCCAGCGGTGATTCTGTACCTGGCGGACAACGCCGGTGAACAGCACTTCGATGCCCCTCTGGTCCTCCACCTGCGCAGGCTCGGCCACCGGGTCCTTTACGTGGTCAAAGGCGGACCCATCCAGAACGATCTGACCCTGGCCGACCTGAAAGCCTCAGGTCTTTTCCATCTCCTGGAACCGGTCCTGCCGACCGGGGCCCGGACCGTGGGCCTGGTGTTGGCCGATACCAGCCCCCGGTTCCGGGAGGCTTTCCAGGGGGCGGACCTGATTGTGGCCAAGGGCATGGGCCACTTTGAAACCCTGGGGCAGCTGCCGGATCCCCGCCTGTTTTTGCTGCTCCAGGCCAAGTGCCGTCCTGTGGCCCAGGCCCTGGGGCTTCCCCGGAAAAGTTTCATTTTTATCCATGCCCCAGAGATTTCCCCTTGACAAATTTCTGGATATGCATTAATTTATAGGCACCATATAGGTCCCCCTCAAGGGGAAAAGAGGGAAGACGGTGCGAAGCCGTCGCGGTCCCGCCGCTGTATTTGGGGACGAAACCGGCACAACGCCACTGGGAATATGCCAATATCCTGGGAAGGCGCCGGAAGTAGGGTGATCCAAGAGCCAGAAGACCTGCCTATATGGATCGGCGTTCGGGTGGCGCGGTCCCGCCCGGCGCCCCCCTGAGGATCAAGAGAACTGGGTGCAATCCTCAACTCATCTGTGGGTTGAGGATTTTTTGTTTTCATGTTGTCACAGCCGACTTTCCCCGGACGGCTTGTCCTTATCCTTATCCTTGGCGCCCTGGCGGTCCTGGCTCCTTTAGTGTGGCTGGTCCCGAAATCCACAGCCGGCACAGAGGGCCAGGGCCGGCAGGATTTATCGCCGGCCTCGGGCCAGCGCCTCATTTCCCTGGCGCCCAGCATCACCGAGATCCTTTATTTTCTCGAATTGGGGGATCGGGTGGTGGGGGTGACATCTTTTTGCAATTACCCTCCTGAAGCAAAAAACAAACCTCGCATCGGGACTTACTGGGAGTTCAACCTCGAGGCCATCCTGGCCCTGAAACCGGACCTGGTTCTGGCCATGGCCCACCAAGGCGACGGGGAGAATTCCCTCGACGTCCTGCGCCACTGGAAAATTCCGGTTTATTTTGGCCGGGCCGACACCGTGCCCGAACTTTTCCGCCTCATCCAGGACATCGCCCGCCTTACCGGCACCGAAGAGGTGGCCCGACGCAAACTGCCGCCCCTGGAAGCCCGGGCCCGTGAGGTGCAGGCCCGGGTCCAGGGCCTTCCCCGCCCCCGGGTGCTCCTGGAAATCGACCAGGAGCCCCTGATCACCGTGGGCCGCTCCTCCATCCAGGGCGACCTCATCCAGCGGGCCGGAGGGCAAAATATTGCCGACGGCGTTGACCAGCGCTACCCAGTGTTTAATCTGGAGGAGGTCCTTAAGGCCCAGCCGGACGTCATCCTGTTCACCGGCATGGCGGACGCCGCTTCCCTCCCCCGCCGCCTGAAATTCTGGCGGGCCTGGGACATGCTGCCTGCCATCAAAGCCGGGCGCCTCCTCTGGGTGGACCCGGACCTGGTGGACCGCCCCGGCCCGCGCCTGGTGGACGGCCTGGAACTGCTGGCAGATTTTTTTCACCCCCAACCGTAATATTTATGGATAATCATAATACGGCGCCGCGCGGAAAAGCCCAGCGCCTCCCGCCACTCAGAGTTGCATCATCTGGAGGGCAACAACATGGAAATTACCGTTAAAGGCATGAGTTGCGGCCATTGCGCCGCCGCGGTGACCAAGGCCCTTGAGGCCTTGCCGGGCGTCTCTCAGGTGCAGGTGGACCTAACTACAGGGCGGGTCACTTTTAACGCCGCCGAACCCGTACCGACGGAGGAATTGGCCAGGGTGATAAAAAACGCGGGCTATGAAATGGCCAAGGGCTAATGGAACATTAAGCCCACCCGTTCTTATGGCGGGAGTCCATGAGGAGCCTTCCAGGGCCTAACGAGTTGCCCCCTGCCTGAGCGGGAGGTACGGGCCGGCAGCGGTAACCGAGTCGGCGGCCTTGCCCCTATACCCCAAGATTAATCAGTCTCGGCCAGAGCCTTCTCCAGCTCCTGAGCCGCGGTCCGGGCCTGGTTGATGGCTTCCTCGAAGGCATCCGAGCGATAGGTGTCATAGAGGCCACAGCCCCCGTCGGCCAGCTTGTCATAGACGTGATTTTCCTGGATGTAGCCGACCAGGGTCCGGGTGGCGTTGATAAGATTCCTCGCCTGTTCTTTCACGACTCCTCCCTCACGACTTGCGGCCGACCGCAGAGCAGGCGTCCCCCCCTGCTGCTTAAAACAACAGCCGGCTGAGCCGTTATTATCTCTACCTAATGGTCATGGTGCTTGCGGTTATTTATTTTGGGGGAGGGGGCCAGAGGGCAGCGGTCCCCTGCCCCTTCTCCCAAGCCCTCTCCCCCAACCCCACATAAATTTATTTATAAATCAAGGTGGTAACCCTCGATTACCTGCTTTCCGGGGGTTGGGGGGACCGGAGGTCCGCCGACCCCCGGCCCTCCCCTCAAGGCCCTTTTCGCCCAGTTTCATTTTAATGGAATGGGGTTGCTAAGCTTGGCGGCTAGGGCTCACGGTTCCAAAGGCTTTTTTACCAGATAAGCCTAGCCCTCTTCAAGGGCAATCCGCCGGGGCCTGCGGGTTCGGCCCGACCCGCTGCCATTGACAATAACGGCATCGTTATGTAATCATATCATGATAATCTTTTAATCCCGGGAGGGGCGATGTCCCGGGCAAGTTTTTTGGAGGAATTACATGCCGGATGGCGCTTTAAATCCATTTCTCGGTTTCGTGTGGCAACCTCAGGACCTTAACCGCACGGTGATGGACGCCTCCCGAAGCACCGCCACGGCCGCCATCTTCGATCTGAGCACGCAGAATCTTCAGGAATTCACCGCGGTGGTTAAATCTGCCGGCGCCCTTCACGTCAAAATCTCCCCTGCCGCCTTTCTGGACCCGGGTCTAAAGGAATTTATCGAGGCCACCGGAGTCGACACCCTCTGGGTGGAATACCACCCGGCCGTTTTCCCCGGCGACGCGGCCACTTTTTTAAACCGACTGGCAGAACTTCGTGATCTCTGTCGGGTGATCCCGATCTCCGGGGATCTGAGCTTTCTGCGGCACATGATCGGGGCCCGAAAACCCCCCGCGGCCATCGCGCTCAAAGGCTCCGAGGCCGCCGGCCTGGTGAGCCCTGAAACTCTTGGCATTCTCTTCGCGGCGCTGGAACAGGAATCCCGGGCCGCGTCCTGCCCCCCCCGGCTTATTGTCTGGGGCGGCGTAGGTACGCCTGAAGCCGCCGCCGCGTTCCTGGCCACCGGCGCGCTGGCCGTGGTTATGGAAAGTCTCCATTGGCTCACCGATCTGGTGACCGTCAGCCCCGACCTCAAGGCCCGCCTGGCCAAGCTGACTCCGGAACACACCACTTTGGTGGGAAGCGCCCTGGGAGTGCCCTGCCGGGTCTTTGACAAAGGCAATTCCCAGGCCGTCCGGGACCTCAAGGCCCTGGCCAACCGCCTCCTGGGCCAGGACGACCTCGATGCGGCCCGTCGATGCTTTGCCGTTGAGGTGTTGCAAAAGGCCACTCCGGCCCTAGAGAGCGGACTGGGCCGTCAGGAATTGATTTTTCTGGGCCCGGAAGCGGCGTTTGCCGCGTCCTTCGCCCAGCGCTTCGGACAGACCACCAAAAGGGCCTTGTCCGGCTTTGTGGCCGAAGTTGACCGGCTCCTGGCCGCCGCCGACCGCATCAAGGATTGCTTTAAGAACAGCCCGGCCGCTCGCGCCTTGGGGATCGCCTATCCTTTTTTCCAGGGAGCCATGACCTGGATCAGCGATGTTCCGGATTTTGCCCGGGCCGTGGCCGAAGCCGGCGGGCTGCCCACCATCGCCCTGGGGCTGCGGAACCGCAAGGTCTTGGAGCGGGATCTGGGGAGGGTGCCCGAAGTCATGGCCGGGCGGCCCTATGCCATAAACCTTATTGCTTTGCCGGAAAACCCCTTCCTGGAAGACCAACTTGCCTGGGTGATGGCCATCCGGCCGCCGCTGGCGGTCATTGCCGCAGGTGACCCGGCCTACGCCCAGAAGCTCCGTCAGCAAGGCATCCCGGTATGTTACATCGCCCCCAACCTGGGGCTGATGCGCCTGGCGCTGCAAGCCGGAGTGAACTGGATTATTCTGGAGGGCCACGAAGCCGGGGGCCATGTCGGCGCTCATTCCACCCTCACCTTGGCGCAAATGGCCCTGGACTTGAAACGGCTGGAGCCCGACTTGTTCAAACAGTCCCGGCTGGTGCTGGCCGGAGGCATTTATAACCGCGCCACCGCGTTTCGGGCCGCCATGCTGGGGGCCGACGCCCTCCAGATGGGGACTGTGTATCTGGCTACCAAGGAAATCGTGGACACCGGCGCATTGAGCGCCTTGTACCAGCAAATGATCCTGGACGCCCAGCCCGGCGACACCACGGTCTCCGGAGAGACTGTGGGCCTGGGAGTGCGATCGCTGAAGACCCCGAAAATGGAAGCCATCCTGGCCCTGGAACGGGAATACGCCGCAGGCCGCGAGGATGAGGCCTCCTTCCGCCGCCGCCTGGAGGCTATGGGCGCCCGGACCCTGCTCATTGCCGCCCGACGGGTGCAAGAACCCGGCGGTCCGCCTCTGGATGAATCGACTTGTCTCCAGGAAGGCCAGTTCATGAGCGGCGCCATCGCCGGTTCCATTTCCCGGGTTCTTACCCTTGCGGAACTTCACCAGGAATTGGCCGACGGCCCCCTGACGCTGGCCCGGCCTCACCTGGCTCCCCTGGAAGCCCCGGTCGTGCTGCGGCCGGGTCGGGCCGCAGGCAATGGTGAGCGGGTGGCCATCACCGGCATGGCCTTGGTAAATGCCCTGGGGAACAGTCCCAAAGAAATCTGGGAGGCCTCGGTGGCCATGAAAAGCGGCATCATCGAGGTGCCTCCGGAAAAATGGGACCACAATTTTTATTATGACCCCGACCCCCGCGCCCCGGAAAAGACTTATTGCAAGGTGGGCGCCTTTCAGCATATCGACATCAACCGCAAGGAGTTAGGCATTCCGCCCCAGGACTTTCGGACCATGTCCAACTCCACCCGCCTGACCCTGTGGTTGGCTCATCACGCCCTGGCGGACTCCGGCCTGCTGGAAGCCGATATCCCCCGGGAACGGATCGCGGTGCTGATTTCGCAGAATTCCGGCGAAGTGGCCAGCACCTTGCGGGACTTGGTCGTGGGTCTGGCCGCCCCCCACATGGTCCAGTCCGTGGGCAACATCGTTGCCCTGTCCCCGCTCCAGGCCCACGCCGCGGAAGACTATATCAAGTCCACCCTGATCCGGGTGGATGACACCACGCTCCTGGGCCGCCTCAATTGCACCGCGGGCGGGTTTATCTGCAACAAATACGGTTTTCGGGGGCCGTCGTTTTCGGTGTCCGCGGCCTGCGCCACGAGCCTGGTGGCCCTCTATGCCGCGCTCCTCATGATCAAAACCGGCGTCATCGACGCCGCGGTGGTGGGCGGAGGGGAAGAAACCCTGACTCCCGCCCATTTCCTCGAATTTTCGGCCTTGGGCGCTTTGGCCGGCCTGACCGGCAATTCCCGCCTGCCCCACCAGATGAGCCGCCCCTTTGATCGCGATCGGGACGGCATGGTCCTGGGCGAAGGCGGACCGATCATCGTCATCGAGCGGGAGTCCGTGGCCCGCCGCCGCGGCGCCAGGATCCACGCTTACATTACCGGCATGGGGGCCTCCAACAGCGACCAGGGCATGGTGGAATCCCTGGCCGAAACCCAGGAGATTGCGGTGCGGGCGGCCTTCGCCGACGCCGGTTACGGCCCCGAAACCGTGGACTTGGTGGAATGTCACGCCACCGCCACCATGCAGGGAGACGGCGAAGAGGTCAAGGCCCTGAAGGCCTTTTTCCCCCAGGGCCGGATCACACATCTTACTTCCTTCAAATCTCAGATCGGCCACACCCTGGGGGCCTCCGGTCTGAACAGCCTCATCCGGGGCGTCATGGCCATGCAGGCCGGCGTCCTGCCCCCGTCCCTGAATTATGACCACCCCGACCCCCAGATCGACCTGGAGGGCTGGGGCTTCCGGGTGCCCCGCACCCCCGAGGACTGGCCTCGGCCCCAGGACCTGCCCCGGCGCCTGATGGTCAACGCCTTCGGCTTCGGCGGCGCCAATTACGTGGTCCATTTGGAGGAAAACCTGGACGGCGAGGCCCCGGTTCTGGTCAGCCTGCCGGAACCCGAGGTTCCCGGCGGGGAACCTCCCGCAGCCGAAAAAGCTTTGCCCCAGGTGGACGGCATCACCTTTTTGCGGGCCAAAAGCGGCAGTCGTTCTTACCGTCTGTCCGTCCTGGCCGACAGTGACCGGGAGGCCCTGGACAAGGCCGCCGCTCTCAAGCCCCTCGAAGTGGCCAGCCCGCTCAGCGACAGGGACCGGCGCAAGTTCGAACGCTTGGGCGTTTTTCTCGGCGAGGAAGGCCAGCCCGAAGCACCCCTGGCCTTGATCTTCGCCGGCCAGGGGACTTACTATGCCGGCATGGGAAAAGAACTCTACGATACCTTTCCCCCCATAAGACGCTGGATGGACCGGCTGGCCGAGGTGGCGGATTTCGACCTCCTGCACCTCCTGTTTTATTCCCGGGATGAGAACCTGCAGCGCACTCTCTGGCAGCAGCCCGCGCTCTTCACCCTGAATTATTCTGTGGTGCGCTATCTTTTGGATTTGGGGCTGGTGCCGGCGGCCATGGCCGGGCACAGCCTAGGCGAACTGGTGGCCTTAAGCGTCGCCGGAGTATTTACCTATGAGGACGGCTTCCGCATCGTCCACAAGCGGGCCCAGTGCATGGACAAGGCCGGGGACATCCAGGGCGACCCCGGTACCATGGTGGCTGTCAACGTGCCCCTGGATATCCTGGAGGAAAAGGTCGCGGCCCGGGAAAACGTCTATTTCACCAACTACAACTCGCCCCGCCAAATCGTTATCGGGGGGGGCACCAAGGAAGTTTTGGCCTTCAAGGAGGAACTGGCCGCCGAGGGCTACTGGACCTATCCCCTGAAGGTCTCCATGGCCTTCCATTCCCCCATTATGCGGGTCATCCGGGATGAGATGCAAGCCTTCGTGGACACCATCACCTTCCATCCGCCCAAGATCCCGGTGATCTCCAACACCACCAAGAGGCCCTTTCCGGACGATCCTGAAGAAATCAAGCGCATTGTCATGGCCCACCTGGAATCGCCGGTGCATTGGCTGCAGAATGTCCAGACCCTCTGGCACGACTTCGGCGTCCGGGTGTTTGTGGAGGTCGGCCCCAAGGACACCCTGTGCAACCTGGTCACGGAAACCATCGCCGACGCGGTCACTATGCCTACCTGCGATCCGGAAGGCGAGTCCCGGACCTTCCGCAACGCCGCAGCCCGTTTATTCGCCATGGGCTATTTTCCCGCGGTCAAGCCCGCCGCCACCCTGGACCTATCCCCCGCGCCCGCCCCGCCTGCGCCCCGACCCGCGACGCTGTCCGGCCCCGCCGGTGTGGCCGCAATTGTTCAGCGGGAAATCAACGCCTTTATTGTCGAAAGCTTTGGCAAATACCTGAAGCCTGCCATTCTGGAGGCGGTGCGCCGGGAAGTGAACCCGGCCTTTAGCGAAGCCGACCTTGACCGGTTGCTGGGAAACGGCCTCTCCACCGCACCGGCCCCGATCCTGCCTGCACCCGTGCAACCCGCGGCGGCTGCCCCGCCGCCCTCCCCCGCGCCGGCGGCCACCCCTGCTCCGGCCGAAGCCGCGCCGGCCGCCACCCCCGCCGCGCCGGCAGTTGCTCTTTCGCCGGAAGACTACCTCGAGCGGATTATCCAGATCATCATGGACGCCACCGGTTATGAGCGGGAGGAAATCGAACCGGACATGGATCTGCGCCAGGACCTGGCCATCCGTTCCAGCCGCCTGCCGGTGATTATGGATGCAGCCGAACGGGAATTCGGCATCGCCATCCGCATCGATGACTTTTTAGGCGTCCGCACCGTGCAGGATCTGGCCTCGCGCCTGGCTGAAGTGGTGGCGCGGGATGGGGCCGCCCCCGCGGCTCAGGCCGAACCGGTTCGGGGGCCCCTGGCTCCGCCCCTGGAGCCCGTCGCCGCGGAAACCCCTTTGCCGGAAGCCCCGGCGGACCTGGAGCCGGTCAAGCGCCTGGTGTTTCGCCCTGCGCCCCTGCCTGAGGCCCCGTCCCGGCTCCTCCAGTTGCGGCCCGGCAAGACCGTCGCCGTCCTGCACCTGGGGCCCGAAGGATCTCTTTCCCAGGAGGCGGTGCGGTTCTGCCACAAGACCTGGCAGTCCCGGGTCATCCACTTTGACGCGACCGGTAAGGGAGAAGCCCCAGAGCACTTTGACCTGAAAACTGCGGAGGGCGGCGCGGCCGCGGCCCGCTTCCTGGCCGAAACTCCGGAACTGGCGGGCCTGATCCTCACCTTGGATGGGGACCAGGGGCTCACCTTGGCTGATGTTCCCCAGGTGCTCACCGGGTTTTTCCAGGCGCTGCAGGCCCTGCTGAATTCGCCGGTCAAGGAATTTTGCGTGCTCCTGGCCCGGAACCTGGACCCGGCCGGTCCCTCCCTGGTTTTGGCTGAGGGCCTGCTGGGTCTGTTCCTGGCCGCGGCCCAGGAATATCCTGACTTTCTGTTCCGCAGCGTCACCCTGGACCGGGACACCGACCCCAAGGCCGCCTTGCCCCAGGCTCTGGATACCGGGCAAAGCCTGATCCAGATCATCTACCAGGGATCCGAGGCTTTCACCCAGAAGGCCGTGGTGGAACCTGCCCCCTTCCAGGCGGAGCCGTCCCTGCATCTAAATCCCGGCGACGTGGTGGTCATTTCCGGTGGAGCTCGGGGTGTGACCCCCTATCTGGCCCGGGCCTTGGCCCCCTTTTCGCCTCGGGTGGCGCTCCTTGGCCGCACCAGGCTCGACCCTGAAGTCGATTACGACGCGCTGCTCCGCGCCGGCGGGGATGAAGCCGCGCTGCGGCGCTTCCTGAAAAAGCAACAGCCTGACCTAACCGGCTCCGCCTTGACGGCCGGCATCGCCCGGCTGCGCCCGGGCCTGGAGGTTGCCCAGACCCTGAAAGATCTGGCGCGGTTGGGAGTGGAGGCCCGGTATTTGCCCTGCGACGTGTCCCAACCTGATTCTGTCCGGCAAACCTTGGACCAGGTGGCGGCGGACTGGGGCCGCATCGACGTGGTCATTCACGGGGCCGGTATTATCCAGGACTCCTTCATGGCCTTCATGAGCCCTGAAGACTTCCGCCGGGTGGTTGCAGTGAAGCTCAGCGGTGCTGTGAACCTGCTTGAGGCCGCCAAGCCCCACGGGTTGCGCGCCCTTGCGGCCCTGTCCTCCGCGGCCTGCATCCAGGGCAACCCCGGGCAGGCGAATTATTGCGCGGCAAATCGCGCCATGGCGGCTCTGGTGGCCACCCAGGCTCCGCCCACCGGGGTCCTCCAGGCCAAGGCGTTTATGCTTCCCCCCATTGAAGGGGTGGGCATGGCCGATGATCCTGAAGTCAAGGAGCTTCTTAAACTCAAGGGCCTGGAAAAAGCCTATGTTCATGCTGCGGAATTCGCCCAGCTGTTTGTCCGAGAGCTTTTCCTGGGCAATTCCCGGGATGTTTGGGTCATGCCGGTACGTCTCTTGCCCCAGGTTAAGACCACCCTGCTTGACCCGACCGAACCCGAGGCGGCCGTGGGCGCCATTTCACTGGGCGGAGTAACGGCGGCTCCCGGTGACCTGCCGATGCTGGAAACAGTCCAACGCCTGGACCTCAAGACCGGTGAACTTGAGGCAGAACGGGTCTTTACCGCCGCCACGGACCTCTGGCTGAATGACCACCGGCCTTTCAAATTCCTGAAATACCCACCGGTCTCCGGCATCATGGCGGTGGAAACCTTTTTCGAGGCCGCCCGCCTCCTGCACCCGCATCTGCACATTGTGGGCGCCCGCCAGGTGGCCTACCGGGACCTGCTGGACTGCCCCCTGGACCAGCGCCGGGTGGCTCGCATCCACTGCCGTTCCCTGGCTTCCAACCCCGGTGAATTATTGTGCCAGGTCACCATCTCGAGCCCCCTGATTTCCCCCAGCGGCCGGGAGTTGGAGCGGTGGACCACCAACTTTGCGGGGCAGGTGATTCTCGGTTGCAAGCCTCGTTCGCTTCCGGCCCTACCCGGCTTCCCGGTCAAACCGGAGGAAATCGAAACCAGGCCCATGAGCCCCGAAGAAGTGGCCGAATACTATGAGACCCGCACCAGCATGCAGGGCCGCTACCGGGTCATGGAGTCCCTGGAGGGCACCGGCCCCGGTTGCATCCGGGGAGCCATGCTCTACCGGGAGGTGAGGGACTTCCCGGGGGAAGGACCGAACCATTACCAATTCTCGCCGTATCTCCTGGAGTCCTTCCTGCACCTGGCCAACTTCTATGTGGTCATGCGGGATGAAGAGGAGGAGCGCCGGCTGATCCCTGCGGCCATCGGCGAGCTTCTGTTCACCCGCCACTGCCGGGAAGGCGAGCGCCTGGTCCTGGAAGCGCGCCTGGTAAACGAGAATCCGGAAAGCCATACCTGGATGGCCCGGGCCCTGGACGCCGCCGGCGCGACGGTCATGCAGGTCACCGGCCTGCAACTGCGCTGGTTCGTGGAATAAAAACAGTGCTGCCGCGCCTTGGCGGATCGGCGCTCCGGCGAGAAAAGTGAGAGACTGAAAGATGGTTAGTGTATCTGTCATTCCGGTGCAAAGCAAACGGGACCTGAAGGCGTTTATCGACTTGCCCTGGGAGCTTTACCGGAACGACCCCAACTGGATTCCCCCGGTCAAGAGCCAGTTGATCCGGCTCCTGACGCCCGGGCGGCACCCCTTCTGGAGTTTCGCCCGGCGGGAGCTCTTCCTGGCCCTGCGGGGATCCGAGGTGGTGGGCCGGATAGCCGCCATCGTGGACGACCATTATAACGACTATCAGAAAGAAAAAATGGGTATCTGGGGCTTCTTCGAGTGCCGCCGCGACCCGGAGGCCGCAGGCGCCCTCTTTGCCGCGGCCATCCAGTGGGTGCGCCGGCAGGGCATGGAGTTCATCCGGGGGCCGCTGAATCCTTCCCTGAACTACGAGGCCGGTCTTCTGGTCCAGGGCTTTGAATCCCGGCCCACCTTCCTGATGACCTATAACCCTGCTTATTACCTGGAACTGGTCAAGCTCTCCGGCTTCCGCAAGGAAAAGGACTTGCTCACCTATCTTTCCACCCGGGACATAAAACCCCCGGAATGGGCCCTAAACCTCGGGGAACGCCTGGCACAGAAGCAGGCCGTTCGGGTGCGGCGCATGGACCCCAAGCATTTCGACGACGAAGTCCGCCTCCTTACCCGGCTATATACCGAATGTTGGGGGAGCAACTGGGGTTTTACTCCCCCCACGGCCTCCGAAGTTCGGGAGATGGTTACGGCTATTTTCCCCATTATCGACCTGGATCTGGCCTTTTTCCTGTATGTTCGGGAAGAACCGGTGGGGGTCTGCATCGTGCTTCCCGACGTCAGCCCCCTCCTAAAGCGCTTCAACGGCAAGCTGGGACTCAGCGCGCTTATCAAAAAACATCTCTATTGGTCCGAAATCAACGGCTGCCGGGGTTTTATCCTGGGGGTCAAGGAGGAATATCGACAGGTGGGCGCGCCCCTGGTGGCCCTGCACTATCTGCTGGAGGCCGCCAAGAATAAGCCCCAGTATTATTATGTGGAGTTGGGCTGGAACCTGGAAGACAACCAGGCCATCAACCTGCTTTATGAAGAGGCGGGCCTGAGGCCCCACAAACGCTACCGCATCTATCGCCGTGACCTCGTTTAGTGCGATATTCTGCTCTAAAAATGGTCGGTGGCCCAGATGTCCTCCCCTGTGAAGCGCAGGCTGAAGCCTGCGGCGGCAGAACCGCTGGGAGCGGTTCTAAAATTCATAGTTTTGGGTGTGTTGGGGAACATGAGCGGCTCGTTCCCGGGCTCAAGGAGCCGCCCAGCCCTGATGACCTTTTCTAGTCGAAACTGCCCAAACTCATAACCTTTCCTATGTCCAACCCGCCGCTCTTCCCTGACTTCAAACCGTTGGAGCTTAAGGACCGGGAGTTTATCCACCCCCGTCTCTGGGCTTATCAGCCCGCCACCTCGGAGTTGACCTTTACCAATCTCTTCATCTGGCGGGGACACTACCAGCCTTCCTGGTGCCTGGCCGATGATTTCCTGGTTTTCTTAAGTGATTCCCCCTCGGACCCCTGGCTGTTTCCCCCTGTGGGCCTGACTCCCCGGGCTGATCTTTGCCGCCGCCTGCTGGCCTGGCTGAAGGAAGCCCGGCGCGCCCCTGATCCCCGCCTGGAGCGGGTCGACCGGCGCCTTAGGGATGAACTTACGGAGGCGGGCGGTTTTGCCGCGGAAGCCCGGCGCGATCACTTTGACTATGTCTATGCCACCACGGACCTGATTAACCTGGCCGGCCGGGATTACCACCAGAAACGCAATCACCTCAATAGCTTTGAGCGGGCTTACCGACACTCCTATACGGTCCTGACGCCCGGCTATCTGGAGGCTTGCCTGGATCTGGCGCAAAAATGGTGTGCAATCAAGAGATGCGAAGAGGACCTGAATCTCATGGAGGAATGGGAAGCCGTCAGGCAGGCCCTGGCCCACTTCCAGGACCTGCACCTTATCGGCGCCGCCATACTTGTCGAGGACCGGCTGGAGGCCTTCACCGTGGGGGAGAAATTAAATGCCGACACCGTAGTGATCCACCTGGAGAAGGCCAACCCGGAGATCCGCGGGTTGTATGCCGCAATCAACCAGTCCTTCCTGAAGCAGGCCTGGCCGGCCATCCCCTGGGTGAACCGGGAACAGGACCTGGGGGAGCCGGGTCTGCGCCAGGCCAAGCTCTCCTATCACCCTCATCATCTGGAAGAGAAATTCACCATCCGTTCGGCCTGATTAACGTAATCCGGCTTGCCGGCAATGCCTCAGTGGGAGGGTGAAAAGGAAAACCATTTGTTCCACTCCGGTAAGAAGGCCAAGGATGGAAGAGCTATATCTCTGCCGTTTTTTTTCTCCTTCGGCGCTTAATCCCTAGATCCGCCCGTGAATACCTCTTCCCCGGCCAGCCAGCGGTCCGCCATACCTGGTTCCAGGAGGGCCATCCCCAGGGCCTGGCTCAGCTCCAATACCGGACTCTGACAGCCGGCCTCCCGGAATCCTTCGGCCAGCCCGAGGCTCACAGACATGGGGAAAATGTAGCGGTGGAGATAGTATTCCTCCCCTGAGAGGTCCCCTGCAGCCAGGGATCTGGAGCAATGCTCCCGGTTAAGGGAATGCATGGCCCGGCACATCAAGGGCCGCCAGGGATATACCAAGCACTTGTCGTCTTCCAGCAAGGGGCAGGGCTGGCTTTTCCTTTTGGCCGCCAGTTCCGCCTTGCTTTTGCCGACCTTGAAGGCCGCGCTTCTGAGTGTCCTTTCCTTGACCAGCTCCTGTCGGGCGGGGGGGAAAAACCGGGTGATCACCAAGGCAATGGCAAACACCTCGGCGGGGGTGACCTCCACCGGGTTGTGGCAGCAATAAGTGCATCCCGGTTCGCACGCCACCGGTCTGGGCAGCGCGTTCACCGATTCGAAGGTCTCGATCAACTGGTCGGCCCACTGCATGCCCTGGCGGGTAATCTCAAGGGCCAAGTCGGCAGACCTGGCGGCCCTGATGGCCTCCACCACCATCGTTTTGACCCGCGTTACCAGGTCTTCATCAACCGCGATCCAGGGCTTCATGACACTGCCTGACCCCAACGGCGGGTTTCGGGATTCATCGAACCAGCTTATTATTGACCCAAATGGCGCTTCGGCACAAGAGAAAGTGCGAAGGTGCAAAGAAAAATCGGACCGGGGGCTTGACGGGCGTCCGCCCCCGGTCGCCCCCGCTAGAATCCGCTTAACGGAATCCGCCTGAAGAAGACCCTTATTTATTTAATGTCTTTGATGGTCAGGCCCGATTTGGTCAGATCCAAAGCCAAGCCATGCTCTTTGCCCGCGAGATCAATTACTACGCCCTTGTCGTTTTTGATCACCAGACCTTTGGGTTTGGAGATGAAGGTAAAGCCCGCGGGTTCGGCTTTTTGATATTTACCGGCAAGGTCAGAAAGTTTTGTCAGGTGGTACACGTCGCCGTTGACCGAAAGTTTCTCCCGGCCCACCGCAAATTTTTCAAAACCTTTGATCTTGAACAGGTGGGTTTTGCCCTTGTAAGTGATCACCCCTTGACCCCAAATGGGGCCCACGCCCAGGGCTTGGGAGACATCTTTGATACTGATGGTGGCGACGGGCTCCTCGGTCGGCGCGACCGGAGGCGTCGGGAGTCCAGGGGCTTGCTTTGGGGTTTGCGGAACCGGCTGGGCCTGCTGGGCCAGCGCCGCGCCGGCTGTCAGGACCAATGCCATAGCCAAGCACACAACCAAAAGCCTTTTGTACACGTCTTTACTCCTCTTTCCTGGAATTTGCTCAACCGCGACCCGCCAAACAGGTCTGGTCAAGGACTTTCCCTAAAAGGTAATCTCTTTTTTCGGGTAAGCAAGGGAGGCCGGCCGGAGGCCAGGCAATGACGGGCAAAAAAACACGGCAGGGGTCCGACCCCTGAAGCCGCCCCTGCCGCACCTTTGGCTTTGTTATTCTAACCGGTTCCTTAAAGACCGTGTAGTCAAGGGATGATCTTTACTTGGCCGATTCGATAATCAGGCCTTCCTTGACCAGATCCAGCCCCAGGCCCTTCCTGAGGCCCTTGAAATTGATGGTTACACCTTTGCCGTTCTGGACCACCAGGCCTGTTTCGCCCACAATGAACGTCAGTCCAGCCGGATCGGCCTTCTGGTATGTTCCTGACATATCAGCGAGATTCTTCAGGTTATATACATCACCACCCACTGACAGCTTGGTCAATCCCACGGCCAGCACTTTCAATCCCCTGACCTTGAACAGGTGGGTCTTGCCGCCGTAGGTGAGCACCGCTTGCCCCCAACTGGCTCCCATCAGGGCGCTGGCAGAGTTCAGTTCGATACTGATGGTGCCGCTGGGAGTTTCGGCCAATGCTGCCCCCGCCGTCAGGACAAGCGCTAAGACCAGAGCCACAACCAAAAGTTTTTTTCGCATGTAGTGTCGTTACCTCCTTTTTTCCTTGGAATTTGCCCCAGCCAGGCGGCCGGGCAGGTTAGCACTGTGGTTTCTTTGATCAGAATTCTAAATGGCAAAAGTGCTTAGTGAGCCGCCGGGCACTGATGATTTTTGTCCCTGGCGCAGACTCGCCCCCAAGCACCGCTTCCCTGGTTTATCTTCGTATATTTCTTTCGCCTAAGGGAAGCAAAATATCCGCGACTTTAAAAATTCACTTTCATATGAAGGGTCCCCACCAACGCGTTGCGATATTGCCCGCCCGGATGAACAATGAATTGCAGATCCGGCATGAGAACAGCCCAGCGCTGGATTTTTAACTGGTAAAAGGTCTCCAGGGCCAACTCATAAGAAAAGGGCAACCCGGCCTGCGGGCTCAGTTGGGCAAATTGTGGGCTGAAACCCACGATATCCTTGGGCCGCGCCGCCAACAGGCCGGTCCAAGTCACGCCGCCGCCGCAGTGCTGGTAAATAGGGGTGATGCTCCGCTGCGTGCGGCCGTATGTCAGGAACATTCTCACCCCCCGGCCATTTTCTGACGCACCCGCAGGTTGCCAGATGGTCTGATTAAAAACGGCATAGAAGCCATAGGTGCCCCTTTGCGGTGACCCAGAAATGCGGGGGAAGGTTCCGGTATGGCCCCAAAGCCCCAGTTTCAGGTTGCCCCTGTTTGTTAGGAGGGGGGCTTTTTCCCACCTCACTCCCGTCTCACCGATCCAAAAGGACCCGTTATTACTTAATTGGGCATTTTGGGGACTGCCTGTCAGGTTGCCGAAATCAACCGAACGGTTGGCATAATAGGCGCCCAAGCCGACATAATAGGAATCCTCGGGCGAAAAAAAGACGTTTACGGCAGGCATGGGATCGGGAGTAGTGGGAAAAATAAACACTGTAGGGCTGACCTGGGCCGAGCTGTTTAAGAAAGCCAGTCCATTGTCGATGACGCTGAATTCGGTATTGGCATCCACTTTTCCGATTTTGAGACGGAGCTTGCCGTCCCACAGCACTTGTTGATACCACAACTCAAAAACTTGCAGATAAGGTGCGGTGTTCAATTTGTCGAAAACCTGGAGATCACCCACCAGAAGTTGGGTCGGGTTGCGGCCGGCATGGTCTTCCAGAGTTACATAAAACTTGCCGCCTTTCCAGTTAAAGAGCTTTTCGGTGTCCAGCCCCAGGCTCAGGTCAAAGGTAGAGGCCCCCACCAAAGGGGTGGTGCGTATCCCGCCCCGGAAATTCTTGAATCCCTCCAGCACCAGGCTCGCCTCAACCGTTATTCCGGCCTGTTTCAGCCGTCCGCGCAGGCCCAGCCAGTCGCCGGTGGCTTTGTCCCCAAATTCGGAAGTGCCTGACGGCGGACTCTGCGGCCCAGACAGGCACGCGGCCCGCTCCGGGGGAGCTCCCCTTAAATCTGCCGCCCTGCTTGCCGCCGCAAAACCGGACATTACGGCCAAGGTGGTTATTAAGAGAAAATAAATCCGCATCCCGGCCACTGGACCACAGCCTTCCTGACGATTATCCAGGAGGCCCCCCGGGACCGCAAGCATGCGTGGGGAAGCCCCGCGACCATCCTATAATAATTAAGATATCTTGATTTTTCCCTATTTTCTGCAATGAAAATGATATTTGAGCGGGGGAGCGCTAGTGAACGTCGGGGCCTGCCCCGATTTTCCCAGGTAAACCTCCGGCCGAATTGCCTTGCCAGCCAAGCGGTTATTAAAGCAATAAAAAAGGCCAGCCGTTTCAGGCTAACCCGTGGAAATCATCTTGGTGGCGGGGCCCAGAATCGAACTGGGGACACGCGGATTTTCAGTCCGCTGCTCTACCGACTGAGCTACCCCGCCACAAGCTATTTGTTTATCTATTCAGTTCCCACTTGTCAATAGGAAATCACCTTGCCAAACTCCGGCTTTCCGAAGACAATAGCGATAAGGAAAGCCAAATCTTATGGAAGGTTCGCAGCGCATCTGGCTCTCAGGATCGCCTGCCGCCGCGGCGATGCTGGAAAAAATCCTCATCGGGGGCGGCTACGACGTGAAAGTGAAAGGGCCGGATGAATTGACTGCCACCTCCCCGGCAGATTTGCCGGACCTCCTTATTCTGGCCGAGGAGCCACCCCGCCTGACCCGTCTCATGACCAGCCTGCGGTCCCAGCCTCCCTGGCGAGATATTCCGATAATAGCGGCGCTGACCCGCTTCAGCGACGCGCTGGCGGCCCAGACCCTGGGGCTGGGTGCGGATGAGTTTCTCATGGCGCCTTTTCAGCCACAAGACGTCCTGGCCCGGGTCATGGTGATCCTGCGCCTGCACCAGCAACGCCGGCTGCTGGTTTCCTCCCAGACCGAGTTCGCTCGGGTGTTCTCCGAAAACCCTACTCCCTTGTTCTATTGCGACCGCCAGGGGCGCCACTGCCGCCTCAACCCGAGCCTCGAGCGGCTTCTGGGTTACTCTTCCAAAAAGGGAGAGGAGGCCCCGGAGGACATCAATGAGTTGTTGTTCGAAGATGAGGACCGGGAGCGCTTTCGCCGGGCCATCAGCCGCCCCGCGGCAGCCGGCCGCGTCAAGGTGCGCCTGAAAGGCCGCAAGGGGCAGCCGGTCACGGTGCTCCTTACCGACTTGACCGGGCACGGCCCTGCCTCTGACCGTGTGGGTTTTGAAATCCAGCCTGTGGGGTCGCCCTCCCCGCTGAAGCGCGCCCTGCACAGCCTGGTGGAAAATTTTTTGCCTGCCGCCCGTGACTACCTGAGTCTCCTGGAAATGACCCCTTTGCTGGGCGGCCGCTATGAGAAGCTCAAGAAGCTCGGCCAAGGCTCCTTCGGCGAAGTCTGGCTGGTCCGGGACACCGAGCAACTCGAAGGCCCCCGGGAATACGTGGCCAAAATTCCCTTCAGCCGCGCCGCCAATGCCAAGTTCCGTCAAGAGGCCGAAATCTGCCGGCGCCTCTCCCCCCATCCCGGCGTGGTTAAGCTGGTGGATATCCTGGAGGACGAGGACAGGGTGGTCCTCATCCAGGAATATCTCCCCGGCCGGACCCTGGAAGATATGCTCTCCGAGGAAATACCCCGGCCCCTGGTGGAGCGCCTGATCATGCAGCTCATCGAAGTGGTGGCCCATGCCCACGCCCATCGGATCATGCACCGGGACATCAAGCCCGGCAATATCATGGTGCTGCCGGATGGCACGCTGAAACTCCTGGACTTCGGCGCTGCCAAGATCCTCAAGGACAAGGACATCAGCGCCACCATGGTGGGCTCCCGGCCCTTCATGGCCCCGGAGCAGATCATGGGAAAAAGCGAAATCCGTAGTGATATTTGGGCCATCGGCGTTATCATGTATATGCTCTATACCGAGGAACTGCCCTTTTACAGCGAGGTGGAAAAGCTCTTGATCGATCAGATCCTGGAAAAAGAACCCACCCCGCCCCGGCAGCTGCATCCGGAGCTGCCCCCGGCCCTGGAAGCCATAATCCTCCGGTGCCTGGCCAAGGACGTGGACCGACGCTACGCCAGCGCTCTGGACCTGAAGGCCGAACTGCTCAAGCACTTCCCGCATTATGGCGAGCCGCAGGATTGACTTATGGACCCGCTTACCCACGTAGCCACCGGCGCTGCCATCTCCCAAATGGTGCCCTCGCCCCACCGGGGTTGGGCGGCGTTGGCCGGGGTTCTGTTTGCCGTTTTGCCCGATTTGGATTATATCCTGACTTTCAACAGCCGGCTGGCTTACCTTAAGCATCACCGGGGCTTCACCCACTCGGTCTTCGGCTTGCTTCTTTTTGTGATGCTGGCAGCCGGCCTTGGGCGCCTCCTGGGAGGCCCCCGCTGGTTCCGCCCCCTGCTCCTCATCGGTTTTTTGGTCCTGGTCAGCCACCTTTTCCAGGATTGGACCACCTCATACGGCACCCAGCTCTTAAATCCCCTCACCCGGGCCAAGTTTACCCTGGACTGGGTATTCATCATTGACCCTTATCTAACCGCCCTGATTTTCCTCGGGGCCGCCGCGGCTCTGATCTCCGCGGGTTGGGGCCGCACCCTGAACGAAGTCTGCCTGGGGTTGGCCGGAGGGTATATCCTCCTGTGCGGCTTCTATCATCACCAGGCCCTGAACCTGGCCCGCCAAATCTATGAGCCGACTTCCGGACCGGCCGCCAAGATTGCGGCGCTGCCCCAGCCGTTTTCTCCCCGACGCTGGGTCCTCCTGGCCGCAACCCCAAGTGAGGTGCGCCAGGCCTTTGTGGAGTTGCCCTTCTGGCCCTCCGGAGTGCAAATCCAGCCGTCAGTCCAAATTCCGGTTACCCATGCCCCCGGGGGGCCTTACCAGGCGCCGCCCGCGGCCTACCGCCGGCCGCCGACCCTGGAGATTTACCTCTGGCAGGCCGCGCCCTTCCCGCCCGCAGCCCTCACCCCGGAGGTCCGTCGCCTCCTGAGCACTTACCTCGAGTTTTCCCGTTTTCCGCTCCTGGTGGCCAATGACCATGTCCCCCCCGGCATAACCCTGTCCTGGCTGGATCTGCGCTTCAGCGTGCCGGGCCGCGCCATGCCCTTCGTCCTCCAGGTTACTTTAGATCCGGAAGGCCGCCTGACTGCCTGGCGGCTAGGCGGTGCCCGCCTCCCGGTGGAAAAGTCTTCGCCGCCCTCCCCCTGCTCCGGCTGATAACGCGATCCCCTAAAAATTTCGCGGTGACTGTCACCTGGCCTGAGATATAAAACATCGCCTTAATTAATTTTTTAACCGGATTACCTCTTGTCGAAAGAATAATCAGTAATTATTATTAAATTTATCTAATTCCAATATTTGGAGGTAGAAATGGCTGACGATTTGCTCGAAAAAGGGGCGATCCTGCAGCGCGATAAACAAAACTTTGCCATCGCCCCTCATATTCCCGGGGGCATCATCACTGATTTTAATCTGCTGCGCAAGCTGGCCGACGTCGCGGAAAAATATAAGGTCCAGGCCATCAAGATCACCTCGGCCCAACGGGTGGCGTTGGTAGGGCTCCGGCAGGAAGAACTCGACCAGGTGTGGGCCGATTTGGGCATGGTGCCCGGTGCGGCCATCGGCTTGTGTGTGCGCTCCATAAAAATCTGCCCCGGCACCGATTTTTGCCGCCTCGGCCAGCAGGATGCCATGGGCGTGGGATTAAAATTGGACGAAAAATACCATGGCATGGAATTGCCTTTTAAATTTAAAATAGGGGTGTCCGGCTGTCCTAATAACTGCTCGGAATCATCCATCAAAGACATCGGTCTCACCGGCATGGCGAAAGGGTGGCGGGTGCTGGCCGGGGGCTTTGTTTCCGGATTGAAGCCCCGGCTCGCCGACGTTATCGCCACCGGCTTGAATGATGCAGAAGCCTTGGCCTTGGTGGAGAAAATCATTGACTGGTATCGGGCCCAGGGCAAACCCAAACGCTTGGGCCGGGTAATCGACGACCTGGGTCTGGCCCGCTTTATGGAGGACCTGGGTCTGCCGGTTCAGGAATAGGGCGATCCCCCCCTCTTTAAAAGCCGGGTTGGGGGAGGAGGCCACAGCAAATATGCCAGACGGGACTTATAAGGGCCGGTCGCAAACCTGCCCTTATCTCATCGACCCCTCCCCAACCGCAGCAACCCGACTCCTGGGCGACAAATCGGGTGCGCCTGCTTCAAGCCGTTGCCCTAACCGGCAAGGGGCCTGTTCCCGGGTAAAGATTTCCCATGCCCGTCTTTCGGGTGGCATCTAGCTGGCTGGCCATGGGGCTGGCCTTAGGCGGCCTGTCGCTGGCCCTGTCCCAGCCGCTTGACGGAGAATCCTTGGACAAAGACGAAATCCGGCGGCACCTAACCCGGCATCTCCACTATCTCGCCGTGGACCTGGGGGAGCGCTGCATCTTTCGCCCGGAGAACCTCAAGGCCGCGGAAAACTATGTGGCCCGGGAGCTTGAGTCCCTGGGCTTTCCCGTCCGGCGCCAGCCTTTCATCTGTCAGCGGGTGGAGGTGGCCAATGTCATTGCCGGCAACCCTGATCCCCGGGGTTATTACCTGCTGGGAGCCCACTTTGACACGGTGGCCGGCACCCCCGGCGCGGACGACAACGCCAGCGGGGTGGCCGTGCTCCTGGAGGTAGCCCGCCTGACCCAAAGGACCGCCACGCCCAGTCCCTGGGCTTTTGTCGGCTTTACCACCGAGGAACCGCCGGTCTATTTTACGCCCTACATGGGAAGCCGGGTGTATGCCAAAGCCGCGCGCCAGAAGCGCGAGAACCTCTTGGGCATGCTGTGCCTGGAGAGTGTAGGCTATTTCGTCACCGAGCCCAATTCCCAGCAAATCCCCTTGGCTCTCAGATTCCTGGGTTACTCCACCACCGGGGATTATTTGGGTTTGGTGGCCAATTGGCCTTCACGCCCGCTCCTGCAAAAACTGGAAAGGGCCTTCCTGGCTGCGACTTCCCTGGCGGTGGCCACCCTGGCCGTGCCTCTGGGAGGCTCTCTCCTTCCTGAAACCCGCTTGAGCGACCATGCCAATTTCTGGGATGAGGGCTACCCTGCGGTCATGCTCACGGATACCGCCTTCCTGCGCAATCCCAATTACCACACCCCCTGGGATACCATGGACACCCTGAACCTGGACGCCATGGTGGAACTCACCGTGGGCCTGACCCATTTTGTGAAAACCGCGGGGAAATGATAAAATAGGCGGCGAGGACTGGGGACTCGGTGTCCCCGACTTCCTCCCGCCCCCTCCCCCGCGTTGACCGGGAACCCCGGCCTCTGGCCGGTGTTATCCAGGCTGGAGGTTTATTATCTTGAATAATAAGGGGAAGGTCCGGCAGCACAAGCTGCCAGCCCGCTGAGGCCCTTCCCGCAGCTCAGGACCCCCATGACCCCAAAACGTTTTACCGGTAAAATTCGAACCGACCCCTGGGAGGCTCTGGCCCGCGGCCCCCGGGAGGTGATGGCCTCCATCTGGCAGGAATACCTTGAGGATTTGTTCGGCGGCGGTCTTAAAACCGCCCGTAACCGCTTGCTGCGTCAGGAAATCGAAAAAGCCGCCGGGTTCTCCGAAATCTGGCGCGATTGGAATGATCTGTCCCCGGAAGAACGGGCCGACACCTGGCGCCGCCTTATGATTGCAGTCCGGGCGCAATTCGAGGCCAGCCGCGGAACCTGCCGACGCTGCGGGGAATGCTGCGAGCACTCCGGCCCCACTCTGCTGCTTTCCGACCTTGAGCTGATAGAAAAGGAAATCCTCACTTTAAACGACCTGTACACCCTGCGCCGGGGCGATGTGGAAACATCTCAGGAAGGCGCTCCGACCCCCCTGCAGGAGGAGCGTCTGAAAATCCGAGAAGTGCCGGGCAGCCGACAGTGCCGGTTTTACTTGGCCGCCAACCGATCCTGCCGCATCTATGACCACCGGCCGGAGCAATGCCGAAGGCGACAATGCTGGGAGGAACCGCCGCCCCGGCCTGCAACGGCGGAGTTCCTCAACCGGGAGCACCTTTTCGGCCAGGTGCCGGAAATCCGGGACCTGATCAAGGTTCATGAGGAGCGCTGCAATCTTTTGCGTGTGAGGGAAATTCTGGAGGAGTTAGCCGCCGGCCGGGAGGAGGCCTCCGAGGCCCTGTTCGAGGCCCTTCATTTTGACCATTATTTGCGGAAAATGTTTGAGGAAGAATGGGGCTTGGCCCCCGCAGCCGTTGAGTTGATTCTGGGCCGGCCCGTCACCCGCTTCCTTAAGGATCTCGGTTTTCAGGCTACCCTCACTCCCGAGGGGGTTTTTCGCCTTGCCCCGAGGTGCACATGATAGAAGAGCTTGTTCGCCGGAACCGCAGTTGCCGCCGCTTCCACCAAGACCAGCCCGTCTCCCGGGAGGCCCTTCTGGGATTGGTCGACCTCGCCCGCCTTTCGGCCTCCGCAGGCAACCTCCAGCCACTGAAATACGCGCTTTCCTGGGAGCCGCCGAAAAACGCCGCCATTTTTGCCTGTCTGGCCTGGGCCGGATATCTCAAAGACTGGCCGGGTCCGAGTGAAGGGGAGCGCCCCGCGGCCTATATTGTCATCCTGGGTGACCGGAATATCACCACGAACTTCGGTTGCGACCACGGCATTGCCGCGCAGACCATTCTTCTGGGGGCCCGGGCCCGGGGTCTGGCGGGATGTATGCTCGGCTCCATCAAAAGGGACCGGTTGCGGCAGATTCTGGGCCTTTCCGACCGCTACGACATTCTGCTGGTCATCGCCCTGGGCCGCCCCAAGGAAGAAGTGGTGCTCACTGAGGTGGGTCCGGACGGCGACATCAAGTACTGGCGGGACGAAAAGGGCGTCCACCATGTCCCTAAGCGCCGCCTGGAAGATATTGTGGTGGCCTAACCAGGATAATCATCCCTTTGGTCGCCCAGAACCCGGGCTTTCAATTCGAACCGCCGTCCTGGGGGACGCTCCTGCCCTCGGCGGTCACGGAAGGTTTGCCGCTTGTCCCTGCTCTAAAATCGGTCGGTGGCGCAGGTGTCCTCCCCTGGGAAGCGCAGGCTGATGCCTGCGGCCACAGAACCGCTGGGATCGGTTCTAAAATTTCCTGTTTTTGGGGCGCGGTGGAACATGAGCGTTCCCAAGCTCCTGCTAGGGAACGCCATTTTTCAGCCCAGGCTGTGTTTGGGTACATTATTTTCTACCGCATAATTAAGCGCCCACATACTCCCGCAAACGTCGCCACAGGAGCTCCCGGCCCTCTTTAGTGACCGCGGAAAACCAGAGGAAATCCGAGGCCGCCACCTCATAGGGGGCCAGGACCGCGCTAATATCCTTGAGGCGCCGTCCTCGCTCCGATTTCTTCACCTTGTCCGCCTTGGTGAGCACCGGAATCACCGGGCGGCCCCAGGACAGGAGTTTTTGCCACAAAAACAGCTCCTCTTCTCCGGGATTGCGCCGGGGGTCCTGCAGGAAGACCAACGCCTTAAGCACTGGTCTCTCTTCCAAGTAACTCATGATCAACCCGCCCCAGCGCGCTTTGGCCTCCCGGGAAACCTGGGCATAGCCGTACCCTGGCAGGTCAACAAAATACCACTTGCCATTAATCAGAAAAAAATTCAGGGCCTGGGTGCAACCGGGGCGGGAGCTGGTGCGGACCAGGCGCTTCCGGGCCAGGAGCGCGTTAATGAGCGATGACTTACCCACGTTGGAGCGCCCCAGGAAGGCCACTTCCGGGAGATCCGCCGGGGGCAACTGCGCCTTCTGATGCACACTCACCGTGAGTTCGGCACTGATAATCCGGGGAATGACCATGGCATCGTTCCTGACAAACTGTAGCCGCAAGGTTCAGCCTCTTGCAAGCTAAACCTGGCATTTTCGTAAAAATTTCCGTCAAGCCCTTCCCTATTCCGGTTGACGGCCGCGGCAATTCCAGGTATGCATAATGCCATGGACGACAACCGGCAGGGGTTATGGCTGGCTTATGGCCTGTGGTTTACCTTCTGGCTGATCCTTCTCACCCTCATCACCGGGGTCCTGGTTATCCTGATCACCACGTTTGAACGCCGTGGCGTTGTGGGACGCAAGATCGGGCGCCTCTGGGCCCGACTCTTGCTTAAAATAGCCCACATCCCGGTCGCCGTGGAAGGCCTCGAACACCTGGTTCCTGGGCAAACTTACGTCTTCGCCGCCAACCACCGCAGCCAGTTTGACATTTTCGTGCTCCAGGCGACTTTGCCCGGTGAGTTCGGATGGGTGGCGAAAAAGTCCCTTTTCCAGATTCCTGTGTTCGGCCAGGCCATGAACACACTGGGCAATATCGCCATTGACCGCAGCAACCTGCAGGCAGCCATCAAGAGCCTTAATCAGGCGGCGGCCCTGGTCCAGGCGGGCCGTTCGCTTATCATTTTTCCCGAAGGCACCCGGGCCACCTCCCGGGAATTGCTCCCCTTCAAAAAAGGCGTGTTCATCATGGCCCTGAAAGCGGGGCGGCCCATTGTGCCCATCAGCATCAGCGGCACCTTGGCCATCCAGCCCCGGGGTTCCCTCCACCTCCGGCCCGGGCCGGTGAAGGTGGTCATCTCACCTCCCATCCATCCCCAGGATTTTCTGGGACGGCCCAAAGAAGAACTCATGGCCGCGGTGTATCAGGCCATTGCCGATAACTTTGATCCAGACTACCCTTATGGCTCTGCCAGGCTGCGCGACTGATCCGGTTGACCTGACCTTCCTGGGGGGACTGGGGGAGATCGGCCTCAACTCCCTGGTCCTGGAAACCGCGGACACCCTGGTGCTGGTCGACGCGGGCCTCATGTTCCCCGAAGACCACATGCTGGGCATCGATATCGTCATCCCGGACTTTTCCTATGTCCTGGAGCGCCGGGCCAAGGCCGCGGCCCTCATCCTGACCCACGGCCACGAGGACCACATCGGCGCGGTCCCTTTCCTTCTGAAGGAACTGCCCCTGCCGATATGGGGCACCCCCTTCACCCTTGCGCTTCTCCGGGAAAAGTTAAAAGAGCACAATCTCCTGGATGACGCGGACCTGCGGGAAATAACGCCCCGGCAGTCCCTGACCCTGGGCTCCCTCACCTTCGAGTTCATCGGGGTTGCCCATTCCATTGTGGACGGGGTGGGGCTTGCGGTGCAAACTCCTCACGGCATCATAGTCCATTCCGGCGATTTCAAGGTGGATCAGACCCCGGTGATCGGACCGGCCACTGATCTCAACCGTTTCGCGGCCTATGGTGAGGGTGGGGTCCTGGCGCTGCTGTCCGATTCCACCAACGCTGAACGACCGGGCTTCACCCTGAGTGAACGCCAGATCGGCCTCACCCTCGAAGAACTTATAAGGGAGGCTCCGGGCCGGGTCATTGTCGCCGTGTTCGCCTCCCACATCAGCCGTCTCCAGCAGATCGTCAATCTGGCGGCCAAATATGGCCGTCGGGTGCTGTTCAACGGCAAGTCCATGGTGCTGAACTCCCGCCTCGCCAGGGAACTGGGCTATCTCAAAGTGGAGCCGGACCTGGAGATCACCGTGGGAGACCTGGAGCGCCTGCCCCCGGACCAAACCATCATCGTCACCACCGGCAGCCAGGGCGAGCCCCTCAGCGCGTTGGCCCGGATCGCGCTCGAAGCTCACAAGCACATCCACATCCAGAAGGGCGATCTGGTAATCCTGTCTTCCAAGTTTATCCCCGGAAACGAGCGGGCCATTACCACAGTGATCAACAACCTCTGCCGCCTGGGCGCCGAAGTGGTCTACGAGCAGGTTGCGTCCATTCACGTCTCCGGCCATGCCTGCCAGGAAGAGTTGAAACTCCTTCTCAGCCTTACCCGTCCCCGCTATTTTATCCCCATCCACGGGGAGATGCGCCACCTCATCGGTCATGCCAAACTGGCCCGCTCCCTGGGCTTTGCTGATATGCAGGTGCTGGTGGCCACCAACGGCGATAAGGTGCGCTTCGACGCCGAGGGCGGACACTTGGCGGACCGGGTGGAAGTGGGCCGGATCTTCGTGGATGGCAAGGGAGTGGGGGACGTCTCCCGCATCGTGCTCCGGGACCGCCGCCACCTGGCCTCCGACGGGCTGGTCATCGCCACCGTGGCCGTGGACCAGGTGGCCAGGAAAATGGTAACCGAACCTGACCTGGTGACCCGGGGCTTTATCCTGGAAGAAGAGCATGAGCATCTGCTGGCCCAAGCCCGCAAGGTCTTCATGGACATCGTGGCCCGCAGCCTTACTGAACCCACCCAAGACTGGCTGGAGATCCAAGCCCAGGTGGGCAAGGCCCTGCGCAAGCTCTTTTTCAAGGCCCTGGAACGCCGGCCCATGATCCTGCCCCTAATCCTGACCGTCTGATGCCGGTTCTGCCGGTTCAAGCCCGTGGCGAGGAGCCTGAACTAATTTTCATACCTTACACTTAGCCTTGGAGAGATTACTTCATGCACAACAGGAAACGGTTGTTTTTTCTCATCCCGGCAATTATTGTGGTCTCTTTGGCCTTTCTGGCTTTGGCGGCCTTTTTCGGCCTCGAATACTATGCCACCTCGGTTCTCAAAAAAGAAATGGATCGGCAGATCAGGGAGATATCGGATTATATCCGGATCGATTATGACAGTCTCGGGGTGAACTGGCTGGCCTTTACCGTTGATCTGCACAAGGTGAGATTATCGAAACCACCCCTTCCCGGTTATGTCACCATCGACCGGGTGGCGGTGCGCGACTTCACCTCAATCGGCATCAAGTGGATACCCACCGTTGTCAGGCTCAGGAATATAGTCCTCAGCAACGATGAGGTCAAACTCACTGCCAAGGACCTGGTCACCTCCTTTTCGTTGCAAAGAATTCCCACCCAGGCGGAAATTGACCGGGATTGGCAGGTCTGGTGGCATGAGCTGGCGGATGGGGAGATTGAACTGACTGCTCTGACGTTTTCGTACCAGGGCGCAAAGCTGGAAATTGCCCGAATGGAAGCAGATTATGCCGCGCTCCTCGAAAATCAGACAAATTTCGGCCTCAAATTTCAGGATCTCAAATTTCAAGACGGTGAGATTAACCTAACAACCGACACCCTGTCCCTGGCCGCGTCTCTCAATAGAAATCAGGTACCGACCCGCATTGCCAACCAGGTGAAGGATTTTTCCTTGCGAGTTCCCCCGGCCCTGGCCCAACGGGACCCATTTCTGCGGGAACTTGCCGCCCTTGGCTATGACCGGCTCAATTTTGGCATGAATCTGGACTATGATTACCACCCGGATACCCTGAACCTGAACCTTTCCTGGGACGCCAAAGCCCAGAATCTGGGGCGGCTGCAATTTGAGCTGCACCTGGCGGATTTTAACAGTCCGCCGCTTCCGGCAAACCGCAGCCTGGCCAATGTCATTGATTTTCTGTCAGTACTGCACTCCCCCATTCAAAGTGCCAGCCTTCAGGGCTTTAAAGCCGTATATCAGGATGCTGGGCTGGCACCCCGCCTCATTGCGGCCGAAGCGCAAGCCCTGGGACAAACCCCCGAGCAATTTACCCAAGGGCTGGTCGCGTCCCTGGATAAAACCCTGGGGGTTCTACCGTTGCCTAAATCCCTCCGGGAGCAGATAAAGGCGGTAAACCGGTTCATCCTTAATCCTCAGGAGATCCAATTGATCATCACCTGCAAGAGGCCGGTGAGCCTGAAAAAGTTGCAGGAGGGCTCCTTTTCCGGAATCTTCGAGCTTTTGGGCAACACCGAAATAGAGATTATTTCCAAGTGAGATTTCTGCGGCAAGCTTGGCATCTCCGGCTGAATCCGGCGGTTCCATTTAATTTTCCCTGACAGCAATTTGGAACGAACTCTCGCCATGCTTACCTATCTTCTTCCTTCCCTGGCTGCGTTTCTTACCGCCGGCCTGACCTTTTTCTCGGGGTTCGGCCTAGGAACCGTCCTCCTCCCGGTCTTTGCCCTTTTCTTTCCTGTGGAGGTGGCCATCGGTCTCACCGCGGTGGTCCACTTGGCCAACAACCTGTTCAAACTGGCCCTGGTGGGGAAATACGCCAATATCGGGATCGTGCTGCGTTTTGGCCTGCCGGCGTTGTTGGCCGCGTTCCTGGGCGCCGAAGCTCTCCTCAGGCTGTCGCACCTGCCGCCCCTGGCCAATTGGCAGGCATTCGGTCACACCTTCCAGGTGGCTCCGATAAAGCTCGTGGTGGCGCTGCTCATGGCGGTTTTTGCGGTTCTGGAAATCCACCCAGCCCTTGCCGGCTTCAGCCTGCCTCCCGGCTGGCTCCCCCTGGGCGGCGTCCTGTCCGGCTTTTTCGGAGGGCTGTCGGGGCATCAGGGCGCATTGCGCAGCATCTTTTTGCTAAAGTGCAGCCTCAGCAAAGAGGCCTTTATCAGCACCGGGGTGATCATTGCCTGCCTGGTGGACCTCTCCCGCCTGGCAGTGTACGCCGAAGGCTTTCCCCCCCACCTCATCCGGGACAATGCCGGGCCGCTGGCGGCCGCCATGGCCGCGGCCCTTTTGGGGTCCTCTTTGGGCCGGCGCCTGCTTCCCAAGGTCACCCTGCGTTTTGTCCAAGTCCTTGTGGCCGGGCTCCTGTTCCTGGTCGCCCTGGGCCTGGCCGGCGGCATGATTTGAGCAATAAGGCTGTGGCTGTAGCAAAGAGAATAATGAGCCTACGGGGGGGAGGCGCCCCAGGGAGCGCGGCTCCCTGCCCTCCCCTCACACCCCCTCCCAACCCTTTAAATAAGGGATTGGGTGAGGGGGGCGCAGGGAAAGGGGTAAGAGTCCACCAGCCTTTAGCCCCCTCCCCTGCTAAAGTTCGATTACCTCTTTTGCAGAGCAAAGAACATAAATGATAAGGTTACTTTGCTGATTTACCGCGCCCCCCTTGCTGCTCCATTTGTCTTTTCTTTCAAGCTCTGTCAAAATATCTATGCAAACTATGGCTTCCCTGATTCCCGGCAACCTGCATACCACCGCCATGGGCATCTTGCCCCACGACCAGGTGGAACCGGCCTTGCGACTGGCCCTGTCGGTGGACATTCCCTTTTGGCCCCAACTCCCTCACTTGAACTATTACGAGGATATGTATGTCCAGGCCTCGGAGCATTTCCCCGGCATCGTCCTTATGCCGGAAAAAAACACCCTGCGGTTTGACACCAACAAGTTTTACGAAGAGCTCCCCGAGTTGCTGGACCGCTGGTCCGACCTGGACTATTTCGACATCTCACCCGCCTATTCCGCGGTGTACCATCGCTTCCTGGAGCTGGATTTGAGCGGCTATATCGCCATCCGGGGTCAAATGGAAGGCCCGGTGAGCTTCGGCCTCAAGGTTCTGGACGAAAACGACCGCCCCATCATCTTCAACGATGAAGTGCGGCCTCTGCTGCTGGATTTTTTGGCCCGCCGGGTCCAGGCCCAGCTTGTCCGGCTGAAGAAAAAACACCCGCGGGCCTTTATGTTTGTGGATGAACCGGGCCTGCAATTTATATTCAGCTCGGTCTCGGGCTACACGGACATCACCGCCAAAGAGGATCTGGACCGGTTCTTCGCCCAGATCGACCATCCCCGGGGGATCCACCTCTGCGGCAACCCGGACTGGGAGTTTCTTCTGAACCGGGACCTTGACATCCTCTCCTTGGACACTTTTACCAATGGAGAAATCCTCAAGGCCTACGGCAAGCATCTAAAGCGCTTCCTGGAACGGGGCGGGGTCATCGGCTGGGGCATTGTCCCCACTTGGTGCGAGGCCGTGGAGGAGGCCAGTATCGAGCAACTGATCGAATATCAGGAGGGCCTCTGGGACGTCCTGGTCCAAGAAGGGGTGGATCGTGACCTGCTCCTGGCCCAAAGCCTTCTCACCCCGGCCCGCTGCTGCCTGGTGAACCCGGACCGTTACCAGACCGTGGCCTTGGCCTACGCCTGGCTGCAAGAGATGTCTCACCGCTTACAGGAGAAATATCGACTGGGTCAGGACTAAAACTTTATGCCATTGCCAGTTGACGGTAATCGGGTGCCATGATGCTCTATCGCCCGTCCGCCCTGGATGGTTGACCGTTACGGCCCGCTGCGGAAATGCCCTCTCAGAGAACCCCGGCCATTATCATCTCCGTCAAGGACTACGGCGAAGCCGACCGCCTGGTGACCTTTCTCACGCCCCGACGGGGACGGCTCACGGGAATAGCCAAGCACGCCCGTCAAAGCAAAAAGCGCTTTGCCAACTGCCTTGAGCCCTTGAGCCGGGTCACCCTGTTTCTTTCGGCTCGCCCCCGGGGCGACCTGGAATTCCTGGAAAAGGGGGAGTCGGTGCGGTCTTTTCCGGCCTTGCGCCGGGACTTGGCCCGCCTGGGGGCCGCCGCTCTCCTGGCGGAACTCGCTTCCGAGATGGCCAGCCCCCCGGAGGCCACCGCCTGCATCTTCACCGCCCTGGAAACCGCGTTGACCCTCCTGGATAAGGGGGCGCCGCCAGCTTCCCTGTTGCCCGGTTTTTTGCTGCATCTGTTGCGGTTGGGGGGGTACGGCTTAAGCCTGCATTATTGCCTGGCCTGCGGTCAGGAACCCCAACCCCCGGTGGCGGTCAGCCTGCCCAGGGGCGGGGTGCTCTGTGGCGCTTGTGCCCGGGGCGTAACCGGACCCCTGGTTTCCCTTAATCCCGGCGCCTGGAAACTCCTGCGCCTGGCCCAGAACCTGCCCCCGGAAAAGCTGGGGCGCCTGCGTTTCCCTCCGGCCCAACGCGTCCAGAGCCTGAGGCTGGTGCATGCCTTTATCCGCCACCACCTAAGCCGGGACCTGAAGGCTTGGTCTTTCTGGGATAAGGTGGCCTGCCCCCCCGAAAGGGAAACCTCAAGCAAAGCCGTCCGGTAGCCGCCTTTCTGCGACCCTATTTCAGGCACCCTTGATCCCTAAAAGGGGATTCGCCCGTGCACGTTCGGGGTGCAGACCCGCCTTGCCCGAGTCCTGCTGCGGATTGGAAGGGATGGGGAGGAGGGAGGGACCCAGACAGGGCGGTATTTACCCCCCCTTATGTGGCTCTTTGCAATGCCATGGGAATAAGGTCCTAACGAAATTTGCCGAGAGACCCAAGCCCGTTTTTACCTTACTGGCTTGCCTGGCACAATGCCGGTTATTATCTTAAAGTTATCGGTCACCTTTTCCTGACCGCCTCCCACAAAGAAAATCCAAGAAAGGAAAAGGCCATGAAGCTTCTCCAGGGCAAAAAAGTTGCCGTTCTGGCGGAGAATTTTTACGAAGACCTGGAACTGTGGTATCCCGTGCTGCGTTTCCGGGGCTTGGGTGCGGAAGTGACCGTGGTGGGCTCAGGCAGCGCCGATACCTTTACCGGCAAGTACGGCTATCCGGTGAGGCCCGACAAAACCGCCACCGAAGTCAACGCCGTGGATTTCGACGCGGTGATCATCCCGGGCGGGTACGCGCCGGACCATATGCGGCGTTATCCCCCCATGATTCAACTGGTAAGAGAGGCTTACGAGCACGGCAAGATTGTGGCCGCCATCTGCCACGGCGGCTGGATGCTGGCCTCGGCCCACATCCTCAAAGGCAAAACCGTGACCGCATTTTTCGCCATCAGGGATGACCTGGTGCATGCCGGGGCCACCTTTGTGGATCAGGAAGTGGTGGTGGACGGCAATATCATCACTTCCCGCAAACCCGAGGATCTGCCCGCGTTCTGCCAAGCCATAGCCGCCGCGTTGGGAGGCGAGATACAATGCCCCAAATGTCAGACCAGGCTCTATGGCGGGCTGCCCTGGGATTGATGAGATCAATACAGGGAGAACCCTATGTCGAATCGTTTCCCCGGCTTGAACCTCGGTCCGCCCTAAAGTGACACCCGCCCCGAACTCAATAATTTTTACGTCTTCCAGGCGCCGGCTGAGCCGTCGAATACCGCACTGGTCCTTAACTGCAACATCTTTTGTCATGGCCCCGGTGTTCCACCCCGAGGCGGTGTCCCGGAATAACGCTGACAACCGGCGACTGCGACACACCGAGCCCCACTCTCTTCGAGTTTTTCCCCTATCGCGGGACTCCCCAGGCCAATCCAACCCGCCGCCGGCCTGAGTCGATATGAGGTCAGCAACTTACTTGGTCAAGTTTCGCCCCCTCTACCCCCGGGGGGAACCGCTAATTTTCAGGGGGGACGCCAATTTCGGAAAGAAAAATGCCGCCGCCGGCTTCAGCCGGCGAAATATTACTTTATTCCGGCCAAATACCTTGAAGTGCAGCCCAAAGGCTGCGGCTTCATTTGGTCTCCGGGTTTCAGCTTGGTTTTGTCCTAAATCCCTTGCCTGTGACACCCTGTCCTGAGACAGGTTCCAGGACAGGGACACGGCCTGCTCTCGAGATTTTTTCTTAATAAACTAAATAAATCTCATTAGTTATCCCATATTAACCTTTTGGCAGGTTCTTTGCAAATCCTCCAATCAGCTTCAATAATCTTCAACTAGTGAGGAAGATTTGTTGTGACAATCAAATTGTCTGCTCTGGTCTTATCCTGACTCTCTAAGGATAATCCTGAGGGAAAACTAAGATTATTGCTTAGGAGATATTCCTAGAATATGTCCGGTCCGCAAAATTCCTTACCCGACAAACCCGGCGATTGGTCGACCCAAACTCAGGCCCACAGGCCCTGGAGCTGGCTCGCCCGGCTAGTTACTTCCTCAGAGCCCGCCTTGGATCCCCTTGACCGGGCCTTGGCGGCTGGACTGATGCTCGAGGTCATGCTGGAAAATCCCCACCTGACGGATGATTCCGGTCCTCAGGGACAGCGTCTTAAGGCCTGCCTCAGGACCACCCTGGCCACCCAACTAGCAGGCCGCATGCCTTTGGCCTCCTTCCAGCGCCTGGCCCAGGGGCTGGATCGTTGGTTCGGGGTTATTTACCCGCAGTTGGCCGGAGCCGGTCTGACCGGCCCTCCCCATGCTCCAGCCCGGGTGGGCGAGTCCGGCGGCGCCTCTCTCCTCCGGGAGGATTTGTTCTATGACTGCCTGAAAAAAAGTCCGGATCTCCTACCCCGGCGGCGACACCGCAAAATCGACCCGGATAAACTGTGGCAGTTCCTGGCCGGCACCGGCGGCGGCTGGTTCCGGCTGCGGGATTTCGAGGAGCACTTCCAGATGGACCGCAAAACTGCCTGGGAATATGCTCAAAAGCTTCTCCAGGCCGGCCTGTTGGTTCACAACCAGGGACACTCCAGTGCGGTGCGCTACCGGGTGGCGCCCCGTTTTCTGAAACCTGCCGGCGCCTTACAGCTTGATTGATTCGAGGCTGATTTCCGCCTAACCCAGGCCTACCGCCCGGTCCCGCCCAATTCCAATTAAGACCTTTTCTTACGGCTGTCCCGATTTGGTGGGATTTTGGCAGGTACCGGCATTCAAATTAAGGCTCAAGCAAACCAGGCCTAAAGCTCAGGCTGATGCCTGCGGCTGCCTAAATTCCTCTAGGCCAAAGGGATAATATTCCGGCTGGGGGGGGTGGCCTGCCTGCCTTACTTTCCAACAATCTCGTTGACCGGAGCCCTGTTTCTGTGATAAAGTTCACGAATTGTCATACCTTAAGGGAGTCGCTTTTTCCATGATCCGAGATCAGTATTATGAGACCTTGCCTCGGGAAGAGCTTCAGGCCTTGCAGCTTCGGCGGCTCCAGGCCATGGTGGAGCGAGTCTACCATCTGGTCCCCTTTTACCGCCGGCGTCTGGACGAGGTCGGCTTCAAGCCCGAGCACCTGCGCACCCTGGCAGATTTGGAAAACCTTCCCTTCACCGTCAAACAGGACATCAGGGACAACTATCCCTTCGGTCTGTTTGCGGTGCCCATGGAACAGGTGGTGCGCATCCACGCTTCTTCCGGGACCACCGGCAAGCCCACCCCCGTGGGCTATACCGCCCGTGATTTGGAAACCTGGGGGGAGCTCATGGCCCGGGTCCTGGCCGCGGCCGGCGTGCATCGGGGCGACATAGTGCACGTGGCCTACGGTTATGGCCTGTTCACCGGGGGTCTGGGTTTTCACTACGGCGTGGAGCGTTTGGGAGCCGCGGTGATCCCGGTTTCCGGCGGTCAGACCCGCCGCCAGATCATGCTCATTCAGGATTTCGCCCCCAACGTTTTATGCTGCACCCCCTCTTTCGCCCTTTACCTTGCCGAAGTGGGCCAGGAGATGGGGGTAAATTTCAAGGACACGCAACTCAGGGTGGGCATTTTCGGGGCCGAGCCCTGGAGTGAGGCCATGCGCCAGGAGATCGAGGCCCGTCTGCATATCGACGCCCTGGACATCTATGGCCTTTCCGAAATTATTGGCCCCGGCGTCGGGGTTGAGTGCCTGGAAGCCAAATCCGGCCTCCACCTGTTTGAGGACCATTTTCTTCCGGAAATTATCGACCCTGTGACCCTGGAGCCGCTGCCTCCGGGAGAGACCGGGGAATTGGTCATCACCACCCTGACCAAAGAAGCCTTCCCGTTGATCCGGTACCGCACCCGGGACGTCACCAGCCTGAATTACACCCCCTGCCGCTGCGGCCGCACCCACCTCCGCATGAGCCGCATCAAGGGACGGAGCGACGACATGCTCATCATCCGCGGGGTCAACGTCTTCCCTTCCCAGATCGAATCGGTGCTGGTGGATATCCCCGGCGTGTCGCCCCACTACCAGCTCATCGTTGACCGGGAAGGACACCTGGACACCCTGGAAGTGGCGGTGGAGGTTGACGAAACCGTGTTCTCCGATGAAGTGAAACAGCTTCAGAAACTTGCCAAGACCATTGAAGGCCGCATCAAGGATTACCTTACCGTCTCGGTCAAGGTGCGGCTGGTGGAGCCCCGGACCATCCCCCGGAGCGAAGGCAAGGCCCAGCGGGTCATCGACCGCCGGCAGAAGTGAGGAGGCAGCCCATGAAAGTTGAGCAGATCTCAGTCTTCCTGGAAAATAAGGCGGGACGCCTGGCCGAAGTCACCCGGTGTTTGGGGGAGGCCGGCATCAATATCCGCGCCCTGTCCCTGGCCGACACTACTGATTTTGGCATCCTGCGCCTCATCGTGGACAAATATGACGCGGCCCGGGAGGTGCTGAAGTCCAAGGGCTTCACGGTGGGCAAAACCGAGGTGGTGGCCATCGAAGTGCCGGACCACCCCGGCGGCTTGGCCTCGGTCCTGGACATCCTGGCCCAGGCCGGCATCAATGTGGAATATATGTACGCCTTTGTGCAGCACAGCGGCAAGAACGCGGTAATCATTTTCCGGTTCGACAACCTGGACGAAGCCATCAATCTCTTGCAAAAGCAAGGGATTCATATTTACAAGGGCGAAGAGGTTTACCGCCTGTAAGACTGAAGAGTCGGGAGGACGGAGATGAAAGGCAGGATGATCGTGGCAACCCTGTTGGCGGCAGCCCTCGTGCTGTCATTGTCCTTGGGCGGTTGCTCCTCCGAAAAAAAGGCCCTGACCGTGGGCGGGATATTCTCCATCACCGGTCCGGCCTCTTACTTGGGGGAGCCCGAACGCAACACCCTTCAGATGCTGGTGGATGAGATCAACGCGAAGGGCGGCATCAAGGGCACACCGGTCCGGGCCGTGATTTACGATGATGAAGCCAATGTCACCAAGGCCCGCCTCCACGCGGAAAAGCTGATTACCAATGACCAGGCCCTGGCCGTCATCGGCCCCAGTCTCACTCACACCTCCATGACCGTCCTGGAAGTCACTCAAAAGGCCCACACGCCCCTAATCTCCTGCGCCGCCGGAGTGGGCATCACTGCCCCCGCCAAGGAACGGCAATGGGTGTTCAAGACGGCCCAGACCGATGCCATGGCAGTGAGCCGCATCTTGCAGTATCTGCAAAAACAGGGCCTTACCAAGGCGGCCATCCTCACCGTGTCCACCGGCTTCGGCATTTCCGGAAAGGAGCAGCTTGAGGCCCAGGCCCCCAAATACGGCTTGCAGATTGTGGCCAATGAGGTTTTCGGGGAAAAAGACACCGACATGACCCCCCAGCTCACCAAGATTCGGGGCACTGACGCCCAAGTGGTTATCTGTTGGGGCACCGGCCCGGCCCCGGCCCTGGTGGCCAAGAACATGAAGCAGCTTGGTCTTAAAATTCCCCTGGTCCAGAGTCATGGGGCCGCGTCCAAGAAGTTCATTGAATTGGCCGGCGACGCCGCCGACGGCATTATTATGCCCGCGGGCAAGCTTGTGATCTACAAGCAGCTTCCCGATTCCGATCCTCAGAAAAAGGTCTGCCAGGCTTACGATGAAATGTACCAGAAAAAGTTTAACGCCCCGGCCTCCAGCTTCGGCGGCTACGCCTATGATGCCATGCAGATGCTGAAAATGGCCATAGAAAAGGTGGGCCCGGACAAGGCCAAGATCCGGGACGCCCTGGAGAACACTAAGAATTATGTGGGCGTGAGCGGCATTTTCAACATGAGCCCGGAAGACCACAACGGCCTGACCCCCGATGCTTTTGTGATGGTGAAAATCGAAGGAGGGCAGTTCAAACTCTTGGATTAATGAGTCTTCGGTTTTCGGTGGAGAGCTTTTTCTAAACCGAGAAAGCTCTCCGGCGAAGCCGTCTTTTTGCAGGGGGAAGACCGAAAACCTAAAAACAGAAAACAGATTAAAGGCTTGGAACATCTCGCCCCGCTTCTCCAATATCTGATCTCCGGCCTCACCAACGGCGCCATTTATGCCCTTATCGCCCTGGGCTTCGGCATTATCTATAATTCCACCACTATCATCAATTTCGCCCAGGGGGAGATGGTTATGCTGGGAGCCATGTGCGCCATCAGCCTCTTCCACTTCTACCCTTCCCTGCCCTTGGCCTTCCTGGGCGGGGTGGCCGCGGTGACATTGGCGGGACTTCTCTTTGAGCGCCTGGCCCTACGTCCGGTCCGGGACCAGTCTCCCATCGTCCTCATAATCATCACCGTGGGCGGGGCTGTGTTTTTCGAAGGCCTGGCCATGATGATCTGGGGCAAAGAAGCCTATTCCCTGCCGCCTTTCACCGGCAACGCGCCGCTGCGCCTCTTTTCGGCCACCCTGCTGCCCCAGAATCTCTGGGTTATCGGTTTGGGCGCCCTCCTGGTCCTGCTCCTGGAGGCCTTCTTCCGCTTCACCCTGGTGGGCAAGGCTATGCGGGCCTGCTCCTACAACCGCCAGGCCGCCCGTTTGGTGGGCATCCCGGTTAGCCGCATGGTTCAGCTTTCTTTTGGTTTGGCCGCGGCGCTGGGGGCTGCGGGGGGCATCCTGGTGGCCCCCCTTACTTTGGGGGTCTATGATATGGGGGCCATGCTGGGCCTTAAAGGCTTTTCCGCTGCCATTCTAGGGGGTTTGGGCAGCATTGTCGGCGGGGTCCTGGGGGGACTCATCATCGGCGTGGCCGAAGCCCTGGCCAGCGGCCTGATCTCCTCCGGCTACCGGGACGCGGTGGCCTTTCTGATTCTGCTTGTGGTGTTATTCCTGCGTCCCCAGGGTCTTATGGGAGGCCGCCGGTGAATCTCCGCCGCCTCGCCAACCCCTGGATCCTCTTCGCTTTAGGCGTGGCCCTGGTTCGCGCCATGGCGGCCAACGATTATTATTTCACCCTGCTTAACATCATCGGCATCAACACCCTCCTGGTAGTGGGCCTGAACCTGCTCATGGGCTACGCCGGCCAGATTTCCCTGGGCCATGCCGCCTTTTTCGGCTTGGGCGCCTACACCACCGGGATTCTCACCGCCACCTATGGCGTGAACCCTTGGCTGGCCCTGCCTGCGGGGCTCGTGGTGGCCGGGGTTGCGGCCTTCCTGGTGGGGGTCCCGGCCCTGAAACTCCGAGGCTATTATCTGGCCATGGCCACCCTTGGTTTCGGGATCATCGTCTACATTATCTTAAACCAAGCCCAGGAGTGGACCGGCGGCCCCTCGGGGCTGTCGGGCATCCCCCCCTTGGCCGTAGCCGGCTTCCCCCTGGACCGTCCTGACCGCGTCTTTCTGCTCATCTGGCCGATACTGGGGGTAATTCTGCTTTTGAGTGCCAACCTGGTGAACTCCCGCCTGGGCCGGGCCCTCCGGGCCCTCCATGACAGCGAGCCTGCGGCCCAATCCCTCGGGGTCAACACCTCCCGGGCCAAGCTGCTCATTTTTATCTGGAGCGCCTTGTATGCGGCTTTAGCCGGGAGCCTTTACGCCCACACCCTGAATTTCATCGCGCCGGTGTCCTTCAGTTTCATGTTTTCTATTAAACTGGTCACCATGGTGGTCGTAGGCGGCATGGCCAGCATCTGGGGGTCGCTGCTGGGGGCCGCCGTCCTCACTATCCTCCCGGAATTGCTCACCGTGTTCCATGATTTTGAAATCATCATTTTCGGGGCTATCCTCATGGGGGTGATCATTTTCCTGCCCCGGGGCCTGGTGCGGGGTCTTCTCGATCTCTGGGAGTTCCGCCGCTATAAAAAAGAAGGAGGGCCCTTCCCTGTCTCCTGAACTGCTGCTGGGCCTCCACGGCGTCTCCCTGTCCTTCGGTGGGCTTGCGGCCCTGCAGGAGGTGAGTTTCGGAGTTGCCCGGGGCATCGTCAAGGCGGTGATCGGTCCCAACGGCGCAGGCAAAACCACCCTGTTCAACCTCATCACCGGATTTTTGACGCCGGATCGGGGCCGGATTATTTACCGGGACGAGCCTATTCAGGGCCTGCCGGCCCATGTCGTGGCGGCCAAAGGCATTGCCCGCACCTTTCAGTTGGTGCAACTGTTCGACCACATGACTGTTCTCGAGAACGTCATGGTGGGGCGCCATCGCCTCACCCGGACCGGTCTGTTCGGCGGCATCCTGCGTCTGCCCGCCATGCGCCGGGAGGAGGCGGCAATCTCCGCCAAGGCCTGGGAGATTCTCGAATTTGTGGGCCTGGCTGACCGGGCCCACCAACCCGCCGGGTTTTTGCCCCTGGGCTTGAAGCGCCTCCTGGAAATCGCCCGGGCCCTGGCCAGCGAACCCCGTCTTCTGCTGCTGGATGAGCCTGCCAGCGGCCTGGACCAGATCGAAAGCGACCGCCTGGGCGAGATGATCCTGACCCTCCGGGACCGGGGCCTCACCATATTATTAGTGGAACACGACATGAGCCTCACCATGGAGGTGGCCGAGGAGATTGTAGTCCTCAACTACGGCCGACTCCTGGCCGAAGGTCCCCCCCGGGCCATCCAGAAACACCCGGAGGTGATTGCCGCGTATCTGGGGACTGATTGGCAGGGGTGAGGGGACAGTGAGCAGTTAGCAGTCAGCAGTCAGCAGTCAGTTATTATAATATGTGTATTGATAGAAATGTAGGGCGGGCACTGCCCGCCATAAAAAATTTATGGTGGGCAGTGCCCACTCTACAGAACTGCAAATGAAGTTATTAATTTATAAAAGGAGGGATAGTCATATGAAAATTATGAAAGTTTATCGTTATGCTTTATTAATCGTTATAATTCTGCTATCTATTTGCTCTATTTCTACTTCGAAGGTGAAGACGACTACTCTAAAATGTGAACCTATAGCCGGTCTAACAGCCATCCATTGTCTTCTAACAATTGCTGGATACCCCAATATTTTACCTTTTGATGCAAAGTATAGTCCTGATACCACAATCGATCCCGAAACCAAAAAAAGAATTTTTTCTAAATATACTATTAAAAGCTGATGATTTTTCCAAAACCACGCAAGGTAGGGAAGTTAATATCCGCTTGGAAGTAACAAGAGAAGGTAAAACAAACGTCAGTTATATAGATTGAATAATAAGCATTACGCAAAGAATCATGCTCAAAATCCGCAACCTCTATGCCTACTACGGCCCCGTCACCGCCCTTTCCGGGGTCACTTGCCATATTAAAGAAGGCGAAATTGTGGCCCTGATCGGCGCCAACGGCGCGGGGAAGACCACCCTCCTCAACGCCGTCTGCGGCTTGGTGCGCAAAAAAGGCGAGGTTATCTTCCGGGGCCAGGAGGTCAGCCATCTGCCCGCGGAGCGCCTGGTGAGCCTGGGCATTTCCCAGGTGCCGGAAGGCCGCCAGTTGTTTGGGCCCATGACCGTAGCCGACAACCTGGAACTGGGCGCGTACTTGCGCTATGGCCGTCAGGCCCGGGCCGATATTGCCGATGACCTGGAGCGGGTGTTCCGCCTGTTCCCGGTGTTGAAAGAACGGCAAGGCCAGGTAGCCGGCACCATGAGCGGCGGCGAGCAGCAGATGCTGGCCATCGCCCGGGCCCTCATGGCCCGCCCGCGGCTTTTGCTCCTGGACGAACCTTCCCTGGGGTTGGCGCCCCTGGTGGTGGAAAATATCCTGGCCACCATCAGCCGGCTCCAAGATGAGGGCATGACCATCCTGCTGGTGGAGCAGAACGCCCGGGCCGCGCTCAAGGTGGCGGCCCGGGCCTACGTGCTGGAGACCGGGCGCATTATCCTTTCCGGCAGCGCCCAGGACCTTCTGGCCGACCGCCAGGTGACCCGGGCCTATCTGGGCCGGGATTACAAGGAATTCACTGAAGGGAGGTAAGCATGCGCCAGCCCGAATTCGAGGCCATTTCCCCGGAGGAGCTGGAGATCCTGCAGTTGGAAAGACTCCAGAGCACCCTTACCCGGGCTTACCGCCGAGTGAAGCTTTACCGTCGCCGCTTCGACGAGGCCGGCCTCAGGCCGGAAGCCATTCAGACCCTGGCTGACTTGGCCCGCCTGCCTTTCACCACCCGGGAGGACCTGTCGGAAAACTATCCCTACGGTTTATTCGCCGTGCCTCTCAAGGACATCGTGCGCATCGTCTCCTCGCCCGGCACCACCGACCGGCCCCTGGTGGTGGGCTACACCAGCCAGGACCTGCGCCTGTGGCTGGAGCTTTTGGCCCGTCTCCTGGTTGCCACCGGAGTGACCCCGGAGGACATCGTGCAGCTCATCCTGCCTCCCGGCTTGGCCAACTGGCGCCGGGACCTCCAGGCCGGGGCGGAATATCTCGGCGCCTCGGTCATCCCGGCGGCCACCCTCAATTTCGTCAAAGAGCTCATGGTAATGCGGGATTACCGCACCTCGGTGCTCATCACCACCCCGTCCCTGGCCCGGCATCTTCTCAAAGTGATGACCAGCCTGGGGGTGGCTCCGGCGGAGCTTGCCCTGAAGCGGGCCCTATTGGTGGCCGCCCCTCTGCCCCAGCCGATGCGCCGGGAGCTTGAGGAGAGTCTGAACCTCCAAATCGGCCGGGCCTACGGCATTACCGAAGTCATGGGGCCAGGACTGGCCTATAGCTGCGACTCGGACCTGGGCTTTCATTTTTCCGCGGATCATTTTTATCCCGAAATTATCGATCCTGAGACCGGCGTGGTCCTACCCCCCGGCGAGGAAGGGGAACTGGTGATCACCACCCTGTCCACTGTGGCCTTTCCCCTGCTGCGCTTCCGCTCCGGGGACAAAACCGCCCTGAACCCGGCCCCCTGCCCCTGCGGCCGCACCCTGCCCCGCCTCACCGGCATCCTGGGCCGGGTGGACGCCATCTGCTCCGTGGGCGGCATCAAAGTGCATCCGGACCACCTGCGGGCCCTGTTGCGGGAGGCTCTGGGGGGACACCTCCCCCCCCACTCCTGGCGGGTGGCGGAAGAAGACGGCCTGGAGGTGTTGGAGGTGAGCCTCGCCTTGGATGAAACACTGTTCTCCGATGAGGTCAAGGCCCTGGAAGGTCTGTGCCGGCGGGTCAGGCGGCATCTGCAGGACCATCTGGGTCTCGCTTCCCATATTAATCTCAAGGAGGTAAAGGAGGGAGAAACAAGTTTGGTATGAAAAGATTCGGTTTCATTTCGGTTCTTGTCCTCATCTGCATCATCCTGGGGGGAACCAGGGGGGTGAAGGCCGCGAAGACCACCATACCGGTGGCCTCCCGCTATTTTGCCAACGTGGAGGAGGCGGCCCAGGCCCTCCAGGGCATCTTAAGCCAGGTCCAGATCGTCAAGATGCTCCCCTCGGAGTCGGGGGGCTATGAGGCTACGCCCCTGCCGTTGCAGGCCTTTACCCTCGGCCCCAAGACCCTGACCCTGCACTATAAGGTGCCTAAAATCCGGGAGGGTTCAGGGGTGATCTATTCCCGGCCGCTGCCCCTGCATTTCAGCACCCAGACGTCGGAAGAAGCGGCGGAAACCAAGACCTTTGCCCTGAGCCAAATCCGGCTGTCTCAGGGCATTATGGCCCCGGACGCAACGGATCCATCCTGGAGCCTGTGGGTGGTGGTCCCCGGCGGCGGCGGCTTGCCGGACATCACTACCTTGCGCACCACTTCCCAGGGGAATGCCGAAGTGTTATATAATGCCCTGCGATCCCTCATGGCTGCCGCCGGCAATCCGGCCCTGGCAGGGGAGCGCTTTCCCCCCACTTTGAGCTTCGCGCGAACTCAGCCGGTCAGGGAGCAGCCCCAAAGTCCCCGCCTGGGGTTTTCCGTAACGCCCGCACCAAGTGGTTCAGGTCTGAAAATAACGGAAATCCAGCCGGGAGGCCCCGCGGCCCAAGGGGGTCTTATGGTGGGGGATGTGGTGAGCGCTCTCAATGGCAGGCCCGTAAATGATCCCGGGCAACTGGCGGCCGCGCTGCAACCCCAGGAGAACCTGTTTACTGTGCTCCGGGAAGGGAAGACCTTGAAAATAAGAATTATCACCCCGGTGTCCTTTTGAGCTGTAAGTTTTACGTCCCCGGCCGACCCTTGGGGAAATCTGAGGCAGGCCGAACTCCTTCATTAAAATCAAAAATATCTCGGAGGTGGAAAAATGAAGGCAATCAAATTAGTTATGGCAGTAACAGGAGCAGTCCTCTGCTTTGCGGCTCCGACGTTTTCTGACTCGGGACCCATCAAGATCGGCTCGGTCCTCCGCCTTTCCATCGGCGCTGAACATGGCATCCCCTCCAAGCGCGGGGTGTTGATGGCGGTGGACCAGTTTAACAAGGCCGGGGGGTACAACGGCCGCAAGGTCGAGGTTATCTTTGAAGACGAAAAGGACTCCCCCACTGCGGCGGTGAACGCGGTCAAGAAACTCATCGAGGTGGACAAGGTCATAGCCCTGGTAGGCCCCATGACCTCGGGCGCAACTCTGGCTACCTATAAAATAGCCGATGAGGCCAAGGTGCCCATGGTCACCCCCACCGCCACCACTCCCAAGGCCAGCGGCGCCAGCCCCTATCTCTTCCGGGCCTGCTCCCGCATCGATACCCAGGCCAAGGCCTTGACGGAATACATTGCCAAGACCTATAAGCCCAAAACCGTGGCTATTTTTTATTCCAACGAACCCTATGGCAAGGGCTGCGCCCAGGTCTTCGGAGCCGACTTTGAAAAGCTGGGCATCAAGAAGGTGGCCGAGGAATCCTTCAACCGGGGCGACCGGGATTTCAAGGCCCAGCTTACCAAGATCAAGGAAGCCAACCCGGCTATCATCTTCATCCCCGGCTACACCCCGGAAACCGCGCCGGCTGCCTCCCAGGCCCGACAGTTGGGCCTGAAGCAGCGTATCATCGGGGTTTACGGCGACATGGACCCGGAATACGCCAAGCTGGCAGGTCCGGCCGCGGAAGGCCACCTCATTGCCGGGGAGTATGATGAAAACTACAATACCCCCAGGAATAAAAAGTTCCGGGAAGGATACTACCAGGAAGCCAAAGCCAATAACGAACCGGTCAACATCATGTTTGCCGCTCTGCTGTACGACGCCACCGGCATGGTCCTGCAGGGCATTAAGCAAAACGGCCCCACTTCCGAAGGCATCACCAAGTATCTGGATGGTATGAAGGACTTCGACGGCGTCACCGGCAAGCTCTCTTTCAACAAGGAACACGACGTCGTCAGAAGCGGCACCGAAGCCGGCGTCTATCTTTTCGAAATCAAAAACGGCAAGTATGTGAAGGTGCAATAAAGACGGTTTGTGGTCGATGGATTCCAGGGGCGGTCCCAGGTTCCGCCCCGGGCTGAAGGCACCCACACGGGTGCGCCCCTACGACCCAACCAGAAATGAAATGAAAAAAGGCCGCAGCGGACTAATCATAGGCCCATCTGCGGCCTTTTTTATCCAAAACCGTCCTTTTACTTCTCCACCAGAAGCACCTTGTGGTTAATCAGGTTGAGGCTGTGGATGGCGGCCTTGACCACTTTCTGCTCCCCGAAGATATTGACGATCCGCAAACCGTCGCCCTCGGGCTCGATTTTGTCCACTTCCGTCATGAGCAGCTCTTCCTGGCCGTTTTTTAGCCAATACGCGGATGCTTCACACATGATGCAGGTACTCCTTCAGTCTTTCGCTGACGATCTTTTCCACCAGGTGGGGCAAAGGCTCGGGCACCAGCCCCGCGATCTCCACCCGCTCCTGGGTTAAAGGTAGCAGCAGTTTGGGGGCCGGGGAGGAGGCAATGGCTTCGGCCATGCGGGGGGTGAGCTCGCCCATCATGGCATTGGCCAGTACAATGGACAGCGGCCCCAGGATCACGTCCGCGGTGGGCACCGTGCGCACAATGGCATTCTCGCCGCTGGCCCCCCGGTTGGCCCGGGCCTTCATCATTTGGGCCGTGGCCACTGCGTTGGTGCCCAGCGCGATGACTTCATGCTCCTCGTGGTATACTTCCTTGAGGCGCTTGATGAGGGCGGCGCCGATGCCCCCGCCCTGTCCGTCGATGACGCAGATGCGCATCTCCTCCCTCATGTCAGCCCGTATTTTTCCCTGAGTTTCCTATAGACCAGGGGCGTCACCATACCTTCGATATTGCCCCCATGCATGGCCGCCTCCTTGAGAATGCTGGAGCTTAAAAACACCCAGCGCAGCCCGGTCATCAAAAAAACCGTCTCAATTTCCGGCTCCAGCCGTCGGTTCATCATGGCCATCTGAAACTCGTATTCGAAGTCGGTGACCGCGCGCAACCCCCGGAGCACCACCCCTGCGTTCCGACTCCGGACATAATCGACGAGAAGACCCTGAAAGCTGTCGATGGTGACGTTGGGGTTGTCCGCCAACGCGTCCCGCATCATCTCCAGGCGCTCTTCCACGGTAAAAATGGTCTTTTTATAAGAACCTTCCGCCACCGCGACGATGATGTGATCAAAGATGCGCAAGCCCCGCTCGATCAGGTCCAGGTGACCGTTGGTAATGGGATCGAAGGTTCCCGGGTAAATCGCCAGATTAGGCATCAGCCGCTCAGCTCCTGTTCCAGTAAATTTTCCCTCATCCCATAAAAAGACACCTGCGTGTCACCGTAGCGGCGGCTTTGGCTGAGCGCCAGCTGGCCGGTCCGTTCGGGCAAGGCCTCCCGGTGGCTGTGCTCCGCCACCACCAGGGCCTCAGGCCCCAAAAGGCCGGAATCTGCCAAGGCTTCCAGGGTGCTTAGCGCCAGTCCCCGTCCGTAAGGCGGATCCAAAAAGACCAGGCTGAACTGTCTTCCCTGAGCTGCGAGCTTCTTGAGCGCGGCATGCACAGGAAGCCGCAGCACTCGGACCCGGTCTGCCAGCCCCAGAGCTTCCAGGTTTGTTTGCAAAACCCGAAGCGCCGAGGCCTGCTCTTCCACCAGGACCGCGTCCAGGGCGCCCCGGCTCAGGGCCTCCAGGGCCAAGGCCCCGGTGCCGGCAAAGAGGTCCAGAACCCTGGCCCCCGCCACCGCCGCTCCTAATATATTAAAGATAGCCTCCCGCACCTTGTCGCTGGTGGGGCGGATGCGGCCTTTAACTGCGGCCAGCCGCCGCCCCTTGAATTCCCCAGCGATGATGCGCATTACCTCAAATAATCCCTGATCAGAATCTCGGCAATCTGCACCGCATTGGTAGCCGCGCCCTTGCGGATATTGTCGGCCACGATCCAGAGGTTCAGCCCGTTTTTGATAGTAAAATCTTCCCGGATGCGGCCCACCAGCGTCAGGTCCTGCCCCGCGGCGTCAATGGGCATAGGGTACTCGTTCTTGCCCGGATTGTCCACCACCTTGACCCCGGGGAATTTTGACAGGATTTCCCGGGCCGCGGCCGGGGTGAGCTTTTCTTCAGTTTCAATGTTCACCGACTCGGAGTGCCCGTAAAACACCGGCACCCTGACCGTGGTGGCCGTGACCTGGATGCTGTCATCCCCCATGATCTTCTTGGTTTCGTTCACCATTTTCATTTCTTCCTTGGTGTAACCATTCTCCAGGAAGACGTCAATGTGGGGGAGGCAGTTGAACGCGATCCGGTGTGGATAAACCTTTTTGACCACTTCCCGATTGTTGTACAAGGCCAGCACCTGGCTGCTCAGTTCTTCCACTGCTTTCTGGCCGGTGCCGGATACCGCCTGGTAAGTAGATACCACCACCCGTTTTATCCGGGCCGCATCGTGCAGGGGCTTTAACACCACCACCATCTGGATGGTGGAGCAGTTGGGATTGGCAATGATCCCTGTCTTTTTGTAAAGGCCGATGTCCTGGGGATTGACCTCGGGCACCACCAGGGGCACCTCCGGGTCCATGCGCCAGGCGCTGGAGTTGTCCACCACCACCGTGCCGGATTCAGCCGCAATCGGGGCATATTCCTTGCTGATGGCCCCCCCGGCGGAAAAAAGGGCAAGGTTGATTCCTTTAAACGAATCCTTGTTAAGTACCTCCACCGGAATTTCTTTGCCCTGGTAGGCGACGGTCTTGCCGATGGACCGCTCCGAAGCCAGGGGTTTCAACTCTGCCACCGGAAAATGACGTTCCTCCAAACACCTCACCATTTGCTGACCAACCGCGCCGGTGGCTCCTACCACTGCGACCTTGTATGGACGACTCATTGTTCTTCTACTCCATGATTTATTAAAAATTTTATCAAGCAGGCAGCATATGGCAGTCAGTTATACAAGACCTTGGGCCTCTTGAAAAATTGACCTTTTGGAGTAGTTATCATTCTGAAAGAGCGCAGCGACCGAAGAAAATCTAAATCCTCACACTTTGTTCAGGATGACAGGAAAACTATTTTTTTCAGTCCCTCACTCTTAGGCCAAATACTGACTGCTGATTGCTCCTACAACGCTTCCACCGCGTGTTTGGCCACCAGGTCGCCCACCTCGGTGGTGGTATAGCCCATGCGGCCGGCGCCCATGCTTTTCATCATGGTGACGGTCTTCTTGATGCCGGCCTCGATGGCCTTGGCGGCCCGGGTTTCTCCCAGGTGTTCCAGCATCATCTGGGCGGCGGCGATGGCGGCGATGGGGTTCACCTTGTTCAGACCGGTGTATTTCGGGGCCGAGCCGCCGATGGGCTCGAACATGGAGACCCCCTCGGGGTTGATGTTGCCGCCGGCCGCGACCCCCATGCCGCCCTGGATCATGGCCCCCAGGTCCGTGATAATGTCGCCGAACATGTTATCCGTGACCAGGACGTCAAACCATTCCGGATTTTTCACCATCCACATGCAGGTGGCGTCCACGTGGGCATAGTCGGTGGTGACCTCGGGATAGTCTTTGGCCATGGCCAGGAAGGCGCGCTCCCACAAGTCTGAGGCGAAGGTGAGGACGTTGGTTTTGGCCACCAGAGTCAGTTTTTTCGCTTTGTGGCGCTTCCGGGCCAGCTCAAAGGCGAATTTGAGGCAGCGGTCCACCCCTTTGCGGGTGTTGATGGACTCCTGCACCGCCACTTCATCGGGAGTGCCGTATTTCAGATAGCCCCCGGCCCCGGCGTAAAGGCCTTCGGTGTTCTCCCGCACCACCACGAAGTTGATGTCTTCCGGGCCCTTGTCCTTAAGGGGAGTTTCCACCCCGGGATAGAGGACCACCGGCCGCAGGTTCACGTATTGGTCCAGTTCGAAGCGGATGCGCAGCAAGATGCCCTTCTCCAGAATGCCGGGCTTGACGTTGGGATGGCCGATGGCGCCCAGATAAATGGCCTTGAACTGCCGAAGTTCATTCAATACTGACTCGGGCAGAACCTCCCCGGTTTTGAGATAGCGTTCGCCCCCCAAGTCGTAGTGCACATATTCCAGTTTCAGATTGGCGGGGCCGGCGACAGCGTTCAATACCTTGAGGCCCTCGGCCACCACTTCCGGCCCGGTGCCGTCACCGGGGATTACTGCAATTTTATGGGTCATGCGGGTCTTGCCTCCGATCTCGTTTTAAAATGCGCTTTGCGTCACTACGTCAGCCCAATAACCTACTGCCAGGGTCTCGGCGTCTTGCCTAAGCCGCGATTATGCCGGTTGGGCTTGCAACTGCTTTTTCAGGTGGGCCATCAACCCTCCGTCCTGCAACAGTTCCTGCATGAATGGCGGGATGGGGGTGCTCCGGTAGACTTTGCCGGTGTCCAGAACCATTATTTCCCCAGTGTCCAGGTTGACTTTGATCTCCTGGCCGTCTGCCAGTTCAGCCGCCGCTTCCGGGGATTCCAGGATGGGAAGCCCCATGTTGAAGGCGTTGCGGTAAAAGATGCGGGCAAAAGAATCCGCAATGACCGCGGCCACGCCCGCGGCCTTGATGGCAATGGGCGCGTGCTCCCGGGAGGAGCCACAGCCGAAGTTTTTCCCGCCCACGATGAAATCTCCGGGCTTCATCTTGAAGACGAATTCCGGGTCCGCGTCCTCCATAACGTGCTTGGCCAATTCCCCCGGGTCGGAGGTGTTGAGGTACCGGGCCGGAATAATCTCATCGGTGTTGATATCGTCGCCGAACTTGTGTACTCTGCCGGTAAGTTCCATGCCTGCTTCCCTTCAGTTTAATCAGAAAATATTATCAGAAAAGAGAACAGGAATTCAAGGGGTGGGACTGTTTATTGGCGGTAGGCGATAAGCTTTAAGCTGTGGGTTTTGGGGCCGCGTTGCTTCATAGGATTTTTAATTCCCGGCTCATTGCTCCTAACTTATCGCTTATCTCTCTCCTTAATATTCTTTAAACCATAAACCGAAAATCGAAAACCATATTATGCCGCCCCCTGAAAAGCTCTATGTCTATGAAATCGAAGGCCGGGTGAACCCGCCTGCCGAACTTACCGCCCTGGACTTTCTGGGCTGTTGGCGGGAGGGGGCTTGCTCCTATCTATTTTTCTCCGCGCCCAGGGAAGAGGAGGTCAAGGCCTGGCTGGCGGCCAACCCTGACCAGGGGACCTTTCTTTCGGTAACCGATCTCAATTACGCCGACTGGGAGGCGGGCCAGGCCCTCAAACCCACCCGGGTGGCCGGTTTCTACCTCTGCCCTGTCTGGGAAGAGCCCCAGCCGGAGCCCGGCGACATCACCCTGCACCTGGAGCCCGGCCTGGCTTTTGGCTCAGGCTATCACCCCACCACCCGCCTGTGTCTGGAGCTCCTGCGGCAAGTATTTCAGACGGAGACGCCCGGCCGCGTCCTGGATCTGGGCACCGGCACTGGCGTTTTGTCCCTGGCTGCCTTAGCCCTGGGCGCCCGACAGGTCATCGCGGTGGAATATAACGACTTGGCGGTGCATGCCGCGGCCCGTAACCTGCGGCATAACGCCGGGGAACAGGACATCCTCCTGATCCACGGCGATGCCCGCCATTTTGCCTATCTCCCGGCAGACCTGGCCCTGGCCAACATCCACCTGGACGTGCTTCTGGACCTTCTTGACCTGCCGGAATTTTTCGACAAACAATGGTACATCTTCTCCGGCCTCCTGGGCACCCAGATTGAGCGTTTCCTGGCTGCGCTGGCCGCCGCGCCCCTTGAACCGGTGACAGTCCTGGATGAAAATCTCTGGTACGCGGTCTTGGCGGGTCGACGGGACCGTTGATTTGGGCCTGTCTCAGGGAATAGGAGGAATTGATGTACACCGAAGAAGAAATCTGGATGGTCCGTTGGGATGAAACCCCGCTGGGTCATCTTGACCTGTTTTTCAGCGACCAAGGCCTAGCGGTTTTGGAAATCAGAGACCCTGAAGATGATGTATTCCCGGTCATCCCTGGTCTGATTCACAGCAACCTGGAAGGGGAGCCTCCGGCAAAGGTTATCGACTGGGTTAACAACGCGCTGGGGGATTTGCTGAGATATTTTAACGGCGCCGCCACTGCCTTCAGCGACATTCCCCTTGATCTCAAGGGCACTCCCTTCCAACTCCAGGTCTGGGAGGCCTTGCGCCAAATTCCTTCGGGCAAGACCATCTCCTACCAGGAACTGGCCCGGCGCCTGGGGAGACCCAGGGCCGCCCGGGCCGTAGGTCAGGCCTGCGGCGCCAACCCCATCCCCCTCATCATCCCTTGCCACCGGGTCATCGCCAGCAATGGCAGCCTCGGCGGCTTCAGCTCCGGACTGGCACACAAACGCTGGCTCCTGGAACATGAACAGCGGCATAGGGGTAAGGCCTGAAATTCAGGGTTTAAGATCCACCCCCCGGGCCCCTTCATCTCCTCCCCCTACCAGGTTTCCGGGAGAACCGTCATCTTGCCGGTGAACCCGGGCTGAAAACCGGTTCTGCCGAATTACCGCCGGGAGCAGGGGGATCTTGCCTGCAAATCTTTTACCTTAAAATCTTGCAACAGCTCCTTACTGACTGCTGGCTGCTCCCTCAGGGCTTGCACGTCCGGCACGGGCTGAACCCCTGCAGATACGCCTCGGCCAGCGATTGGAACTGCCTCCGGTTGGCCTTGGCGGTGCTTTGCCCCTGCTGGCAGGTGGGCCGGTGAAAGATCAGGCTGCGCTGGTTGCCGATGTAGAAGGGTTCATCCTGGTCCAAGGCCTTGAGCCAGATGCCCCGGCGGGCGCCGATCGCCTCCCGCTGCGCCGCCAGCAGCTCTTCGCGCCGGCGCTGGTTGGGAGGCACAGTGTACACCCGGGCCAGCCCCCGCTGCACCATTTCCCGGCTCAGGTCGGTGCCGTCGGGCAAGAACAGGTAGGCCAAAACCCGGCCATAGCGGTCATAGCGCAGCCGGTCGTATTCCAGACGCACTTCTTTCCCTTGCGTCAGCTCGGCCAAAACCAGCTTGGCCTTGTGGGCCAGGAAATCCGCCGGCTGCCCCTCTTTTTCCAATTCCGGGGCGTCGATGCCCAGCAGCCGTACCTTCTGGCCGGTGTCCAGGATCACCGTGTCGCCGTCCACCACTTGGGCCACCACGGCTGCCGTGATCGGAGCCTGCCCCAGGGTCTGATTTTCCGCCGCAACTTCCCCGGATATCAGCGCCGTGGCGGCGAGCAACGCGAGATTAACCGGCCACCACCTGATAATTTTTCCTGATAAGCATCTGCCGAAAATAGGGAATGGTCTCCTTCAAACCCGAAATAAGGGGCATGCCGGGCTGCCACCCGAGCAGCTCCCGGGCCCGGCTGATGTCCGGCCGCCGTTTTACCGGGTCGTCCGGGGGCAGAGGCCGGAACACCAGCTTGGCCGGGCTTCCGGTCATGGCCAGAATCTTCTCGGCCAGCTCCAATATGGTATATTCCTCAGGGTTTCCCAGATTTACCGGCTGGTGCCAGCCCTCCTGGTTCATCAGCCTTATCAAGCCCTCCACCAGGTCGGTGCAATAGCAAAAAGACCGGGTCTGCCGGCCTTCCCCGTATATGGTGATATCCTGGCCGGTCAGGGCCTGAACGCAGAAATTACTGATCACCCGGCCGTCGTTGATGGCCATTCTGGGCCCATAGGTGTTGAAAATGCGGGCGATGCGGATGTCCACCCCATTTTGCCGGTGATAGTCCATCATCAGGGTTTCGGCCACCCGCTTGCCCTCATCGTAGCAGCTTCTAGGCCCCAGGCAGTTGACGTTGCCCCAGTAATCCTCCCGTTGGGGATGGATTTGGGGGTCGCCGTAGATCTCGGAGGTGGAGGCCAAGAGGATGCGGGCCTTGACCCGCTTGGCCAGCCCCAGCATGTTGAGGGTCCCCATGACATTGGTCTTGATGGTCTTCACAGGATTGTACTGGTAGTGCACCGGTGAGGCCGGACAGGCCAAGTGGTAGATCTGGTCCACCTCCAGCATAATGGGTTGCACCACGTCATGGCGGATGAGCTCCAGGTTCGGTTGGTCCATCAGGTGCCGGAGGTTCTCCTTGGTGCCGGTAAAATAGTTGTCCAGGCTGATGACTTCATGTCCCTGTCCAAGAAGCCTCTCCACCAGGTGGGAGCCGATGAATCCCGCCCCTCCGGTTACCAAAATCCTGGCCATTGGCAATCTCCCTTACAATTTGACAGACTGGTTCATGCTATTGTAACCAGGTTCGAATCCCAGGTAAATTGTTGATTGACAGCACCCTCAGGTTTGGTTGATAGTACCCTATATTTATTTCATTGCATCCAGGAGAAGTTATCGTGGCGCAAGTTACTTTGCAAAACGGCGGGCAGGGCCGGCGCGGCGCTCCCTGCCGGGCGGCTGGAGGAGCCGCCCTGATCTTGGCGCTTCTGTGGCTGACGCCGGGCTGTCCGTCATCTCCAGGGACTGAAAAGCTAACCAGGGAGGTGGAGGCCCTCAAAGGCGAAGTGGCCGCGTTAAAAGAAAGAGTCAATCAACTGGAGGCCAACCAGAAGCTGCTCACGGAAATGGTGAAGCTCAAGACCGGCCCCTCAGCGCCGGCAGCCCCGGCCATGGGCTCGGACCTGCCCGGGATGCCGCCCGCGTCGGCTGCCCCGGCCGGCGCGCCTCTGAGTCTGGACGAATTGTTTAAAAACCAGCACCAGCTCCTGGGAACCCGGGTCACAGTAAAGGGCATGCCAGGGCCCGTGCTGATGCACAAGAAAACCCTCTTCATGAACGGCCCCGGCGGCGGCATGCTGGAGGTGATTTATGGCAACATCCAGGACCGTAAGCAGGTGGAGCGCCTCACCTCCCAGGCCCTTGACACGCCCATCACCGTGACGGGACTTTTGAGCGGCGCGCCCGGCCAGGCCAAGGGCCTGGTCCACCTCATCCTCATGGCTGACTTGGTGGAATTCTGAGGGTCGGTGTTACGTTTCATATTTGCTTTTAAAAAAATTTCTGCCGTTTTTCGGCAGCCGCAGGTTTTAGCCTGCGCTCATTTCTTTTCCTAGGTTCGCAAGCCCAGGCTTGCGGCTACATGTAGATTCGAAATCCTGGACAAGGAGCCGCCTGTTTCTTCGTCTGCGTCTGGTTGGTCGCGGCTGACCCGCAAACGCGCCGGGGCCCCTGATCCGTTTGCGGCCAAGTCCGCCCCTGGCCTGAGCAAAAGCCTTACCCGCCTGGACCTGGTGGTCATCGGCGTGGCCCAGATCATCGGCGCGGGCATCTTTGTGATTTCCGGGGTCGGGGTCCGGATCGCGGGCCCGGGCCTTATCCTGTCTTTTCTGGTGGCCGGTCTGACCTGCTCCCTGGCGGCCTTGTGTTATGCCGAACTGGCCGCCATGATGCCCCGGGCCGGCAGCGCCTATACCTATGCCTACGCCATTTTCGGAGAAATCTTTGCCTGGATTATCGGCTGGGATCTGATCCTGGAATACGGCATGGGCGCGGCCACGGTAGCCGCGGGCTGGTCCTTTTACCTGCAGGAATTGCTCCAGGCTTATGGGCTGGCGCTCCCCGACTGGGCCAGCGGGCCCCCGCTCAGCCGGCCCGGCCGGATTCTTAACCTACCAGCGGCCGGCATTGTCCTGTTCTTCTCGATACTGCTGGTCTTCCGCACCCGGATCAACGCGCTGGTGGCCCGGGGCTTGGTGGTGGTCAAACTGGGGGTTATTCTTTTTATCCTGGCCGGGGGCGCCGGCTTCATCCGCACCGCCAACCTGTTCCCGTTGGTCCCCTTTGGCCCCGCCAGCATCATTCAGGCTGCCGCCCTGGTCTTTTTTGCTTACCTGGGCTTTGATGTGATCTCGGTCACCGCCGAGGAATCCAGCCGCCCGGAACAGGATGTGCCCTTCGGCATCATCGGCTCACTGGCCTTGTGCAGCTTGATTTACCTGGCCGTAGCCCTGGTCCTGGTAGGCATGGTGCCCTTCCGGGGAATTGACCCGGACGCTCCCTTCTCCGCCGCCTTCCGCCAGGTGGGCCTGCCCTGGGCCGCGGACCTCGTGGCCCTGGGGGCCCTGGTGGGCATCACCAGCGTCTTTTACATGCTGCTGTTGGCCCAGCCCCGAATCCTGTTCGCCATGGCCCGGGACGGCCTGCTGCCCTCCTGGTTGGCCGTGGTCCACTCCCGCTACCAGACCCCCCACCGCCTGACCCTCATCTGCGGCGGAGCCGTGGCCCTGGTAGCCTCCCTCACCCCCATCGAGAAGCTGGCCTATCTCTGCAACATCGGCACCCTCTTCGCCTTTTTCCTGGTGTGCCTGGGGGTTCTGGTGCTCCGCTGCACCTCCCCTGACCTCCCCCGTCCCTTCCGCTGTCCCTGCGGCAAAACCGTGGCTCTGGCCGGCGCCCTGATCTCCCTGGGCCTCATGCTCTCCATGCCCGCGTCCTCCTGGTGGCGCCTGGGCCTATGGCTTTTGGCGGGCCTGGCCGTCTATTTCACCTACGCCTTCCATGCCCCCCGCCGCACCCCTGCCGAACGCCCGCCTGGCTGACTTTTGCCCCAAAGTTTTTTGAAATCAAAAAACAGGGTCATTAACCCTGTCATATGAACCAATTTACCTGGAGATCCAAGAGAGATAGGGCAAAACCAGGCCGCAACCCGGAGACCAAATGGAGCCGCAGCCTTTAGGCTGCGCTTCAAGGTATGGCCGGAATAACTTAATATTTAGCCGGCTGAAGCCTGCGGCGGCATTTTTCTTTCAGAAATTGGCGCCCCCCTGAAAATTAGCGGTTCCCCCCGGGGGGAAGAGGGGGCGAAACTTGATTTAGTAGTTTCGGCGCAACTGGGACAACGTAAAGACCGCCTCTACCCGGGGAACCTGGGCCGCCACGGCCTGGCGACCTCCCTCCTCCCGGTCCACCAAGACAATCACCTGCTCCACCTGAAGCCCGAACTGCCGGACCGCGTTGACCGCCTCGAGCACGGAGCCCCCGGTGGTGATCACATCCTCCAGCACCACCACCCGTTGGCCGGGTTGAACCGGGCCCACCAGCCGCCCCCCGGCGCCATAGCCCTTGTGAAATTTCCGCACCGAAAAGGCGTTGATGGGGCGGCCCCGCTGATAGCTGATCAGAGCGGCCGCATGGGCCAGGGGGTCGGCGCCCATGGTGAGCCCGCCCAGGGCGTCCACCCCCTGGTCTTTGACCAGGTCAAAGATGATTTCCCCGGTCAAGGCCAGGCCTTCGGCGCTGTGGGTCACGGGCCGGCAATCCACGTAATAGGGGCTTTCCCGGCCCGAGGCCAGTTTGAAAGGGGCCTCCGGGCTATAGCGAAAGGATTTCTCTTGAAGAAGGTGCAGGAGCCGGGCTTTTTTCTGCTCCATGGCAGTTCCTTTTCTGTGAGCAGTAAACAGTGAGCACTGAGCTTTAGGTTCTAAACTCTAGGCTCTAGGTGTCAGGTTTTGGACTCTGGGACTTTGGACCCTCCTCCAGTTCCAGGTATTCTTTCACCGCCTCCCGGGTGGAGCTGAAGGCAATGGCTTCCCAGGGGATTTCATCCCGGGTGAACACCCTGGCCTCCAGTTCCTCATCCCCGGCGGCCAGTTCCCCCGAGACATATTCCGTGAGGTAAGACAGAACCACGGTGCGGGAATGGCGGTAAGAGTGCACCTTGAGGAGATGCACTACCCGGACGGTGAGGCCGGCTTCCTCCCGCGTTTCCCGCACCACCGCCTCTTCCACCCGCTCGCCCACGTCCACGAAGCCGCCCGGCAAAACCCAGAAGCCATAGCCCGGCTCAATGGAACGCCGCACCATGACCAGACCGCCCTGGTAGGGCACCAGCGCGATGACCGCCAGTTTCGGGTCAAGGTAGAATACAAAGCCGCACCGGGTGCACACCAGGCGCAGGGGCTCCCCTGCCTTGACCAGCCGGCTTTCCAGGCGGCCGCCGCACAGGGGACAGAATTTATAATCCTCCGGTCCGGGCCAGGTCAAAACCCCACCTCACAAAAAGATTGCTCAACCCAGATTAAAGGGCACGGGGGTAAAGGTCAACCAAAAGACCGCGATGGTGATAATCCCCAGCACCTTGCGCCGCCGGTCCAGGGGGATCCAATCACAATACGGCGGCGGATGGCGAACGCCTATAGCAGCCAGAATCGTGGCCCACAGGAGCCAGCCATGCCAGGTCAGAATCCCGCAGACTGCCAGCAGCACCAGGCTGGCGATGGAGATGCTTCGGTGCCATCGGGGAAATAACGCATAGATGACGTGGCCGCCGTCCAACTGGCCCACGGGCAGCAGATTGAGGGCGGTGATCAGCAGCCCCAGCCACCCGGCAAAGGCCACCGGGTGCATGATCACGTGGTCATACGGCCCCAGGGGTCCCAGGGTAAGCCAGCATACCAGCTTGAAGAGCAGGGGTTCCCCCAGTTCGATACCCTCAGCGGTCCCGGCCGGCAGGGTCTTAACCGGAGACGCCAGCAGGCCCAGCACCAGGACCGGCACCGCTACCAGGACGCCGGCCAGCGGTCCGGAACAGCCCACATCCACCAGCGTGCGTTTCTCCAGGATGGGGGAGCGGATGCGGATCACGGCCCCGAAAGTGCCCGGCAACGGCGGCGGAAAAGGCGGCCCCGGCAGGAAAAAAGGCAGGGTGACGTCCAGACGGTGCCGCCGGGCTGTGAGAAAGTGGCTCATCTCGTGGGCCGTCAGGATGGCGAGCATGCCCGCTGCGAAAGGGATGCCCCGGTAGAGCTGCCAGGGGTCCTCAAACAAGTTGGCCCCGGCCTGGAAGGCCCCGGCCGTCACGGTGGTGAGCACCGTAGCCAGGAACAGGGCAATATGGAGCCAGAGCCGCCGGGGACCGGGCCTTCCCCCCTCATCAGGCAGCTCACCTCCGGGCGGCCACTCCGGAACCGGCTCCGGAGTTATCTCAGACACCGGAAACCTCTGAACTTGATCTAGCCGTCATCTCAGTTTTCCCGAAAACCTCCCAAATCAGCCGACTTCCTTTTCCGGCGGGGAAACGACCTTTATCCGCCGGACCGGGCGGGCCGCCCCAGAGGGCTCCGCCTCTTTTCGGCCCTCCGGAACCGTGGCCTGGGGTTTGCCGGAAGCCGCGATTTTCAAGTATTTGCGACTCACCGTAAGTTGGAGATTCAACATTTCCTGCCGGGTTAAAGGCCGGCAGGCCCCCCGCACCAGCCTGCCCAACCGCAGGGGCCCGAAGGCCACGCGCTTCAGCTTCAGCACCGGATAACCCACGTCCTCCAGCAGCCTTTTAATGAGATGGTAGCGCCCCTCCCACACCGTGATCTCCAGGATCGTCTTGCCGCTCCCTTTTTTTAGAAGCTTCACCTCGGTGGACACCGGGCGGCCGTCCATTTGCACCCCGCCGGCCAGTTTCTCCAGGGCCTTCTCATCCATTTCCCTCTCTGTGGTAACCCGGTAGGTGCGAGGCACCTGGTAACGGGGATGGGTCAGGCGCTGGGCCAATTCACCGTCATTGGTGAGCAGCATGAGTCCGGTGGCATCATAATCCAACCGGCCCACTGGATATAAGCGGCCATAATCCTTGGGGGCCAGATCCATGACCGTCCGGCGGCCCTGAGGGTCCCTGGTGGTGGAAACATAGCCATAGGGCTTGTGCAACATGAAGGTCACCGGCGGGGCCGGCGGCTGAACCCGCTTACCCTCTACCTGCACCCGGTCCTTGTCCGGGTCGATTTTCACCCCGAGCTCGGTGACCACCCGGCCGTTGACCTTCACCTTGCCTTCCCGGATCAGCTCTTCCGCCTGCCGCCGGGAAGCCACCCCCGCCCGGGCGAGGAATTTGTGTAAGCGCTCTAAAGCCATAAGAATTAGCGGTGAGCCGTCGGCTCTTTTAAATTGCCGAAACCGATTATGGCCTGTGCTCTGTAAAGAGAATAATGATCCTACGTGGGAGGAGAGGGCCAGGGAGCAGCGGCCCACTGGCCCTGAGCCCCCTCACCCGCCAAAGGGTCAGGCCAGCTTTGAAAAGTTATTGGATCGCCTGCCCCTCTATTGGCACCCAGGGCGCCTCCGACCCACCGGTCGTTAAAGGAGGCTGCCGCTCAGGCTCACGGCTCGCCGTCCTTCAGGTCCACCGCTGGAAATCAAGATTAAACGCGATAGCCTCCCGCACCTCGGCTATGGTCCGGCGCGCGGTGGCGCGAGCTCGGGCGTTTCCTGCCAGCAGAATCTCTTTGACAGCCTCGGGATGGGCCTCGTAGTAATGCCGCCGCTCCTGGATGGGGGCCAGGTTGGCCAGCAGGGCTTCGGCCAGCATCTTTTTGCAGTCCACGCACCCCAGCCTGGCGGACCGGCATTCCACCATGATTTCCTCAAGCTTTCCCGAGGGCAGATTAAGCCGGTGAAAGGGAAAGGCCAGGCAGCGGTCCGGCTCCCCAGGGTCCCGGCGGTAGGGCCGCTGGGTGTCGGTGACCATGCCCCGCACCTTCTGGGCGATAACCTCGGGGGGGTCGCTCAGATAAATACAATTGTCATAGCTCTTGCTCATCTTCCGGCCATCAGTGCCGGTCAGTTTGGGCACTTCGGTCAGGAGCGCTTCCGGCTCAGGGAAGATGGGCTGGTAAAAATGGTTGAAGCGGCGGGCGATTTCCCGGGTCATCTCCACGTGGGGCACCTGGTCCACGCCCACCGGCACCCCGTGGGCTTTATACATGAGGATGTCCGCGGCCTGAAGCACCGGATAGCCCAGAAACCCGTAGGTGGCCAAGTCCTTGTGCGCCAGCTCCTGCACCTGGTCCTTGTAAGTGGGGTTGCGCTCCAGCCAGGGCACCGGGGTGAACATGCCGAAAATCAAATAGAGCTCGGCATGCTCAGGGAGGGCCGACTGGACGAACAGGGTGGATTTTTCCGGGTCCAGGCCCGCGGCCAGCCAATCCATAAGCATTTCCGGGATATAGTCCCGGATCTTGTCGGCGGCCTCGTATTCCGTGGTCATGGCGTGCCAGTCGGCCACGAAGTAATAGCACTCGTAGTGCTGCTGGAGTTTGACCCAGTTGTACAAGGCCCCATAGTAATTTCCCAGGTGCAGCTTCCCGGTAGGGCGCATGCCGCTCAGGATGCGTTTTTGGGGTGAAGATGTGGTTTCAACGGTCATTTCATCTGCTTTCGTCTTCTGTAGTTCTTGGCGCCGTAGGCAAGGCCATCATGGCGGCGGGTCGCCCCCTGGATCAAGCGCCCGGCAGCTTTCTTGAACTTATGCAATTCCCAGCCCCTCTAAAAATTGTTTAATTTCTCCCAGGGCCTGCTCCAGATTCCCCCCGGTATCCAGTCGCAACAGCGGCTGATCCGCCTCGCTCGGTGGCTCAAAATCCTCCGCCTGCAAGTCGAGCAGTTCCAGCCGGCCGTCCGAAATGGCGCGGCGGTTTTCCTGCCTTTTCAGAAGACGCGCCCGCACCACTTCCCTGGGGCACTGGCAGTACACGAACACTGCGGCCGCGGCCTGGTCCCGGGCCAGTTCCCTCACTTGGGCCCGTTCCCTGGCGCTCTTATAAGAACCATCGAGGATAACCCCCGAAACCCCGCGGGCCAGAAGTTCCCGGGCCTGGCGGCGCATCTCGGCGTAAGTCCGGCGGGAAAAATCCTCGCTGTAAATGCCTTGGCCGAACCCATAGCGGGCCGGGGTGGTGGGGGAAAGCCCCGCCAGGGCCTTGCGCACCGTATCGCTGTGGATCACCGGCCAGCCCCGAGCCTGGCCCAAAGCTTGGGCCACCGTGGTCTTGCCCACGCCCATCAGCCCGAAGATCACCACCAGGACGCGGTCCATTCTGCCCCTTTCCGGGCATACACGCCCGCCAGGGCGTAGTAAGCCCGGGCCGCCTGCCGGGCCCGTTCCCGTTCCTCCGGAGGTATTTCCTTCTCAGAAGCCGCGAAGCCGTTAACCTTTCCCCGTACACAGGCCCGGTAGCACTTGTAGAAATCCAACAGGATCAAAAGCTCCTCATCCGAGGCGGCCCGTGCAAAGCAGGCCGCAAAGTGCCCACTGAGATCCGCCAAGCCGTGAAAATCCAAATCCATGGCCAAGAAGGCCACATCCGCCGCCACATCACCATATCGGAATCGCGGATTAAATTCAATGCAGTCGAACACATAGATGCCGTTGGCCAGACAAATGTTGCGCATATGGAGGTCGCCGTGACCGTCCCGGATGCGACCCTCCTTTATGCGCCGCCGTAACAGCGGCCTCTGGTGCGTCAGGAACCCTCGGGCAAAGTCCCGGATTTCCTCGAACAGCTCCCGGGACAAGAGATCCCCCACCTGGGCCTTCATGGGCGCGAAATTTTCTTCATGGTTGTAAGTGATGACCGCAGGCTCGCCATACCGGTTGATGTGAGGTCCGGTAGCCGCTTTTTGATAAAAAGGGACCAACACCTCCACCAACCGGTTCAGGGGTTCCCCAGAAAGCTCCCCCCGGTCCGCCACTTCGTCCATCATGCGCTCCTGGGGCAAACGCACCATTTGCAGGATATATTCAACCGGATTGCCCTTACCCCCCACTTTAACCCCCGATTTTGACGCGATGACGGGCAACACTGCGAGATAAATATCAGGGCACAGGCGCCGGTTGAGCTTGAGTTCCTGCTTGAGGTAGTAATGCCGCTGCCTCAGCGTCGTAAAGTCCAAAAATCCCAGATCCACCGGCTTTTTCATCTTATAGGCATGGCGGTCCGTGAGAAAGACCCAGGAGATATGGGTTTGGACAAGCTCCACCCGGGAGGCAGGCTCCGGATAAGCCGCCGGGTCAAGTAAGGCGGCGATCAGGTCCATAAAATATTATATCAGAATGCCGTTATCGGGGTTGAGACCGCCGCGGTCTTCAGAGACCGCCTTGATTCCCGTCAGCCGGTAGAGCTTTTTGTTTGCTGAGTTTACAAGAAATCTTTCCTCGAAAAATTTTTTCCCTCGTATTATTCTAAAAAGCCATGGAAGTGGTTCCCGAGGCAGCCGCACCTCACTCCTACCGTTTTCTGCTGATTGTCTGCTGCGCCCTGGGCTTCGCCAGTTACGTGACCTCTTACATGCGCATTCCGGTGGTGCCCCTGTTCGCCCAGGACCTGGGAGCCGGGGCAGTTATGGTGGGCTTCATCAACTCTGCGTTTCTCCTCACTTCCGGGGCGTTCGCCTTCCCCTTCGGTCTCCTGGCGGACCGCTGGGGCCGCAAGATCGTGGTCACCGCCGGCCTGAGCATCTCCCTGGTCACCTCCTTCCTTCTGGCCTTCAGTGCCGCACCCTGGCAATTACTGCTTATTTATCTCCTTTTCGGCCTGGGTTTGGCCGCCATCGGTCCCACCCTCATGGCCTACGTGGCGGACGTGTCCCCCCCCACCCACCTGGGACGCTCCTACGGAGCCTATACCCTGGCCATCTATTCCGGCATGAGCCTGGGTCCTGCCTTGGGGGGCTGGGTGGCCGACTGGCTGGGATTCCGGCGCCTGTTTGTCGTTGCCGCGGTCCTGGTGGGTTTGGTCTTTCTGGCGGCCCTGGCCTTTCTCCCCGGTTCCCGCCGCCTGCCGCCCCAGTCCCCGGCCGCAGTGTCGAAAACAACTTCCTGGCGTCGGATTCTGCGCAACCGCCCGCTTCTGGGATGCTGGCTCATCACCCTGGGAGGCTGCTTCGGCCTGGGTACGTTTGTCACCTTTGCGCCTCTCTACATGAAGGAACACAATCTGTCCGCGGGGGACATCGGCGTGGTGTTCGCCCTGCAGGCCGCGGTCAACGCCCTGTCCCGCTTACCCTTCGGCCGCCTGAGCGACAGCTTGGAGCGGCGCTGGGTCATGGCTGCAGTCGGATTTCTTTCCTTGGGAGCTGCCCTGGCTGCCTTCGGCCTGGCCACCACGCGCCCCGGTTTTCTCCTGGCCGCCTCTGCCATCGGGGTAACCATGGGCCTCGGCTTTACGCCCGTGGGGGCGCTTATCGCCGAAGTCGTCCCAGCCTCTGACCGGGGGCTGGCCATGGGCGGCTACAACTCCTGTATCTATCTCGGCATGATGATCAGCTCCGCGCTGATGGGAGTGGTCATCGGCTGGCTGGGCTACACCTGGAGCTATGCACTGATGGGATCGATTGTCTGCCTGAGCACCTGGGGCTTTTACTGGCTCATCAGGGACTTTGCTAACCATCTCCAAATTTAAGGTCAGCGCCCGCCGCCCCTCTTTTTTAAAGGGCGGACTGCTTAACTGCCTGGATGAGCTGCTGACCCCAATCCTCTCGGGAAGGCTGACTTAAACTCTTAGTAGCAGCCTCCCTTGCTTGACCTGAACAAGCAGGCTGCTTAAATTAAGGAAAAGTCCAGCACCAAAAACGGTGATTTATTTTGCCGCCGTCCCGATACAGGAGATACACCATGCTCCATTGGACTTTGGTTTTCCTCGTTATCGCCATCATTGCCGGCTTCCTCGGGTTCAGCGGCATAGCCGGCACGGCCACGCAGTTCGCCAAAATCCTCTTTGTTCTCTTCCTCATTGTCTGGGTCATTTCTTTTATTTTCGGCCGGAGGCCCCGCGCCTGACCACATGACCACCGTTGCCGCCTGATGAACCTGATTTTTTCAGTTCTTGCCGCCCCATGACCGGTCTCTGGTTTTGTCAGGACGCGGGCCGGGGCTTTCCCTTGGTCATGCTTCACGGTTTGGGAGCCTCGAGCTTTTCCTGGCGGAAAACTATTGGCCCTCTGTCCCGAAGCTACCGGGTCCTCGCTCCTGACCTCCCCGGGCACGGCCGCACCCCCCCTGAGGCGACCCCCGATTTCCACCTGGAAACCCTGACCCTGGAACTTTTGCACCTCCTGGACCGCCGGAATATCCACCGGGCCGTGCTGTTCGGCAACTCCCTGGGAGGCAGCCTGGCCCTCCTCCTGGGCCAGGACCGCCCCGAACGGTTCCCGGCCCTGGTGCTCCTGGCCCCCGCGGTGGCGGTGTCCCGGCTGCCCTGTTTTTTTTACCCCCTGCGCCTGCCGTTGGTGGGCGCGGCCCTGGCTGCGCTCCTCGGACCCTGGACCGTCAAAGTGGCCCTGCGGCGCGCCTATTACCGGCAGGAGCTTATCACCCCGGAGGTTATTGCAGGCTATGCCCCCACCTTCCACACCCTGGCCAACCGTCTGGCCCTGCGCTGCCTGATCTGCCGCCTCGCTCCCCTGCCTTTCCCCCAACTCGAGGCCCTCCTTAATCGACTGACCCAACCCATCTGCCTCATCTGGGGGAATGAGGACCGCATCCTCCCTGTTAGCCAAGCCCTGTGGCTCAAGGACCGCCTGCCTCGGGTCGAATTGCACCTTCTCCCCGGGGTGGGCCATGCTCCCCAGGAAGAGGCGCCGGATCTGGTCAATGAAATTATCATTGCTTTTTTGACCCGAACATTAAAAAATTAAGGTGAGGACGAGCCGCTCCACTGAATACCTGCTCAGTCCCGGCGCAGTTCTCTCTCCCCTTTCCCCGGAAAGGCACCCCATTAAGTACCGGAGGGTAACGGGCCTTTTCCGCCCCCATCACCATGGACAAAAACATTATCCCCTTTGAGAAGGGCAAACGCTCAGTCAAGGAAATTGTGGAGCGTTTCTATCAGGACCTGGACGACATCGAGGAAATCGTGGTAATCGCCAAGGACCGGGATGGCGAGTGGATCTTCGCCAACTCGGAATTGGAAAACGAACTGGAATGGATCGGCAGCCTCTACAAATTCATCAACCACAGCATCATGGACGACGGCGAGGATTTTTAGGAATTTCTTGGAGGACGGGGACGCGACGCGCCTCCCGCCTGCATAATCAAATTGAGGCTGTTGCAAAGAGGATCTTGAGGGAGGGCCGGGGGTCGACAGACCTGCCGGCCTGCTCTTTGGAGGCCGCAAAAAGGAGGGGCTAAGAGCCGGTTAGCCCTTAGCCCCTCAGGTCAGATTCGCGGCGCCGAGAGGCGCCCCTCGGTTTCGGGTTATTGAAATATGAAAGGAAATACCAGGATGGCCAAAACCTTGAGGATAGACTGGAGTTTTTCTACCAAACCAGGTTCAGGCGTCACTTTCTCAGGGGCCCTTATTCCCTTTTGAAGCGCTTCCGGCGACGGCGATACCAGGGACAAAGTGCCGTCCTCCTCAATCTGGTAAAGATGAGCATCCTCCCAGATCAGCCGGAAAAAGGGACTCTCGGCTTCTTTCAACACATACGGCAGACCCCCGGAACTGGGGCACACCAAGCTGAACAATTCATTGCCGTCCAAGTCGGAAAAGATGCCCCCGGCCACAAAATACGACATCGGTTTTCTTCCCCCAAAAAGAGCAACCTGACTAGTATTTGATTGTTTTGGATAACTTGACGGTTGGGTTTGGTGCGATTTTAATCTATGAATAGCAGGGGAAAAAATCTATTAGTTGATTTTACCAATTTGATATGGTGCATTTTAACCATATTCTCATTTTGTCCAGAGCCAACCTGCGCAGCAACCAGTAATATGTTGCGGTTTTTAATCTTTTCACTAGGCCCCTTCCATTACAGGTTCCGCTCAGCAACCCTTATGAATCAGCCCCAAGGGAGCATTCTCCATACCCCCAATATATATTAAACATGCCCGCACCAGCATCGACGCCTGCCCAGGCGGACAGAGCTGTTACTGGAAACAGTCGCGTAAAACAAGATGAAGATAAGAGTTTCAGGGGGTTAACCCAGAATATCAAGGTAGCCCGCTCAAACTGCCCCTTAATTGGAACCTCAGAATTTCCCCAACGGCAGGTCTGCGGCCACCGGCCCCAGCACCGCCATGCCCCATTGATCCACCCGGAAAAGTTCCTCGGCCAATTCCAGGATTTCATCCTGGTTGACTCTCTCTACCCCGGCGATAATGTCCTCGTAAGGGATGTAGTGACCGAAATTGATTTCGTTCTTGGCCAGCCGCAGCATGCGCTGCTCGCTGTCCTCGGCGTTCAGGATGATGCTGCTCTTCACGTATTCCTTGGCCGCGGCCAGTTCGGCCCCCGCGACCCTTTCGGCCTTCAGGCGACGCAATTCCCCGTTTACGGCCTCGATAAGGGCGGCGAGGTTTTTCGGGTTCACGCCGGCGCAAATCTCCAGAAGCCCCGTATCCTTGAAGAAACTCAGATAGGAGTAAATGTTGTAGGCCAGCCCCAGTTCTTCCCGGATGACCTGAAACAGGCGGGAGCTCATATTGCCCCCCAGGATGACATTCAGCAGGGACGCCGTAAAGCGGCGGGCATCCCCGGCCGGCAGGGCCTTGGTCCCGAGACACAGGTGGGCCTGTTCCAGGTCCCGCTGGAACAGGTAATAGCCGGGGTGGGTGACATAAGTCTCCCGCTCCCTGGCCGGATTCCCGTTCTTGAACGCTTCCAGGGCCGGACCCACCAGGTCCAACAGGCGGTCATGATCCAGGTTTCCGGCTGCAGCCACCACGGTCAGCTCCGGCCGGTACGCGGCCCGGCGGTAGGACAACAGGTCCTCCCGGGAATAGCGGGCGACGTCCGTAGCTTCCCCCAGGATCGGGCGTCCCAAGGCACAGCCCCGCCAGAATTCCCGGGCGAATTCCACCTGCACCAGATCCTCGGGGTTGTCCTCCTGGGCGGCGATTTCTTCCAGGATAACCGTACGCTCCCGCTCCACATCTTCGGATCGGCAAAGCGGATGCATGGCCAAATCAACCATCAGGTCCACCGCCCGGGGCAGTTGCCCTTCCAGGACCTTGATGTGGAAACAGGTGGTTTCCCGGGTGGTGAAGGCATTGCCTGCGCCCCCGAGCTGGTCGATCTCCCGGGCGATGTCATAGGCGGTGCGGCGGGGTGTGCCCTTGAAGGCCATGTGTTCGAGGAAATGGCTCAGGCCCCCCTCGTGCGCGGCCTCGTCCCGGGAACCCACCTCCAGCCACAGACCCAGGGACACGGCGTGGCTGTAAGGCAATTCCTCGGTGACGAGGCGGATGCCGTTAGGAAGAGTGCTTTTTCGATATGCGGTCATGCTTCCTTTTGGGTTCTTTGGCGTGGTGCTCTTTGGTGGGCTCGGGCCCTTCGGCTTCCAGGAGCGCCTTGCGGGACAGCCTGATCTTGCCCTGTCGGTCTATCTCCAGGACCTTGACCGTCACTTCATCCCCTTCCTTCAGGATGTCGGTGACGGCCTTTACCCGGTGGTGGGCCAACTCCGAGATGTGGATCAAGCCGTCGGTGTTCGGCAGTATCTCCACAAAAGCGCCGAAATCCATGATCTTTTTGACTTTGCCGGTATAAACCGCGCCCACCTCGGCCTCAGCGGTAAGGTCCCGGATGATTTTGATGGCTTCATCCGCCTGGTGCTGGGTCGGGGAGGAAATATGCACCCGGCCGTCGTCGTCAATGTCGATCTTCACTCCGGTCTGGGCCACGATCTGCTTGATCATCTTGCCGCCCGGGCCGATGACGTCCCGGATCTTGTCAGGGTTGATGTTGATGACCACGATCTTGGGGGCATGGTCCTTGAGTCCGGGCGACGGCGCAGCAATCACCTCGTTCATCTTGGCCAGGATGTGGAGCCGCGCTTCCTTGGCCTGGCTCAGGGCCTTGGCCAGAATTTCCCGGGTCAGGCCGGTCATCTTGATATCCATCTGCAGCGCGGTGATGCCGTCACCGGTTCCGGCCACTTTGAAGTCCATATCGCCCAGAGCGTCCTCGTCCCCCAGGATGTCGGAGAGAATAGCCACTTCGTCCCCTTCCTTCATCAGTCCCATGGCCACCCCGGCCACCGCGGCCTTGATGGGCACGCCGGCGTCCATCAGCGCCAGGCTGGCGCCGCATACCGTGGCCATGGAGGAGGAACCGTTGCTGGACAGGATCTCGGAGACCACCCGGATCGTGTAGGGGAACTCCTCGCCGTTGGGCAAAACCGGGGAAATGGCCCGCTCGGCCAAGGCCCCGTGCCCGATCTCCCGCCGCCCCGGCCCCCGGAGAAACCGGGTTTCCCCCACCGAGTAAGGCGGAAAATTATAATGGAGCATGAAGGACTTGAACGTTTCCCCAAACAGGCTCTCGATGCGCTGCTCGTCCGAAGGCGTGCCTAATGTCGCCACCGCCAGGGCCTGGGTCTCGCCCCGGGTGAACAGGGCCGAACCATGGGTGCGGGAGAGCAGATTGATTTCGCAGGTGATGGGTCGGATGTCCGAAAAACCCCGGCCGTCCACCCGTTTTCCTTCCCGATGCACCTTTTCCCGGACCAGCTTCTTTTGCAGCTCCGTCAGGAGGGTGAGGACCTCCTTTTCCCGGCCCTGGACTTCTTCGCCCAACTCCGCCAACACATCCTCCCTGACCCGGTCCACCGCGCCGTAACGGTCCTTCTTCACCGGATGGCTTAGCGCGGCTAAAAGACGGTCCTGGGCCAGCGCGGCGACCCGTTCGGGAAGATCGCCGTAGTCGGGGGGCGGGGGCGGCGCAACTTTGGGCCGGCCAACCTCCTCCCGCATCCGGGTGAGAAGGCTCAAGATCGGCTGCAGCTGCTCCTGCGCGAAAAACAGGGCCTCAAGGATTTCATCTTCCGAGGCCATGTTGGCCCCCCCCTCCACCATCACCAGCCCCTGGGGCGCGCCGGCCACGATGAGATTGAGGCTACTTTCCTTGAGTTGGGTATTGGTAGGGTTGATGAGAAGGCGGCCGTCCACCTTGCCTACCCGGACCGCGGCCACGGGGCCGCAAAAGGGGATGTCGGAGATTTCCAGGGCCGCCGCGGCGCCGTTTAAGGCCGGCATGTCCGAGTCCGTGTCGAGGTCGCTGGACAGCACCGTGGCGATGATCTGAATTTCCCGGTTCCAGCCCTTGGGAAACAGAGGCCTCAGGGGCCGGTCGATAAGGCGGGAAGTAAGGGTTTCTTTCTCGCTGGGACGCCCGATTTCCCGCCGGAAAAAGCCGCCGGGGATCCGACCCGCGGCATAAGCCATCTCCAGGTAGTCACAAGTAAGGGGCAGAAAGTCCACCCCCTCCCGGGGCCGCTCGGACATGACCGCGGTGACCAGCACGGCGGTCTCCCCGTACCTCACCAGCACCGCGCCGTTGGCCTGGAAGGCCATGCGGTCCAATTCAAAACTGAGGGTGCGCCCACCCACTTCTACTGCATATGTTCTTGCCATTGTGATTTTCTTTTTCTCCTATCTGCGCAGCCCAAGCTGCTCAATCAGTGTCCGGTACCGGTCGATATCTTTGTTCTTGAGGTAATTCAAGAGACGCCGCCGCTGTCCCACCAGCTTGATCAAGCCCCGGCGGGAATGGTGATCTTTGGCGTGGGTCTTGAAGTGATTGGTCAGATAATTGATTCGCTCGCTCAAGATGGCCACCTGAACCTCAGTGGAGCCGGTATCCGAGTCATGTTGGCGAAACCGGTCGATAATTTCACGCTTCTGTTCCGCGTCTAGGGTCACTGCTTCCTCCTTGTGTTTAGCTTGTGCGGCCGCCGGCCTCGCTTCGCCTGAAATCCAGGGCGCGTCCGACGCACCACCTGATTGCCTGTTTTTAGAGAATCAGCCTCAAGGTATCGTTGGCGCAGCGCTTGCCGCTGCCCGCCTTTTACATTAACGGTTACTTGCCTGAGGCCAACCCGGTATGAAAAATCCGTACCGGGGCCAGGACCTGGCCCGCCCCTTGCCGGCGCACTGCGGCCACCGCCACCAGGTTGCCTTCGGCCACTACCCGCACCTTTTCCCCATTAATCGGCCTGTGCTCCCGCCAGGGAAGGGCCTGGCCCTGGGTCAGGCGCCGGGCTTGGTGCGGGTCCACCTGCACTGCGGCAAACCCCCGCAAACAGTGGGCCAGGGGGATCAGATACCGCTCCCCCTCCGCGGGATGGGTCATCTTCTCGATCTGCTCCAGGGGCCAAGCCTCCTCCAGGCTGAAGGGCCCCACCGCCAGCCGTCTGAGGGCGCTCAGATGCGCGCCGCAGCCCAGCGCCCGCCCCAGGTCATGGGCCAGGGTGCGGATATAGGTGCCCTTGGAGCATTCCACCCTGAAGGTGACTTCCGGCAATACCGCCGCCACAATCTCCAGGCGGTAAATGGTCACCTTCCGGGGCGGAACCTCCACCCCTTCCCCCCGCCGGGCCAGCTTGTAGAGACGCTCCCCCTGGTGGTGCACCGCGGAAAACACGGGCGGCGCCTGGTCAATTTCCCCCACCAAGGCCTTGGCAGCCCGGCATATTTCCTCCCGCGGCGGCAAGTAGTCAGACTCCCTGGTAACCCGCCCCGTCAGGTCCTGGGTGTCGGTCTCCACTCCCAGCCTCATCGTGGCCAGATACGTTTTGGGCTCCTCCAGCAGAAACTGGGCCAGCTTGGTGGCCTCCCCCAGAGCCAGGGGCAGAAGGCCGGTGGCAAAGGGGTCAAGAGTCCCCAGGTGTCCCGCTTTCTTCACCCGGAAAACCCGGCGCACCCGGCGCACCACCCCGAAGGAGGTAATTCCTGCAGGCTTGTCAATGAGGAGAAGGCCGTTTAAAGGCATCCTTATTTCTTTTCAGCACTTACACTTATCTGATTTGTTCCGGCAACCCATGTTAACAAAGAGCAAGCGATCGATCTGTTCCACTAACAACCAACAACCTGAAGTTTTATCCATGTCCTACGATTCCTTCCCTTTTTCCAGCGATTCAAACAAGCTTTCCAGCCGTTCCGCCTTGTCCAGGGTTTCATCCGGCAGGAAGTGAAACTCCGGCATGGTGCGCAGGATATGCTCCCGGGCCACCTCCTGCTTGATGAAGCCCATGGCCTTGTCCAGGGCCATCATCAATTCCTCCTGGTTCGCCCCCCGTCGCGCCGCATAATAAACCCGGGCCAGCTTGAGGTCCGGGGTCATCTCCACTTCAGTAATAGTAAGTTCCTGGAGCCGCGGGTCGGCCACCCGCTCCAGCATGATGGAGGCCAGGATCTCCCGCAAAAGTCCGCCCACCCGGGTGGAACGCTTGGCCGGCCGTGTTCCGGGACGCATCTTCATTTCTCCAGGTAACAGAGTTCCACGTGAGAGTCTACAATCTCAGCCAGGTGCTGGTTCTCGATGAAAGAAGTGATCTGGTCCAGGCGGGTGGTCAGGAGCCGGGCGTCATTGCCCACCAGGGCCACTCCGATTTTGGCCTTCTGCCAAAGGTCATGATCCTCCACTTCGGCGCACGAAGCCTCAAAACGGTGCCGCACCTTTTCCACCAGGCTTTTCACCACCTTGCGCTTCCCTTTGAGGGAATTGTTGTCATGCAAAAACAAGGTGAGCCGGGCTATGGCCACAACCATGCGATGTCTTCCTTATAGCTGCCGGTGGTCGACCCGGACCTATTCTTCTTTGGGTTCCCTGGGTTCCCGCGCGGCCGGACTGGCCAACGCCGCCTTCACCTTCTCCTGGACATAGGCTTCAATGATATCGCCCACCTCAAAGGCGTTGAACCGGTCCAGGCCGATGCCGCACTCGTAACCTGCCACCACTTCCTTCACATCCTCTTTGAAGCGTTTCAGGGAGTTGATCCTGGCGCCTTCGGCCACGACTTCGCCTTTCCGCTTCACCCGGGCCAGCGAGTTGCGCTCGATTTTGCCTTCCTGGACCATGCAACCCGCCACAGTACCCACTTTGGAGATGCTGAACACGGCCCGCACCTCCGCCTGGCCCATGACCTTCTCCTCCACCACCGGCTCCAGCATGCCTTCCATCGCAGCCTGGATCTCGTTGAGCAGGTTGTAAATGATGTCGTAGAAGCGCACGTCCACCTGTTCCTGCTCAGCCAGGGCCTGGGCCTTGGGGTTGGTCTTGACATTGAAGCCCACCACGATGGCGTCGGACGCAGAAGCCAGCATGATATCGCTTTCGGTCACCTCGCCGATGCCGGTGTGGATGATGTTCACCTTGACATCCTGGTTGCCCAGTTCCGACAAGGCCTTGGTCAGGGCCTCAATGGAGCCCTGGACGTCGGCCTTGAGGATAACTTTCAGCTCCTTGACCGCGCCTTCCTTGATTTGCTGGTAGAGCCGTTCCAGGCTCACGCGGCTCAGTCTCGCCAGGGCCGCTTCCCGCTGCTTGTGCTGCCGCATCATGGCGATCTGCTTGACCTTGCGCTCGTCTTCCAGAACCTGGAATTCGTCCCCGGCCTCGGGCACCCCGCTGAAGCCCTGGACCTCCACCGGCAGCCCCGGGGTCACCTTTTCGACCCGGTTGCCCATGTCGTCGAACAGGGCCCGCACCCGGCCGTATTGCGGGCCGCAGACAAAGTAATCGCCCTGACGCAGAGTGCCCTTCTGCACCAGCACCGTACCTACCGGCCCCCGGCCCTTGTCCAGGCGGGCCTCGATGATGCGCCCGTAGGCCAGAGTCTCCGCCGGGGCCTTAAGGTCAAGAACCTCGGCTTGCAGGAGGATCTTCTCCAGGAGATCGTCGATGCCGATGCGCTTCTTCGCGGAAACTTCGGCAAAGAGGATGTCCCCTCCCCACTCCTCGGGCACCACTCCCAGGTTGGCCAATTCCCGTTTGACCCGCTCAGGATTGGCGTTGGGCTTGTCGATCTTGTTAACCGCCACCACCAAGGGGACTCCTGCGGCCCGGGCATGGTTGATGGCTTCCTGGGTTTGTTCCATGACGCCGTCGTCCGCGGCCACCACCAGGACCACCAGGTCCGTGACCTGCGCCCCCCGAGCCCGCATGGCCGTAAAGGCCTCGTGGCCCGGCGTGTCCAGGAAGACCACATCCCCCTGGGGCAGCGCCACGTGATAGGCGCCGATATGTTGGGTGATGCCGCCGGCTTCGCTGGCCACGACGCGGCTTTCCCGGATGGCGTCCAGAAGCGAGGTCTTGCCGTGGTCCACGTGCCCCATGATGGTGACCACCGGAGGCCGGGGCACGGCTTCCCCCTTTTCTTCGGCGACGGCCAGCAGGTCCTCTTCCTGAATCTCCGCCCGTTCCACCTCAAACCCGAATTCGCTGGCCACAATTACCGCCGAGTCATAGTCGATGGGGTAATTGATGTTGGCCATCACCCCCATGGAAAGCAACTGCTTGATGACCTCGCTGGACTTGATGCCCATGCGCTTGGCCAACTCTCCCACCGTGATGGATTCCCCCACCTTGACCCGCCGCTTGATGGCCTTGGGCACGGTCAGTTCCGCTTTGCCCACCTTCTTGATGGCCTTTTTCAAGCCTTTCTTGCGGCCGGGAACGCGCCCTTCGCCTTCGGCGTAAAGGTCGGCCCGCTCCCGCACTTCCCGCTTTTTCGCGGGCTTACCTTTGGGAATCTCCACCACTTCAACTTTCTTGGCCTTTTTCTTGCCTTTTGCTTCAGGTTTGGCTGGAGCGGCTGGTTGAGGAGGTCCGGCCACCGGCGCGGCTTCCCATTTCGGCTTGGCCTCCGGTTCGGGCTGGGGCGCAGCAGCCGGGGGCGGCGGCGTTACCGGTGCTTCCACAGCCGGTGGTTCGGTAGGCAGGCTGATAATCCGAGCCGGGGTTTCTTTCCGCTTCAGCCTGGACTTCGCCCGCTTGACCGCAGTCGGCGGCGTCTTGGCTGGCGCCGGCGGTTGGACCACAGGCTGGGCTGGGGGGGTCTTTTCAGCCTCAGCCTTCTTCCGGCGAACCGGGGCACCACTCTCCTGAACCGGCGGAACCGCCTCCGCCGCGGACGCCTGACCTCCAATTTCTGCGGGCCGAACCGGCGGCGCCGGAGGTGCCGGAGGCGCCTCTTCCTTGGGAGGCAACTCCACAACCCGGGCCTTGGTTGCCCTCGGTCTCTTTGCTTTGGGAGCCTCCTCCGGGGGCGGCGTCGGGGCGGCCGGCGCTTCCTCCGGCGGGGCGGCCGGCTGAGGCGGCACCACCGGGGCCACCCGCCGTCGCCGCTTAACGTTTTCCCCAATCCGAAGCTCCTCGACCTGGGCCTTCTCCTGGCTCATCAATTGTCGGATCTGGGACGCCACTCCTTCGTCCAGGGTGCTGAGATACGTCACGTGCAACCCCAGGTCTTCCTTAAGGTGCTGCATAAGTTGCAGGACGTCCACCTTGAGTTCTTTCGCTAAACTTTGCACTCTGATTCTTGGCATATAAGTGATTTAACCCCCCAATAAATTTCGCCCTGGCCTTAACCTTGCGCGTCCTTACGCTTGGGCCCTGAACCTTACTCGGCCGGCATGGGATGCGCAGCAGCCTCCTCGGATTCCTCCGGCTTGGGCGCCAGCATTTCCCGGGCCGCCGTTATGAGCGCGCTGGCCTTCTTTTCCGATAAGCCGGTGGCTTGAATCAATTCCTCCAGGGTGGTCTCGGCCACATCCTTGGCCGAAGTGAACCCGGCCTCGTGCAACGTGTTGGCGGTTATTTCCCCCACCCCGGGGATGCGCAGCAGGGAAAGATACCCTTCTTTTAGTGATTTGGAATACTTGGATTCAGTTTTGACATCGATCCGCCAGCCCACCAGCTTGGAGGCCAAACGCACATTCTGGCCCCGTTTGCCGATCGCCAGGGAAAGCTGGTCATCCGGAACAATTACCTCCATGGTCTGCTGCTCCTTGTTCAGGATGATGCGGCTCACCTCCGCCGGGGCCAGCGCGTTGGTGGTGAACTTGGCCACGTCCGGATTCCAGGGGATGATGTCAATCTTTTCGCCCCTTAGCTCCTGGACGATATTCTGGACCCGGGACCCTTTCAGGCCCACGCAGGCCCCCACCGGATCCACATCCGAGTCCCTCGAGGCCACCGCGATTTTGGAGCGGCTCCCCGGTTCCCGGGCACACCCCAGAATCTGGACGATGCCTTCGGCGATCTCCGGCACCTCCGCCTCAAACAGGGCCGCCAGAAAATTGGGATGAGTCCGGGACAGAATGATCTGAGGACCCCGGGTCTGCCGCTTGACGTCCAGGACATAAGCCCGGATCCGTTCGCCTTTGTGGTAAATCTCCCGAGGCACCTGCTCCGACGGCGGCAACAGGGCTTCCGTGCGGCCCAGATTGACTATGAGGCCGTCTGAGTCCAGGCGCTGGACAATGCCGTTGATGATCTCCCCCTTGCGGTCCTTGAACTCCTCGTACACCAGGTCCCGCTCCGCATCCTTCATGCGTTGCATGATGATTTGTTTGGCGGACTGAGCCGCGATGCGGCCGAATTGGGCGGCATCCATTTTAATGCCCAGTTGATCCCCCAATTCGCATTCCGGGTCCATCTTCCGGGCCTCCTTAAAGGACACTTCCCGGTTCGGGTCCGTCACTTCGGTCACCACTTCCTTGTACTGGAAAACCTCGATTTCCCCGGTGTCGTCCCGATACTCCACTTCAATGTCCATTTTGGACCCATACTTCTTCCGGGCCGCCGAACGGATGGCGTCCTTGATGGCGCTGACCAATAATTCCTTGTCAATGCCTTTATCCCGACTGACCTGGTCGATGAGCCGTCTGAGCTCCAGATTCATTTAGGCGCTCGGCCTCCTTTTTTAGCAGTCAGCAGACAGCAGGCAGCAGTCAGTAAGAAACCAAGCCATAACTGCCAATCCCTGATGGTTGACGACCTTTTTGCTATTCAGCATCCACTCGCCCGCAACTTTCTGCAACTGACGGCTGAGTGCTGTCTGCTTATTTTTCAAAATCCAGCCTGGCCTTGGCGATCTCCCGCAGGGGGATGCGCACCAGGGTTTCTCCTTCTGTCAGGCTGACCTCTTCGTTTGCCAGACCTTGCAGGATGCCCCGATGCACCTGCTTACCCTGCCAGGGTCCCCGGGTGGTAAGGCGCACCAGCCGCCCGGCAAAACGCTCGTAGTCCCGAGGCTTCTTAAGCTCCCGGGTAAGGCCCGGGGAGGACACTTCCAGCGTGTAAGAGGAGCTGATGAGGTCGTGCACGTCCAGGAGCTCCCCCACCACCCGGCTGACCCGGGTGATTTCGTCCAGGGTGATGCCTCCTTCCCGGTCAACGAACAGCCGCAGGGTGGCCCGCCCGCGCCGAGGCTGGTTAAGCTCTGCGTCTATCAGTTCCACCCCTTGGGCCGCCAAATAGGGCAAAATGAGCTTTTCCACCCTGGCCAGAATTTCCTCTTTATTCATGGTCTCTTATCCCCCGCGGCTAGTCCTGGAGAGAAAGAGCTTGCCGGAATTCAGGGTCATCTCCGGCCTGCCCGGCCCGCCACAAGTGATTCCGGCAATTTTTTGCGATTATGGTGCTGCTCTAACATTAACAAAGAACTAACAAAAAAAGCGGGCCTAGGCCCACTTCCGGGAAAACCAAGATTTTTCGCCAATCTCGGGGCGTCCCCAGAGCTTCTTTCTATCTCCACCCATCGAAGCAGGCTGGCCTTTACGCCCCTAAATCCACAGGCCGACCCCCTCAACAGGGGAAGCGGGACAACCGGCGGCCCGGTGGCCTCCGGGTCTGGAGCGGGCAACGGGATTCGAACCCGCGACACCAAGCTTGGGAAGCTTGTACTCTACCAGCTGAGCTATGCCCGCACCCTAGTTATTTTTACCTATTTTCCCCGGAATTGTCAAGGCAATTTTCCCGATTCGCCGCCTTGGCTGACAACCGGCCGCCGGATCAGAACCGGCAAGGACGCGCACGGGTTACCGCGCCGTTGCCTAACCAGGCAGCCGGCGCGGCCTGGGTGCGGAACTCCATCCGATTGCGTTCGCTGCTTGCTGCTATCTGCTCAACACCTTCCGGGCCTCAGCCATATCGACCCGGATCTGGGCCGCCAGTGCGTCTATGGAAGGAAAGCGCCGTTCCTCCCGCAGCCGCGCCACGAATTCCACCGCCATGGTTTCGCCGTAAAGGTCGCCGTTGAAGTCCAGGAGGTGCACTTCCAGGGTCAGTTCCTCATTGTTGAAAGTGGGACAGGTGCCGATGTTGGCCACTCCGGGGAGTTTTTTCCCGTCTCTGGAGACCCGCACCGCATAAATACCGCAGGCGGGAAGCAGATCATTTTCCGTGACCAGGTTGGCGGTGGGCACTCCCAGCATCCTGGCCCCCCGGCCCTTGCCGGGCACCACCCGCCCGCTGACGCTATAAGCCCGGCCCAGGAGCCGGCCCGCCTCCCGGACTTTTCCCAATTGCAGCATGGCCCGGATCAGGGAACTGCTCACCACCGCGTCGTCCACCTCCACAGCCCAGACCACCTGGACCGTGAAACCGAGTGCTTGGCCCATCTTTTGTAGAAGCTCGATATTGCCCTCCCGCTTGTAGCCGAAGCAGTAGTCATGTCCGATCACCACTTCCCGGACCCTGAGGCGCTCCACCAGATAGTCCCGGACAAAATCCTGGGCCCGGATGGCGGCGAACTCCCGGGTGAAAGGCAGCATCACCACAGACAACCCGGCGGCCGTGAGCAGTTCGACCTTTTGAGCCGGGGTGGTGAGCAGCCGCAGATTGGCTTCCGGTTTCAGAACCTTGGCCGGGTGAGGGTCAAAGGTCAGGACCACCGGCTGGCAGCCCAACTCCCGGGCCCGCTGGCAGACCCGGGCCAGGATGGCCCGGTGTCCCAAATGGACCCCGTCAAAATTTCCCACGGTGACCACGGTGCGGGAGAAAGGCCCGGGTCCCGGAGGCAAATCGTAATAGATCGTCATTTATCCCCTACCGTCGCCGGGGGAATTGAGCTTGACAAGCATCATCTAAATACTATATGATTAATGCTTGGAAAATGCCAGGAGAGGATGAAATTTCCTCTCGTGGCCGCGGCCGAAGTGGCGGAACTGGTAGACGCGCTAGGTTCAGGGTCTAGTGGGCGATGGCCTGTCGGGGTTCGAGTCCCCGCTTCGGCACCAATGATTTCAAGGGGTTACGGTCACAAACCGTGACCCTTTTTCTTCTTCGGCAGGCTTGGTGAATATATAGGTGAATACGTTTCCAATTTTTCCTATGGCATTCCGTTTATGGTCTTGCGCCAGGTGAGCATACCTCAGGGTAGTGCGTATGTCCTTATGGCCAAGCAGTTCCTTCACCGTGGCCAGGTCCACCCCGTTCATCACCAGGTGGCTCCCCACCGTATGGCGCAAGGTGTGGATGGTGACATCCTCAAGTCCCGCCTTCTTCACCGCCAGGCGGAACCCGGAATAAATGTCCCGGTAGGGCTGGCCATTCCCCTTGCAGAAGACATACTCGCTTTCAGGGTGGCGCGGGAGCCCGGCCAGTAAAGCCACCGCCTCCCGGGACAGGGGCAGGCGCATATCTCGGCCACCCTTCGCCTCGTTTGCCGGAATATGCAGGGTGGCGTGAACCAAGTCTATCTGACCCCACTTCAGGTTAAGCACATTGGCTTTCCTTAAGCCGGTGAGCAGAGCAAATCTCACCATGGCCTGCTGATGAGGGGGAATATGAGCCAGAAACCGGGCGATCTCTTCATGACTCAGGAACCGGTCCCGCTGCCGGGTTTTGCGAAAAAGCTTCACCGGTTTGGCAGGGTTTTCCTTCATCATCCCCCACTCAATCCCCTTGGTGAACATATGCTTCAGGCAGGCCAACTCCCGGTCAACCTCGGTAAAACCAGTTTCCTTGCTCCGGTCCACCTTCCACCTTTCCACCAACCAGGGTGATATTTCCGCCAGTTTTTTGGGCCCGAAAAACCGGGTAACCTGGTTGATGAAATGGTGCTTATTAACTTCATAGGATTTGTTATTCGCCCGGGCCCACTCATGGTAACGCTTGGCCAGGTCCGCAAAGGTGGTGACCAGTTCCTTGGGCTTTTTGATATAGCGTCCCTCAGTTCTGGCGCTCAACACCTCCCGCAGCCGCTGCTCCGCC
>Ga0207433_10000144_pt1 | contig 169266 bp, 116 predicted proteins | sample YelNatPaOPGAMG01_FD_187559 | JGI IMG/M metagenome (GOLD analysis project Ga0207433, IMG submission 187559) | Hot spring thermophilic microbial communities from Obsidian Pool, Yellowstone National Park, USA - OP-RAMG-01 (SPAdes) (version 3) | ecosystem: Environmental > Aquatic > Thermal... | reverse complement strand
TATCGGGTTAAATGTGAAATTGTTAAACTATGCAATCTACAATTTTTTTGAGAGACTGTCAAGTTTTTTCTATCGAATTCTGTAATTCATTCTCATTGCGGATGGTGGTTCGTAATAATTGCGTTGTCATCATTGGGTGGCAGGTGTCTGGCGTTTTTGGGTTGATTTGTTTGGTGGGGTTTGATTTAAATAAACGAATCATTGTTGGGGTTGAATTTGAGATCGGTTACCAAATTGTTCGGTGATCGTTGTTGGCGCACGGTGTATTGTTGGGACACGTTGCAGCGTGCCACCTACATTTTTTGTTTTTTGGCAGAGAAGATTTGGTCAAATTTTGTAATTTTTATCTGTTTCCCAATGAAGAGGATTGTTGGTGATGTATTCTCGTATTTTGGTGAGTTCATTTTCATTTCTGATGATATGTTCATAATAATTACGTTGCCATAATTTTTTGTTGAATGGTTTCCAATTATTGGTTTTGACATTTTTGATATAATCATTCGTTGTCATTGTTTTAAACCATTGAACAATTTTATGTAGGGGCGAACCTGTGCGTTCGCCCGGGTTTGTGTTATTGGGGCGGATACACAGGTCTGCCCCTCCGATGTGTTCGTCTTGGTTTGTGTTATTGGGGCAGACACGTGGGTCTGCCCCTACGATGGTTATGATGCCGTGGAAATGATTGGGCATTATGACATGTGCATCTGTTTCAATATCTGGAAATTTGTTTTTTAATTCATACCACCATTTTTCAACCATTTTCCCTGCATCATTCAATATCATTTTTCTATTAATAATCTCACCAAACAAAAATTCCCGATTATGCGTACAAATGGTTACAAAATATGCACCCGGTTGTGAATAATCATAATTTTTTAAACGAATTGAACGGCGGTGGTGAATATCAGGATTGTATTTCATGGTTTATTTTCGATGATTTGTATTTCCTCTTCTGTCAAATTATACAACCTATAAACCAACCTGTCAATTTCGTGTTCTAACTGGCTTGTGTCTGCCTCTGGGTTTTGATTTTTGGCTGAAAGGATTTGGTCAACAAGGGATTCCATTTGTTTAACAATAGGTTGGTTTTCCACGGTAATCTTTTTGATAGGTAATTTCCCCATGTAATATTCATCAAAATGCATAGTTCTTATTGCACGATTATATACAAACCAGTAATAGAACCATTCTGATAATCTGGAATTTAAAATACCTAAGATGTATTGGTGGCTATAAGAATTGTCTTCTATAAATGTGTTCATAACTGTATCTAATGTAAGATAACCTGCTTTATCTATCGTTGCCATTATTATAATTCTATCAAAAGGATTCATAACATGAGCAACTATGTTTTGTGAAATTATTTTTTGCTGTTTAAGCATTTTCAATTTTTTGTTATTTAAATCCTTTTTTAGAAGCGAGATTTTTTCAATATCTCCGTAGATAGAAAATTTTCCAATGTTGTCACCTCTTAAAATTGGATTTTTACCATCGGCTTTTATTTTTCTTTGGAATGGTAGGCCTCTACATGTATAAGAAATCTGATTTAATAGGATGCTGTCTTGAACGATTTTATGATAGATTGAAAGTTTTATGTTATCTATATAGATAGGTAGGATATCTAATTTTTTGATAAGGTCTGTATTGGTTGATGCTATAACATTAATCTTTTCTGACCAGTAATCCCCAGTTCTAAAAAAATAAGTTTCATCAGGTTTCTCTTTTTTAAATATTATAATAACCTGCTCGAGTTTAACATTTTCAAAGGCCTTGCTTATATCAATTACTGTTAACAATTTATTATTAAAAATCGTAAGACTTCTTGGCTTTTCCCAGCCTTCTACATAGGTAAATGATTTTGGAATAATAAATGAGAGAATTCCATTACTTTTTAAAAGATTTAACCCTTGTTCCATAAATAACGATGCTGAATTTTTCCGTATTTCATAAAATTTGAAATTTTTCTCGATTGTTGCTCTAAAATTATCAATTCGTGCACCGTGCGGCGGATTTCCTATCACAATATCAAAGCCATTTTTTTCAGCAAAGACTTCTGCAAAATAGATATCCCATAAGAAGAAATTTTTCTCTTTTCTTCCTTCAGTGTATGCGATTAGGTCTTCTTTTGCTTTTTCTAAATCGCCCCGTTTTTTAAACAATTTTTCTTTTTCTATTTTTACATATTCATCTCTCTGGTCTTGTTTTGGTAATTGCTTTGCCCTTTCTTCTATTTGCTTTAATTCTGGTAAATATTCACCTATCTTTTCTTCAAATATTTCCACTATTTTTTCGTCTATTTTTTTTCTTAAATCCTGTTTTTTAATAACATCAGATTCATTTTGATATTGGTTCTTTAGTTCTTCAAATTCTGATATTAGTTGTTTGTATCGTGGCTTTAATTCAAAGAGTTCAGTATCAGATTCTGTTTTTTGTTTAAAATCTATACCGTAAAAGGATGATATAAGGCTATTCCCTTGCATTATTTTAAAGTCAAGGTTTGGCAATGGTTCAATCCCATAGTTTTCGTCCTTTTTATCAAAATCAATTGCTTCATCAACAAGTAGAGAAATGAAAAATCTCAATTTTGCAATTTCAACTGCAATTTGCTGAATATCTACACCGTAGATACATTTTTCAATCAGATAGAGTTTTCTTCCATAATCTGGATTCTTTTCTTTAAATCTCTTTTCAATTTGATTTATAAGTTCTTTTTGTAAGAGAGGGTCTTTTACACTTTTCAAAATTCCATCTATCTGAATCTTTTTCCATTGCGAATTATCAGGGTCTAATTTATGAAGCAAGAAAACAAGCCTACTTAAAACTCTCATTGGAAAAGCACCGCTACCTACCGCTGGGTCAACTATCCTTAAAGCGTCAATTAGATTGATAAGTTTAATGGTTGTCTCTATATCAAATGGATTGGTGCTATCTTCTTTTGTAAAAAGTTTATTTAATTTTTCCTCTTCTATTTCTGGAATATGGGTTTTAAAATATTCTTTCAAACTTTCATCAACCATGTAATCCACAATCTCTCTTGGGGTGTAATAACTTCCGGTTGCCTTCCTCGCTGTTGTTGATGTTTCTGGATTGTAGGAGGCAAGGAGGTTTTCAAAGACTTTACCCAGAAGTTCGGGGTCCAATGCAATTTCAACATCATCTGGCTCGTTTTCATCAATTGTGAAGTTGTATTGGGATAGTATCTTAATCAAGCCTTTAACTTTAATCTTCTTGTATTTTGAATCATTGTAGTCTTCGGATAAATCTACAGTTTCTTCCTCTGCAAAAAACAGAGAGTTTGGAACGGATGGCTGGTATGCCTTTAAGTCCGTAAAACCATCAAGGTATTTTCTCTCTTCTCTGTTCTTTGATTTATAATCAAGGCATTCAAATAAGCCACCATTTAAAAATGGTATGGGCAAAAAATATTGTTCAATCACCGCCTCATTATCTTTAAATAAATTTTCATAGCGATATACATTGTGATTGCCAAAGTCAGTGTTAAATCCTTTGTATCCCCTTTTAGTACTTCTAAATCTTCTTTCTTCTTGTTTCGTATTCAAGGTTGCGAAGAATAAGTTTTGCAAAATTGCTTTGTAATAGGTATTATTAGACAGACTGAAATCTTTTAAAATATCAGTTAGATTTTCTTCATTAAATAATTCATTGGGTATAAGATGCCGTTCTTTCATAAACCATATAAAAATAATTCGTGTAATAAGTCTTATAACTGCCATATTTCTACCATTTGGCTCTTTTTCAGCATCGTCCGGGAAACGAACATTCTTTATTGCCCAGAAATACCAGTTGGCTATCTCCTGATAAAATTGCTTTGTGACTGGCTCAACAGAAAATGCCTCTTTTATCTTTTCTAATGATGAAAAATCACCTTCACCAATCTGTTCAAGAAATGTCTTGTTTGTGAGACGCGGGCTTACAAAGTAGGTAAATCTTTTGAAATAGCTAAATTTTCTTCTTGTGCCAAAGTATTCAGTATAAATCAAGGAGAACCTAAAATTGCCATCCCGGTCATAAAAAATAAAGATCCCTGCATCTGTATTTGTCTCTTTTAAAATTTTCTTTCCGAGTTCATATTGTTTTTTCTTGCCCGAACGCTCGGTAAGGAGCAATTCATGAATTGCTCCTACTTGAAATGCACAGATAGTAAGATTGTTGTCTTGAAAATTAATCTCGCCAATTTTCTCGCCCGATGTGAAATCTCCATCATTGTAATTTGATAGATCTTCTTGCATTTGTCTAAAGGAAGCATTTTTATTTCTGAAGAAAAGGATAAATTTTTCAGTGGAAAAATTTTCAATTATGTCTGTCAAAATTTCTCTGCTGGGGTCATTCCTCTCCATCATACCACCTCAAATTTTTTCTATCAGCTTCTCTATTTGTTCAGGTGATGGCAGTTGCTTTCTTAAATTTTTCGGCAGTTTGGAGGTAATTTTGTAGGTCGCAACACCAATCGGTTTAGATGTGTCTCGCAAAGCATATTCAACGATTGTTCTGTCTTTCTCTTTACATATAATGATACCAATAGATGGATTCTCATCAGGCAATCTCACTTTATCATCAAGTGCAGAAAGATAGAATTGCATTTTCCCAACATATTCGGGTTTAAATTCGCTTACTTTTAGTTCAATCGCAACCAGACATTTTAAATACCTGTGATAGAGGAGTATATCAATGAAATATTCTTTACCGTTTATCTCAATGCGGTATTGATTACCAAGAAAAGCAAACATTGTATTCATCTCAAATAGGAACTTGTTGATTCTTGCAAGTATTGCCCTTTCTAATTCTATCTCATCATGCTCTTCGGATAATTCTAAGAAATCAAAAATATACTCGTCTTTTATCGCTAATTTTGCCTGGTGTTTTAAATTTGCAGGTAGTGTCTTTTCAAAATTTGTCTGACTTGTTAATGTTTTTTCATAGGTTTTGTTTTCTATCTGGTGAATTAGCACATTCTTTGATCAGCCGAATTTTCTGGTCATTCGGATATAAAATTCACGTTCTAACTTGTCTTTACACTTTTCCATTATAATGAGGTTATGTGTCCAGCTAATTTCTGCAACCAGTGGTTGCAGTTTTGGACAGTCTCTGTATGTGAGGAAAAAATTGCGCATATACCATAAATTTCTTCCAGACAGTCCACTCATACCCGGAAATTCTTTTTGCAAATCCTGTGCAAGGTTTTCTACTATTGATTTACCCCAGCTGTATTTTTTCTGTTGTTCAACTATTATCTTTCCAATATCCCAGTATAGTTGTATTAATTCCTTGTTGACCGCTTTTAATGCCTCATACTGTGCCTTTCTAATCCTTTCTTTGATTTCGAGCAAGAATAACTTATAGTCATTCTTGATTATTTCTGACATTGTTCGTCCTTTTCTGATTTTCAATTGCAATGATAATCTCTTTATGTGCTGTGTTTTGTTTATCTTTTTCTCTCAGGAGATAATCTTCCCCGAGTTCATCCCTCAATTTTTCTAATTCCTCTATGGTTTTATTAATTTCAGTCTCCGCGTATTTTAGATTGGCAATTCGGCGTAATGTATAATCGGATAAGGTGCCATAATCAATAATATCTTCTCGGAGGGTTCTTAAAAAGTCCTTAAACGGGGTTAAAATTTGATTGTTAAGATTGAGTAATGTCTTGATGTTATTCAACGCCTTTTGTTCAAGACTATGGTCTGGTGTGGGCAATCTTTTTTCTCTTATGCGCTTTACAATTTCATAAGCATCCCAGAAATGAGAACTCAAATCAAGTGATTTTTCATCCTTTGAACAGCGAATTCTATCTATTATTTCCTCAAGGATCACGGGCTGGGGTTCATTCTGTTTAACATAATCTAGCTTCTGGATATAAAGCCTTTTCTTTTTGATAAAGACAATGAGTTCATTTTCATTAAATTGCTTTGCAACTTTTACCCGTGGTGGGCAATCTTTTATTTTCTCAATAACTTCAGGATGTGTTTTCTTTATCTCTTCATACTCATTCAGAATCCTTGTATAAAAACTTTCGGTTTCCAAGTTATCAGGGTTTTGCTGAATCCTATGATATAAATCTGAAGGGGATGGTTTTTCATCAATATCAAAGATTTTTGCATCTTCGCCAAGAGCATTATGAATCAAAAACATCTTCTGGGCTGCTATCTCTCTTGATTTTACAAGTTCTGCTCCTATCTCTGTTGGGAAAAAGTTTGCTATATAAATTTCATCAAAAACCTTCTTACCAATACGGTTAATTCTGCCAACCCTCTGGATTACCCTTACAGGGTTCCAGGGTATATCATAGTTTATCACAATGCCCGCTCGGTTAAGATTAAATCCTTCAGAGATTTTATCCGTACAAAGAAGTATATCATAATCGTCTTTCTGTTCTTTCTGCGGATATGAAGCATCAAAGTTTTTGTTGATTTCTTCTATCTTACTTTTTGATAGGTCTCCAGCAACAACTAAAACCCGGTCATTAAAATTTTCTTTTAAAGGCACTTTTAGATAATTAATGGTATCAATGTATTCTGAAAATATAACTATTTTTCTTGTTGGTTCTTTAGTCCTCCATTCCTTTAGTTTCTTAATGAGATGTTCAAGTTTTGGGTCATTATTGACAATGTTTAATTCATCCAGTTTCTTTAAAATAGCTTCAAACAAATTCAAATCAGCCTTAATATCTTCAAGAAACTTTTCTTTGTATTTTAACTTGTCTACTTCATAGATCTCATGGTTTTTGGGATATACGCCTTCTGTGATTTTCTGTGCATATTTGGCAAGTTCCTTTTCTATTTCATCAATCTCTAATGCGTAAATTTTTTCTAATAAATCCCTATCCAGAATAAATCTATTGGTCTTTTCAATAAACTCAAGACAATGTTGGGTAACATTTTTAAAATTTTCAAGACTTTGCTTGAATGCGCCGAACGAACTTTCAAATCTTTTTACAAGCAATCTTCGCATGAAATCATAAAGGTTTCTCTGTTGCTGGTATCGGCGATTGTCTTCTTCAGATAATCGATTTTCTTCCAAAATGTTTCGGTCAATTTTATATTCAAAAGGTCGGTAAATCGCTCCACCAAATTTTCCACCTTCTTCAGGATAGGTAAAATATTCTATGATCTCGTCATAGAATTTAGATTGTTCTTTTGATAACTCAAAAAACCATTCCTGTGGGTCGGCAACTCTGGTCAGATCTTTGATTTCACCTTTGTAAAATGGATTCTTCTGCAAATCAAGACGATTTCTTCTGATGGTTATAGGTTCTATAACATCCCTTATTTGTTTTGCCAAATAATGGGTTCTTTTCTTCACCTCTTTTAAATTTATTTCCTCAGTACCAAATAATCTTTTAAAGTAATACTCTGCTTTTTGGCGTTTCTTTTTATCATCCGAATTGTAGAATTTCTTAATATAGCCAAGTTCGTCAAAAGCGGACTTAAAAGTTTGGAATTTATCAACAAGATTGTTTTCTAATGTGATAGTGGATTTCTTTGGTGTTATAAATAGTTTTAATAAAGATAAGATGTCCCCTGGACGATTATTGAAGGGTGTAGCCGTGAGTAAAATCACTATCTTATTACGACAAAGATTTTTGAGCTGTTCATAAGATTTTGTATCCTCGTTTCTGAATCTATGGGCTTCGTCAATAATTACAACTTCTATCTCTTTTAATTCTTTTAGCGATTTCAAAAAGTTTTCATCATCAAGTTTTCCGATGGACTCTGCCCTCCAATCATATAAACCAAAGGATTCCAGATACCACCTCCAGCCAGACCGAGGCAGTGTTGCATCACCAAGAATTCCTGGCGGACACAAAACAATACCCCGTTTTCTCAGCTGTCTTGCTATCAAACAGGCAATTATTGTCTTACCAAGTCCAACCACATCAGCAATAATCACTCCATTATTGTTTTCAATTATACTAAGGGCTTGTTTTACTGCATCTATCTGATACCTAAAAGGGGTATACTCGTTTTTCTTCATAATAGATGCAATTGCATCGTCACCTATACTCTTTGGAACAAATGTTTCAAGATAACTTTTTAACACAAGGATATATGCTTCAAACGGAGTGAGTTGTTTTATTAAAGTTTCGTTCTCAAGAAGAGCAATGAGATTGGCTTTAATAACATCGTCTTCGGTTATGGGAACTGCTCTGTTCCAGAGTTCATCATAATATCGCTCTGCCTCTTCTACTCCATAATCGCTTATCTCAACATTGAATTCCTGTTCCCTTGTAAGTCCAGCCGATGTCAAATTGCTGCTACCGGTAATAAATAGAGTATTTCTTGCCACCTGTGAAGGGCCTAATTTAAAAATATATAATTTAGAATGATTTGGTTCAAAGGTTTTCCTAATAATCAAGCGGTTCTGTTTTATAAGTCCAATAAAAAATTTCACCTGTTCATAGAAATTTTTATTATCAAAATATTCTGAATTAATAGAATTCTTGATTGATCCAAAAAAGCGATTTATCCTCTCTTCATCAGAAATTGACTGATCTTTATCCGCATATTCTATAAGTCCATAGTTTGTTTTATCAACAGTTAAACCGACAAGAATTTTCATCTTTACATCCGAATTATCTTTAATCCCCTCATATAATTCTTTCAAACCTGAGAAATAAAAAAAGCCAACGAGGGCTTTAATCTCTTTACATTTTGGAAGGAGTTCAAGAATCCTTCCTTTTAGTTGCTTTGTTGGGCTATTGGTAATAAAGTTATTCATCTTCAAAGATCCTTTTCTGATTGAATTATCTATTCAATGAAGCGATTCAACTCCAATTTGTCTGTTTCTTATCTATATTTTTACTTCCTAAAATAATCCTCCTGTTTTTCCTGCGAATAGGCAGTCGGAACGTTTCCTATATCCCAAATTTTATACCAAAGTACTCATGAGCAATAATATTCCTCATGCCGGCAAAATCTTTTTCCATGCGATTTGAACATCCTTGTTTTTAAAATCCTCATCTATGAGCAATTTTATCATATTCCTCTATTGTTAAGATGCTTTCCAGTATCTCCTGTAAATAGAGTTCCACGATATGCTTTAAGCCCAGTGCCTCTCTGTTTTTTGTGATAATTCTATAAATGAATATAGTACTTGTTCTTTTTTTATCAAGCTTTTTTTTCACAAATTTTTTCCCTTTGCATTTTCAAAAAAAATGAAACAAATTATAGGCAATCTGAGTAAAGGAATCCTACAGGATATGATCGAGCCTAAACTATTTTATCGTGAACTCGACTCCATGCTTTCCAAAATTGCAAAAGAGGAGTCGGGAGATCATTTTTTTGCTACCATTTTGACCGAGGTGGAAAGCAAATTTGGCCAGACTTTGGCGATTATGCGGAGCCATGTGTTTGAACAGCGTGGAGAAGAATTTGTTCGGATTCATTCCACTGCTTCTCAGGGTGGATTTGGGATGGTGGACACACTTTCTGTGGATTCGGAAGTGGTTCAAGAGGTACTGGATCATGGAAGCTATATTTATGACCAACCCGAAATGGCCAGGGCTTTTGCTCGTCGTGGAGATGGAAAATATTGTGTTCCTTCGGCCATTTCCATTTCCAGTCCAGATGGAGAATGGATATTGGTATTTGAATTAAAAGAAGGGTGGAATCGGGAAGAAATTACGCTCTTTTTGAATGCCCTTCGCACAGCCATCAATTATCGATTGTACACGGATCGGATCAATACAGAACTGGAACGGGTGGCCCAAATCCAGAGAAGTCTACTCCCCAAATCTGCCCCTCGGATCAAGGGATACCGGATTGCGGAATATTCTCAGCCCGCGCTCATCGTGGGTGGAGATTTTTATGAATACATTCCCACGGCAGATGGTACCTTTATCCTCAGTATGGGCGATGCCAGTGGCCATGGTTTACCTGCAGCCCTTCTTGTGCGGGACGTGGTCATTGGGTTGCGCATGGGAATTTCGCTTCAGATGCGTCTTGTCCCCATACTCAAAAAACTGAATCAGGTCATTCAAGGGGCCATGTATTCCACCAATTTTGTTTCATTGTTTATTGGTGAAATTGAGGAAGATGGACATTTGGCCTACATCAATGCAGGGCATCCGCCTCCATTTGTGGTCACCCCAAAAGGGATTGTGGATCTTGAAACCACGGGCATTGCGCTTGGATTTCTTCCTGAGATTTCTCTTCGTCAGGCGTATGTTCAACTGGAACCCGATTCGCTCCTTGTTCTTTACACCGATGGGATTATTGAAAGACAAAATGCAGAAGGAGAGCAATTTGGGATTGACCGTTTGAAAAAAGCAGTCATGGACTGCCGGGAGTTGAATCCAAAGGAAATAGTTCAGCGGGTTTTTGATGCAGTGGATGCATTTGGCAATCGAACCAGTTGGGAGGACGATGCGTCTTTGCTCGTCATTCAGCGCATCGGACCTTGTGTTCCTACGAAAGCCTCATCAGAATCTCAATGATCTTTGAAAGGAGGAAAACATGGGAGAGAAAGTCATCGAGAAGGAGGTTCACACTCAACCTCTTGAGATTGTGGCATTTGGAAATCAAACCCGGGAAGACCGGCGCCTTTTAAAAAAATTTGTGGATTTTCATTGGGACCATTATCGAAATGACCCTCAATATATCCCCTTGCTCGATTACGAGTATCTTGGTTTTAAATTGTTGGGCATTCATGGTTTTTTTGAACCGGACAGCTTATTTCTTCGCCATGCAGAAATGCGATTTTTCCTTGCCTATCAAGATGGAAAGCCTGTAGCGCGTTGCAATGCGTTTGTCAATTATAATCACAATAAACATTGGAAAGATAAGGTCGGATTTTTTGGACAATTCGAATCCATTGACAATGTAGAAGTGTGTCGAACCCTTTTGAACACGGCCGGTACATGGCTTCGAGAGCGGGGAATGGAAGTGATGCGGGGGCCTCAAAATTTGCCTGTCAATGAAGCCACTCCGGGTGTTTTGACCGAGGGGTTTGATTCTCGGCCTGTGATTTATTATCATTATAATAAACCATATTATGAAAAGCTCTTATTGGAATCGGGTTTTCAGCCTGTCAAACGGGTTCGTTCTTGGGAAGTGCTGGTTCATACTCCCATGGAAGAAAAACTCGACCGGCTGGCAGAACGGATCATCCAACGCTACGGAATTACCATTGAACCCTGGGGGAAAAGGCCTTTGGAAATCCGGAAAAAAGAAATGTTGGAAGTGTACAACAGCGCCTGGAGCGACAATTTTGGATTTGTGCCTTTTGAACCAGAAGAATTTTACCAGATTATCGATGACATGCAATTGATTATGCAGAAAGACCTTTTCATTTTTGTCTATGTCAAGGGGGAATTGGCTGCTTTTTTGGGGGCGGTCCCCAATATTGCTGAAACACTGAAACCGATTCCCGGACTCAGGAGGGCAGAATTGTTGCGGGCATTAAAAATGCTCCTAGGGAAAAATCGAACAAAGGGGTTACGTTTAGGGTATTTGGGAGTGAAAAAGAAATTTCGGGGATTGGGTTTGGATGGAGTGATGTTATGGTATCAAAAAAAATATGTTCAACAGCATCGAAAACAATATACGTATTGTGATGTAGGATGGGTACTGGAAGACAATATTCGGACCATTCGGATGGTGGATTATATGAACGCAGTTCCGTCCAAGACGTATACCATTTTTGAGAAAAAAATCATTTGATAGAGGATTCTATATCTCACAGCGGACTTTGGTAAATTTTAAAAAATGGTCACCTGTTCTTGTTTCAGGGGCTCATCCAAGGGAATTGCCAAAGTCGAGTTTCAAATCAAAATACAGGGAGGATCTATGCGGTGGCTTTGTGGTGTTTTTTTGATTGCCTTTGGGATCGCAAGTTTTGCATCCCCCAATTCAAATGAGTCAATGAATTCCACTCCTATTCCTCGAGATCCTTCGGTCATCTATGGCACGCTGGAAAATGGGTTTACGTACTTTATCCGGGTCAATAAAATGCCCAAAAAAAGAGCCTTTTTACGACTTGCAGTCAATGTGGGCTCTATTTTGGAAGAAGACGATCAGCAGGGACTGGCCCATTTTCTAGAGCACATGGCGTTTAATGGAACCCGTCATTTTAAGAAGCAAGAGCTTGTCCATTATTTGGAGTCCATTGGCATGGCTTTTGGCCCAGATGTCAATGCCACCACAGGATTTGATGAAACGATATTTATGTTAGAAGTGCCTACGGATCATGCAGGACTATTGGAAAACGCATTTTTGATTCTGGAAGATTGGGCGTGGGGCATCACGTTGGATCCCACAGAAGTGGAAAAAGAGCGGGGCGTTGTTCTTGAAGAATGGAGACTTGGCCGGGGCGCAGAAGCACGAATTCAAGATAAACAGTTCCCCGTGCTATTCAAGGGGTCAAAATATGCACAACGGCTTCCCATTGGGCAAAAGCAAATTTTGGAATCGTTTCAGCCAGAAACTCTTGCCCGATTTTATTCGGATTGGTATCGTCCGGAGCTCATGGCCATTGTGGCAGTCGGAGATTTTGATCCCAAGCGAATTCAATGGCTCATTCAATCCCATTTTGGAAAGATTCCAAAACGAGCGAATCCCCGTCCTCGAGAGTATTTTCCTGTGCCCAACCATCGAGAGACTTTGTTTGCCATTGTGTCTGACCCAGAAGCCACTGGAAATGAAATCGGAATTTATTTCAAATCCGAAGTGGAACCTCGAAAAACGGTTTCTGATTATCGTCGGATTCTCCTTGAAAATTTATTTGATGCCATGATGAATCAGCGTTTTTCTGAAGTGGCAAAAAAGCCAGATCCTCCATTTCTCTATGCCCTTTCTGGAAAAGGAAGGCTGGTGCGAACCAAAGGGGTGTATTATGTGGGGGCAGGGGTGAAAGACAATGAAATCGAGAGAGGCTTTGAGGCGTTGCTCACAGAACTCGAAAGGGTGCGACGGTATGGATTTTTAGAAGCCGAATTGGAAAGGGCCAAAAGGGATTGGATGCGAAGCCTTGAAAAGGCCTATGCTGAAAAAGAAAAAACAGAATCTTCCCGTTATGCTTCCCAATATGTCCGGCATTTTCTCTCAGGAGATCCGATTCCTGGCATTGAATGGGAACTTCAGACCGCCCGGAAATTACTTCCTGAAATTCAAGTGCAAGACCTCAATCGATTGGCCAAAGAATGGATGCCAGATACCAATCGGGTGGTGCTCATTGGGCTACCCGAAAAGCCCGGGATCAAAAAGCCAAAAGAATCTGATCTTTTTGCCATTTGGGAAAAGGTGTCTCAATCCGCGGTGCAACCGTATCGTGACGAAGCATTAGAACTTCCCCTGATTTCTGAACCTCCCAGGCCCGGTTTTCTTGTGGAAGAAAAAGAAAACAAAAAATTGGGCATCGTCGAGTGGAAACTCTCCAATGGGATTACTGTGATTCTGAAACCCACAGAATTTAAGAATGACGAAGTACGGTTTTATGCATTTAGCCCCGGTGGAAATTCTCTGGTGCGTGATTATAACGCTGTTTCGAGTATGGTCGCGCCGTCCATTGTCCGAGAATCAGGTGTGGGGATGTTTAATGCCATCCAATTGGAGAAAAAACTCGCAGGAAGAGTAGTGCGAGTTTCTCCTTACATCGGAAGACTCACAGAAGGGGTTTCTGGGAGTGCCTCCCCTCAGGATTTAGAGACCCTGTTTCAATTAATTTATCTCACCCTCACAAGCCCTCGAAAAGATACTTCTGCTTTTTCCTCCTATCTTGCACGACTGAAAGGCATGTTAGAAAATCGATCTCAGCAGCCCGAGAGCGTTTTTCAGGATACATTGCAGGCTACCCTTGCCCAATACCACTATTGGGCAAGACCCTGGTCAATGGCCTTGCTCAATGAAATTCATCTCGACAGTTGTTATGCCATTTATCAAGATCGATTCAGGGATTGTGGAGATTTTACTTTCTTCTTTGTGGGCAAATTCAATCCCGATTCATTAAAGCCTTGGGTGTTGACCTATCTCGGCGGGCTTCCTTCCCAAGGTCGAAAAGAAATGTGGAGAGATTTGGGTATTCGGCCTCCACGCGGGGTTGTCAAAAAAGTAGTACGAAAAGGAATCGAAGAGAAAAGCCTTGTTTCTCTTGTATTTACCGGACCTTATGAATGGTCGCTGGAAAACAATTATTTGTTTGAGTCCATGGCAGGATTTTTAAGGCTCAGGCTTCGAGAAAGACTGCGGGAAGAATTGGGCGGAACCTATGGCGTTTCTGTGATTCCTTCTTATTCTCGATATCCGCGAGAAGAATATACGCTCAGCATTTCTTTTGGATGCGCTCCGAATCGTGTCGATGAACTCATTCGGATGGTTTTTCTTCAGATCGACAGTCTAAAGACGCTGGGGCCGAGCGAAGCAGATGTGAAAAAGATCAAAGAAATTCAACGGAGGGACTACGAAGAAAATCTCCAACGAAACGGATTCTGGTTGGATGCATTGTCCGATGCCTATTTTTATAAAGTCCCTCTTTCTTCTATTTTAGAATATCCAGAACGTGTTCAACGGCTTTCGGTGCGTGCCATTCGGGACACTGCCCGGCGCTGGATTTCTACAGAGAATTATGTGCAAGTGTCCCTTTTGCCCGAAAAGCAATAAGTTCGGATAGGCAATGAAATTGCACATTCCATTTCCTTCTTCTCTGGGATTGATTCTTTCGTATCAATGCTCCAATGAATGCAGACATTGCTTGTACGCCTGTTCTCCTGCATGGCGGGAATGGATTACAGAACAAGATTTAGAAAAAATTCTCTCCGGACTTTCCAAATATTCTCGATTTCTCACCGGAATCCATCTGGCAGGCGGAGAGCCTTTTCTTCGGCCTGAATTGGTTCTCCATTCAATTAAAAAAATGACAGAGTATCGCCTCCCTCTGGACTATGTGGAAACCAATGCCTTTTGGTGCAGGAAAGATGAAGAAACCGAGGCGGTGTTTTCCCGGGCCAAGCAATTGGGATTAAAAGCCATTTTGGTCAGTGCTTCCCCGTTTCATGTGGAGTTTATCCCCATGGATCGGGTCGATCGGGCAGTCAAGATTGGGAAAAAAATTTTTGGACCTCAGGGAGTGCTCATTTATACAGAATACTTTTATAACGAACTCCAAGCCTTGGAACCTGAGTATCCCTATTCCTTTACGGATTATTTGCGGGTTGTGGGTCAAGAGCGCGCCGCTTTACTCATTGCCCAAGACTATGGTTTGATTCCCAATGGACGTGCGGCAGTCCATTTGGTGGAATTATACGAACGGCATTCTGCTTCTCATTTTTTTGGAGCAACCTGCGAAAAAGAACTCACCAGCCCATTTCATCTTCATATTGATTTATACGGAAATTACATTGCTGGACTTTGCGCTGGCATTTCTTTGGGAAGTGCTTTTGATTTGGATGCCCTTTTTTCAGGAGTGGATTTGGAACACCATCCTTTTCTTTCTCATGTCATCCAAGGAATGGAAAGTCTTTATCGGTGGGCGGAAAAGGAATATGATTACGAAGAGTCTCAAGATGGCTACATTGCCAAATGTCATTTGTGCCTGGATATTCGGAGACATTTTGTGCGCCAGGGGATTCATTTTCCAGAATTGGCGCCTTTGGAATTTTATGCTCATTTAGAGGATTAAGAATTGGAGAAAACCATGGGAAAAGAGCCTGCGGATCCGCTTTTTGAACCTGTGCTTTCGCGAGTCCGAGTGTTTGAAGGAAAATATCTTCATCTCGATCGATTGCGCGTGCGTTTACCTGATCAAAGTGAAACGGATCGGGAAGTGGTGGTGGTCCGAGATGCAGTCGCGGTATTGCCTTTGGAGCCAGATGGCACAGTGCATTTGATCCGGCAACATCGTCCGGCCATTGGGAAAACGCTCATCGAAGTGCCTGCTGGGCTTTTGGATGAAAAAGAATCTCCTGTGGAGGCAGCCCAGAGAGAATGCGAGGAAGAAACTGGTTATCGTCCAGAAAAGCTCATTCCTCTGATCACCTATGCGCATGCAGAAGGCTATTCGACTGGATTTGTCACCCTCTATCTGGGAAAAGACTTGATTCATACGGGTCAAATTCGACTGGATCGAACCGAATTCATTGAACCTGTTACCCTGTCTTTATCGGAATTAATCGGTTTGATTAAGGCGCAAAAGATTTTTGATTCCAAAACCATTTTGTGCGGTCTTTTGACTGAGGCTTATCTAAAACAGACATGGTGAATTTATTACAAGCCTGGATGATATTCGCCAGTTTTTTTGTGATCAACAAGGAAAAGGAGGGACAAAAGAACAGTCTTAATTTCTAAAAATACAATAACTTAGTTCTGTTTTTATTTTTGGGCATGCATGTTGCAGAGATTTAAATGAATCGATTTTATGCGAAAATATTCTTGACAATGAAATAAAATTTTGTTATTGTATAGCTAAATCTATTGCTTTCAAAAATTTGTAAAAATCGCCGAAGGGGAAATATGCATACCAATGAAAATGCGATTGGTTGCTTTTATCTATCTTGCCTGAGTTGCTTCGTGAAAGAAATTGCAGGACTTGTTTTTTTGACACCCACCAACGAAGAGGGGTTGGTATGAAAAAATTTTGGATCCTCGGAATTGCAGTGGCAATGGGGGTATGGATGGGCTGTGCAGTCTCTCCGTATCGTCAAGCAGAAATGCTCATTGCCCAAAAAGAATACCGACAGGCATTACGAATTTATCTGCAGGCCCTTCATCCTCGCATGGTGAATGGAAAAAGGGTGGTGGATTATGATCCCGAAGCCATGACCGGGATTGGAATGGTCCTTTTTCACTTGAAACGGTATCGCACTGCCTCCAATGTGTTGGCTCAGGTGACCCGTCGGACTCCGAATTACGGAAAAGCCTTGTATTATCTTGCCGGATGTTATGAAAATCTCAATCGGCCTGACAAAGCCAGTGAGATCTATCAGCAGTATACCTCTTTGGATGAATCAGATCCTTATCGCGAAATCTTGCGCTGGCGATCCGAGTGGCTCTCTCATCAGCGAATGACGCAAGAAATTCAGAGAGCCATGACTGAAGAACCGAGCCCTTCCATCACGTCCATTCCCAAGGGAACTGTGGCAGTATTATATTTTCAAGATCTTTCAAAAAACACGTTTTCTCCATTTCAAAAAGGGTTGACACAGCTTCTCATTGAGGATCTTTCTGGCATTGCGTCGCTCAAGGTGATCCCTCGGGCAAAAATCCAAAGACTCGTGGAGATCACCCAATGGAAACCCAAAGATCTCGTGGAGGACACCCGGGCAGAGCAAATTGGGAACTTACTCTCTGCTCGGACCTTGGTCAAAGGAACGTATCGGATCAGTTCGGATCAGCAAATCGAAATTCGGATGGCCACGGTCAATCTCCCTGAATCTACAACGCCCAAATACCACACATTTCAAGGGCAAGTCTCTGACATCCTTTCTTTAGAAAAGCGCATGGTTCGGGCCGTTATTGGAGATTTGGGGATCAAATTAAGCGGGGACGAAGAACGGGCTGTTTTGACTCTGGCGACCAGAGATTTTACCGCTTTCACTTATTTTTGCTATGGATTGAACGACATGGACGGGGGCAAATTTGACTCTGCCCAGAGAAATTTCCAAAAAGCTTTACAGCAAGATCCGGACTTTTTCTTGGTTCATGATTGGGTGGTGGATCCTGAACTTTATCGAGCCACTCGTCAATCCCAATTTGCCACGTTGAATCAATTTGTGGAGACGCAAGTAGGGATTGGAGGAAAGCCTTCCCGTGGACCTGAACGGGGCATTTTTGCAGTGAATTCCATGGGACGACTTCAAGAATTTGGAACTTTAATGGATGCAGGATTTATGCCGGGCAATGATTCTCGAAAGCTCACAGAATCCGGCCTTTGGACTCAAGGAGGGTGGTATCCTACCCTTTCGAATCCTCCTGGTCCTCCCTTTACACCTTCTCGCTGGATACTTCCCGGTCCTCCGAATCCTCCAGGAAGGCCATAAAAGGTGGGATACACCAAGGGATAACAATGGAAAAGGGTAAAAGGAGAAGGAGAATACAATGAAAAAATGGATCGTGATTGCATGCATGGGGCTCAATCTTTTTCCTCTTTTGGCACAAGAGACCCAAAACATGACGCTTATTGGTAGGAATGGAATGGGTCCCAATAATGCGGTTTTTGTGTATGGTTCGTATTTGTACATGGGGAATGGGGCTTATCTGGAAATCGTTGAAATTCGGGGGACGCGGCCGTATCTCGTCAAACGAGGGAAAATTCTCCTTCCGGATGTGGTGAACGATGTGTTTGTCGATGGGGTGGGCGGAATGGCCTATGTGGCATGCGATAAAGCTGGACTTCATGTGGTCGAAATTACCAATCCTTCTAGTCCTATCTGGCGTGGGAGCGTGGATACTCCAGGAAGGGCTTTGGGGGTATTTGTGTGGGAAAATTATGCGTATGTGGCAGATGGATATGGCGGATTGGCTGTGGTGAATGTCACTTCTCCACAGAATCCCAATATTGTGGCCACGTATTCTCTTTCCAATCGTTCCGTCCGGGATGTGTATGTGGATTTGTGGTTTCCCTCTGGAGGGGGACAGAAATTGGTCGCTTATGTGGCTGCGGATACCGCGGGGTTATGGGTTTTTGATGTCACCCAACCTTCAAGTCTCACTCGGATTGGTGCCCTTCGGTTGAACGGAAGCGCCAAAGGGGTTTTTGTTTTGCGGGATATTGCTTACCTTGCAATGGGGAATCAAGGGTTTACTCAGGTCAATATTTCTAATCCCCAAAATCCAGTCGTGTATCGAACCTGGAATCCTTCTGGAACATACGACGTGACAGATGTGTACGTGCGTTCTTCCACTGCGTATTTGGCCGATGCCTTGTACGGGGTTCGTATTTTAGATCTCTCTGATCTCCCCACGGAGATTTCTCACCTTTCGACCAAGGGAACAGCGCAGAGAATTACATTGAACGCGGCCAGTACCGCGTTTGTGGCAGATGGAGGAGGCGGACTTCTCATGTTGGATGTTTTTACCTCCATGCCGACTCGTGTGGATTCCATTGCCACTGGAGACATGTCCAAAGATATTGCCATTCGTGGAAATACGGTGTATGTGGCAGGGAGGAGTTCTGGTTTGTGGGTTCTCAATCGAAGAGGGGGGAGTCCAAACGAAATCCAGGTCGTGGTCCGAGTGGATTCGCTTCGATATTGTCAAGCAGTGGCAATAAAGGATACGCTTCTTTTTGTGGTGAACGGGAAAAACGGGGTCAAAGTGGTTTCTGTAAAAAATCCGACTTCTCCGAAGTTGCTTTCTTCGATTCCAGTACCTGTGGAAGCCTTTGATGTGGATTTTGATGGAAATCGTGCCATCATTGCCGGGGGGACAGGTGGAGTCCACATCTGGAATTTCAATATTCCAGCCCATCCCACGGATTTGGGCACCATTTCCCTCGGTTCCATTTCTGCAAAACGCATTAAGGTGGATTCTGGACGCCATATTGCCTATGTGGCCACAGGCGCGAGTGTGCACGTGGTGGATATTGACAGTAAGGCATTGATTTCCACTTGCTCCGGAACAACCAATTCCTATGCCATGGACTTAAGTGAAAATGGGTCCATGCTGTATGTGGCTGATGGAGTGAATGGCGTATTGGTGTACGATGTTTCGAATCCTGCAAGTCCCCGTGCAATCGAAGGAATGAGTTACAATACTTCGGGAATCGCCTCGGATATTCGCATGAAAAATACAACCGCGGTGGTGGCAGACGGGGAAGGGACGGTTCGCATTTTAGACATGTCGAGAGCACCCATTGAAGTCGGTTTTGCCCATACGGGGGGCACCAGTCTTTCTTTGGACGTTTCCAGCGATACTGTGGCAGTGGCTGACGGAGACGCAGGCATTTATTTTTATAAGACCAACTTTGCTGGGACCCTCATTGCGGACAAAACTTCTCTTCACTTTGGCACGGTGGTCATTGGAAAGTCCAGAAAATTGTATTTGCCCTTGCGGAATGTGGGGACCCGGATCACCCAGATCCGGAGCGTCTCTTCCAGTTCGGGTCGTTTTGTTTCTGGCACTTCTTCTACTGTGTCGATTTATCCGGGGGATGTGTATGAATTTCCAATTGTGTTTTATCCCAATGCAGTGCAGGAATGGAGCGATGTTTTGATCATTGAAAGCGATGCCCAAAATAGTCCGCTTCAAATTTCTGTGAGTGGGGCGGGTGTTTCTGTGGTGCCTTTGGCTGCGTATACTCCAGATGATTTGACTTTCCTTTTGTACCATTGCGATCGATTCCAAAATGGGAATATCGTTCCTGATGAATCGAGGTACGGCTATCTCGACGGGCTTGCCACAGGAGTCGACGTACTTTCATCAGATTCGAGTCGTTTTGGTCAGAGCTTTAAATTTGAACCCAATGATGCCATTCAAGTGAAAATGGATTCTGTCACCTCTCTGCCTTCATTTGAAGGATTTACTGCAGATTTCTGGTTTTTACTGAAACAATCTCAGACGGGTAGAAAAAATCTTTTCCGTGTTTTTGCAGGACCACAAACGGTCTTTGAATTGGCCATTGATGATCTTGGAAACGGAAAAAGAGGTCTGGTTGGACTGACCATGCCTTCTTATGGGGAACCCGATTCTGTTCAAGTCAAGTCAGACACCTTGCATGCTTTGGCTTTGAATACGTGGTATCACGCTGCATTGACGTATGGATATGGCAATCGTCTCATGCTTTATCTCAACGGGGATCTTCTCGGCACAGCCGAAGTGTCCATCGTTTTCCCAGAACAAATGGCAGTGGCCATGACCATTGGAAATACTGGACAAGAAAATGGATTTTTCGGCTATCTCGATGAATTTCGACTTTCTGGCATTGCACGGGATCCATGGGAATTCAATGTGTGTACAGGCCGTATTCAAGTTTCTACAGGAAGTCTCAATTTTGGGAATATTCTTCTTCCGCATTCACGTTCGCTTTTCTTGACTGTGACCAATACGGGCGTCGGTCAGCTCTGGGTGGATAGCGTAAAAACCACGGATTCGAGATTTTTAGTCGCCCCAGGTGGATTTACGCTTTCTCCCGGAAGCACACGACTCCTCAGTGTGACATTTACCCCCACTGGAGCCGGAACCGTCAATGCGCTCCTCAATATTTTCTCCAAAGATCCGAATGCCTCTCTTAAAACGATCGTTCTTTCTGGGGCCGGGTATATTCAAGAACCAGGTGCAACTCCTGGCCCTTATGCTTCGGATCTTTACACTGTGGGAATATGGCATCTCGATGGCCAAGGCTCGGATACTCTTGCAGTGGATTCTTCGGTCAATCATCTCAATGGCATTCTCCTGAATCGGACCGGGATGAGCTGGAATGTAAATCCTAGCTTTTTCCGGTACGGAACAGGCTCTCTTTACTTTCAGGGGACCACAGGATGGGTGAAGGTGCCTTCCCATGCGATGCTCGATTTTTCTAGCCGTGCATTTACCATTGAAACATGGTTTCGATACGTTTCTAAACCCTCAGAAGGCGACTATGATGTGCTCATTCGGAGAGGATGGGGCAATACCTGTCAATACGAGATACTTTATGGAGACAGCCTCATCGGAGGCAAAGGCATTGTGGCTCGGGTATTTGCATCCAATGGACAAGCCTATATTTTGTACGGCCCTCCAGATTCTGAAATGCGCACTGGCACTTGGTATCACGTGGCGTTGAGCTGGGATCGAGCCATGCTTCGATTGTTTCTCAATGGCATCCGCGTGGATTCTGTGGCCTTTACTGGAACTTTGCGAAATTCGACACAGGATGTGGCATTGGGTGGAAGTTATGGAGTCGGTCGAGGGTTCAGTGGGTATCTCGACGAGATCCGTTTTTCCAGTGTGGCCAGACAGTCCTGGGAATTCAATGTCATCGGTCCTCGACTTTCTACTGTCACACAAGCTGTTGAATTTGATCAAACCCTGGTAGGAGAATCTGCGCAAAAAGCCATTATTTTTCAGAATATGGGAGATCAACCACTTGTGATCTCAGGGATTCAGTGGAAAAATTCTGCATTTTCTATTACTCCTTTGACACTTCAAATTCCCATTGGAGAGAGCGATACAGTCATTGTAGAATTTAAACCCACGACCCGAGGTGTTATTCTGGATACTTTAAAGATTCTCAACAATGATCCTACAAAAGCAAATTTCCGAATTCCTCTCTCTGGGAAAGGCGAAGATTACCGCGCAAAAGAACCCTATGCTGTGGATGATTTTACTGTGGCCTTGTATCATTTTGAGGAAACCTCTGGAAATACCATTACAGATGCAACTCAAAAACACAATGGCCAATTAAATCATGGTCTACGGATCACAGAAGGGTATTTCAGTAGAGCCATTCGTTTCGATGGGAAGACTGCTTATGTCACTGTGCCTCATGGAGACGATTTGGATTTTGATTATGAGAAAGAAAGTTTTACTGTCGAATGTTTCTTCCGGACTGATACCATTTCTCAAGCGTTGTTATGCAAAGGCATTACCTCCAGTACCGCAAAACCCAATTATGGTCTTTTCATTGATAACACAGGTCGTATCACGGTTCCTGGCTTTGGAAAAGGCACGACTTGGGTGTCAGACAATGCTTGGCATCACGTGGCCTTTGTGTATGACCATACCCAACAGCGCGGTTCTCTCTACGTAGATGGTTCTCTTGAATTTTACGAAACATGGCGTTCAACCGAAACAGGCCTTGGAGACAAACAGAGTCTTGTGATGGGAGCCAAAGAAGTAAAAGTGGGATCTGTATCCAATATGACTTCTCTTTTGGAAGGCGACATAGATGAGGTGCGGGTTTCGAATAAAGTCCGGAAGCCTTGGGAATTCCTTTTCCTCCGGAGTGGGATGGAAATCACGCTCCAAGGCACGCCCACAGTGGGAACTGCGCAACAGGTGAATATTGCCATTCCTTCAGATACTTCTGCAAAGACCATTACTGTATTTTATCGGAAAGCTGGAGAATCCACTTATCAATCTGTGAGCGCCACTCCATTGGATAAAACCCATTACCGTGCCACAATCCCTGGAACTGAAGTCACTGCACAAGGCTTGGAATTTTACGTACAGAAAACCAGTGCAGGAAAGACAATCACCCAGCCGGTGTATGATCCGATCCGCAAGCCCATTTCTGCTTCTGTACAATTTCAAACGCTTTCTTCGACACTTTCTCTTCCTGCCAAAAAGTACACCATGATTTCTGTGCCGGGCGTCCTTTCCAAACCGAGCGTGAAAGATGTGTTGCAGGATGAATTGGGAAAATACGATCCGTACACCTGGCGATTCTTTGCCTGGAAGGACACTGGATACATCGAATACTCGGATACATTGGCTCTTGGGGACAGTGCGTATTTTAATTTCAATCCGGGCAAAGCATTCTGGATCATCACGGACAAAGACAAAACGTTTGGCGTGGGGAAAGGATCCAGTTATTCCACTGCGAACCCATTCGAATTGAATCTCAATCCACAATGGAATATGGTGTCTTCTCCCTTCCTTTTCCCAGTGGCCTGGGACGATTGTGCGGTTTCTTCAGATTCTGTGACAACTCTTTATTATTACGATTCCACCATCAATGGGTATCGGGTCGATTGGCCGGTCATGGAGCCGTGGAAAGGGTATTTTATTTACAATAAAAAGATAAAGACTGCCAAAGTGTATGTTCCACCTCGAAAAACATCGACTTTGGCGAAAATTTCTAAACGGAGTGTCCTTGCCGATCTCACCGAAGGCGAGTGGATATTGCGGATTTCTGCAGAAGGAAAAGGATGTACGGATCTGGACAATCTGGTGGGTGTCCGACACGAGGCCAGCCCAACTTGGGATCGTTTCGATTTGGTAGAACCGCCTCCCATTGGAGAGTACATTGCGTTGGCAATCGAACATGCGGATTGGCAAGAGGAAAAGCTCTATGCAACGGATATCCGTCCTCCGGGCGAAAAAGGATATGTATGGCGTCTGCGATTCGAATCCTCATTGATTCAGGAAAATGTGACTTTGCGGTGGTCTTTGATTCAAAATCTCCCAGAAGGATGGGTGGCCTATTGGGTCGATGAAGAAACAGGAACCACGGTGAATATGCTTCAAAATTCGAGTTATATATTCCAGACCGGAAAGAAAAAGCCCACGGTGAAGAAATTTTCTCTTTTGATAGGCACACCCGAATTTGTAGAAAAAGAAAGTGAAATTCCTCTGATGCCTGTGGCTTTTGCGCTTGCGCAAAATTATCCCAATCCATTCAATCCGACCACAACCCTTGAATACAGTTTGCCGAAAAATGGACAAGTCGTGCTCAAAGTGTACAATCTTTTAGGCCAAACGGTGTGTACTTTGGTGGATGAAGTTCAGAAAAAAGGGTTCCATACCGTGGTATGGGATGGAAGAAATGCGCATGGCATGCCTGTTCCGAGCGGAATTTACTTCTGTCGTTTAGAATTTATGGACAAAGTGCTGGTCCGAAAAATGGTGTTGGCACGGTAGCCAAGGAAGAGGAGTCGCCCATGAAAAAAATGGCATGTGCATTTCTATTCGTGGCGGTTTTTGGACAAGCCCAAGTCCAGATTCCAGAATCCGGCACGCGGGGGACATTGTCCATAGGTCCCTCTTTTCAGCAATGGAAGTTTGAAGAAAGCGATACGCCCGTACGAGAGGTCGTTTTTCCTGTGAGTGTATTTTTTCCTTTGCGCAATGGATTCTTTTTCACTGGAACCAATACACCGGGGTTGGCCAAACAGGATACCCTCCAAATCAATGGACTTTCCGACACGTGGCTTCGGTTGACGTATGTCTTTCCGGGAGAGAGAATGATGGTGCATGTCGGGCTGGGGGCTCCCACAGGGCCTACCCGTTTGGATACCAGTGTATTTTGGCTCTCTCATACGTTGAGTGAAAATTTTCTCCGTTTTCGAGTGCCTGTGTTTGGTCAAGGGTTGGCAGTCCGTGTGGGCGGTGCTTTGGCATTGCCCATTCAGGAAGGCGTGATTGCAGGGATTGGCGCCCATTATATTGCGCATGGCAAATTTCAACCCTTGGACATCGATTCCAGTGAATACCAAATTGGAAACGAAACAAGTCTTTTTGCTGGTTTAGACGTCCAATTGGGTCCCAAAGCCAAATGGGCAATCAATATCAGCTATTCCATGTACCAAAGGGATAAATGGAATGGCAAGGAAATTTATGGTTCTGGGAAGAAACTCCTTGTCAATACTGCACTCACTGCAGGGCTTGGAACCGGAATTTTTTATGCCAACCTCAATTGGCGACAGCGGGGGAAAAATGAATACTGGATACAAACCGGCTTGGAAACCGAAGAAAAAAATTCCAATGGGGCTCAGACTGAATTGGATGTCTTCTATGAAATTCCCCAATCCAATGGCATGGTATTCCGTGTCCTTGGGACAGGTCGGTTTTATGCAAAAAACGAATACGGTGTGGGAGAAGCCAATGTGGGAGGAGGGGGATTGGGGATGGGTGTACCTCTCACCCCGGTGATCCGATTGGATGCAAATGTACTTTATCTTTCCGGCCAAAGGAAAACCAATGGGGAGAATTCAGCAATGTCCGGGTTGGATATCATGGCCAATCTTACGTTTGGATTATAGTGGGAGAAGAGCGATTTTGCGGTGGAGGTGCTTTTCATGAAGATAAAAATTTTTGCCATGATGGTTTTTTTGTCGTTCCTTTTGTTCATAGGCTGTACTGCGTCCAATTACAGTATTGCGGAACGATACCTCAAACAAAGAGAATACGTGGAAGCCCTGAGAGCCTATCTCCAGGCACTTCAGCCCCATGTTCGAGAAGGGAAAAGATGGATTTACTACGAAAAAGAAGCAGTGACTGGAATTGGGATGGTATACTGGTCTATGCAGAGATACGAAACTGCGATCAAAATATTGAATCTGGTCACAGAAAGAGACCCCGGGTACGGAAAACCTTATTTTTATCTTGGGCTTTGCTATGAGGCTTTGGGAAAAGAAGATCAAGCCATAGGGATTTATTCTCAATACGAACGCATTGAACCCTCCGATCCTTTCCGACAAATTCTTGCTGGAAGATTGGATTATCTTTCCAAGCGAAAAGTGGTGCACGATGTGGGAGAGGCATTTCAGAAAGAATTCCAGCTCGACATTGGCCAGTATCCAGAAAAAAGCATTGCGGTATTGCCGTTTATCAATCTCACGGACAATCGAGAATGGGATCCTCTTCAAAAAGGATTGGCAGAGTTGGTTACTGCGGATTTAAGAGAAGCGGGTCTGGTGGTGGCGGATCGACTCAAGACCGAACGTCTTTTTGAACAATTGGGAATGACTCTTTCTTCCTTAGAAAAACCAGAAGAAGCCTTGCGTTTTGGGAAAATGGTCGGAGCCCGGTATCTCCTCAAAGGGTCTTATCTCATCATGGGAGATTTTAAAATGACCTTGGATGCCAATGTCATCCCATTGGAAAATGTTTCCTCCGCCACTTCTTTCCCATTCAACGGGACTTTGGCTCAGCTTTTCCAGCTTGAAAAAGATATGATATTGCGTGTGGTCTCTCATTTAGGGGTGATGCTTACACCTCAGCAAAGAGAGAGGATATTAGAGATTCCTACCCAGAGTCTCGATGCATTTTTACAATACTCCAGAGGACTGAATGCCCTGGATAATGAAGATTATGCGTCTGCTTCTTCGTATTTTCGTCGGGCAGTGGAACTGGATTCTCGATTCCAGAGAGCCAAAGATTGGTGCATTGTCCCAGAAATTTGGATGGCTACGCATACCCAAAATTTGTTTCGGGTAGATCGGGAAGTGAGCTATCTCACCCGGCCGACTGCAGAAGGCCGTTTACCCTATACCATGGCTCCGAAATTGGTGAGTCCAGAGACGCGTCTTCAGTGGATGGGCGTTCGGCAGAAAGCGGCTGTGGTTTTAACCAATGACACGCGAAAGGCTTTTCCAGAAGCCGATGTGATGGGTGCTCCGATTCTTCCAGAATTGTTAAGCGAACCTCCTTCGCCACCGTCAAAATAAATAGAGACACGTTGCATAGGAGACATGAACCAATGCGAAAATGGATTTTTTGGGGATTTGTGGGACTTGGAATAGCGATTGTGTACGGCCAATCGTCCAATGTGAGTTTGCTCGGACGATGGGGGGTGGGCCGTTCAGAAGCGATTCATCGCAGGGGGATGTATACCTTTGTTGGCAATGGGCCCTCTCTTGAAGTGTATGTGAATAAGCGAGGTACGTATTCAAGAACCGATGTAGCGCTTTTGGACGGTGTGGTCAAAGACATTTGGACACGAGGGGATTTGGGATTCATTTATGTGGCTTGCGGGGAAGCTGGGATTTCCATCCTGAAATTCGACAAAAATAATGGAGACATATTGGGCGTTGTTTCGAGTTACAATACCCTGGGAATTGCAAGCGGGATTTCGCAATGGTATCAATACATCTACGTGGCAGATGGAAACCAAGGGATGCACATTTTGTATCTTGAGGATCCGGAAAGGGGGCAACCCCAGTTGCGAAGTACCTATCTTACCAAAGGGTTTGCCCATGATGTGTGGGTGGTGAATGATAGTACGGTGCTGGTGGCTGCGGACACTTCTGGCTTAATCGCAGTGAAAACCAAAGATCCGTTGCACCCTGTATTTATGGATTCGATTCGTGTCGCTTCTGCATTTACTGGATTTTCTGTGCCTCTCCCCCGGGTGTACCATGTGTTAACTCAGGATACGTTGGCCTATGTCGCTGCAGGATGGGGTGGTTTGCGAATTATTTCGATTAAAAATCCCAATTATCTCAAGCCATTGGGGATATGGACGTACGGAATTCCAGTCGAAGTGCGAAGCGTTTGGGTAGATGGGAATTTTGCCCATTTGGCCTGTGGTAAGGATGGGTTATTTGCTTCCATCAACGTTTCGGATCCTTACCATCCTACCGGACCTCCTTTTGAGAATCTCTCTACCGGAGGATATGCTCAGGACATTGTGGTGGAAAATGATACTGCATTTGTTGCAGATGGCTCTATCGGACATCACATTGTGCAAATTCAAGAAGGTATTGCGCCTTCGATTTTGAACACCTTTTCGATGGGAGATGCGGCTTGGGATGCGTTGTTTTCTGGCGACTATGTGTATGTGGCCGATGGCCAGTCCGGTGTGAAAATATTTGATACTCGAATTGAAAATCCGCCTGTGGAACGGCTGTCTCTCGCCGGGAGTTTTGCAAGTTCAGGAGAAGCGAGAAGATTGAAAAAATCGGGATCCGTGCTCTTTGTGGCAGAAGGATCGTATGGCATGAGTATGTGGAATGTTTCCAATCCAGTGGCGCCGACACGCATCGGAGAATTTCCCACAGAAGGAGATACGTGTTATCAAGTCGATGTGGCGGGGAGTTATGCCTTTTTGGCCTCTGGAAAGGATGGGCTCCGGGTTGTCGACATCAGTGGAAGTATTTTTGAGGTTCCGGGAAGTCCTGTGCAGATGCGATCCCGAGTCCGGGCACTTCAAGTGGTTTCACCGTATGTGTATGTGGGCGATTCTGCTGGAGTCTACGTGTATCAAATTGGCTCAGGTGGCACTGTGACCCGGGTGGATTCTCTTCCTTCTTCCGGGATTTCTTTGGATATTCGAGCCTTAGAAGTCAGTGGAGATACGGTGTTTGTGGCCAATGGGAGGTTTGGTTTATTGCTTTGGCGTCGGAGCAATGATGCCCTCATGATCAAAAATATCGAGGGGATTTGTACTGATATTGCGGTCCGAGAAAAGACCATTTTTGTCAGTGATCGCAGTCGAGGGTTTCGTATTTTTGATTTGTCAACGCCTGGAGAATGCAATGAAGTGGGTTATTACATCACAAAATCTGCATTGGGCGTAGCGGTTTCTTCGGGAAAAGTAGGGCTTTGCGACGGAGAATATGGATTTTATCTTTTGGAAAGCAATATTCGACCTCGGATTGTTCTTTCTTCCACCTCGCTTCAATTTGGTCCTGTACCGCCCAATTATTCACGCGCGTTGACGTTGCTGGTCATGAATCAGGGCACGTCTCTACTCAAAGTGACGGATGTGCGGAGTAACCTTGCGAGTTTTAAATTTTCTGCGACTTCGTTTCAAGTCGCTGCAGGGGACACCTATCGATTGGGAGTCCGGTTTGAACCGACCAATTTGACCTGGCCTTTTCAGCAATTGGGTTCTGCCCAAATTTCAAGCAATGATCCTGAAAATCCCATTTTGTCTCTCACCCTTCAGGGGGAAGTTTCTGCCTTGGTGACCGAAGGGCCTTACAGTCCGGATGCATTTACTGTGGGTCTTTGGCATTTTGACGAAGCAGATGGGGTGACTACTTTGACAGACGCTTCTGGCAATGCGCTCCACGGTCAGGTCAGCGGAAATCCGAGACGGGAAGATTCCCCTCGATTGGGATATGGACGGCAAATGGTTTTTGATAAAGTGGATGATTTTGTTCAAATTCCAGCCAATCCTTTGCTAAATCTTTGGAATACCCCGTTTACAATCGAACTATGGTTTTCCATGCTTTCAAAACCCCAAACGCAATACGTGCTTATTAAAAAAGGGAATGAAAATACCCAACAATTTGAACTTGCACTCTCTGCAGAGAGAGGCTTGGTGGGAAGAGTATGGGATGCTTCAGGAAACATGCATACGGTTTCTTCTGGTTCCATAGAGGTGTTCAATACCCAGCAATGGTATCATGCCGCTTTGACCTGGGACATGGATACATTGAAGCTGTATCTCAATGGTGTAATAAAAGAAAAAAGGCATGTTCCCAGTCCGTTGCGGTTTCAAAGTACAGAGTCTGTGGCAATAGGCGGAACCAGTTTGGGTGGATCTTTATTTCATGGGGTATTGGACGAAATTCGTATTTCCCATATTGCTCGAGAGTCCTGGGAATTTCATGTGGTTCGCTCTCGCATTGCCACCAATTTCAATGAACTCCAATTTGGAAATGTATTGGTCAATCGAAAACGGATGCTTCCTCTTGAAATTGCCAATATCGGAACCCAGCCTTTGTTTATTCAAGGGATTCAAGCGAACAATCTTCACGTCACGGTCCAAGGTTCTACTCAGTTCATTTTAGAAGGAGGCCAAAAGGATACCATCTGGGTCACTTTTTCTCCTGTAGGAGAAGAAGTGTTAGGACAGGGAAGTCTACTCCTTATTCAGAGCAATGATCCGACTTATCCAGTGTATTCCATCCCACTTCGGGGGCAGGGAGTAATGTCTTTTCCTGCAGGGCCGTATGTGTCTGATGCGTTTACATTTGGCCTCTGGCATTTGGATGAAACCAGTGGGGTTCAAATTACAGATGCGTCTGGGAATGGCATGAATGGGACACTTTCTGGGAACGTGTTTCATGAACTCGAAGTCCGAAAATTTGATTCTGGGGCCAGTTTGCGGTTTGATGGCACCAATGGAAGAGCAAGGGTTGCCTCTTCTTCTGAACATCGGTTCTTTCCCCAATGGGGTGGATGTACCATAGAGACCTGGTTTTATCTTCGGGGTCTCCCCATGGGAAAAGGCACTTTGGTCAAACGCGGAACTTCTGTTTTGAGACAATTTGAACTTTATATCGATAGTACTGCAACGCTTGTCGGACAAGTGTACAATGAAAGTCAACAGTCTATCCAAGTGGAAAGTAAATCCATGGGAACACTGCAAGTCCGGCAATGGTATCATACTGCATTGGTTTTGGATCGTGATACGTTATGGCTTTATGTGAATGGAAATCTGGTGTCTCGAAATCCAATGCAGGGCAGGTTGGCAGGGACTTTTTCTTCCCCTGGATTGGACACCCTTTCCTTTTGGATCGGCTCCAATCAGGAAAATACAACGCCTTTTTATGGATATTTGGACGAAATCCGTATTTCGCTCATTGGTCGACAACCGTGGGAATTTAACGTGAATTTGGCCCGGCTTGCGCTTTCTCCTTCTCAGCTCGATTTTGGAAATGTGGTGGTAGGAAAGTCTCGAACTCTGTATTTGACTTTTCAAAATCTAGGGATCGATACACTTGTGGTAAGCGATCTGATTTCGGATCGGCCCACCATTTTCCTTCCAGACACCAGCCGAGTGACAGTGGGACCTGGGAAGATGGCTCGAATGGGGGTTCAGTTCAAACCTGCCATTCAGGGTCCGGTTTCGGGTAAAATCACATTTCGGAGCAATGATCCATTTTGGTCAGTGCGCACGCTTGATCTTGAAGGAAATGGGATTCCAAGTTTTCCCATGACTGCGTATACTCCTGACATTTTTACTTCTGCCCTTTTCCATTTTGATGAATCCAAGGATACCACCGTGTGGGATTCTTCTCAATTTAGACTCCGCGGCGTCTTCGAAGGGACTGTGGTTCGGACAGATTCAGGTCGATACGGAAGCGCGCTTCGTTTCCAAAATGGAGGGATTTCTATTCCGTTTCATCCCACGCTTCAATTGTCGGATTCCCTTTTTACCATTGAATTTTGGTTGATGCTTTCTCGTACTCCGAGTAGCACTGGAATTCTTTTAAAGCAGGGGCATGGGGATACCACGAGTGTGGAATTGGATTTTAATCCCACGGCAAATCAAGGGGTTGTGGCCAAGATTTGGGATACACAAGGTGAATCCGTGGTTTTAAGAACCGGCACCACACCGGCATTTCAACTCCGACGGTGGTATCATGTTGCTTTGGTATTTGATGGGGATTCGTTGCGACTTTATTTGAATAATCAACAAAAGGACAAAGTGGCATTTTCGAGAACGCTTCGGAAACTGGTTCGGCCAGAGATCAAAATGGGTTGGGGTTTTAATAAGGAACAACCTTTTTGGGGCTATTTGGATGAATTCCGAATTTCCAAAATTCCACGAGAAGAATGGGAAATTCATGTATCTCCGCCTCACGCGTATGTTTATCCTCCCAATCTCAATTTTTCTACCGTATTGGTTCAAGATTCTCGAGAAAAGAAAATATGGGTTCAGAACTTGGGGGATCGAGATCTCTTGGTAAGTGCAGTGTCGATTTCTGGAGCCAGTACGTTTTCACTGCCAGATACTGCAAAACAGGCATTTACTTTAAGTCCATTTCAGAGCCGAATGATTTCTGTGATCTATCGACCTCTCACAGCGAATGTAACCGAAACTGCAAGTCTTGTCCTTTCATCCAATGATCCGGATCATCCAGAGATTACCATTTTGCTCGAAGGGAGTGGCGCAGAAGCCAAACGTCGCGGTCCTTATTCTGTAGATTCTTATACCATTGCTTTATACCATTTTGACGAAACTGCAGGAGACACAGTACACGATGTCTCTGGACGGAAACATCATGGCCTTCTCAAGGGAGTTCCGGGATGGAGTTCGAAAGGAGGGTATTTTAAAGGTGCTCTCCGATTTGACGGAAAGAAAAATTATGTGCTTATTCCAGCGACCTCTGATTTGATCTTTGATTATGCCTCTGAAAGCTTTACCATTGAATGTATTTTCCGGACCGATACTGTTTCTCAAACTTTACTGGCCTTAGGTTTTGAAGACAGCACGCATTCCATGAATTATGGCTTTTTCATTGACGAAGAAGGTCGATTGAAAGTTCCCCAGATTGGCGTGTCTGGATCCAGATATGCAGATGGGGCTTGGCATCATGTGGCCTTTGTGTGGAATCATTTTGTCCGTACCGGCCGGTTGTACGTCGACGGGACTTTGGTGCAGACTCAATCTCCCACTTCCTTCCCATTAAGAAAGACCGGGGCCTATTTGGTATTAGGGGCCGCAGAAGTGGATTCTTCGGTTTTTGCACAATATTTTCAAGGGTATCTCGATGAACTTCGTATTTCCAATGTCGTGCGTGAAAATTGGGAATTCCCTGTGCTCGAATATGGCATTGCGATTCAATCCATGACGCCGGATCCTCCGGAATACAATCAACCCGCGACCCTGATGGTTTATGTCCCTTCTGTACTCAATGCGCAACAGGTTCAATTGTATTATCGAAAAGGGGGAGAGACGAATTATCAAATGGTCAACGGAGAAAAGCAGACCAATTCTCTTTTTAAAGTTCAAATTCCAGCAGAAGCCATGACTCTCCAGGGGGTAGAATACTATATCCGAGCAATTACCCAAAAGGATACGTGCTTCTATCCAGCCATGGATCCTGTCAATAAACCGCAAGGACTCAGTGTTCGTTTTTCCAGGTTAGAAGCTCCGATCGCGTTTTATCACAAGCAATTTCGCATGTTTTCGATTCCGCTTCAGCTTGATACCACGACCGTGAAAGGAGTCTTTGAGGATGATTGGGGCGGCTACGATCCGTATCAATGGCGGTTGTTCTGGTGGCACAGAATCCAGAAGCGATACGTGGATTATCGAGATGGGCGTGGAGATTCTCAGGCCTATTTTGATCTTTCTCCGGGTCGAGCGTATTGGATGGTCACTTATCTCGAAAAGCACTTTGATGTGGGTCGAGGAAAAACCGTGCCTACAGATTCTGCGTTTGTGATTTTGATTGAACCCGGATGGAACATGATTGGAAACCCATTTCATTTTACTGTTTCCTGGGACGAATGTGCGGTGTCTTCGGATTCTGTGAGTGCACCTTATAATCCAGAACAAAAAAATGCTCCCAATTGGAAATTGCTCGAACCGTGGAAAGGATACTGGATTTACAATGCGGGGAATCAAGACGAAAAACTTTTTGTCCTTCCTCGAACGCAAGGGCTCAAAAAGTCTTTAAGATCATGGGAAAATGTGACCGAACCCCTGGATCCAAATGAGTGGGTTCTCCAACTCTCTGCTGAGTCCAAAATGGATGCAGATCCCTATAATTTTATTGGCGTGAAAAAAGGCGCTTCCAATGAGTGGGATAAGTGGGATCGGCCCGATCCGCCTCCTGTGGAAAATACCCTCACATTGGGGGTGGATCATAGCGATTGGACACAAAATCCGGGCGTGTATGCCATTGATATTCGCAATCCAGAAGGCTCAGGCCATTCTTGGCAGATTTTTGTCGAGCACCCCCAGGGCGGAGAGGAAGTGAGTTTAAAATGGCAATGGTTTGGCACTCTTCCTGACGGCTGGAAAGCGTTTCTTTTTGATCTTTCCGAGGGGACTTCCTTGGATCTCCAGAAGGCGTCACAAAAGACCATTGTTTTCAAGAAAGGTTCACAAGGAGTGCGTTGTTTTAAATTGGTGGCTGGCACAGAGGCATTTATCCGGTCAGAGGCAGAAGGGATTCCTTTGGAACCTGTGGTATTTCATTTGTACCAAAATTATCCCAATCCGTTCAATCCACACACAGTGATTCATTACAGCATTCCTCAAACCGGAGAAGTCACCCTGGTCATTTATAACACGTTGGGCCAAAAAGTGCGGACCTTGGTCCATTCCGAACAGAAGACAGGCCATTACGAAATTCTATGGGACGGAAAAGATGATCAGGGAATGCCAGTAACCAGCGGCATTTATGTGTATCGACTGAAAAGTGGAGAGAAAGTCGCTTCAAGGAAAATGATTCTTGTGCGTTAACGATAAGGATAAAGGACAATGGTATGAAGCAAAATTTTAGAATTCATCTCATCCTATTCGGACTCCCATGGCTTTTATTTGCCCAGACTGAAATGCCAGAGTCAAGTCCATTGGGCAAGGTCTATATGGGATGTGTGGTTCAAAATTGGCGATTGGAAAAACAAAAGCCCGTGGTCAACCAAATTTCTTTCCCAATCATTCTCAACGAGCCCATTGGCGAACATTTTGTGTTGCGGATCATACACTCTCCTGCCCAAACCAAATGGGATACTGCAAAGATCACGGGTCTTTCCGATACTTGGATCCAGGGCACGTATTTGTTTCCCAGCCGAAAGGCCATGCTTCATTTTGGGTTAGGGATGCCCACCGGGAAGACTCGGCTTACCAATTCAGAATACGAATTGGCCAAACATATTAGTACGAATTTCTTGCGGTACCAAGTGCCAGTGTACGGTCAGGGTTTTTGTGCCCAAATGGGTGGAGCCTTGGCGTTTGAACTCACACAAAATGTTGTGTTGGGAATTGGAGCCCAATATGTGGCGCATGGGTCGTATCATCCTGTACGATTCACTTATCAATACGATCAAATCCAAAAGGTGTTTGATGAACCTTACCGTCCTGGAAATGAGCTTATTGGCCAAGTAGGGGTCGATATTTTAATCAATGAAGAAACCAAATGTATTGTGGATGGGGAAGTGGCTCGATACGAACGGGATGTTTTGGCAGGAAAAGAAGTGTACAAAGCCGGAGAGCGTGCCACTTTTGGATTGGGACTGTATCGTCGTTTTCAATCTCAATACCTCTGGGCCTATGCGGTTTACCGAATGAAAAAGAGACCCCTGTTTGTGCAGGGTTTCTCTTCTAAAGAAGTCCAAAAGAATCAGGAAGGACCTCAATTGGAACTGGATTTTGTGTACAAAGCAGTGGCGTTTCGGGAAGGCGGATTTTTTCTTTTGGGAGAAGGACGGTACTATCAACATGAAAAAGGAAGTGCGTCCCCTGGCGGAACACTCATTGGTGGAGGCATTGGGGTGCAGTTCCAAATTTTCGAAGGGGCTTTGGCCGATCTTCGTGCCAAATTTTTTGGAGGCACGTTTAGAGGCAATATTACTCAACAAATCCTTGGAATGGATTTCCGAGCAGGTTTGTCTTTTGTTCTCTTATAATTAATATTTCCAATCACGCATGATCGCAGTCACTGCAGATTTGCATCTTACCCGTCGGGATCAAAATCCCGAACGATTTCATGCCTTAGAAAATATTCTGGATCAGATGCTTCAAGAAAAAGTGAATGTGCTTTTTCTTTTAGGGGATGTGTTTCAGGAAAACATGCAGAATTACGGAGAATTCGATGCCCTTTGTCAGGATTCCCGGTATCGTTCAATTCAATTTCATCTCATTCCAGGAAATCATGACCCGTATCTCACCTCTCAATTTTTCTCTGCAGAAAACGTGGTTGTCCATTCTCAACCTGAACTTTTTTCTGTGAAAGAAAAAGATTTCCCTATTTTGTGTCTTCCTTATACCCCCGAAAAAACCATGGGCGAGGAAATGATCCGCTTCAGAGATCAACTGCCAGAGTACCATTGGATTCTTTTTGGCCATGGCGATTGGGTCGAAGGATTACGAGAACCGCATTCCTGGGAGCCCGGAGTGTATATGCCGCTCACCCGGACCGATGTGGAGTCTCTGAAACCTGCTTGTGTGGTTCTTGGCCATATTCATAAGCCTACGGATCGGGATGTCATCCACTATCCAGGCTCTCCCTGTGGTTTGGACGTCACAGAAACTGGACTTCGCCGTTTTCTTTTCCTTGATCCTGCCACGGGTCAAGTAAGCCATCGGACTGTAAAAACCGAGAGGGTGTTTTTCTCAGAACGTCTCATTGCACTTCCTGTACAAGAAGAGGAAGAGTATATTCAACATGCATTTGATTCCATGAAAAAATCCTGGGGCATTCCTGAAAAAGAGCTCGGCCGGGTAAAACTTCGGTTGGAAGTGACCGGATATACTCGAGACAAGCATCGACTTGAAAAAACAATTCGATCTGTTTTCCAATCTGTTCAATTTTTCCGAGAGGGCGACCCTGATCTTTCAGAGGTTTCTGTCACTCAAGAGATGGACCGGATAGAAATCGCAGAAGCACTTCGAAGAGAAATCGAAGTCATGGATTGGCCCAAAGATCCTTATGCCCCATCTAAGGAAGAAGCTTTTCTCCATGCATTGAGAGTGGTTTTTGGTTTGTCATAATGGGTATTCGTATCACAGAAATCAATGTCCAGAATCTTGGACCCATTGATCGGCTTTCGATTCAACCCGGTCCATTGACCTGTATTTATGGACAAAATGAACGGGGAAAAACCTTTCTGGTCGAATTTCTCATCCGTTCGCTTTTTCGCCAGAGCAAAGAGTGGCGAATGCGATCTCCCCGGGGAACTGGTCGGGTCACCATTGAAGGGCTGGAGGAAAAACCGAGTTTCTTTTCACCTTCTTCTCCCAAAAAGTTAGAGGACTTTTTAGAAAAACGCGAGTTCGGTCTGCCTCCGGATTTTTCTAAGCTTCTTGTAGTAAAGGGTGCGGAAACCGAATTGGTCCAAAGCGAGGGAGGGGTGGATCGCAATGTGCTAAAATTTTTTCTTTCCGGTGCGGATGTTTTGGAGCGGATTCAGAATCGCATTTCAGAGACGCTTCAATCTGCCTCCTTAGAAAAAGGCCTTCTTATTGGGAAAAAGATTGGGGAACTCAAAGAACGAACAAAACTCGAAGAGGAATTGCGAAGGCTCGAACTTTTATTTGATCAGATTGACAAAGGGTATTCTGGCGGACCCAGTGCCATTTTACAACAGGAAAAAGCGCGAATCGAAGAAGAACTTGTGCTCTTGGAACGGGCAAAGCGATACGAGGCCTTTTCTTTGTTTTCTGCCGTTCAAGAGTTGGAACAGAAGCGGGCTCAAATTGACGAAAATCTCTTGAACCATCTTCGCCAAAAAGTGCATCATTATTTCCAAAAATCAGAAGAAATTCAGAAAAAACAGAAGGAAAAAGCGGCTGCAGAATTACGGAGTATCCATTATGAGTGGCTTCAGAGCGCTTTGGATCAATATCGGGATCTCATCAATCGAAAGTGGAGCAGTCCAAAACCATTTCTCCTTGTCTGCGGTGCTCTCATGCTTTTAATTTCGACTGCCTGTATTCTCTTGCAGCGGACTTTCTTTGCGATTATCACGCTTTTTTTGGGCTTTGGATTTGTGGGATGGTACATTCGTCAACTCCATTTGGCTTCAGAACAAGTCCTCTGCGCTGAAGAATTAAACGGCATCCGAAAAGAATTTGAGGTCCGTTTTCAGAGCCCATTGAGTGGACTTTCCCACTTAGAAGAAATGCTTCGAAAGCAAGAAGCAGATTACAACGAAGCCAGAATTCTGTCAAAGCAAATTGAAGAAGAAAAATTGAAACTCATGGAGGCTGAAGTTGAAATTCGAAACCTATTTTTCACCTTGGGACACGAGGCAGAAAAGCCCAGTTCCTGGAATGCGACTCTCAATGCCATTGAAACAACATTAAGATCTTTAACCAAAGAAATTGGAGCGAAGCGGGAAGCCTTGGCAAGACTTGCAGTCGAACCCGAGCATTATCTTTCCACACCCCAGCCGATTCAATACGATCCAGCCCGTCACAAGGCTTTAGAGGAAAGAAAGTTTTCCATTGAAAAAGAGTTAGAAAAGTACAGAGAAAAATTGGATCAATTGAAACAATTGATTTGTAATCAAACCGGCGACGAAATTACGCTTCCTTGGCCCCAACTCATCGAAAACCTGCAACGCGTTTGGCAAGAAAAATTGGACGTGTATCGGGATTTGTATGCAGAAATTTTGGGAAAAGTCGCACTCATGCGTGTACTTAGAAAATATCAAAAGGCAGAAGAGGAAAAAATTGAAAAGGGCCTCAACGGTCCGGAAATTATTCGGGTTCTCCATCACATTACTGGGCGATACACGGGGCTTCGTTTGGAAGGAGACATGCTCAATGTATTGGACCCGTATTCCATGTTTCCCATGAATGAGCTCAGCACAGGAGCCCAGGAGCAGACACTCCTTGCCTTGCGCATTGGATTTGCCTCTCGATGGATGAAAAAAGAAAAGCTTTTTCTTCTTTTAGACGATGCGTTTCAATATTCGGATTGGGAAAGAAGACGACGGATGGTGGATATGGCAGTGTCTTTGGCCAAAGAGGGATGGCAGGTATTGTATTTTACCATGGACGATCATCTTCGAGATCTTTTTCGCGAATATGGGAAACCCTTTGGAAAAGAGTATGTGGAAGTCACGCTCTATTAGCTTTTACTATTCTCTCCAATGATGATTCAATGAAGCAGAATAACCAATTTCGAGAAAAGCTCCTGAATCGTTTTCTCCGTTATGTTCAAATAAATGCTCCATCCAATGAAAACGTTTTGGAAAAAATTCCGAGTACTGAGGAACAAGTGGAGTTGGGTAAAACGTTGGTCAGAGAACTTCAGGAGTTGGGGCTCTCGGATGCCCAAATGGATGAATATGGCATTGTGATGGCAAGTCTTCCTTCCAATTTAGGTTCTGCTTCGGATAAAGTGCCTGTCATTGGATTCATTGCCCATTTGGATACTTCTTCGGATGTGCCAAGCCACCCAGTAAAGCCTGTGATTCACCCCAATTACCAGGGAGGAGATATTTTCTTGCCAGGTGCGCTGGAGAATCCATTGCGTGTTTCTGAAAATCCAGAGCTTTTGCAGCATCTGGGCGAAGACATCATCACATCAGACGGTACCACACTTCTCGGTGCAGACGACCGGGCAGGCATTGCAGAGATCGTCACGTTTTTGGAATTTCTTTTACTTCATCCAGAGATTCCCCATGGTCCAATCCGAATTGCTTTTACACCGGACGAAGAAATTGGAAGAGGCGTTGACCATTTTGATATTCAAAAATTCGGTGCAGAGGTTGCTTATACTGTGGATGGGGGTGGTTTGGGAGAAATTGAAGACGAGACCTTTTATGCTCGAGTAGCCATTTTTACAATTTTCGGAAGCAATGTGCATCCAGGGTATGCCAAGGGGAAAATGGTCAATGCATTGCGAATGGGCTCGGAAATCATTCAGGCTTTTCAAAATGAGCCAGCGCCTGAAACCACAGAGGGGAGGGAAGGATACTTCCATCCCCACCATTTTTCAGGGGGCGTGGGAAAAGCCATTCTCAAAGTCTTGATCCGGGATTTTGAACTTGCTGGAATTGAGGCCAAAATCCAAAAGCTTCAAGAAATTCAGAAGCAAGTCGAAATGCGTTACCCAAAAGGGAAAATCCATTTGGAAATCAAAGAAAATTATCGGAATATGCGAGATGATTTACAGAAAGATCCCCGGATTGTGGAATATGCACTGGAGGCAGTACGTCGTACTGGCATTTCTCCGCAACGCAAGGCAGTCCGAGGGGGGACCGATGGCGCCAAATTGTGCGAGAAAGGGCTTTTGACTGCCAATATTTTTACTGGGGGACATAATTTTCACAGTACCCACGAGTGGATTTCGCTTCAGGCCATGGAAAAGGCGGTTGAGACCTTGATTCAATTGGTGCAGATTTGGGTGGAAAGAGGAAGGGCTTTATGAGAGACATAGGAAGTCTTAAATTCTTCCGATATGATAATTGCCATGCCTGTCTCTGTGCCTCTATAGGGAGTCTCCATCTTGGAGGTGGAGACTCCTAGTGGACTTTGGTGCGAATATTCCATGCATCTTCCAAAAATGAAAAAAATTCCCCCAATAGACATAAGCCTTTTCGGTTTGGTCGCTATAATGTCTTATCCGCAGAGCATTTTGGAGCTGATTCAAATGAGTAGCAAGCGAAGATTGATAAAAATGGATCACCACTTCGTTCATGGCCTGTCCGTTGAGGACTTTTTTATAAAGTGATGAACAAAAGCGTCGGGTCCGTGAAGCTAACCCGTCAAATATTTAATCATTTACGCTTGTATTATTAAAAAAAAAATTACAATTTTTATCTTAAAAAGTCAAGAAAAATTTGGGTGCAATTTTTACCGAATCATTCTTTTTCTCAATCCTCGAAATCCCAAAAAGCCGGCCACGATGGTCATCCCAATGATATACAAAAGGTGCAAGAGAAGCACAAAATCGTATTCCCCTTTGCACACATGGCGAGAAAGTGCGACAGGATGGGAAAGCGGGAATATCCATGCAAGGGGTTGGATGACTTTGGGTAAGTGACTGATGGGGAAAATCACGCCAGAAAAGAAAAACATGGGCGAGAGAATGCCGGTAAAATAAAAGCTGAAATGGTTAATGGTTTTGACAAAAGAAGTGATCCAAAGAGAAATGGCACCAAACATGACGCCTGTGAGAAATCCGATGAACGGGGTGAGAAGCGCATGCGGTAATGGGAGGACACCAAAAATGCTCATGATCAAAAGCACAGCAAATGAAAAGAAAAATCCTTTTGTCCCAGCCCAGAGAATTTCACCCAAAAGCACATTGTTGACAGTGAGGGGGGCTGAAAGCATTCCGTCGTACACTTTGTCAAATTCAAGCCGGATAAAAGTCCCGTAGGAGCATTCAAATGCCGAAGTGAACATGGCAGAAGTGACCAAAAGCGCAGTGGCTAGGAATTCAAGATACGGAAGGTTTTCCATGGTTCCAATAAATTTCCCCAGACCAATGCCCACGCCTGCAAGGAAAATCAATGGTTCCATAAAAGGAGGAAGCCCATTGCTAATGAGATTTCGCGTATACACCAATACATGTCTGTACCACACACTGAAAATCCGATGGAAGAAAGTGGGCAAATTATTGCTGTTCATTCAAGAGCCTCCCTGTCATTTTGAAAAAAAGATCCTCAAGATTGGTAGGTCTTAAAAACCCAGTGCCAGGGGGGAGTTGGGTATTGAGCTTCTGGAGCAATGGCAAATCATGGGCATAAAATACTGAATGGCTTGAGGTCCCGTCTTTACGGATTCCTACAGGCACTGGAATTGTACTGAGATTGATTTCGTGGACTTCCAACGCCCATGGTTCCAAATGTTCCTCCAATAACGCTTTTGGATTTCCTTCCAGCACTTTTCTCCCTTTGTCCATGATGAGAATGGTATCGCAGAGCTGAAATGCCTCTTCCATGTAATGCGTGGTGAGGAGGATGGTGAGTCCTTCTTGCTTTAATTGGCGTAATTTATTCCAGATCAAATGCCGAACTTGAGGATCCAAGCCAGTGGTGGGTTCGTCTAAAATCAATAGTTTTGGCATGTGGAGCAAGGCTCTGGCAATCAAGAGCCGTCTTTTCATGCCACCGGAAAGTTCTCGGATTTTTGCTTTTTTCTTTTCAGAAAGTTCAAAAAAATCCAATAAATACGCAATGCGTTCTTCTGCTTCCTTTTTCTTCATGCCATAGAAATTGGCATACACCCAAAGATTTTGAAATACGTTCAGTTCTTCGTCTAAATTATCTTCTTGTGGCACGACGCCGGAAAGAAATTTAATGGCCAATTCGTTTTTTTGAGGATCATATCCAAACACTTTGACTTGGGTTTCTGGATGGGGATCTCGATCGCACATTCCGTAGAGCATGGTGAGTGCAGTGGTTTTTCCAGCGCCATTGGGTCCAAGAAAACCGAAACATGTGGCAGAAGGGACTGAAAAACCCAGATCGTTGACTGCTTTCACTGAACCATAGGTTTTGTAGAGATGCTCTACCTGGATGACAATTTCGTTCATAAATGGAACTCTCTCTTTAATGAAAAAAATGGATAAACTCGATTCAATTTAACGAATAAAAGGTCAAAAAGTTCCTTTTATTTTAGGAATTTATATCTTTCAGAAAATTTTCTTGCTTTTTCAGGGAATTTGGTTTAGCTTTTAAAGATTTTTAATTAGAGAGATTTTTATGGAAACTCTCCAATTGTTTTACGATTTTGAAGTCGACGATATTGACGGAAATCCGATTTCCTTAAGTGCATTCAAAGGAAAAGTGCTGCTGGTCGTCAATGTGGCCAGTCAATGCACTTATACTCCTCAATATGCGGGTTTAGAAGCGTTGTACCAAAAATACAAAAATCGTGGATTTGAAGTTCTGGCTTTTCCTTCGAATAATTTTTTTTGGCAAGAGCCAGGCTCAAACGAACAGATTAAAAAATTTTGTCAAGAAACATACGGTGTGACTTTTCCTCTTTTTTCAAAAATCCATGTTCGGGGCCGGTATATGTCGCCTTTGTACCGCTGGTTGATTGCCCAGCCTACGCAGCCCGTGCCTCCAGGGGCCATTACTTGGAATTTTAACAAATTTCTCATTAATCGAAAAGGGCAGGCGGTTTATCGGTTTCCGTCTAAAACCGAACCTCTTTCAGAGGAACTCATCCAAGCGGTGGAAATATTATTGAATGAATCGGAAAAAAATATCGCAATTTATCGAAAAAATGTGTATAATATGCCAATTTGAACAAAAATTTTGAAAGGAGAAATTACGCGCTCATGCCTAAACGTCCAGATATTCACAAAGTGCTGATCATTGGTTCAGGTCCCATTGTGATCGGTCAAGCCTGTGAATTCGATTATTCGGGAACCCAAGCCTGCAAGGCTTTACGTCGCCTGGGCTATGAAATTGTTTTGGTCAATTCCAATCCCGCGACGATTATGACAGACCCAGGAATGGCCGATGTCACGTACATTGAACCTCTTACTGTAGAATATCTCACCAAAATCATTGAGAAAGAAAGGCCAGATGCCTTGCTTCCCAATTTGGGAGGCCAAACTGGACTCAATCTCTCTTCCCAATTGGCAAAATCCGGGGTGCTTCAAAAATATGGAGTTCAAGTGATTGGCGTCAATGTGGATGCCATCGAACGGGGAGAGGACCGAATCGTATTTAAAGAAACGATGAATAAATTGGGCATTCCGATCCCCAGAAGTGAAGCAGTCCATTCTGTGGAAGAAGCAGAAAAAGTCGTAGAGAAATTGGGCTATCCTGTGGTGATTCGGCCCGCGTATACTTTGGGCGGAACGGGTGGAGGATTGGTTTACAATGCAGATGAACTTCAGGTGGTGGCGAGCCGAGGGCTCTCTGAAAGTATGATTCACCAGATTCTGGTCGAAGAATCTGTGGAAGGATGGGAAGAATTGGAATTGGAAGTGGTCCGGGATGCCAAAGGCCAGAAGATCACCGTATGTTTTATTGAAAATGTGGATGCCATGGGTGTTCATACAGGTGATTCTTATTGTGTGGCTCCCATGCTCACCATTGATCCAGAACTCCAGAAAAAACTTCAAAAATATGCTTACGACATTGTCGATGCCATTGAAGTCATTGGCGGAACCAACATTCAATTTGCGCATGATCCGAAAACTGGCCGTGTGGTGGCGATTGAAATCAATCCTCGAACTTCTCGGTCTTCTGCATTGGCTTCCAAGGCAACCGGTTTTCCCATTGCCTATGTCTCTTCTCTTTTGGCAGGCGGGTTGACTTTAGACGAAATTCCCTATTGGCGAGAAGGCACCTTGGAAAAATACACCCCCTCTGGGGATTATGTGGTGGTGAAATTTTCCCGATGGGCTTTTGAAAAATTTCGGGGGGTAGAAGATCGCCTCGGGACTCAAATGCGGGCCGTGGGCGAAGTGATGAGTATTGGAAAAACGTACAAAGAGGCCTTTCAAAAAGCGATTCGGTCTCTCGAAATCGGAAGATACGGTTTGGGATTTGCCAAAGATTTTCATAAACGTTCTCTCGAAGACCTCCTCAAAGCGTTGCGATTTCCCACCAGCGAGCGTCAATTTCTCATGTATGAGGCCTTACGAAAAGGCGCTACTGTAGAACAATTGTATCGACTGACCTATATCAAACCCTGGTTTATTCAGCAGATGAAGGAATTGGTGGAACTGGAGGAAAAAATTCTAAAATACAAAGGGAAAATGCCTCCGGATGAGCTTTTGATTCAAGCCAAAAAGGATGGATTTGCGGATAAATATTTATCCCAGATATTGGGAGTTCCTGAAAAAGAAATTCGAGAGCGTCGGATCGCTTTGGGCGTGAAAGAAGCGTGGCAGGCAGTGCCGGTGAGTGGTGTGGAGAATGCAGCATATTATTATTCTACGTACAATGGACCAGACATGGTACCAGTAAGTTCCCGAAAGAAAGTGATGGTTTTGGGAGGAGGGCCAAATCGGATTGGGCAGGGGATCGAATTCGATTATTGTTGCGTGCACGCCGCATTTGCGCTTCGGGAAGAAGGATACGAATCCATTATGGTGAATTGTAATCCAGAAACCGTTTCAACCGATTACGATACTTCGGACAAACTCTATTTTGAACCCCTCACGGTCGAAGATGTGCTTTCCATTTATGAAAAAGAAAAACCCGAAGGGGTCATTGTCCAATTTGGAGGTCAAACGCCTTTAAACATTGCCAATGAATTGGCCCAAGCCGGTGTCCGCATTCTTGGTACTTCTCCAGATACCATTGATTTGGCTGAAGATCGGGATCGATTCCGAAAGATGATGGGAAAATTGGGCATTCCTCAACCAGCCTCTGGCATGGCAAGTAGTTTGAGGGAAGCATTGAAGGTGGCAGAGCAAATTGGATATCCGTTAATGGTTCGCCCCTCTTATGTACTTGGCGGAAGAGCCATGGAAATTGTCTTTGATGAAGACATGCTTCGGCATTATGTGAAAGCCGCAGTGGAAGTTTCTCCGGATCGTCCCATTCTCATTGATAAATTTCTTGAAAATGCCATAGAAGCAGAAGCGGATGCCATTGCAGACGGTCATGAGGCCTTTGTGCCTACTGTGATGGAACACATTGAATATGCAGGCATTCATTCTGGAGATTCTGCCTGTGTGATTCCCCCAGTAGGCATCCCTGAAAAGCACATTCGCACCATCGAAGAATATACCAAGCGAATTGCCCTCGAGTTGGGGGTGGTGGGTCTTATTAACATTCAATACGCCATTGCCAATGATACGGTTTATGTTTTGGAAGCCAATCCCAGGGCTTCCCGGACAGTTCCTTTGGTCTCCAAAGTTTGCGGAATTTCTATGGCCAAGATTGCAACCAAAATCATGTTGGGGAAAAAACTTTCTGAGTTTAATTTACAGTCCAGACGCATTCCCTATTTTGGAGTCAAAGAGGCGGTTTTCCCCTTTAACATGTTCCCTGAGGTGGATCCGATTTTGGGGCCTGAGATGCGTTCTACCGGCGAAGTGTTGGGCATGGCAGATTCTTTTGGGCTTGCTTTTTATAAATCACAGGAAGCGACAAAGCTGGCTCTCCCCTTGGAAGGAAATGTGCTTATCACAGTCACGGATCGGGATAAAGCCGCCATTGTGGAACCTGCCCGACGATTTTCCCAAATGGGCTTTACACTCTTTGCTACACAAGGTACAAGAGAATTTTTGGCCAAACATGGGATTCCGGCCAAGCCAATTTTCAAAATCCATGAAGGAAGACCCCACATTGTGGACCGGATTAAGAACGGAGAAATTCAACTGGTCATCAATACTCCCAAAGGCACAGTCGCAGAGGCAGATGATTCGTATATTCGCAAAGCAGCCATAAAATATAAGATTCCCTATATTACGACCACTACGGCCGCTCTGGCAGCGACCATTGGGATTGAAGCAAGGAGAAAAGGAGAGGCGCCTGTAAAATCTTTGCAAGAATACCATCAAGAAATTCGATAGATGGCTATTCCTGTAAAAAATCGGGATCATTGGTTTGTAAAACTTTTAGAACCTTATTACAATGGAGGAAAAATGAGATCCATTCACAAATGGTGGGTGTGGGGCTTGGTTTTGGGTTTAAGTATGGTTCTTTTAAGCCAAGAAAAGACAGAACCTGTGTCTCCGGATAGTCTTTTCAAAGTCCAGAACATTGCCCCGTTTTGGTATGCAAGTTTGGAATACAAAGGAAGTTATGCTCAACACGCCAGTGCATTTCAAACGCTCTACACAGAAGCAGGGAAGCAAGGTATTCAAGGAGGTCTCCCATTTGGGATTTATTACAACAATCCTGAAAACACACCCGAAGCAGAACTCCAGTGGGAAGTAGGATTTGCACTGAAGGATTCCATTGGATTACAAGCCCCTCTCCAATTGAAAAAATGGCCTTTTACGACCATTGCCACGACCTTCTACCGAGGCGTTTTTGGGGACACCACCATGGGCCAATTGTACCAGAAATTCTTTACTTGGATCGGTGAAAAAGGATACGTGCCTTGTGGCCCTGCCATGGAAAAATTTTTGGCTCCCCCTACACCGAATGAAAAAGGGGAAATGATACTTCAAACCCAGATTGTCATTCCTGTGGAAAAACTCAAAAAATAAACGAAAAGCCCTGGGATCTGAACTCCCAGGGCTTTTTCATTTTTTAGGAAATGTTCTTTTTATACCCGAAGAATTCTTCCTATAAAGAGAAGCGTATTGGAGGAGGTTTCTCGAATGACACACACAAATGGACGGTCAATTCGCATCACAGGACGCACACTGACTATTCCGACAGAAATACTGGTCACTCCTGCTGCTTCGGTTCCTTTTTCATCCACTTCGAGAAAAGTTTTATGCAACACTTGTTGAATGAATAGATTGTCCTCTATAGAAACGTCTTCTTTTACCACCATGGGAGAAAAATCTGCTTTTGTTGGATCAAAAGCAATGCCCATCCCCAGGGTCGTCAGGGCATTGTTGAGTATTCTTTTGTCTTCCACTTTGAATTTGGGCATTTGAAGCATCAGAGACACAGGATGGAGTCTGGAGATCCATTCATTCCATTGGGTTTCTGTCCATGAATCGATAAACTCATGGATGGAATGGCCGGGTTTGGGAAGAAAAATCGTCATGGAAAAAGCCCCATTGCCATACGGTAAATCCACTGCCTGAAAGGTTTCGTTTTCATCGTAAGAAAATTCTCCCTCTTGGTGCATCATCTGACAAGAGAGAGAATCTCCTTCAGAGGAGACAAAGACATCTTCTCGGGTGTTTTTGGGATCAAACGGAGACATCCAGGTTCCTTTAAAATACACTGCATTGATGAGAAAAAGCATGGTCGTTGGATCAATGAACTCGGACTCAATAATTTCTGTGATTTTCCCTCGGGTTTGGGTATTCACCCATTGATTGATGATTTGCGGTGCTTGTGGCGAATTGAAATCCAGTCCCCTCACAGATGCGTAGAAGAATGTTTGATTCAATTGAATAAACGACGGATGGATCGGAAAATGCTCTCGGTACCAGATCGAATTGGCAATGGAGAGCACCGTATGCGGATCGAGATTGGGGAGAAGGTCCAGAATGTTTTTATAGGTTTGATTTATTTGTTCTGGAGCCCAATCTCCAAATCCAAGCACCCTTTGGATTTCGGATTTGGTGTCTCCTCCTGCCCCATTCCACGCCATTCCCAGCGCCATGGACACACTCAAAGGACAAACGCACAAGTTTTGTGTCTTTTCCTCCTGAGCAAGTTCTCGGAATAACTCAATTCCAAAGCCATTGCTGGTTTGAAGCAGGGTCTTTTCAAACGCAGTGAATTCTCGAGGCGAAGGTTGGATTTCAGGCGGTAAAGCCCACTTTCTGTGACATCCTATGAGAAGAAGGATGGCACAGGCCAATACAATGCTTTTGTTTTTCATATGGCCTCCATTTTATGAAATCCAGAGAATACAATGAGATTGTATTTTCCATTTTTCCTGGTCTTTTATCAGAAAAAGGATTTCTCCATGGCTTGCCAAAGGAGCCCAGAACCGAAAATAATACACCCATATCTGGGTTCTGGATCTGTTCAATCCCACCCGTGAAATGCCGATCACGCCTCCTGCGTCTGGATATTTTTACCTCCAATCCCACATTTCGTATTCAGAAATCAATACATAGGGTTTTCAAGAAGAAACTCTTTATTTTCTTGGATGGAACCAAACCAAGTGGTAGAATCCCAAAATACTCCTTTCGGCTCAGCATAAAATGTAGGATCTTTAAAAATCGCCTCATAGACCGCATTTTCTTCTTCATCTGCTGCCAGTTCACATTCTAGAGGCATTTTATTTTTTTCGCAGGCTTTCCCGCAGAAAAGAAGACTGAAAAAAATCCATTTTTTGGCCATTGGTCCCCCTGTGGATGGTCTCATCGATGTTTTCAAAAATAATTATACAATATCAAAGATATAAAGTCAAGAAGAAATCGGAACGGAATTTTTTATTCCGGTTCCTCTGCAATGCGTTTCCCTTTTTCCACATCCACCAGGCACAATAAAATGCCACCTACAAGAAAAAAGAAAATCAGCGAGAGAATGCCCACACGACTGGTTCCCGTGAGCTGTCCAATAAAGCCAAATACAGCAGGGCCTAAAATTCCTGCAAATTTCCCACTAATATTATAAAATGCAAAAAATTCTGCAGATTTGGATTTGGGGATCATGGAGCCAAAAAGTGAGCGACTTAAGGCCTGGGTTCCGCCTTGCACCACGCCGACACATCCTGCAAGGAGCCAGAAATGCCAGGCTTTTGCCATGAAAAATCCGCCGAGAGTGATGCAGAAATAACCGAGAAGTCCTACAAGAATGGCCTTTTTAGCGCCTATCCATTGCGCGATTTTTCCAAATAAAAATGAAAACGGGATGCCAATGAGTTGAGTCAAAAGAAGCGCGCAGACCAAATCCAAAGTGCCAATCCCAATTTCGTCTCCATACGCAGTGGCCATTTTGATAATGGTTCCAATCCCATCATTATAAAACCAGAATGCAAGAATAAAAAGAAACGCTTCCCTGTATTTTTTGAGTTCTGAAAATGTATTTTTGAGTCTTTTCAACGCGAGAGACACATAATGCGTTTGTTGAAGAGAATGGCCCTCTCCGCCCATTTCTGGGACAAAAAGAAAAAGGGGGATCGAAAACACAGCCCACCAAATGCCCACACTCAGAAAAGAGAGCTTCATGCCTAAAAGGGGAAAAGGTTCAGGATGCGAGGGGAGCACGGTTTTTGGAAGTATCCATAGCATGAGAATATTCAATGCGAGTAAGATGCCTCCGCCCATATAACCCAGTGCATATCCTCGAGTCGAAACTTCGTGCATTTTTTCAGGGCCTGCCACATGGGGGAGCATGGCATCGTAAAACACTTCTCCCACCGCAAACCCAATTTCTGCGAGGATGAAAAACATCGCGGTGAGAAGCCAATCCCCATATCCAGTCAGTGCGAGAAGAGAGGAAAATAAAATTCCGAGCCCCGCAAATACACCCAGAAAACGTTTTTTGGCAGATCCATAATCTGCGACAGGCCCTAAAATCAACGAGAGTGTGGCAACCAGAAGCATGGAAATGGCAGAAATATATCCCCAAAGGGAAGTGGCCAGGGCGTGGCCTTGTTGATCAAGGGGTCCTGCGCTGACTTTTCGGAAAAAAATGGGTAGGAAAGAAGCCATGATGGTTGTGACAAAGGCAGAGTTGGCCCAATCGTACAAGCACCAGGCATTGATCCAACGGGTTTGCTGGTCGGATTTTGCCATTTTAAAGTGTCGAAATAAACCGGATGAGTTTTTTCAATGCCCTGCGGTATGCCTTTTGGGGCAGTACGGCCAATACGACTTGATCTCCCAGGGCATGAAAATAATGAAACGCAATACGCTGGTTTTTTTTACCTCGAAGGACGATCTCTTTGACAGGGACTTCCTCACCGAGAAGTCGTGTGGCTTCCTGAAGGGAAAACGCAAATTCGAGAAGATCTCCTTCACGGTACAGAGACGGATTGCCTTGACCCGCCAGGAGCAGTCCTTCGGACGAAAAAAGAAAAATCCCATTCCACCGAGTTCCCTCTCCCAATCGAACCATGGCAGATTCAATTTGTTCTTGAAGAGAGCCGTTCATGCCCGCATCCTTTGGACGTCTTGGGAGAGTTGGGCTTTTACATGGGTAACCACTTGTTTAATCACGGTTTTTAATGTGGGGAAAACACCTACTCCCGTAAGTGCAGATGCTTCAAATGCAGGGACACCAAAAAAGTTGAGTTTCTGTTGCATTTCTTCTACACTGGCAATTTCTGGAAGATCTCTTTTATTATACTGGAGAACCCAGGGAAAATTCTCCAGGCTTTTTCCATGGACAATCAGTTGTTTTTCCAAATCCAATAAGGTTTCCAAATTTTCTTCCATTCGATCTCTTTGAGAGTCTGCCACGAATACAATGCCATCCACTCCATTGAGCACCACTTTTCGGGTGAGCTGATACCGAATTTGGCCCGGCACGGTGTATAAATTAAACTTCGGTCTTTTCCCTTCGATGTGACCCACCTCGAGCTGAAGAAAATCGAAAAAGATGGTTCGTTCTTCATGCGTTTTCAGCATGACCAGATCGCTTTTGAGCGCAGGATCAATATGCTCATAAATATATTTTAGATTTTGTGTTTTTCCGCCTAAGGCAGGTCCGTAATACACAATTTTGAGATGGATTTCTTTTAATGCCCAATTGATGAACATAGCTCCCCTTTCTTCATTTTTCTTTCAATGAACGATCCAATGCATCGTCTAAAAGGGATTCGAATGTAGAATTAAAAATTTCTTTTTCTGGATTTTGAACCGGTTGGGAAAGAATGGGAATCAATTGCTCTACTGTTCTTTTGGTAAACAGCCGAATCATCCCGAGTGCAGTCCCTGTTTCAAATATCACAATGAGAAAATGATCTGAATCCACTGCACAGACAAACATGTTTCGTTTTTCTCCCTCGTGGAGGACCATTTTAAATCGGCCTGCTTCTCCTAAAAGAAGGGCCAATTCATTGGAAGCAGAAAATTGTCCTGCGGTGAGATTTGAGACAATTTCTAAACGGCTTCCTTTCCATCCTTTTCCCATTTGCTGGGCAAGAATTCGGCCTGTGCCATCCACTAGCAAAATGGCCATGACCTGCAATTTCTGGGCAAGGTCTACCAAATTGGCCATGATGCGGTCAAATTGCTCCTGGGTCAAAAACGTCTGGGAAACACTGGCCTTTTGATGTGGTTCCATTTCTTTTCCTTTCAAAATTACCAGCCTTCTGCGATCCGTTCGATCAAAGGAATTGGAAGACCGCATGCGCGCATTTTTTCTTGCACTTTTGGGATTTCATACGCAATGCGTTTCAAAGTGAAATGGCGTTTTTCTTCGTCAAAGATTCCGTAGGCTGCCCGAGGGTCTCCGTCTCGGGGTTGTCCGACACTTCCCACATTAATCAAATATTTTTTCGAAGATTCGAAATGAATTTCATCTGCATTTTGCAAAAGAATGTCTCCATTGGCTTCTTGGATAAATGCAATGGGCATGTGGGAATGACCGATAAAGCAAATTGGTTTTTCCATGGCGTTGAGATTTTGTACAATTTGCGATTCTGTGAAAATATAATCCCATGCTTCTGGCGCCTCTGGCGTGGCGTGGACTGCCATCCAATCTTTTTCAGAAAAAACCAAAGGAAGTGTATTCAAAAACAGGACTTGTTCAAATCCCAGGACTTTTTGGGTCCATTCAATTGCGATTCGGGCATTTTCGTTAAAATCGTGCATGGAAATGGCATTGACTGCGGCGGCATCGTGATTGCCCATAATCGTTGCGTACGCGATTTGTTTCATCTGTTCTACGCAAAGATTCGGATCCGGGCCATATCCCACGACATCCCCCAAACAAATGATTCTGTCCACTTTTTCTTTCTCCAGCGCCTCGAGCACGGCTTTCAATGCTTCAAAATTTCCGTGAATGTCTGAAATGATCCCTGTTTTCATTATTTTTAATTCTTTTGCAAAAAATGCGCCAAAAATTAAAGTAAATCCATTGGGTCCATGTCTACTGAGATGCGCACATCAGGATACTGGGGATGGGAGAGATACGCAGAAAGCGCTTTTCGTACCGCATTGCGCAATCGGGTTCCTCCAGGATCCTCTTTTTTCCGAATTCGGAAAAGGATGTGATACCGGTAATCGCGCTTGAGTCGACTCAAATAGGCAGGCGCAGGCCCCAGAATTTCGAGACCCTTTTCTTTTGGAATATACGAAAGAAACGCGTGCGCGCTTTTTTCCACATGGGTTTGGGAAGGAGATTTAAATCTCACTAGGGCCAGTCGACCAAAAGGCGGATACCCCAGTTCTTCCCTTTGTTGCATTTCCCACTGAAAAAAGCGTTCATAATCATGATTTTTTGAAAATTGTAATACCGGATGCTCTGGACAAGCGGTTTGGACAATGACTTCGCCTTTTTGATCCTTCCTTCCTGCCCTTCCTTCAGCCTGGGTGAGAAGCTGGAAGGTGCGCTCTGCAGACCGAAAATCAGGGAAAAAGAGCCCTGTATCTGCAGAAAGAATGCCCACCAAAGTCACCCCAGGGAAATCGTGCCCTTTGGCAACCAATTGCGTGCCCAAAAGAATTTCTGCTTTGCCCTGGGCAAACTCCTGGATTAGCCGGATGTGCATGCCCTTTTTTCTCAAGGTGTCCAGATCCATGCGAAGAATTCGAATTTTGGGGAAAAGCGCTTTGAGCTCTTCTTCGATACGCTCTGTTCCAATGCCCCGATATTGGACATTGGTGCCTCCACAAGAAGTACACACTTCTACCGGTTTTTTCTGAAATCCGCAGTAATGGCACTTCAATCGATTTTCTTTTAAATGAAAAGTGAGACTGATGGCGCAATGAGGACAGGTTTCAATGAATCCACAGGATTGGCACCGAATCCAGGGTGCATATCCCCGGCGATTGTGGAGAAGGATGACCTGTTCGCGTTTCTCTATTCGTTCCTGAATGGCCCTGAGAAGACAAGGAGAAAAAATGCCAGAAGGAATGGTGTCTTTTTGATTCACCTGAATGACTGTGGGAAGAGGAATGCGATCGATTCGTTCAGGTAAACGGCAAAGACGATATTTTCCTATCCGGACATTGGCATAGGATTCCAGGCTGGGGGTCGCGGAGCCGAGGATCACTGGACAATGGTTGCATTGGCCTCGCATAATGGCTGTGTCGCGGGCATGGTATCGTGGCGCAGGATCGTTTTGCTTGTAAGAGGTTTCGTGTTCTTCGTCCACCACGATCAGGCCAATATTTTCCAGAGGGGCAAACACGGCAGACCGAGGTCCCAGCGCAATTTTTGCCCTGCCTTCTCGAATACGTCTCCAGGAATCAAACCGTTCCCCTCTTGACATTCGGCTGTGAAGAACCGCGACTTCCTCTTGAAAAGCACTTCGATATCTGGCCACGGCTTGGGGGGTGAGCGAAATTTCAGGCACCAAGACCAACGCTGTTTTGCCCAATGCCAAACATTTTCGAATGCATTCGATATACACTTGCGTTTTTCCACTTCCAGTGACTCCGTGGAGAAGAAATACTTGAAATGTTCCATTGGAAAGCGGTTTTTCAATCTCCTCCACTGCACTTTTTTGAGCTTCTGTGAGGGCAAAAGCAGTGGGGGCAGGGAGGTCCAGTTCAGGATACGTGTCTCGAACCACTTCCTCTTCCCATATTTCAATCCATCCAGAGGATTCTAATTTTTTTAAAACCTGCGCATCCACGTCCAGGTCTGAGCGTTTTGCTTCGCCTCCGTATTCCAAAAGCAGAGAAAGTGCCTTTGCCTGGGCCGGGGCCCGTTTTTTGAGTTTAAGGAGGATTTCATTTGTGGGTTCTTCCTGGAGAGAAATCCATTTTTCTTTTTTAATTGAATGCTTTTCTTTTAAAACATATTCCAACCGAACAAGGCCTTTTTTTTCCAATCGATGTAATCCATAATAAATCCGGGAATGGCCCAGTTTCTTTTCCAAACTCGAAAGAGAAACCGATTTTTGAGCAGGAAGCATTTCCCAAATTTCTTTCTCAATCGGGGAGAGGGAAAATTTTTCAGAAAAGTTTTCTCTCACCGGGGTAATAAAAACCTGGGTTTCTCCTCCATACCCGGGTGGTAGTGCGATTCTGAGCACTTCTCCCCACGAACACAAATAATATTCTGCAATCCATTGGGTGAGCCAAACCAGATCCCGAGGAAGTGCAGGATAGGGATCTAAAATGTCTTCAATGGGTTTAATATCTAAAAGATCACTATGATCCAGAAATTTTACAACCATTCCACTGACTCTGCGTCTCCCCAAAGGGATCTTCACCCGATACCCGATTTCAATCTCTTCTTGGAATGGTTCTGGGATCGCATAAGTTAAATGAAGAAATGGAGGGCACAAAAGGACCACTTCGGCCAGTTGTTTTTTCATTTCAGAATGCATATTTTAAATATACAAAATCCATCCGCAAAATCGAAAGGAGAATGTGCCAGGATTGATTTTCATTTGGAAATTTTGGATTTTAATGATAAATTATGGGATGAAAATGAAAAAAATACAAAAACAATGCTCTCTCCTCTTTCTTCTGTTCACTTTAAGTGTAGGAGGGTGTGCGAGTCAAAAGCTCACTCTGGCAAGAGATTCTGACTCTCCAGATCCAAGGGCAATGGACCTTTTTCTTGAAGGTCTCGTGTGGGAATTAAAACAAAATCCCGCCGCCGCACTTTTGGCCTATCAAGAGGCATTGCTCTACGATCCCCAGGCCGTCACGATTTACAAACGGATTGGAAAAAACTATTTGTGGATGGGGAAGACAGAAAGTGCTTTCCGAGTTTTTCAGCATGCGCTTGGGTTGAATCCCAAAGATGTGGAAACCCATCTCCTCATTGCCCAAATTGACATGGAACAAGGCGATTGGATTTCTGCAGAAAAAGCATTGCACACCATCCTTTCGATTGATAGCACTCATTTTGAAGCGGAATACCAATTGGCATTGCTTTATCTCAGAACAAATCAATTGGATCGGGCCATCAATTTCTATCGCCGTCTCCTTCGGCATTCGGATTCATTCGATTCTCGGTTGTACGTCACCCTGGGCAATCTCTACCTTCGACAGAAAAAATTCAAAGAAGCAGAAGACGCATTTCGACAAATTCTCCAACAGGATTCTTTGGATGTCAGTGGCCTTTTTGGTATTGGGATGGTCAAAGATTCCCTAAAGGACACCCTCTCTGCAATGGCATGGTATGAAAAAGCGCTTCAATTGGATCCGGATTTCGAAGAAGTCCGAGATCGGTTGGCAGAGATTTATCAAGAACAGAAACATTGGGAGAAAGCCATTGCGCTTTGCCGAGAACGGATTGCGCTTGATTCTACCAAAATAGAAAACTGGCTTTCCTTGTGCGATGTGTATCGGAATGCAGAAGATTCGATTTCTGCATTGGCCCTTGCCAAAGAAATCATTTCTCGTTTTCCAGATCAGTGGCAGGCGTATTTGAGTTATGGCCGGCTTCTCATGGATTACCAAAAACCAAAAGAAGCGTATGAACAATTTCAGAAAGTCGTTTCCTTGGCACCAGACAATTTTTGGGGTCTTGCTTTTTCGGGCATCAGCTTGGTCCATCAGGACAGTTTGACTTTGGCCATTTCTTGGTTTCAAAAGGCCCTTTCGCTCGTTCCTGAAGATCCTTTGGTGAATTATTATTTGGGTACGGTTTTGGTTCGGTTAAAAAAGCCCAAAGAAGCCATTCCGTATCTTGAAATTTCTATTCAGGCCAGACCCAATTGGGTCAATGCATTGAGCGCTTTGGCCGGCGCGTATGAAAGTATTGGAGAATATGCGCGGGCAGATAGTTTTTACACCCGGGCGCTTCAACAGGATCCTGAAAATCCTTTGGTATTGAACAACTATGGCTATAGTCTTTCGGTACGAGGGGTGCGTCTCGAAGAGGCCATGGCCATGTCCAAGAAAGCATTAGAAAAAGATCCTGAAAACGGGGCTTATTTGGATACCATGGGATGGATTTATTTTAAAATGGGGGATTATGAAAAAGCGCGGGAATACATTGAAAAGGCCTGTCAATTTCAAAAAAATAGTGCTGAAATTTATGAGCATCTTGGCGATATTTACGAAAAACTCATGATGAAAGAAGAAGCAATCCAAATGTGGGAAAAGGCGCTCGAATTGGACCGGGGGAATCTCCAATTGCTCAAAAAGCTTGGACGGGTACCAAGCAACACCCCAGCGGATGTTCCATGAAAAAGAAAAGTGTGGTTTTGCTTTTATTTTCTATTTTTTGGGGATGTACTCCCTCCTTTTTTTTGTCTCATGAAGAAAAGAGCATGGATCCGCAAACGCTTTTTCTGAAGCTCAGGACTCCGAAAGAGCCACTCCATACATTTCAAGCCAAAGGGCTATGGACTTTCCACACCGAGGGAGGCACGTTCCGGGGTCAGCTTCAGGTCAGAGCAAAACTCCCGGATTCCATTTGGGTGAAAATCGAAGGACCTTTGGGAATCGATATTCTTACTTTTCGCCATACCCGAGGTCTTATCACTGCCTATAGTCCTTGGATGGGAGAACCGATCTTGGAGATGCCGGATTCTCTCTGGTTTAAGACTTTTCCTCCTTTTGAATTGCATTTTTCCCAAACCCCTTTGCTTTTTTTAGGACAAATGATCCCGAAAGAAGATTCTCTGGTTTCTTTTTCTCGGAAAAAGAAACTCTACGTGGCCCATTTTTCAAATCATGAAACGTGGTGGATTGATCCTCGAGGGCCTGTCGTTTCCCAATGGGAAAAAAGGGATGAAACGGGGAAGCCGATTTTCTGGTATAAAGCCCAGCGTTTCAAATCCAGTGGAGAATACCGGATCCCCAGGATGATGCAGTGGGGCTCGGGTGAGAACAACACAGTTTCCCTTTTTTATGAAGAAATTCATACCAATGAGACATTGAAACCCGGGTGGTGCCATGTCAGGATTCCTTCCTCAAAAGAGTAGAAAAGAAATTCTAAAAAAGAAACAAAAAATTTCCATTGTGGTTCCTTTGTACAATGAAAGGGAATCCCTTTTACCACTTCATGATGAGATTTCTTCTGTGTGCCAATCGCATCGGTGGGATTATGAAATCATTTACGTGGACGATGGATCTACAGACGGTTCTTTTGAGATCTTAGAAAAATTGTATCGTCAGAATCCGCGTCGGGTTCGGGTGGTTCAGTTTCGCCGAAATTTTGGAAAGGCAGAAGCGCTTTCCAGTGGATTTCGAATGGCAAAAGGGGAATTTGTCGTGACTTTGGATGCAGATCTACAAGACGATCCAAAAGAAATCCCGAAATTGATCGGAAAACTTCAGGAGGGCTTTGACTTGGTCTCTGGGTGGAAAGTTCATCGAAAAGATCCTCTTTCAAAACGTCTCCCTTCAAAACTCTTTAACAGAGTCACTGCCTGGCTTTCTGGAATTCCTCTTCACGATTTCAATTGCGGATTAAAGGTGTATCGAATCGAAGTGGCCAAAACGCTTCAAATTTATGGAGAACTTCATCGGTATATTCCAGTGCTGGCCCATTGGTACGGATTTCGGGTGACCGAAATGCCTGTGCACCACAGGCCTCGGAAATTTGGAAAAAGCAAATACGGTTTTTCTCGATTTCTTCGAGGCGGTTTGGATCTGGTCACCGTGTTGTTTTTTGGAAAATATACCAAAAGGCCTCTTCATCTTTTTGGTTCATTGGGTCTTCTTTTCACTCTTCTCGGGGGAGGGATTACCGCGTATCTCATTGTGTTGCGGATTACCCGAACCATTTTTTTGAGCAATCGTCCACTTTTGTTTTTTGGCATTGTGCTCCTCATCCTTGGGATCCAATTTATTTCCATTGGATTATTGGGAGAAATGATTGCCCGTTCCAGACCCACAGAACCCCAGGAAGTGATTCGGAAAACCTTGGGGGAATAACGTGCGGATTGTATTGGTAGGAACTGCCTATCCTCTCCGCGGGGGCATTGCGCATTACATTGCCCTGCTTTATCAAACCCTGACTCGACGAGGCCATGAAGTTTTTGTGCTTTCTTTTAAAAGGCAATATCCCAAATTATTTTTCCCTGGAAAAACCCAAAAGGATGAGGGGAAAGAGCTCGTTCCCGTGCGTGCATTTCCCCTTTTGGATTCTGTCAATCCTTTTTCTTGGATTCGGAGTTTCTTTTGGCTCAAATCGATTCGTCCACACGTGGTGTGTTTTAAATACTGGATGCCTTTTTTTGCCCCTTGCTATACTGCTTTGGTGATTGGATTAAAATATTTTCTCCACGTGCCTACCATATTTATTTGTGATAACATTGTCCCTCATGAAAAAAAAATCGGAGATGCATGGCTTACCCGATGGGTCCTTCGATTTCCTGATTTTTTCATTGTCCAATCTGAAACCGTGCGCTCTGATCTTCTCCAATTTCGGCCCCATGCGAATCCTGTGAAAATTCCGCATCCGCTCTACACAATTTTCCCTCCCTTGATAAAAAAAGAGGAAGCCCGGAACCGTCTTGGTATTTCTTCCCGAATCCCCCTTTTGCTTTTCTTTGGATACATTCGACCTTACAAAGGGCTTCAATGTCTCATTGAAGCATTGCCTGAGATTCGAAAATTTGTGCCGGTTCAGCTTCTTGTGGCAGGGGAGTTTTATGAAGAAAAAAAAGAAACCCTTGCTTTGATCGAGAAATTGGGTTTGAAAGAGGCCATTATTTTACACGATCAATTCATAGAAAACGAAAAAGTTGCGGACTATTTTTGTGCCGCGGATCTTGTGGTATTGCCGTATCGGTCAGCCACGCAAAGTGGCATTGTGCAGATTGCGTATTACTACGAAAAGCCTGTGGTGGCCACTTCTGTGGGCGGACTTCCTGAGGTCATTCGACCCGGAAAAACCGGGTATCTGGTTCCGCCGGAAAATCCAAAGGCATTGGCCCACGCCATTATTCAGTTTTTCACCAAAGATCGCAATGTGCCTTTTGCCCGATGGATTCGCCAGGAAAGAGAAATGTATTCTTGGGATTGTATGGCAGAAGCCATTGAAAAAATGGCCGGAGTCCACCATGTCTAAAAAGCCTACAGTGCTTGTCATTACGTATTATTTTCCTCCTTCTGGAGGGGCAGGTGTACAACGGGTCTTGAAAACAGTCAAGTATCTTCCTGAGTTGGGATGGAAACCCATTGTCCTTACTGTGACAGAAACTGCGGATTTCCCTGCAAGGGATCCTTCTTTACTTTCTGAAATTCCCCCTGAGGTAGAAGTACATCGCACACCGATTTTTGAACCGTATCAATGGTACAGAAAATGGACAGGTCGTGCACCCAATACGCCAATTGATATTGTGACCAATACAGACCAAAAGGGAAGATCGTTTTCTGAAAACATTTCCCAATGGATTCGGGCCACTTTTTTTATCCCGGACGCCCGGCGATTGTGGCAATGGCCTGCAGTCAAAAAGGGAATGGAAATTCTCCGTTCTCGGCCTGTGGATGTTCTTTTTTCCACTGCGCCTCCATATACGTGTCATTTGATTGCCAGGTCCCTGAAGCAAAAAACCAAACTGCCCTGGGTAGCGGATTTTCGAGATTCCTGGGTCGGATGGCTCTCTACTCCAAAACGGTGGTTTTTGCCCCATTGGGTAGACTTTCGTTTAGAAAAAAGCGTTCTTCACCAAGCGGATCGACTGATCTCTGTTTCGCAAGGAGTCCAGTTAGATCTTTTATCAAGACACCCTGAAGTGCCCATTTCCAAATGGACCATCATCCCCAATGGATTTGATGAAGAAGATTTTCAAGGCCTTCAACCGAAAACTTCTTCTCAATTCATCCTGACTTATGCGGGGTCCCTTTATGGAAAGCGCAATCCCATGGCGCTTGTTCAGGCCGTGGAGTCTCTATTGGCGATTTATCCAGAATGGAGCTCATTTTTTCGGCTGCGCTTTATCGGAAGAATCGATCCGCAATATCTTGAAGCCTTAACCCGATTGGGAAGTATTTTTGAATATATTCCGTATGTGCCCCATCGTACTTGCCTTGAATATTTATGCGAGTCCACGGGCTTGATATTAATCATTGACCAGGCTTCTGCCAATGCTTCGATTCTCACAGGCAAAATCTATGAATATCTGGCAGTGCAAAAACCCATTTTGGCCCTGGCTCCAGAAGGGGAGGCTTCTCGACTGATTCGAGCATTGGGTGCAGGGACAGTGGTGTCTCCAGAGGATTCTTCGCAGATACAGTCTCTTTTGAGGGAGTGGGTGGAGAAATGGAAGAAAGGGAAAGCACTTCCTTCCGTGTCCAAAGAGAAAATTTCTCAATTCGACCGAAAAAATTTAACCCAACACATGGTCCATATTTTTAATGCATTACTAAAGGAGAAAATTCATGGGAAAGCAAATTAAACCACAGGCATCAGAAAAAGAGAAAACGCAAGTTCAAAAAGTGCCGTTTTGGGAAGCCCATTCGGGTTGGACTCTTTTGGGGTTGCTTTTGTTGCTCTTGCTGATTCAATTTTATCCCATGTTTTTCTTAGGGAAAACACTTCTCCCCCCGGATGCTGTGGCCTCTTACAGTTTTCGACCTTTTGTCGATGACGCGTTGAAAAGAGGCATTTATCCTCTTTGGAATCCATACATTTTTGGTGGGATGCCCTTTTTTGCCAGTCTTTCGGCTCCTTTCATTGATCCTGTGAACGACATTGGCATTGGATTGAGTTATCTTTTGGTTGCGCTCTTTCACAAAATGGATTTGGTCGAACTTCAACGGATTTTTCTTTTCCTCCTCAATCATGTTTTATTGGGATGGTCCATGTACATCCTGCTTCGATACAAAAAACTTTCCAAATCTGTGGCATTGTACGGTGCGGCCATTTTCATGCTGATGCCGCCCATTGTGGCGTATTCTGCATTTGGACACAATACCAAATTGGCCACCACAGTGCTTCTTCCTCTTTTACTTCTTGTCATGGATGCGCTTTTAGAAAAGCAGAACCTTTTGTTTTTTTCCATTGCAGGGCTTCTCGTGGGGATTCAGTTTTTAAGAGCCCATGTCCAAATTTGTTACTACACCCATTTGATGTTAGCGCTTTATTTCATTGTGTGGGCCATTGGAAAATTCAAAGAAAAGGAAAAAAAGCGCATCTTTTCGGGAGGGGCATTGTGGATCGGGGCTTTGGTGTGCGGTGTATTGCTTTCCTCTGTTTTGACTTTCTCTGTTTGGGAATATTCGCATTATTCCATTCGGGGAGGAGAAACTGGAGGGGTAGGTTACGAATACGCCACAGGCTGGTCTTTTTCTCCGCTCGAGCTGACCACTTTTTTCATTCCCTCCTTTGTCGGATTTGGAAAAGAGACCTATTGGGGTCCCATGCCATTTACGGATTATCCCTTGTATTTTGGATTAACCACATTGATTCTGGCAGGAATTGCGCTGATTCTTTATAAAGATCGAAAGGTAAGATTTTTTGGGCTTCTTTCGCTTTTGGCCTTGTTTGCTTCTTTTGGTAAACACTTTCCAATTCTTTACTGGCCCATGTATAAATTTTTGCCTTTTTTCAACAAATTCCGGGCACCCAACATGATTCATATTTTGATCCAATTGAGCATGGTGGTGCTTGCGGGATTTGCGCTCGAACGGCTTATTCATTGGAAAGAAAATTCCCAATCCAAAGACGCTTTACGAATCAAACGGTATTTCTGGGCCATTGGCGCTGTTTTAGGCCTTCTCTTTTGCATTCTCCTTTTTGGGAAAAGCCTTTATCTCAATTGGGCAAGCAAGGCAGGCGATGCAAGAGAAATGGCCTATACCATGGCTCTGGAAGATGCGCTCAAGGCCATGGTGCTATTCGGAATTGTCTCCACGGTGATTCACATGCGAATCAAAGGCCGGATTGGAGCTCAGAATTTGGTTTTCATTGTGCTTCTTCTCACCCTGGTCGATTTTTGGATGATCAATCGTAAATTCGTGGAATTTCGACCCAGAACCGATGTGAAAGAATACTTCAAGGCCACTCGGGAAGTTGAATTTCTCAAAAATCAACCCAAGCCATTTCGTATTTTCCCTCTTCAAGATGAACGAGCGCCCAATTGGTATGCATACCATTTTCTTGAAAATGTATGGGGATACCATCCTGCAAAAATTCGGAGGGTTCAAGAACTCTATGATGCTTTGGGTCTTCCACAGCAATTTCTTTTTAAATATGTGAAGCAGGTGGAAGGCGGATATGCCTGGCGAAGTCCGGAGGAAATTTCTCCTCAACAAATGAAGGCCCATCGTGCCTTCCTCCAGATGATGAATGTCCGATACGTGCTTGTGCCGTATCTATTGCCAGACTCCACACTTTGGCCCGTATCCCCTCCACCGTATTCTGGCGCTTGTGCAGTGTACGAATTTTCCCAGGCTTTGCCCAGGGCGTTTTTCCCCAAATCGATCCTTGTGGCCAAAGAAAAAAGCGCGATTCTCAGATACATGGCCAGTGGCTATTTTGATCCTCAAGAAACAGCGGTTTTGGAAGAACCACTTCCCATGGAAATTCAATTTTCTCCAAAAAATCGAGCTGAAATTGTCAAACATGATATTCACGAAATTGAACTCAAAGCCGATGTGGTGACGCCGTGTCTTTTGGTTTTAAGCGAAATTTATTATCCCTGTGGCTGGAAGGCTTTTGTCGATGGAAAAGAAACCAAAATTTATGTGGCGAATTATGTGCTCAGGGCTCTTTTTCTTTCTCCAGGTGCGCACGAGATTCGGATGGTGTTTAAACCCGAGAAATTTGGATTGGGTCTTTGGATTACTTTTTCCACCGCAGGGGTTTTGCTTGTGGCTGTTTTGGTTGGAGCATTGTATTCAAGAAAAAGGTCGATCTCCACTGTGGAAAAAGTCTCATGAAGCATTGGTTTTTTAGAATATTTGGTGGAGTCAAAGGGATTCTTTTTGCCATGGCTGTGGGTATGGCACTTTTTCTCCATTTTTACACCCAGAGGGTGGTGAAGGGCTTACGAGAAGAAGCGAGATCTTTGGTGACCTTTTATGCCCAAATGTATGCCAGGGTGGCAGAGACTGAATCTTCTGAAGATCTTTCTTTTTTATTCGAACAAATCATTCGACGGACGACGTTTCCCTTAATTCAAACCGATACCCTGAAAAATCCTGTAGGTTGGAAAGGGCTTCCGATTCATTCAGAGGATACCTCTCGAGTGGCCTATGAAAAGGTGCGTCGGATTGTGAAACGGCTGGATAAAACCATAGAACCCATTCCTGTACGATACGACAACCGCACTCTGGCGTATTTGTATTATGGAGATTCCAAATTGATCCAAGAACTCCAGTGGTTGCCTTATGTGGAAATTGGGTTTCTTGCCATGTTTTTTTTGATTGGTTTTTTGGGATATGCGCACATCCAGCGAAGCCAGCAGCGTTCTATCTGGGTGGGCATGGCCAAAGAAACCGCGCATCAATTGGGGACTCCCATTTCTTCGCTTTTGGGTTGGCTTGAACTTTTGCAAAGTGGCCGAAAGCCAAAAAAAAATTTTATTTACCAAGAGATGGCTCGGGACCTCCGACGGCTTCAGCAGGTCACCCAGCGTTTTTCGCAGATTGGTTCAAAACCCGATTTGTTTAAACAACCCATTGAACCCTCTCTCCGGGAAGCAGTGGAATATATTCGACGCCGGGCTCCCCAGTTGGGAAGACCAGTGGAAGTCGTTGAAAACTATGGAAAAACGCCTTCTGTGCCCCTGAATCCTGGACTGTTTCAATGGGCAGTAGAGAATATGCTCAAAAACGCGCTGGATGCCATGGATAAAAAAGAAGGAAGAATCGAGATTCGTACCGGGATGGCAAATCGAAAGCGGGTGTTTGTGGAAATCATTGACAATGGGAGAGGGTTTGACCCTGCTTTAAAAAAACGGATTTTTCGTCCGGGGTATTCGACCAAAACTCGAGGATGGGGACTGGGCCTTGCTTTGGCAAAGCGCATTATTGAAGAATATCACGGTGGGCGAGTGTATGTTAAAGAAACCATTCCTGGAAAGGGCACGACTTTTCGCGTGGAATTATAATTTTTCTCGCAAGTTTTTCCTCTTTTCTGTGTTTTATTCAATAGCATGCTGGGAGAATTTTCCCCTTTGGAAATCGATGATGTAAAATGGATGCTCCGGGTTCGTGACGGGGATGAAGAGGCATTTCGAGAACTGGTTGAAAAATACCAAACTTCCATTCGAAATCTCTGTTTCCGTTTGATTGGGAATAGGGAAGATGCAGAGGAAGTGGCGCTCGAAGTGTTTGTCCAGCTGTATCTTTCTCGCCATCGGTACAAACCAGAAGCAAAGCTTTCCACGTATCTTTATCGCATTGCCATGACCCGTTCTTTGAATCGCATCCGAGATCAGAAACGAAAGCGGGCCATTTCCTTGGAATTTTTGAAAGAGGAAGGGAGATTGGATCCAGAAATTTCTCCATCGGATTTGCCGGATGTGCAATTGGAGCAAAAAGAAATGGAAGCCCGGGTACGAAATGCCCTGGAGGCGCTTCCGGAAAAGCAGCGTACTGCACTCGTTTTGAGACGGTACGAAGAGCTTTCGTACGAAGAAATTGCTTCCATCATGGGGATTTCGGTTTCTGCTGTGGAGGCTTTGCTCCATCGGGCCAGAGAAACCCTTCGCAAACGGTTGAAAGGACTTTTTTCATGACCGCAAGTTTTTGAAGCGGATAGTGTTTTATTGAATAGAAGGAGAAAAAGGGGAATGAAATGTAAAAAAGTCAAAAGAGTGCTTTCTCCCTATCTTGATTGTGCATTGTCTCCAGAAGAATCCAATGCGGTAAAGCGCCATCTGGAGTCCTGTTCAGCCTGTCAGGAATATGCTTCTGAATTGGAAGCCATGTGGAAAGTTTTGGATGTGCTTCCTTCAATGCCTGAGAATCCTTATTTTGTTCAGCGGGTACTTTCTCGGATCGAAGAAAAAGAATCTGAACAGTTTTCTTTTGTGCACAGACTGGAGCATTTTTTGGTTCCTGTAGCCACTGGCTTTGCTTTGCTTTTGGGTATTTGGATTGGGTATTTGGCAGGAGGAAATGGAGAACGTTTGGGAAATGAAAATGGGAATTCCACTCTCGTGGCCAGTACGGAGTATCTTGAAACTTTTTCTCCTTTGCCTTCTGCTTCATTGGGAGAAGTCTATCTTTCTCTCAATACTGAACTTGGTGAGGAGGGGACACCATGAATCGGCAACGATGGCTTTTGTTAGGCCTGGCTCTTTCCTTGGCGTTTAATTTTGCCTTTTTGGGCGCATTTGGGTATCGATACTGGATCAAAAGGAAATATCGAGAGAAGTGGCCGCATCGCATAGAGCGGATTGGCCCTCCTTTTCCTCAAGGCCCTCCCGGATTTAAGGATCGGTTCGAATTCCGAAAAGAACAAATGGAAAAGCTTCACCATATTCGCAAGCGGTTTTTCCCCCGGTTGGAAAAAACCTGGAAGGATGTGTTTCAGAAGCGTATGGAATTGACCGAGTTGATTACTGCAGAAAAACCCGATACAGTGCAAATTGACCGTCTGATTGATGAAATCGGGAAACTCCAATGCCGAATCGAGAAAGAGGTGGTTCGTCAAATGCTGAAAGAACGGGAAGTGATGAGTCCAGAACAGCGTGAACATTTCAGAAAATTCATTTGGAATTATCTCGAAGGATGCAAGAAAAATTTTCCACCTCCACCTGATGAAAAGAGATAGAAAGGTTTCAGTATGATGAAAAGAAGACTCTGGCTTTGCTTTTTTTCGATTTGGATGATTCAAACCGGTTTTTCTCAAAATTCGATTTCTCCAGTTTCTGTAGAAAAGTCAACGGTTCAAGAATCCCATTGGACAGAGATTTTTAAACCCATTCCTGCCACCGAGATTACGGACAATGTATTCAAAGCATTTGGAACCGATTGGGCCTGCATTACTGCGATGAAGGATTCTATGCCCAATTCCATGACAGCCAGTTTTGGAGGTTGGGGTATTCTTTTCGGGAAACCCGTGGTTTGGTGTTTTCTCCGGGCCAATCGATACACATTGGAATTGATTCGAGAAAGCAAAATGTTCACAGTGAGTTATTTTGATACACAGTACAAAGATCAATTGCTTTTGTTTGGTTCCAAATCCGGTCGGAATTCCAACAAAATGAAAGAGACCCGGCTCACTTTTATCAACACGCCTGACGGAAATGTGAGTTACCAAGAAGCCCGGCTCATTTTGGAATGCAAGTTGATCAACATCACCACCGTGCATCCGGAGGATTTTTATACCGAAGAAGGAAAACAATTTGTCCTCAATGGGTACCGTGATGTCCAGGATTACCATAAATTTGTTTTTGGTGAAATTACTCATGTGTGGATTCGAAAATAAAAATTTTTTCCGTTCTTTCCCACTCTCTTCCCCTTTCAGGTGGGCGTCTTTTAAAGACGCCCACCTGCTCTCTTCATTGACAAGATTAGGGAGATATAAATAATTCACATAAAAAATTAAAAGGGAGGTCTTATGAAAACCAAAATGTTTCTCTGGACAGGGATTTTTGTAGGGATGGCTTTGGCAGGAACCAATGTTCCCAATTTTACTGGGAAGTGGGTATTGGATGCCAAACGGAGTCAAGTGGGTCAGGCCTCGGGGCCAGGGCGTGGAGGGATGACAGCCCAGCAGTTGAATGTCATCCAGACAAGGGATACGCTCACGATAGAGCGTTTTATGTCCAGTGAATTTCGCGGGGATTTCACCCTCAAAGAAAAAGTCTCTTTAGACGGAAAAGAAACGCTAAATCCCGCTCCATGGGGAAATCGGAAACTCACGGCTTCTTGGTCAAAAGATCAGAAAAGTTTAACAATCCAAAGTGAAATGGAAAGACCCGGAGAAGGCCAATCTTTTCGAATGCAAAGTACCGAAGTGTGGACACTGGAAAACGAGGGAAAAGTACTCAAACTCGAGCAAACCCGAACTGGCCCTGCTGGGGAAATTCATCGGATTTTGTATTACAACAAGGCGGAAAAATAACATGGTAAAATTCATAATCCAGTGGCTGAAAAAATATTGGATTTTTGCAATTATAGGCGGCGCCATTCTCCTCGGACTGCTTTTGTGGGTCGTTTTTCACAAGAAGAGAAATACTCAGAATAGTTATACATGGGTTGAAGTCCAACGAGGCCGGATTGAAAATACCGTGTCTGCCACTGGCACACTGGAACCCTTAAGAAGCGTGGAAGTAGGGACACAAGTTTCCGGTATTATTGACAAAATTTTTGTGGACTTCAACGATCGGGTTACTCGAAATCAACTTCTCGCTGTCTTAGACACCACTTTACTTTCTGTTCAAATTCGAGAAGCCAAGGCCAATCTCTTACGCGCACAAGCCCAATACGACAAAGCCAAGTACGATTTTGAAAGGACAGAACGCTTGTTTAAAGATGGCCTTCTCTCTGAATTGGAATATGTGACTTCAAAAACCAACTACGAATCTGCCCTCTCTTCGCTTCAATCTGCCCAGATCAGTCTTGAACGGGCAGAGCGGAACATGCGGTATGCATTTATTCGTTCTCCGATTCATGGTACTGTAATTTATCGAAAAGTGGAAGAAGGACAGACTGTGGCCTCAAGTTTTCAAACACCGATGCTTTTTTTGATTGCAGAGGATTTGTCCAAAATGGAAATTCACGCGTTGGTGGACGAAAGCGACATTGGGCTCATTAAACCCGGACAATCAGTGCGATTTAATGTTCAGGCATACGAAAATAAAACCTTTACTGGAAAGGTGCGTCAGATTTGGCTTCAACCTCAGACGGTACAAAATGTGGTGAATTATACCGTGGTGATTGATGCAGAAAACCCAGAAGGTTTGCTTTTGCCCGGGATGACCGCGGATATTGAATTTATTGTCGAGGAAAAGGACGATGTACTTATGGTGCCTTCCAGTGCTTTGCAAATTCAGCCGAATGCAGAGATGATGGCCGTTCTCAAAAAACGCATGGAGGAACGGTTTGGAGCAAGATCCGATTCCCTTCAAAGGAGACGTGGAATGGGATTTCCTTCAAATCCACCTCCAGGGTTTGGTGGAGGGTTTCCTCCATTTGGAGAAGGGTCTCGTCCCAGAAATTTTGCTTTTCTTTGGTATATAGACAATAAAGGCGAACTTTCTTTTGTTCCTGTCCGTACGGGCATTACCAATGGGAAAAATACCGAAATCATTCCATTGCGTGGGGAAATCAAAGAAGGAATGAAAGTCATTGGAGGGATTGCTTCTACGGAAGAAGTTCAAACAACCCAAAGACCTATTTTTGGTACCCCCGGTTTTGGCGGACCACCTCGTCGGATGTAAAAAATATGAAACCTGTGATTGAAATTCGAAATCTGGTCAAAATCTATAAGGTGGGTGAAATTGAAGTTCCTGCCTTGCGAGGGGTGGATTTGACTGTCCGTTCTGGAGAATTTGTGGCCATTATGGGTCCTTCGGGTTCGGGGAAATCCACTCTCATGAATCTCATTGGTTGTCTGGATGCACCGACTTCTGGAGAATATTTTCTCGAAGGGATTGAGGTGAGCAAGTTGAGTCCAAACGAGTATGCAGAGATTCGAAATCAAAAAATCGGGTTTGTTTTTCAAGGGTTTAATTTACTTCCTCGGACTTCTGCATTGGAAAATGTGGAGCTCCCTCTTTTTTATAATCGAAAAAATCGGATCCGTGATCCACAGAAAAAAGCGCAGGAAGCACTTCTTCGGATCGGGCTGGGCAATCGCATTCATCACGAGCCGAATCAACTTTCGGGAGGAGAACAGCAACGGGTGGCCATTGCGAGGGCCTTGATCAATGAACCCAGTATTCTTCTTGCAGATGAGCCTACAGGAAATCTCGATAGCAAGACCTCAGTGGAAATTATGTCCCTTTTTCAAGAACTCAATGATCAGGGCATTACCATTCTTTTGGTCACGCACGAGCATGATATTTCCCATTATGCCAAGCGGATTTTGGAAATGCGAGATGGCCGGATTTTAAGGGATTATCCTGTCCGGAAAAGGCTGATTGCAAAAGAAGTGCTTGAATCCCTGAAGGAGGAAGTGTCATGATCCTTCAGTTCAAAAATTTATTAAAATCAGCATTTCGTGCCATTCTAAAAAATCGCATGCGGAGTTTACTCACTTCGCTCGGGATTATCATTGGGGTGTGTGCAGTGATTGTCATGGTCGGTGTAGGTGCAGGTTCTCAAAAACAAATCATTGATCAAATCAATAGTCTGGGTTCGAATATGATTATGGTCATGCCGAGTTTTAGCCGAATGGGAGGGGTCAGTCGAGGCGCAGGAAGTTTTAATCGACTTAAAATGTCCGATGCCGAAGCCATCCGAAACGAAGCAAAACTTTTGAAAGCGGTTTCTGCCGTGGTTTTTTCAGGGGGTCAGGTCATTGGAAATGGGAAAAACTGGAATACGCAGATTCAAGGAGTTGATGCATGTTATCCCCAAATTCGGGATTGGGGACTTTTGGCCGGGGAGTTTTTTACCGAAAGAGACGTACGGAGCCGGAGAAAAGTCGCTATTCTTGGAATGACTGTGAAGAAGGAACTTTTTGGAGATCTTAATCCCATAGGTGAAAAAATTCGGATCCGAAATGTGCCATTTACGGTGATTGGCGTATTAAAAGAAAAAGGTCAGGATCCTCGGGGAACGGATCAGGATGATGTGATTCTTGCTCCTTCGACAACGGTTTTGTATCGGCTAAAAGGAGAGGAATTTATCAACATGATTCAGGCCAGTGCCATTTCTATTACCCAGATTCAGCAAGCACAAGAAGAAATCACAGAAATTCTTCGCCGTGCCCACAAACTGGACTATGGCGAAGAGAATGATTTTATAGTTCGGAATCAGGCAGAAATTACGGAAATGGCCTCAGAAACTTCGCGGATCATGACGCTTCTTTTAGGCGCAGTGGCAGCAGTTTCCTTGATTGTCGGTGGCATTGGAATCATGAACATCATGTTGGTTTCTGTGACAGAGAGGATTCGGGAAATTGGGATTCGGATGGCTGTCGGGGCAAGAAGAAGTGACATTCTGTTTCAATTTCTTCTTGAGGCAGTTGTCTTAAGCCTTTCTGGAGGGATTCTTGGGATTTTACTCGCGTTCATCATTTCTTTTGGGTTGAATCAATGGACCAGTCTTTATACTGTCATTCGGCCAGGCATTGTCATTCTTTCCTTTACGTTTGCAGGCGCAGTGGGCGTTTTTTTCGGACTTTATCCTGCACAAAAAGCAGCCAGGCTTAATCCGATTGAGGCGTTGAGATATGAATAAAAAAATGGGAGACAGGGGATGAGTATGAGAAAGATGGGATGGATTGGATTGTTTTTTTCGGTGAGTCTATTGGGACAAACACTTTCTCTTCAGGACTGCTTGGAACTGGCCTATCGGAATAATCCGGATTTGGTCAAAAGTCGGTATGCGGTGGAAACTGCAAAAATCGGGATACGGCAGGCGTTCTCTTCCTTATCTCCAGGAGTTTCTGCAAGCGCTTCTTCTTCGACTTCGGGTCCGTGGATCAGCGAATACGATCCAGAATGGGGATGGAGCATGGGCGGTGGCATCAACTATACTTTGTACAGACCTGGGCTTTATTCCAGTATTCCTCTTTCTATAAATCGAAAAAAATTGGCTGAATATGCGTATCTCGCTCTTAAGGATCAAATTCGGGTTTTGGTGGAAAAGTATTATTACCAAATTTTGACTTCAGACACGTTGATCGGCGTGTACAAGGCCAATATTCGACTGTCAGAAGAGCAAATTCGAAAAATGCAACTCATGGTCAATCTGGGATTAAAGCGAGAATCGGATCTTCTCAAGTCCGAAGTGCAACGGGGGAGTTTTGAGGCCCAGCTCGTTCGGGAGTTAGAAAATCGGAATAGTGCAGTGCGCGGGCTGAATGTGCTCATGGGAAGAGATCCTGAACACCCTTTAGAGTTGGCATTCATGGCTGTGGATACGATTTCTGTGCCGGAATGGAAAGACGCACTTGAGTTGATGCGGAAGCATAATCCAGACTTGCAGAGAGTTCGGACTCAAATCGAGATTCAAAAATTCTCTCTCAGAATTGCACAAGAAGCGTATCTTCCTTCCATTTCTGGAAACTATTCTTACAATCGTTCTGGTCGAACGTATGACGGTGGGATCATGGAAAGCGATCAGATTGGCATCCGGGTGAGTCTGGATATTTTTGATGGATTTTCTCGGTATTTAAATGTTCAAAGAGAAAAAGTGGGGTTGAGAGAAGCACAATTGGATTATGAAAGTACCCTTCGCGAGCTTGAAGAAGCGTTGGCCAATCAATACAATGCTCTTGAAACGCAAAATCGATTGATCCAAATTCACAAAACCAATCTTATCTCTGCCCAAAAGGATTTAGAAGTGGTGACTCGCCAATATGCAGAAGGTTTTAGCACCATTCTGGATTTAATGGATGCACAGGTCTCTGTGCTTGAATCCCAGACCAATTTGTTGAAAGATCTGTACACTCGAAAATTGATTGAATCAGAAATTCGAAGGTTGATCGGGAAAGAAGAAAAATTGTAAGGGAAAGCAAAGCGCATTTTCATAGATCCACACCCTTCAAAATATTTCTTTGGCTTTTTGGTTTCGTAATCTTCTACGCGGTAAGAAAACATTTTTACTCGACTTTGTCTCATTTCGTCAATGAAAGTCATGTTAAACTTTTTTCAGCGTCTCTTTTCCCTTGGATGAGACCCTGAAACAAGTGCAGGGTCACCATTTTTAAAATTTGCCCAAGTCCTCCATTTTATTTTTCAATTTTTACCACTTCCGGTTTGACATTCTCTCCCAATTCAATTGGTTTTTTTGCATGAGAAAAATCGACACTGATCAAATGGACATTTTCTGATTTTTCCCCTGTGACTTTGAGAAAAACATCTAAATCTTTCGGATATTCTCCACCTTGAAAGCGAATGTTTTTACTTTCAATCACGTGGCACACAGGTCCTGTTTGTGGAACGATTCTGCAATGATTCAACTCGATATTTTTCCCGTCCGCAAGCATCATTCCCTGTTTGGAGGCAATGTACACATTTTCAAAGAAAATATTCTGAATGGGCATCTCGGGAAGTCCATTCAGTACAATGGCCCGTTGGGCTCCATTGCAGATAATATTTTTTATATAAAACTCCCGCAATCGAGGGGTGCGGTTTGTCAGCGGAGCTTCTTTTCGAATGGTGAGATCTTTTTTCATTTCCACTTCGGGTGCATTTCCTTGATAATCCATGTCAAAAAGAATGGCATCGGTTTTGATATTTCGCATTTGAATATTCTCAATAAATACATTTTCCACAAGCCCCCCTCGGTCTCGATTGGATTTGAATCGAAGGCCGACATCCGTGCCTAAAAAAATGCAATTCTGCACATCAATGTTTTTGACTCCGCCATACGTTTCACTGCCAATGACAAATCCGCCGTGCGCGCTGTACACATAACAATCCGCAATCACAATATTTTGACAGGAGGGGCCTGGGGTTTGGTGAGATCCGATGTGCGCAGGTTTAAGGCAAATGCCATCATCCCCCACGTTGACAGTACAATTGGCTACCAGGACATTTCTGCAAGAGCGCAAATCAATGCCATCGGTATTTTGTCCATATTCTGGCGAAAGCACTTTGACGTTGCGGACAATGACATTTTCGCATTGCGAAAGAAGAATATGGAATCGGGGGGAATTGGTGAAGGTCGGCCCATCGAGAAGGACGGTGTGGCATGCTTCGAGAAGCACCATATTGGGACGAAGATATTCTTTTGTTTTTTCATAATCTTCTCGGCTGAGTTTTCCCTTTGTTTTTTTGAGTTCTTCCAATGTCTTCTTTCCTTCCATGGCTTCTTTGGAAGGCCACCATTGTTCTCCATCTGGCGTCACAATACCTCCAGAAAACACAAGCGCTTTCCACTGCGGTTCTGTCATGTCGATTTTTTTTACATAGCGCCAGACTTCTCCTGCGCCTTCCAAAATCCCTTCGCCTGTGATGGCAATGTGGTTGGCTTTGTAGGCACTGATGGGAGGTGTGATGATATACTGGTCAGATTTTCCATCGAGTCCTGGAATCAACGGATACTCTTGAATGTTTGGGCTGAATTGCACAAGCGCGCCTCTTTCCAAATGCAAGTTGACATTGCTCTGGAGTTGGATTGGCCCTGTAAGCCAAGTGCCTGGGGGCACAATCACTTTGCCTCCCCCTCTTTGGGCACAGGCAGAAATGGCGTTTTGAATGGCTTGGGTGTTCAGCGTCATGCCATCTCCAATGGCACCATACTCTGTAATAGACACTGTATACTCTGGGAATTGGGGTTCGGTGAGTTCTGGCATTGGAAAGGGAAGGTTAGAAAAGTAGGCTTTGAGCGGTTTTCCCAGAGCCATTCCCGAAAGTAAAAAAGTTCCGATAATGACCCAATTTTTTTTCATAGATCCTCCAAAAGATCAATTGTTTTTTAGGATAAAAAGAAGGAGTGAAAAATGCAAGAGATTTTTAAGCACAGTATGACAGAGTTTTGATACCCATTCATAAAGCCCAATGGGTCGGTTCTGCCCGGCATTTGAATTTTTTTGGAAAAATCGATTTTATTGATTAACTTATTGTCAACAAATCCCTCTCATTTGCGAACTCCCTCTTCATCACGAGTTCCTATCGTGAGAGCGAATTATTGGTTCATTTCCCTCTGTTGTGAATGGAAAGGCATGTTTAAAAAAATATACGATCACCAAAAGAAAAAAACAATGAGGTTTAAACAAGTAGGGAGGGTGCATGTAAAAAATCTTTTATTTGAATTGGGGGATTAAAAAAGAGGATTCCAATTAAAAACAAAAGGAGGAAGTATCATGCCAGAAAATCTCATCACCGCAGACAATGTCACGAAGGAACTACTCAAATCAATTTTTGAATCCGCAATGATGGACGTATCCATCGATAGCTATGGTGATATTATGGTGAAAGAAGATTGTAAATGTTTTGTTTTACCGGATAAGGAAAAACGTCGAATTACCCTGTTGACTTTTTTTGTGTTTAAACCCAAAGTGAAGGACACTGAAAAACTCCTTTGTGTCAACCAAATTAACAGAGATTATATTATGGCACGGGCTGTAGTGACAGGCAAAGACAATAACATTCTACAATTTACCTATGATATTATGTTAGACGGTGAAATTAGCTACAAATATCTTGTGCTTTTGGTCAAACGCTTTTGTGCGATTCCTCACCCTGCGGTTGCAGACTATGGCCAAAACATTGTTGAATAAAAATGGGAGTTCTACGAAACACAGGGACCTCACAACATTCGAGATGGCTTAACACATAAAGGATCGGCTTCACACTGTGCTGAAATGGACGTCTGTTTCGCCGAGGCTTTATTCAGAGAAAGTGAGATTGCACTGTCTTAACAAAGCAATTTCCCGCAGGTTCAACACCTGCGGGAAATTTTTCCTGAGTTTTCCATGTTCCTCAAAATTTGTCCTTGACAATTTTCCCTAAAAATCGGTATGTTATATCTACACAAAGGGGAAATATGTCCAGGATTTCCATTGCATTGATCAATTCGAATCGGATAAAGCCTCCCATTGCGCCCATTGGCTTGGAATACATTGCAGAATGGCTTTTGGCCAATGGCCATGAAGTGGCTATTCTCGATTTGTGCTGGGAAGCAGATCCCTTCTCTCTCCTGCGTGAATCTTTTAGACAAAAAGAATATGCTCTGGTCGGCATGACACTTCGGAATACAGACGATTGTGGTTTTACCAGTCAGTGTTCTTTTGTGCCAGAATTTATTGAGCTGGTCAAGACAGTAAAATCCTGTACCTCTGCGCCTGTGATTCTCGGTGGGGTTGGTTTTTCCATTATGCCCGAATCCATTCTCTCGTTGTGTCCTGCAGATGCAGGCATTCGGGGCGATGGAGAAGGGTCATTTTTCGAAATCGCGCAACGGATTTCAAAGAATCAGGATTGGCACAACGTGCCCAATTTGGTTTGGAATGAAAATGGAACATGGCAGCAAAATCCTTCTCAATTTCTAGATCTCCAGGCGTTTCCTTCTCTGAGTCGAAATACAGTGGATCAGTCCCGGTATTTTCGTGAAGGAGGTCAGGCAGGGATTGAGACCAAAAGAGGTTGCCCAGAACCTTGTCTCATCTGTGCAGATCCTGTGGCCAAAGGAAAAGTGTTCCGCTTTCGATCCCCTGCTTCAGTTGCTCAAGAAATCCAGGCTTTGCTACATCAAGGCATTGATTGTTTTCATACGTGCGATCCGGAATTTAATGTTCCTGAATCGCATGCCCTTGCGGTTTGTAAAGAATGGATTCGAAAAAAACTGGGGGATCGCATCCGATGGTATGCGTATTGTGCGCCTGTGCCTTTTTCCGCTGAGCTTGCAAAAGCCATGGCAAAAGCAGGATGTGTGGGCATCAATTTTGGGTTTGATAGTGGGGATTCAAGGATGCTCCGCTTGCTGGGTCGGAAGCACACCCCCGAGCGCGCCTTAGAGTTGGTCCAATGGTGTCGGGAAAATGGCATGGCAGTGATGCTGGATCTTGTCATTGGGGCTCCGGGAGAAAGTCGAGAGAGTATTGTGCACACCATTGAAATCATGAAAAGGGCCGATCCGGATCGAGTGGGGGTCAATGTGGGTGTTCGGGTGTATCCGGGCACGCGTTTGGCCCACCAGTTGAAGAAAAGAGGGGAAACAAAAGGGCTGGTGGGTGGCCCGGATCCTCTCCACCCTCTGTTTTTTCTTGAACCCAATATTTCTCCTTTTGTCATGGAATTATTAAGTGATCTTGTGCGAGAAGATCCGCGGTTTTTATTTTTTGATCCTCAAAAGCCTTTTCAAAACTATAATTACAATGCCAATCTCCTTCTCTCTCAAGCGATTCAAAAAGGCTATCGGGGTGCGTATTGGGACATTCTTCGAAAAATTCAAGAAGAGAGACTTGCATGATTTACTTAAAACTTTTTCTGACTGCAGTAATCTGGGGTGGGACATTTGTGGTCGCTCGATACACGGTCCAATCAGTCGAACCTTTCACTCTGGCTTTTCTTCGATTTCTTGTGGCCAATCTTATCCTTTTGCCCATTGGGTTTTTCCAATTGGGAAAGGAATTATTTCGGATGTCACTTCGCCAGCTGGTTTCTTTTTTTATCCTTGGGCTTACAGGAATTTTTTTATACAATCTCTTCTTTTTCACCGGATTGGAATCCATGGAAGCCAGCCGGGCCTCTATTTTGGTTTCGACCAATCCTATTTTTATTGCTTTGCTCTCTTCTTTATTTCGTCATGAATCCATTAATTTTAGAAAATTTTTGGGCTTATTCCTCTCCATGACAGGTGCCGTGATGGTCATTAGCCGAGGCCAATTCGGAGTGCTTTTCCAGCACGGAATAGGTCGAGGGGAAACGCTCATCTTGGGATGTGTGGGCAGTTGGGTACTGTATTCGGTCGTGGGGAAATTTGTGCTCCATCACACTTCTCCTCTCAAGGCAGTGTTTTGGTCCATGGTTTTTGGCGATGCAATGCTTTTTTTCCCTGCTTGGCGTCAGGGTTTATTTTCGCAATCGTTTTCATGGAGCTTGGGCCCATGGTTGGGGATTCTCTACATGGCCATTCTCAGCGGTGTGATCGGTTTTATTTGGTACTATCAGGGAATAGAAAAACTGGGCACCACGCTGGCAAGTCAATTCATCAACATGGTGCCGATCAGTGCAGTGGTCTTTGGGATTCTATTCTTGCATGAACCACTCACTGGGTCTCTTCTTGTGGGCACGATGGGTGTCATTGCAGGGGTGATCCTTACCCAAACCGAAAATTCCTCCTCATGAAAAGAAAATCGAAAACGATTCTCTATTGTATTCTCGATTGGGGTTTGGGCCATGCCACGAGGAGTATTCCCATTATTCGAGCACTTCTCCAAAAAGGCCATTCGGTCATCATGGTTTCCACAGGAAGATCCCTTGCTCTTTTGCAAAGGGAATTTTCTGGTATGGCTCCTTGGATTGCGTTTCCGGATTACAATGTGCGGTATCATCGCACTGGGGTGTGCCTTTTGCCTTCTGTATTGTGTCAGCTCCCTCGGATTTTCAATCGGATCCTCATCGAGCACATTGAAACAGAACGGTGGGTGCATCAATTGGGCGTGGATGTGGTGATTTCAGACAACCGGTATGGATGTTTTTCGAAAAAAGTGCCTTCGTATCTTATCACGCATCAGCTTCGTTTTCAATTGCCCAAAGGGTTCCAGTGGAGTGCAGTGACCAGCGAAGTGTTCAATGCCTATTGGGCAAAGCAGTATCGCTTGATTCTTGTCCCGGATGTGGAAGGGGTTCCCAATCTTTCTGGAGCGCTTTCTCATTCGGGTTGGATTTCACGACATCCCAAGATAAGATACATTGCACTTCTCTCCAGTCTTGAACCCCCAGAGCAATCTTTCAAAACCCCAATCGATTATTTGTTTTTAATTTCTGGTCCAGAACCGCAGAGAACGGTTTTTGAACAGATTGTGCTCAACCAAATTCAAGATTTAAAAGGCGAAAAAAGAGTCGTTTTGGGAAAACCCGAAGAAACGAGAACCAAAAATCCATGGATTTTTCCGCATGTTTCACGAAAAGAGCTTGTCCAATGGATGAAAAATGCCCAATGGGTCATTGCACGATGTGGATATTCCACTTTAATGGAACTCATGGCGTTGGAGAAAAAAGCAGTGCTTGTTCCCACACCGGGTCAGCCTGAACAAATTTACCTCGCTACCCATGTCCAAAATTCTGGGCTTTTTTATACGGTAAAACAACATCGATTTGATTTCAAGAAAAATCTCAAAGAAGCAAAAGGATTTTATGAGAAATCCAGGCCCAGATTGCCTTACAATCAAACCCAGAAGATCCTTGAGATTTTGGAACTCGAGTAAAACAAATAACGACGCTCTTCTCCAGATTTTCTGGTCTGCTTTGCAGGGTTCAAAAAGACTCAAGACATTTGGCTCAAGTTCACCCCATTTGCATTGTCTCTGTGAAATTTTTATCCCACTTCAATAAGACCCCATTTTTCTTTATACTGCTTTTTTACAAATTGGAGAATGGGATGATGCTCGGGCTGGTGTAATTTGGGATCCTTTTGAAGAAGTGTTTGGGCTTCTTTTCTTGCCAACGTGAGGATGGGGCCATCGGTGACCAGATCTGCAATTTTAAGTCGTAATAGGCCAGATTGCTTTGTGCCGAACAGTTCTCCTGGGCCTCGCATGGCAAGGTCTACTTCGGCAATTTTAAACCCGTCATTGGTTTTTTCCATGGTTTTAAGACGCTGGATGGCTTCTTCACTGAGGTTTCGATCAGACAACAGGATGCAAATCGAAGCTTCGGTGCCTCTTCCCACTCGGCCACGCAATTGGTGGAGCTGGGTGAGACCAAAGCGCTCTGCGTGCTCCACGAGCATGATCGTGGCATTGGGCACATCAATGCCCACTTCAATGACAGTGGTTGTCACAAGCACTTGCACTTCTCCAGTTTTAAACTCCTGCATGACTTTTTCTTTCTCTTCTGACTTCATTCTCCCGTGGAGCAATGCGCATCGAAATTCAGGAAATACGGATTTTGAAAGCATTTCGTATCCCTGCTTTGCAGCGGCGAGATCGATTTTTTCGGATTCCTCAATGAGTGGATACACCACATAGGCTTGTCTACCTTTTTTTAGTTCAGTGCGTATAAATTCATAAATGGCAGGTCTTTTTTCTTCAGTTCGCCACACAGTCCGAACCGGTTTTCTTCCTTTGGGAAGTTCATCAATCACAGAGACGTCCAGATCACCGTACAGGGTCAAAGCCAGTGTTCTTGGAATGGGCGTGGCGGTCATCACAAGCACATCGGGATAATACCCCTTTTGACGAAGCTCTGCTCTTTGCAACACGCCAAATCGGTGCTGTTCATCAATGACCACAAGTCCAAGATTTTTAAAACACACTCCCTCTTGAATGAGAGCATGGGTTCCGACCACCATGGGGATGGAGCCATCTTCTAGCCCGGAAAGAATTTTTTTTCTTTCCCCTGTTCGTTGATTTCCTTTGAGCAATGCGATTTTTATTCCCAACGAGTCGATCAAACTGTGAATACTCAAATAATGCTGTTCTGCCAGAATTTCCGTGGGTGCCATGAGCGCGGTTTGATACCCATTTTCCACTGCAATGACCATGGCAATCAGGGCCACAATGGTTTTCCCAGAACCCACATCGCCCTGGATGAGGCGATTCATGGGTTTGGAAGAACGCATGTCATTTCGGATTTCGTGGAGCACTCTTTTTTGGGCTGAGGTCAATTCAAAAGGGAGCTTTTCAATCAATCGTTTGGTGAGTTCTCCTACCCGTTCAAACACAATTCCCTTTTTTTCCTCCATCCGGGTTTGGCGTTCGAGACCTAAAAAAAGTTGCATGGAAAAGAGTTCGTCAAATTTTAGCCTTCGCTGGGCAAGACGAAGGGTTTCCCAATCCTTTGGGAAATGAATGTTCTCAAAGGCTTCGCTTAAATGGAGAAGTTGACATCGGTTGCGGATTTCTGAAGGAAGGGGGTCTTCGAGATGTCCGGGCAAAATCTCCAACAAATTTCTCATGATCCGTCGAAACCCTCGGCTGTCCAAACCGATTCGACTGAGGCTTTCCGAAGAGGGATACAAGGGGATAATTCCGCCCGTGTGAAGCGGATTTTTTTCCCCTTCTTCAGAAAGTTTATCGTATTCTGGATGGATCAATTGAGGGCCTCGGTAAAAAGACACTTTGCCACTAAAGGCCACAATTTCTCCGTATCGAAATGCTTTGGCAATATACTGAAGCCCTTGAAACCACACGCATTCGAGAAGCCCTGTATCATCTCCCACAATCAAAACAAACCGCGGGGTTTTCCCTTTTTGGATACTTCCTGAAAAGACTTTGCCTACCACAGTCACTGTGTCTCCCGGTTGTAGATGCGCGATTTGGGCCACATTCCTTCGATCAATGTAACGCCGTGGATAATAGGTTAAAAGGTCTTCTACGGTATAGACGTGGACAGTATGGAGGGCTTCTGCCCGCTTCGGTCCAATGCCTTTGATGTATTGAACCGGTGTGTCTAAAGTCAAATACGAACCTGAAGCAGGCATACAATCAGAAAATTTACCATTTGATAATACATGTATACGTCAAGACCACTTCCTGGTCGCTGGGGATTTCTATTGTAAACTCTGCAGTATAGGCATCTTTTTTCACATACGGGTGACTTGTGGATTGGATTTTCCAATCTCCCCAGAAACGTTCCTGGGCGGTGATTTGCACGGTTTCTGTTTTATGATTTCGGAAATGAATTTCCATGGTTTTTTGGAGCGCTCGATCGTCCAGTTTTTTAGACTCTTTTTCGATTCGTTCCCCTGTAAGATCAAATGCATAGCCCAAAAAGAGTTTTACTTTTTCGTCTACGGGGGTATGCTCAATGGCGTCTTCCCCAATAAATTTTAAGGCATTGTCTGTGTCTTGCTTGTAGATCCGAACTTTGCCTTTTGGAAGAGGAAGTCCAAGCCCTTCCTTTTTGCTATTTTTAAACTCCACATACACTTTCACTTTTTTCTCCTGGCTTTCGAGAAAAAACTTTTTTTCTCCAGAAGTTCGTGCAGGTGGGAAAAGGGCAATTTGCTTGGTTTGGTTATTTTGAAGCGTGGTTCTCCTTTGCAAAGTGTACAAGTGGTATTCAAAAAATGATTTTTCTTCAAATTCAGGAGCCACTGCTTGGATTGCAAGGGCCTCTCTTTCTGTTGCCATAGGAAGCGCCTTGGGCTGAACGAGATGAAGATCGCCTGCAACCAATTTCAATTTGGCATGAGGGTAAGAAATACCAGACCGGTTGTCAATCGAAACCCAGCCAGAAAGATCGATGTATTTTTCGTCCGGAGAAATCACCCCCACATACTCTGCATGCCAATTCATGCCCCCTGTGATATAACTGACCTCCACCTCATGGGAGGGAGATCCTTGATTTTCAACCAGCCACACCAAGGTCGGTCTCGTGATGAGTCCTTCCGGGAGCTTTGGAAAATCAAAATGCTGAATGGCCTCCTGTTGGATAATTTTTATCCCGCCAGTGGCTTTGTCTTCTATGACAATATCCCCTCCGGCACTTAAGAGTCTGCCCGAATACGTTTCGTTGGTTTTGGTGAGGACCTGAATTTCACGGTCAATGTATTTATTCAGAATGGCTTGAGGATTTGCCAGATCATATTCGAAGTTTTGTTCCAAGATGCGCAGTTTTTCAGGTTCACTCAACGATTTTAAATGCACCGAAGTGGGATCAAGCACCGCGGAGACTTCTTTAAAAGAAATTGTGGACACGCCTTTGGCAATTTCCATTTTCCTTACGTCTCGCACCACGGCCTGGTTTTGGGTGTAAACGGTCACAGAAACGTCTTGGGCAAAAAGAGAGAGTGCCAAGGCCATCCCAGCAAAAACAATTGGCCACCGCACAGACATCGTCTTTTCCTCCTTTTTTATCCCTCAATCATCTGGAGGGAAGTTTTGAGTTTTTCAAGCTTTTGGGTAAAATCCAATTTCTTCTGCTTTTCCTTTTCAATGATTTGCTGGGGAGCTCGCTGTACAAAGTTGGGATTAGAAAGCTTTACTTCAATTTCCTGAAGGAGATTTTCAATTCGCTCAATTTCTTTAGAGAGTCGTGTGCGTTCCACTGTGAGATCGATGAGGCCTTTGAGAGGAAGAAAAAGTTCCACGTCTTCCACCATTCCAAACGCAGTGTCTTTGGGTTTTTCGTGACCGGAAAGAATTTTGATTTCTGCCACATTGGCCAATTTTTCAAAATAAATTGCATGGGATTGAAGAAATTGGCATTTTTTGGAATTTCCCCGGAAAAGCAGGTTGACCTTTTTTTCTGGGGGAATGCGCATTTCTGCTCGAATGTTTCTTACCGTACCAATGGCTTTTTGGAGCAATGCCATCTGGGCTTCGACTTCTGGATTTTTCCATTGCATTTCAGGTTTTGGATAAGACTGAAACATGATGGTTTTGCATTTTCCTGGAGGGATCTCGATGGCAAGCGGTAAAGATTGCCAGATGGCTTCGGTAATAAATGGCATGAATGGATGGGCCAGCCGAAGGATGGATTCTAAAGTATATACTGTCACTGTTCGGGCAATTTCCTGAACGTGGGGATTGTCCTTGGCATACAATCTGGGTTTGACCATTTCAATGTACCAATCACAAAATTCACCCCATACAAAGTCGTAAAGTGCATGGGTCGCATCGGTAAACCGGAACTGTTCCAATGCATTTCGGATTTCTTCAGTTGCAGTAGAAAGTCGGCTCAAAATCCATTGATCGGCAATGTCCAAGGTTTCCCATTTGAAAGTATGAATCCCTTTGGGCGTAAAGTCTGGGTCTAGATTCATGAGCACAAACCGAGAGGCATTCCACAATTTATTGGTAAATTTTTGGCCCATCTCAACCAGAGGATGGTCAAAATGGATGTCGCCCCCAATGGGAGTCTGATACACCATGGTAAATCGCACTGCATCTGCACCGTAAGCAGGGACCCCGTTTTTATAATTGGGATTGAGTTTTGCAAACTCCGCTACAGTTTCTGGATCCGTCCCTTCGATGAGCCAAAGGGGATCTGGAGAATTTCCCAAGGACTTGGAAAGTTTTCTTCCTTGCATGTCCCGAATAATGCCATTGAAATAGACATCTCGAAAAGGAATGTCTCCCATGAATTCCAGAGAGGCCATGATCATTCGGGCCACCCAGAAGAAAATAATGTCCGGGCCAGTGACCAAAGTATCGGTGGGGAAAAATGCTTTGAGGTCTTCGGTTTCTTCTGGCCATCCCAAAGTGGAAAAAGGCCAGAGCCATGAAGAAAACCAGGTGTCCAACACATCCGGTTCTTGGGAAAGCACGCGACTTCCGCATTCAGGGCAGGCAGTGGGATCCACTCGATGGGCAGAAAGGTGGCCATGTTCACACGTCCACACTGGAATCCGATGACCCCACCAAATCTGTCGACTGATGCACCAATCTTTGATGTTCTTCATCCAGTGAAAATACGTTTCTTCCCAATGCGAAGGATGAAAACGAATTTTGCCCTCTTCCACCACTTTAATGGCAGGTTCTGCCAAAGGTTTCATTTTGACAAACCATTGGTCTGAAAGAAAAGGTTCAACCACAGTATCGCATCGGTAACAATGGGGGATGGGAGTGAGATGCGGTTCCTCTCCTACCAAAAACCCGAGTTCTTGTAAATCCTGAAGAATTCTTTTTCTCGCTTCAAATCGATCCAGGCCTTTGTATTTTCCTGCATTTTCGTTCAAGAAGCCCTTTTCGTCCAAAATAGAAATCAACTCCAATCCGTGACGTTGGGCCACTTCAAAATCGTTAAAATCATGCGCGGGAGTAATTTTCACTGCGCCACTTCCTTTTTCTGGATCTGCGTACGAATCCGCAATAATTGGGATCCGTTTGTTTACGAGAGGCAAAATCACATATTTCCCCACAAGCGATTTGTACCGGCTGTCTTCTGGATGCACCGCGACTGCCGTATCGCCGAGCATGGTTTCTGGCCGGGTGGTGGAAACATGAATGTATTGTGAAGTTCCTTCAATGGGATACGCCAAAGTCCAAAATTTTCCCTCGACTTCTTTTGCAGGGGCTTCTTCATCCGCCAGGGCGGTTTGACATCGAGGACACCAATTGATGAGTTTTCTTCCCCTATAAATTAGTTTTTTTTCATATAATCGAACAAATACTTCCCGAACTGCTCGGGATAGACCTTCGTCCATGGTAAAGCGTTCTCTTTCCCAATCGCAAGAAGCACCCAATTTTCGAAGCTGTTGAAGGATAATGCCTCCGTATTTTTCTTTCCATTGCCAAACCCGTTCAATGAATTTTTCCCTTCCAAGATCGTGCCGGGTCAGTCCTTCTGCACGTAATGCGGCTTCGACTTTGTTTTGCGTTGCAATGCCTGCATGATCTGTCCCTGGCATCCAGAGGCATTCGTATCCCTCCATGCGTTTCCATCGAATCAGCACGTCCTGAAGCGTGTTGTTCAGTACATGGCCCATGGTGAGCATTCCAGTAATGTTTGGAGGCGGAATCATAATGGTATATTTCGGTTTTGGACTTTTTGCATCTGCATGGAAAAGTCTGTGCTCGAGCCAATATTGGTACCATTGGGGTTCCACAATACGTGGATCGTATATTTTGTCTAAACTCGTTTGTGCCATTCAATTACACCTTTGAAATATTTTTATAAGTTTAAAAAATATAGGGAATTTATACTCCATTGTCAACCCTGCAAGTGTTCCACAATGAAAATAAATTTTTATGAAAAAGTATTTTGGGCTTGATGATTGGGTCTTTGTGACAAGTATGTATTTCCCAAATTTCTATTTTGACCAAAATGGATTGTTAAAAAATGTCAAAAACATGTGATTTGACAGTGTAATCACGAAAAATCACTTTTTTTTCTTATTTAAATTGGTTATTGTTTTACAGGTCATTAATAAACAGGGAGAGAAACATGCGCACTCGTTTATTTCAATGCCTTGTTCTGGGAGGGAGTGTTCTGATTTTTTCTTCTATTTATGCTCAGGCCACTATATGGGGGGTTGTGACGGATTCCATGAGCACAAAGCCATTGACTGGTGCCAATGTGTACCTCATGGGAACTGCCTTGGGAAGTGTTTCTGATCTCGAAGGCGCGTATCGTATCGAAAGGATTCCAGAAGGCACATACACGTTAAGAATTTCTTACATCGGGTATCGTACGAAGAAAATGGAAATTACGGTCGAATCCGGAAAAACATACAGGATCAATGTACAACTGGCTCAGGAACTGGTCAAAGGGGCACCTGTGGTGGTGAGAGGCCAGGCAGTGGGTCAGGCGGCAGCCATTAACCAGCAGATCAGCGCCAATACCATTGTCAATGTGGTCTCTGAAGAAAAAATCAAAGAATTGCCCGATGCCAATGCGGCAGAGGCCATTGGGCGTTTGCCCGGGGTTTCGATTCTCCGATCTGGAGGGGAAGCCAACAAAATCATTTTGAGAGGGCTTTCAGATAAATTTACCTATGTGACGATTGACGGAGTAAAAATCCCTGCCACAGATGCGACTGCCCGAGGGGTGGATTTGAGCGTGTTGTCGCAGAGTTCTTTGACAGGGATTGAATTGTACAAAGCAGTCACTTCGGATAAAGATGGAGATGCACTTGCAGGAAGCATCAATCTCGTGACACGAAATGCACCGGAAAAGCGAAAAATCCGTTTTGATCTCAAGGGCGATTACAATCGATTAATGAATTCTGCCAATCAATACGATTGTGCATTTCAATATGGAGAGCGATTTTTTAACAGTCTTCTCGGTGTCCAGCTTGCTGGAAATCTTGAAAAGCGCATCCGGAGCAATGAACGCATCAATGTCGACTACAATCAAACGCTCAATGATGGTAAGGATTATTTTATCAATGATTTTCTTGTTGAATTTACAGATGAAATTCGAAAGCGGGATGGATTCCGGGTGCTTTTGGATTTTGTGACACCGGATAATGGAACAATCCGTTTTAATAATATTTATGGGAGAACCAAAAGAAACTATTTGTGGTCGACTCGTGACTATCCTTCCAATGGAGGAGGAAGTCAAGAAGGCAATCCCATGTATGATTATCGAGATCGTGATCAGGAAATCAAAACGTTTAGTAGCTCTCTCCACGGAGACAACAATGTCTTAGGATTCCATCTCAATTGGGGCGCTTCTTACGGTGAATCTGATTCTCGTTATCCTTTTGATTATGAGATGATTTTTGTAGAGCCTTCTGGAATGAATCCATCGCCAATGTATCGAACTGGACCTGAAAAATTGATTTCTTATGCAGTCAATGATTTTTCCAATGCCTCCTTGTACTGGGCCTACTACCGTTCCCAGCACAATACAGAGAAAGAAAAAACTGCATTCATTGATATTTCGAAAAGGTATCTGATTACTGAAAAAATTTCAGGTGAATTCAAATTTGGAGGGAAATACAAAATCAAAGATCGATCCAATGCAAGAAGTGAAGATTTTACACCGTATTATCTTGGCAGGTGGCAACCTTACGAATTGCTTCCAGATGGTACATTTCGGCCAAAGGATTTTACAGGGACTTATTTCGAAGATTGGCAAAAGCAGGGTGGGCTCTTTATTTCTATGGATCAATTTTACAGCGAACCCCAATGGCGCGATGTATACAATGCCTATCGTCTCTATCCATTATTAGAGAGTGAACGGATCCGTCAATGGTATGAACTCAATCGATATGGTATTGATGTCACCAAAAATCAATACGAAGTGTGGACCAATCCGTTGATCAAGTACGATGATTATACAGTCACGGAAAGGGTCTCTGCAGGATACCTCATGAACACACTCAATATTGGCCAAAGAGTCACGTTAATCGCTGGCGTTCGGATCGAGAATGAAGATAACGATTATATTTCCATGTACATGCCAAAACCTGTTCATGGCTTTCCACTTCCCAAGGATTGTATTTTGGATACGTCGTCCTCTTATGCTCAGACCAATGTGCTTCCCAATGTGAATTTGGCTTTGATGCCGCTGGATTTTATGAAAGTTCGCTTGGCCGCGTATAAGGCGTTGGCCAGACCCGATTTTAACATGCGATTGGAAAGATACATTGCAGGCAGGCCTGCAGAAGTCGGAACGTCGCATCGTGTGTTTGTGGGAAATCCCAATTTGAAAACCGCTCAAGCCTGGAATTATGAAGTGAACACGTCTTTCTTTGGAGATCGTATCGGTCTCATTTCCTTTTCTGCCTATTACAAAGAAATCAAAGACATGTACCACATGCTCAACCGATTTAATACCGTAGGCGATTCACTCCTTCTTTATTTTGGCATTCACTGGCCCAGTCAAATGAAAACCACACCCTATGATCTCACGCTGCCGTACAATTCGCCCAAACCGACCAAGGTCTGGGGATTTGAATTTGAACATCAGATCAATTTCCGTTTCCTTCCAGGTCTTTTAAAACACATTGTGCTTTCTTACAATGCTTCGATTGTACGCTCAGAGACTGTGGTGTATGGTTCAAAAACCATTAAGTACTGGGATTATTCTGGGCCTTTCCCACTCCAAAAGTCAAAAAACATTTTGGTAGAACGCAAGCAAAAATTGGAAGGCATGCCAGAGTTTTTCGGAAATATTTCTATTGGATATGACATTGGCGATTTTTCAGGTAGGATTTCTCTCTTCCATCAAGCAGAACACAATGTTTCCTATTCTGCATCTGGCTTGAGCGATGAAGTCACCAATCCATTTACCCGTGTGGATATTGCGCTGCGACAGAAAATTTCAAAGCATTTTTCAGTGGTTTTCAATGTCAGCAATCTCACTGACATCGAAGAAGGAAGTTCCGTGTATAACCGAGTGTTTGATCGGAAATTGTTTAATGAAAGCGAAAAATATGGTACCACCGCGGATTTTGGTTTGATTGTCGAATTTTAAACTTTAACATGAAAAGGAGGTGATGCGTGAGGGTAGGTCGAAACAAGGGTTGTTTTTGGGTGAAAGAATTTAACTTGAAGGAGGAAGGTATGAAGGACAAAAAATGGGGAATTGTGGTCATTGGGATTTTTCTTTTGGCCATTTCGGTTTTTGGCCAGGAAGTCATTGTTCCAATTCGGCCTTTTGATGGCACAGATGAATCCTTTGTCAACAAACAAATTGTGGCAGATACGGTCGCATCTGGAGGCATGTCCTCTGATCACGTGTATGTATTCCAGAGGGATGCGATCTATCTGGCCAATGCCACTTTTACTGTGCCCAATGGAAAATGGTTAAAACTCCGTGCAGAAGAAGGGACCGGGAAGAAGCCGATTATCTATTTGTGGGAGACTGGGACTGGAAGTTCGCCGACCAGACCGCCTGGAAATTTTGTGGTGTTGAACGGTGGGAACTTGGAAATGAAGAACATTTGTGTGGCAGGCTATTATGAACTCGAGCCGGATCGAGTGGGTGGAGTGCAAGGCGGGTTGATTAATACCACTGCTGCAGGTTCTTCAATTATCTTAGACGGAGTGATTTTGTCAAACATTGCAGGTCAGCATGTTCGTACGGGTCAAAATACGGTCAAAGTCCAAGTGACCAATTCGATTTTTGCCAATATGGGCGCTTTGACCACTTCCAATTTGGGTGCAGGCAAAGGGATTGATTTACGAGAAGCTGCTTGCGATACATTTATCGTGGTGAATAACACCTTCGTGAACTACCAGGATCGGGCCATTCGACATTACAATTTTTCCAATCCTCAGGCAGGGACTGGAGAAATCAAATACGGACGGATTGAACACAATACGTTCATCAATGGCATGGGATTTCATGGACTTCTCTCTTTGGGCAATGTGGGGCCTGAAATTATCATCAAAAATAATTTATTCTACGACGCGTTTGCCCTGGGTGAAGATTCTACAGATGCCACCCGGGCTGCGGAATGGGCCAATACCGGAGAGATCTATCCCAATGGGAACAACCGCATTACATGGATTTTTACCGCACCCAATGAGGTCACCCAGTGGACTGTCCGGAACAATTACTATGTCATCAGCGATTCGGGACAAGCCTTTTTGAATGATTTTGGATTTGGCCCTGGTTCACCACTTTCTTACCACATTAACAAGAGACTGGGCGCAGATTCAGTCAATGCATTTACTCAGACACAGCTTACCCTGGGCAATATCCCGAAACTCATGACCAATATGATGCGGTGGTATGAATCTCCTACAGGCGCAAATAAGACAAAGCAAACCACCAATTTCGTCAGAGAGCGAGATGATTTTGACCGTCGTGTGATTCAATTCTACCGTGACACTTTGGATGCGTCCTATCCCATTTCTTCCGTTGCGTATACAGGAGCCGATGGTGGATATCCTGTCGGTGATCTCAACTGGTATCCTGAGCTCAAGGCCAAGTGGGAGCAAGGATTGCCCGCCCAGATCATTACAGTGGATGGGGAAAAGGATGATCTCTATTCTCAATTGACAGGTCCGGATAATGGATATCTGCAACTCCGCGCTTATGCCTACAACGATAATGGAAAACCCAAAGACGATGCGGATCTTTCTGCCAAGATTTGGACCGCATGGGACGAAACATGGTTTTATCTCTACGCAGAAGTGATGGATGATACGCTTTCCGGAAATGCAAATAACGTATGGGAAGAAGACGAGATCGAATTGAAATTCGATCCTCAGGCCACAGACAGTACGAAAAATTCGATTTGGGACACCCGGCTGACTGCACTTGCTCTGGGAGAAGCCGGTGTGGTCAAGGCAGACAATATGGACAATGTGCCTGCGACTTCTAAACAGTTTGCCCGGAAGATCATCCCAGGAGGATATGCACTGGAATTGGCCATCAAATGGTCAGTCATTAAGAGTGGAACCGAGATCATTACACCCGCTCCTGGGACTCTCTTTGGCATGGCCATTAATGTCCACGACAATGATGGAAAGGCAAAACGCCAGGCTTCAGTGCAGTGGGCAGCAGTCCTCCTCGATGCAGTGTGGAATACGCCCAAGTATTGCGGTACGGTGGTGTTATTGCCAGATCACAAACTCCAGTTCATTGCGAGAAACAATATGACTGGGAAGACCAATCCAGTTCCTTATGATGGTTCAGATTATATCCGGGATGCAGTGCAAGAAGCAGGCGTGAAGCCTCTGGTGTTCTGGTTGGGTCAGAACTATCCCAATCCATTTAACCCAACGACTCGCATTGCGTTTGGCTTAGACAAGCCCGGATTTACAACGCTTACGCTGTACAATGTGCTTGGCCAAAAGGTCGATGTGGTTCTGGCCAAACAGCTCACTGCCGGGTCTCATGAAGTGGAATTGGATGCTTCCCATCTTTCGAGCGGTTTGTACTTCTACAAGCTCGAATCCAATGGCCGGAGCCTCTTGAAGAAAATGATGATCATGAAGTAACTTTGGCCGGTTTTTCCGAATGGCCTCATGGATTGGGAGGGTATAGAAGTCAAATTCAATACCCTCCCAATCTTTATGTAAAACATTCAAATCAATATTTGAGATGAAACCTTTATACAAACCAATCCCAATTTTTTTCAGTAGCATTTTGATTTTTATTTGCATCCAAGGATGCGGTTTTTGGGGCATTCAAAAAAAATCGTCTGACTGGTCTATTCGCATGGCTGACACCATATTAAAAATGCATCCAGAACCATGGACACTGGACTCTCCCAAAAAATCGCAATGGGAATACACGTATGGGGTTGTTCTCAAGGCATTGCTCGAGGTATGGAACACGTATGGTGAGGAAAAGTATTACCACTATGTTTTTTCTTATTACAATTCTCTTATCGATAGTGCAGGTCATATTGCTTCGTATCGACTTGAAGATTACAACATTGACAATATCAATACTGGCAAGCCGTTATTTACAATCTACGAAAAAACGCAAGAAGAGCGGTTTCGAAAAGCCATTGAATTGCTTCGGACTCAGATGAAAACCCATCCTCGCACTTCAGAAGGAGGATTCTGGCATAAAAAAATTTATCCCTATCAAATGTGGCTGGATGGAATTTACATGGCATCTCCATTTTTGGCCCAATATGCAGAAGTATTTCATGAGACTTCCCTTTTTGACGAAGTGGCCCACCAAATTCTCCTTATGGAAAAACACGCTCGAGATCCTCGGACAGGCCTTTTATATCACGGCTGGGATGAAACCCGATCTCAACGTTGGGCCAATCCCGCCACAGGGCTTTCTTCTCAATTTTGGGGAAGGGCCATGGGGTGGTACGCCATGGCCGTGGTGGATGTATTGGATTTTTTCCCAGAAGATCATGCTCAAAGAAAAGAATTGGTGGCTCTTTTCCAACGGCTCGCAGAGGCGATTCAAAAAGTGCAGGATCCAAAGACCAAAGTGTGGTATCAAGTTCTGGACCAGCCCAAAAGAAAAGGCAATTATCCAGAAGCTTCTGCATCCTGCATGTTTGTGTATGCCCTGGCAAAAGGCGTGAGAAAAGGGATTCTTCCTCCATCCTATCTCGAGGTTTTAGAAAAAGGATATCAAGGGATTCTTGAACAATTTATCCGGGTAGACAAGCAAGGACTTGTCCATATTGATCATGTGTGTGCAGTGGCAGGATTGGGAGGAAATCCATATCGGGATGGTTCTTATGAATATTATATCCACGAAAAAGTCACTTCGGATGATCCCAAAGCCATAGGGCCTTTCATTCTTGCCAGTCTCGAAATCGAAAAGATGAAAAGAAATGCTGAGAAATAAAAGAGGGTTGCATGGGGCGATATAGAAAAAATAAAAATACGTATTTCATTTTTGGAACTCTCGCTTGTGTGGTATGGATCTTTTGCAGTCCCAAAGTTTCTCTCCAATCGGGATGGGAAAAGCTCCCACGGATTCTCAAACAAATGGCTGTTCCTCAATTCCCACCGCAAGAGGTCAATGTGCTCGATTTTGGTGCCATTGGAGACGGAAAAACCGATTGTACAGAAGCCTTTCGCCAGGCCATTATGACCTGCAACAAAATGGGAGGAGGCAGAGTAAGGGTCCCTCCTGGGAAGTATCTTACAGGAGCAATCCATTTAAAAAGTCATGTCGCCCTTCATCTGGACAAAGATGCAGTGATTTTATTTAGCCGGGACCTTCAAAAATATCTCCCTCTGGTTCTTACCCGTTTTGAAGGCATTGAATGTATGAATTATTCTCCTTGTGTCTATGCGTATGGACAAGAAAATGTGGCCATCACAGGAGAAGGCATTTTGGATGCCCAAGCGGATTCTGCAGGATGGTGGACATGGGTTGGAAAAGAAAAATACGGATGGAAACCCGGGATGCCGCATCAGGAAAAAGATCGAGACAGTTTGTTTCAGATGGCAGAAAAAGGGATTCCTGTGGAAAAGCGGGTTTTTGGACCTGGGCATTTTATTCGCGTGAATTTTATTCAATTTTATCGATGCAAAAATGTCCTTATCGAAGGCGTTACGATTCTCCGTTCGCCCATGTGGGTCATTCATCCTGTGTTATGCGAAAATGTGATGGTGCAAAATGTCCGTGTCAAAAGTCTTGGGCCTAACAATGACGGATGTAATCCGGAAAGTTCCAAAAATGTGTGGATTCGGAATTGCGAATTCGACACTGGAGACGACTGTATTGCGATTAAATCGGGTCGGAATGGAGATGGAAGAAGAATTCATACTCCCAGCGAGAATATTGTGATTCAACATTGTGTGATGAAAAGTGGGCATGGGGGCGTGGTCATTGGAAGTGAGATCTCAGGGAGTTGTCGAAATGTATTTATTGAGGATTGCTTCATGGAAGGCCCGAATCTTGACATGGCCTTGCGGATTAAGACCAATTCGCTTCGAGGGGGTGTGATCGAAAATATTTTTGCAAGGCGTATTACCGTGAGAGAATTAACAGATTCTGTCATTTGGATTGATTTTTATTATGGAGAAGGAGATATTGCCCAATATACTCCTGTTGTCCGAAACCTCTATGTGAGCGATCTGGTAAGTTACAAAAGCCACTATGCCCTTTTTCTCCAGGGATACGAACGTTCGCCCATTGAAAATGTCCATCTCGAAAATTGTACATTTTACGGTGTGGAAAAGGGCAACTGGTTGCATCATGTGTCAGGGCTTCGGATGAAAAATGTCAGAATCGAACGGGACGTCAAAGAAATGGTCTATGCCCATTGATGGAGGGAGAATGAAAGCGACAGAGCAATTGTTTCATCAAATGAAAAAAAGTCAATTGGTTGCGCTTTTGTCTCCAAAACAAAAAGAAGAGTGCATGATCGCGTATGAAGCGCTTTCCCCTTTGGGAATTGTTCTTGAAATTGCGTTTCGGACTGAAACCGCGCTGGAAGGCATTCAATTGCTCCTCAAACACTCTCCTCAGGCCTTGGTTCTTGCCGGAACTGTCATGACCCAAGAGCAGGCAGAGCAAGCCATTTCCGCGGGGGTGGCGGGCATTGTTTCTGCCGATTTTATTCCTTCCGTGGTGGCGTATTGTGTCAAACAGGATATCCTGTGCATTCCTGGGGGTCATGGGGATGTGGGAAAGCAATTGGTTTTAAAAGCAGAAGAGTACGGATGTTCATTGGAGGAACTTCGAAAGCGATATCCCTACCAATGGATTCATAAACTTTTTCCTGCTGTGGCTGGAGACGTGTGTTTTGTTGGAATGGGACCTGCCTGGCGAGGGCCGTTTAAAGAATTGACTGTCATGTATACAGGGGGGATTTCTCTTTCGAATTTGGAAAAAGTATTTTGCATGGATCCTCAAGGCATTTTTTGCGGTTCTGCCTTGACAGCCTCTATAGGAGAGCCTTCTCGGATGATTGAAGAGGCAAAACAGTGGGTTTCCACCATTGAGCGTGTTCGAACTTCTCTTTCAAAGTAAAAGGGGATAGATATGAAAAAGTGGACATGGATTTGGGTACTGCTTTTGTTTTGCCAGTGCGGGAAATCGTCCCGCATCCTCCATCAAATTCAAGCTTCTTTTCCAGAGAAAATAAGCCTGACTGTGTACAATCCTCTGGATCAGGCCCGGGTGGATGCTCCGGTGATTTTCGAGTTGGGAAAACTCAAAACCAAATGTCCAAAATTTAACGAGAAAGCCTTTGTGGTTTTTGCAGATGGAAAAGAAATTCCCAGTCAAAAGATAGATCGAAACGGAGATGGGTCACCGGATGCCATCTTGGCCATCACGGATTTTAAATCCAAAGAATCCAAGCAATTGACGTTGTATTTTAGTGAAACTGGTGAGATGCCCAGAGAATATCCAAAACGAACCCAAGCAGAGATTTCGCACAAAGTGGGTGGGGAATTTAGGAATCATAAATATTACGGAGGCCAGTTTCAAAATGTCCAATTTCTTCGGGTCCCAAAAGAACATACTGATCATAGCGAATTTATTCGGTACGAGGGTCCGGGTTGGGAATCGGACAAAATTGGATATCGGCTTTATCTGGATTGGCGGAATGCCATTGATATATTTGGAAAACGCGTCCCGGATTTGGTACTCCATCATGTAGGTCTGGATGGGTTTGAATCGTATCATCACATGGCAGATTGGGGCATGGATATTTTAAAAGTCGGGGAGGCCCTGGGCATTGGTGCGCTGGGCTTTTGGGATGGGACCAAAGTCCACCGGGTTTCAAAAACCGATAGTGTCACCTGTGCCATTCTTGCCAGCGGGCCTCTTTTTTCCAAAATTCGACTTCACTATCATGGCTGGGCCATTCCTTCAGAGAAAATCCATGTCACCTCTGACCTTTCGATTTGGGCAGGAAGTCGGATGACCCATCACGAAATCCAAGTTTCAAAAGATATTTCCACCCTCTGTACGGGAATCGTAAAGCATGACTCTGCAAAGGTATTTTATTCCGAAAATCCTCGGGGAGAGTGGGCCTATCTCGCGCTTTACGGCAAACAGAGTCTTGCAGGAGATCAGTTGGGTATGGCCATTGTGTATCCACTAAAACATTTTGTCAAGTTGGCACAAGATTCAGTAAATTATGTGGTTGTGCTCAAGAGTTTAGGAGGATATTTGGATTATTATTTCCTTTCTGCATGGGAACAGGAGCCAGGAGGAATCCGCACAGAAAAAGCATTTTTGAAATATGTGGAGAATGTGGTCAATTGTTTGGATACCCCTCTTTGGATTGCGTATTAATGGAGGAAACGTGCATGAAAATAGGATATGTCCCAGATCCTGTTCGGTATTGTCGAATGAATACTTCTGAATTAAGAGAAGCGTTTTTAATCCATACCTTGTTTGTTCCAGATACGGTCAGTCTTTTTTATTTCGATGTGGATCGCGTCATTGTGGGTTCTGCAGTGCCGGTTCAAAAGCATTTACAATTAGACACGCCCAAGGAATTTTCTTCTTCTTTTTTTACAGAGCGGAGAGAGATTGGTATTTTCAACATTGGTGGCAAAGGGAAAATCGCTACGGATGGACAAACACACGAGTTGGAAAATAAAGATGCGCTCTATATTGGAAAAGGCGTTCGAGAAATTGCATTTTCCAGCGAAGATTCAAAAAATCCTGCCAAATTTTATTTGCTCAGTTATCCGGCGCATCAGTCTTTTCCAACCCAAAAAATCAAGCGGACCGAAGCAGACTCTGTGCATTTGGGCAAACCTGAATTGGCCAATGAACGAACCATTCACAAATTAATCCATCCGGGAAAACTTTCCACCGCGCAAATTGTCATGGGATTTACTGAGTTGGAATCGGGGAGTGTTTGGAATACCATGCCTGCGCATCTTCACGGTCGCCGGATGGAAGTATATTTGTACTTTGATATGGATGAAAATACCCGGGTTTTTCATTTCATGGGTCCTCCTGAGGAAACCCGGCATTTGGTGGTGGCCAATGAACAGGTGGTGATTTCGCCCAGCTGGTCCATTCATTCTGGAGTTGGGACAGGGCCTTATCGATTTTGCTGGGGCATGGGGGGAGAAAATCAAGATTTTGATGATATGGAAGTGATTCCCATGGAGGTGCTTCGATGAAATCAAAACATGTGCTTGAGTTATTTCGTCTCGATGGAAAAGTGGCCATTGTCACGGGTTCTGCCAGAGGACTGGGCCAGGCCATTGCACAGGGTCTGGCAGAAGCAGGTGCAGACATTGCTTTGGTGGATGTTTTACCTCTCGAGGAATCAGTCAAGAAAATTAAAGAGTTAGGAAGAAAAGCGATTCCCATCACTGCAGATCTTTCTCATCTGGATTCCATAGAGACCATTACGTCGACCACGGTGAAAGAATTGGGTAAAATTGACATCTTGGTAAATAATGCAGGGATTATCCGACGGGCTCCTTTTGTCGAATTTACTGAAAAAGATTGGGATGCTGTGATTCAAATCAATCAGAAGGCCTTGTTTTTCTTAAGCCAGGCAGTTGCCAGAATCATGATTCAGCAAGGCCATGGAGGAAAAATCATCCACATTGCCTCCATGCTTTCGTATCAAGGCGGCATTTTGACTTCTTCGTATACTGCATCCAAGAGCGCAGTATTGGGACTCACTCGGTTAATGGCCAATGAACTGGCTCCACATGGTATCAATGTCAATGCCATTGCCCCTGGATACATGGCCACAGACAATACTGCGCCTCTTCGCGCAGATCCTGTGCGGAGTAAAGCCATTCTGGAGCGCATTCCTGCAGGACGCTGGGGAGAGCCAGAGGATTTAAAAGGCATCGCCGTATTTTTGGCTTCTGAGGCTTCCAATTACATGCATGGATTTACTGTTGCAGTCGATGGGGGATGGCTGGCAAGGTAAGGTGTTGTTTTTTACGTATAAGAGGACTTTGGAAGCTTCGTAAACGAAGGTCATGCTGAACTTGTTTCAGCATCTATTTTTTTATGAGATCCTGAAACGAGTTCAGGGTGACCATTTTTTAAAATTTGCCAAAATCGAGTGATAAAAAGGTGAGTTTTTCATTGTCTGGCTTTGTGCGATTTATTTGAGCAAGACGCTCTGGATAATGTAGGACTCCTTCACTGCTATTTTCTTCGTTTTTTAGACCCCATTACGGTGCCGTCCATTCTTCCGGCAGTGCCTCCAGCTGAGCCAGTACGGTCTGCGTCGCCTTCTCTTGCCTATCGGGCGGGTAGCCGTACTTGCGAAGGATGCGTTTGACGAGCACACGCAATTGTGCACGCACGTTCTCGCGTAGCGTCCAATCAATCGTTACGTTCTGTCTTACCGTTTTCACTATTTCCTGCGCAATCTGTTTGAGCGTGGGCTCGCCCAGAACCTTTACTGCGCTGTCGTTGACCCCCAGCGCGTCGTAGAAGGCCAGTTCTTTTTCGGTCAGTCCCAAATCCTCACCGCGTCGTTCGGCCTCCCGCATCTCACGGGCCAGCGCGATCAATTCCTCAATGACCTGCGCCGTCTCAATTGCACGGTTCTGGTAGCGGCGGATGGCTTCTTCCAACATCTTAGAAAAGGAGCGGGCCTGAACCAGGTTTTTGCGCCAGCGCGTGCGGATTTCACCGGCAAGGAGTTTTCGCAGGAGTTCCACGGCCAGGTTCTTCTCCGGCATGCCACGCACCTCGGCCAGGAATTCCTCCGAGAGGATAGAGATGTCGGGTTTCTTCAAGCCGGCAGCAGCGAAGAGATCCACCACTCCCTCTGGCGTTACGGCGCGGGAGACGATCTGCCGGATGGCGTGGTCAATTTCCTCCTCCGGTCGGGCCTCGCCCGGCGCGCGTTTGGCCAGACTTGCCCGCACGGCCTGGAAGAAGGCCACATCGTCCCGGATGGCCAACGCCGCATCATGGGGTACGGCCAAAGCAAAGGCGCGAGACAGTTCCTGCACCGCCTGGAGCAGCCGTTCCTTGCCGTTTTCCTGCGCCAGGATGTGCTCCTGGGCCGGAGGAAGGAGGGCGAGCCTCTCCTGGGGCGTCCCGCTCTTCCACCGCGAGCGGTCAAAGCCGTAGAAGAGGTCGCAGCAGACCTCGTATTTCTCCTGCATGAGGGCGACAGCCTGGTTCTGGTCCAGCACGGTGATGCCGGTGCCGCCGCTCTCGGTGTAGGTCTCCAGGGCAGCCTTTAGTTCATGGGCCAAACCCAGGTAGTCCACCACCAACCCACCGGGTTTATCCCGGAAGACACGGTTCACCCGGGCGATGGCCTGCATCAGCCCGTGGGCCCGCATGGGCTTGTCCAGGTACATCGTGTGTAGGCTGGGGCAGTCAAACCCGGTGAGCCACATGTCGCGCACGATGACCATTTTGAGGGGGTCATTCGGATCGCGGAAGCGGTTGGCAAGAAATTCCCGGCGCCGCTTATCGCGAATGTGCGGCTGCCAGTCCGGTGGATCGGAGGCCGAGCCGGTCATCACCACCTTGATCTGGCCCCGATCATCTGCGTCGTCGTGCCACTCCGGATGGAGCCGCACGATCTCGCGGTAGAGGTCCACGCAGATGCGGCGGCTCATACAGACCACCATGGCCTTGCCGTCCAGGGCTTCCAGACGCCCTTCAAAGTGCTCTACGATGTCCTGGGCGACCAGCCGGAGGCGCTTCTCCGTGCCCACAATCGCCTCCAGTTGGGCCCATTTGGTCTTGAGCCGCTCCTTGCGCTCTACTTCCTCGCCCTCGGTGACCTCTTCGAATTCGGGGTCGATCTTCGGCCGTTCCTGCTCGTCCAGTTCCAGTTTGGCCAGGCGGCTCTCGTAGTAAATGGGCACCGTCGCCCCATCCTCCACCGCCCGCTGAATATCGTAGATGCTGATGTAGTCGCCAAAGACCTGGCGCGTGTTCCGGTCGGCCAGTTCCAGAGGCGTGCCTGTGAAGGCGATGAACGAGGCGTTGGGCAGCGCATCGCGCATGTGCCGGGCGAAGCCGTCAATGAAATCGTACTGGCTGCGGTGGGCTTCGTCGGCGATGACGACGACGTTGCGGCGGTGAGATAACGCCCGTGGACCGCCCGGCTCGTCGTTCAGGAATTTCTGGATGGTGGTAAAGATAACGCCCCCGGCCTGCACGGCGAGTTTCTGCCGCAGGTCGGCGCGGCTTTCGGCCTGCACCGGGGGCTGACGCAGCAACTCCTGGCAACGCGAAAAGGTGCCGAACAACTGGTCATCCAGGTCGTTGCGGTCGGTGATGACGACGATGGTAGGGTTATCCATCGCCGGTTCGCGGATGATGCGCCCCGCATAAAAGGCCATCGTCAGGCTTTTGCCGCTGCCCTGGGTGTGCCACACCACGCCGATGCGCCGATCGCCCGGTTCACCGCCGGGCTTGCGGCCGGCCTCGTAGCGGCCCGGCGTCTCACGCAGGGCACCCGGTGGCTTTGCCGCCCGCAGGGTTTCTTCCACCGCCACACGCACGGCATGGAACTGATGGTAACCGGCGACCTTTTTCTCCAGCCTGCCGCTCCGGTCGTCTTCAAACACGATGAAATACCGGAGGATTTCCAGCAGGTATCCCCTGTCGAATACGCCCCGCAGAAGCACCTCCAGTTGCGGTACGCCCTCGTCCTCGACGCCTGCCCCGGAAATCGTGCGCCAGGGTTTGAACCACTCCCGCCCCGCCGTCAGAGTGCCCAGGCGCGCTTCCGGCCCATCGGAGATGACCAGCAGTTCGTTGAAGGCAAACAGGGTGGGCAGTTCGGCCTTGTAGGTCTGGAGTTGCTGGTACGCCGTCCAGATGGTGGCGTTCTCGTCTGCGGGGTTCTTCAGTTCAATGATGCCCAGCGGCAGGCCGTTGATGAACAGCACGATGTCGGGCCGGCGAGTGCGGGCGAACGGCCGTTCGCCCCCACCTTCCGTTACCGCGAACTGGTTGACCGCCAGCCAGTCGTTGTTATCGGGCCGATCAAAATCCAGGACGCGGGCCTGCGTGCCGACGATGCGGCCGTCGGTGCTGCGATACTCCACTGTAACCCCGTCCACGAGCATGCGGTGAAAGGCGCGGTTGCGGGCCTCCAGCGTTGCGCCCTCGGGATGGGTGAGGCGACGGAAGGCATCCTCCAGGGCCTCGGCGGGGAGATCGGGGTTGAGGCGGGCCAGAGCGCCGCGCAGGCGTTGTGCCAGGATGACCTGGCAGTAATCGGTGCGCTCGGCAGAGCGCGTGCCCGGCGCGATTTCCGTCCCGTGCTTCACCTGCCAGCCGATGGATTCCAGCCAGGAGAGGGCGAGCGATTCAATTTCGGATTCTGTCATGCGTGCCATGATCAATCCTTTGCGGAGGTGAGATGCCGGGCCACGGATGGGTTTTCCTGGTCCATCTCCCACCGCGATGGGTTGTTGAGGATGTATTCCCGAATGCGGTTCAGGGATTCTTCGTCGCGGATGATATGTTCATAATAATTCCGTTGCCAGACCGGGGTACCCTGCGTACCCCGCAGGTCATTGATCCGGCGTGCGGAAAAGGTTTTGAATTGACGCACAATTTCCGGTAAACCGTACGATTTTGTAGGGGCGGGTTCTGAACCCGCCCCTACCACCACCGCCACAACGGGGTCGGTGATGACAATGATGCCGTGTACATGGTTGGGCATGACCACGAACGCATCCAATTGCACGTTGGATATGTGATTGGGCATGTCGTGCCAGGTCCAGGCAACGATTTCGCCGGCATCATTCAGCCGCATTTCACCGTCCACAATCTCGCCGAATAGACACATTCGATCCTGCGTGCAGATGGTGACGAAATAGGCCCCCGCCTGGGTGTAGTCATACCCCTTCAGGCGGATGCTGCGGCGGTGGTGTCTGGCCGGATCGTATTTCATAACCCCCTCTCCTTTAAAAACCGTTCCGCATCCCTGACCCGAATTCCCCCGCGGATCAATTTCGGCAGCAGCGCATCCCGCAAGGCGGCAAGGGTGCGGGATTCGCGGATGCCTGAGATGATCTGTTCAATCAATGGTTGCACCAGTGTGTTGAATGTCTCGGCTACGGACTCCGGAGGCAGCACGATTTCGTACCGGGCCATGTCTGCCCAGCTTGTTCGCGGCATCTTCGTACCAGACGATCCCGCATTTGTATAGTCGACGAACTCAAGACTCGACACATGTCCCAAAACGAAAGCGGTCCAAACATGTTGCCGTGGCACTATGACAACGATGTCCGTTGAGCAGACGCCATCCACAGGCGCGACTCCGACCTTGTGGAAATAAGGACGGAGTTTTCCGAACAAGATCTCACCCTTCTTGAACTCGAACTTGTTGCTTTCTATTCCCTCGGCGGTGCCCCAGTCGAACAGGGCGATGCTTCGCCTTGGCATGTGCTCCAAGGCAATGTAAGGCGTATTCGGTGCGATGCAGTCGGGCTGGACGCCACGCCGCAGGTTTTCTGCAACGTCACCAAGCCTCCCCACCCTCCACCCCTCCGGAATCTCCCCCAGCTCCGAATCCACGAGGCGGTCGGGGAATAAGTGGTCGAAAGCGTGGCTTTCGACCACACCCTCACCCCGACCCTCTCCCAGTGGGAGAGGGTGACGCGAAGCGGCGGGTGAGGGTTGCCCGCGCCCCTTTCGGGCCATGTTGCGTCTGACAGGATCAAAGCGAACAAACCATGATTCGAAGAGGGCGCGGGCAGTAGCCTCCAGCGTCTCGCTCATCCGCCGGTTCAGCTCGATCTTGTCGTCCAGCGTGCCGAGGATGTGGGCAATGGCGCGCTGTTCGGGGAGAGGAGGGTTAGCGATTGCAAGTCGGCCCAGATCAACTTGAGTGATTAGAGGATTTGCCGCACCTCTGTTCATTCCAACGGCTTTGGAAATTACAAGCTGCAGTGCGTATCTCAGAAAAACGGCGTCAGTCTGGGAACTGCGCGGCTGAATCACGAGCGCGTTGTCTGAAGGCCAACACGGACCGGAAGGAGCGAACAGCTTTCCAAGAGTCCCAACTCGGCCAGTTATCAAAATGCGGCCGTCATAAAGAGCTTTGTCGGTGAAGCCAGAGGGACCGCCCCCTCCGATCACTGGCACTTGGCAGGTTGGCGTGGGGTTCTTCGAGACAACTAGCGGCCTCTTGCCGCTGGCGATTACGGCCACTTCGCTCAGTTGTACTTCTCCCCACTCACCCGCCATATCCCAGCTCCTCCAGGTTCTTCCAGATGGCTTCATCCAGCCGGCGCGCTTCGGCCTGCTGCTCGCGCAGTTGGGCGGTGAGCCGTTGGATCTTCTGATCGAACGGCTCATCATCCTCCTCCTGCACTTCGGCGCCCACGTAGCGCCCGGGCGTGAGCACGTAGCCGTGCTGGCGGATTTCGTCCAGGGTGGCGGATTTGCAAAAACCGGGGATGTCCTCGTAGGGGCGGGTTCCGAACCCGCCTCTACGCCAGGCGTGGTAGGTGCGGGCGATTTTCTGGATGTCCTCCTCGGTCAGTTCGCGGTGGGTGCGGTCCACCATCCGGCCCATTCTGCGGGCATCGATGAACAGCACCTGGCCACGGCGGTCCCTGTATGGGCGGGTCGCTGACCCGCCCTTTTTATCCCGGGCGATGAACCACAGGCACGCCGGAATCTGCGTCGAGTAAAACAGTTGCCCCGGCAGCGCAATCATGCAGTCCACCAGGTCCGCCTCAATGATATTCTTGCGGATTTCGCCCTCGCCGGCCTGGTTGGAGGACATGGAGCCGTTGGCCAGTACAAAGCCCGCGTAGCCGGTGGGCGCCAGGTGGTGGATGATGTGCTGCACCCAGGCAAAATTGGCGTTGCCCACAGGTGGCACGCCGTACTTCCAGCGCTTGTCCTCGCGCAGGAGTTCGCCACCCCACTCTTTCATATTGAAGGGGGGATTGGCCAGGATATAGTCGGCCTTCAGGTCTGGGAAGCGGTCATTGTGGAAGGTGTCGCCCTGCTCAATCCGCCCATCAATGCCGCGAATGGCCAGGTTCATCTTGGCCAGGCGCCAGGTGGTGTAGTTGAGTTCCTGGCCGTAGATGCTGATCTGGGCTCGGGCCCTGCCGCCGTTACCGTTGCCGGTGGCATGCGCCTCGATGAACTCGACCGACTGGACGAACATCCCCGCCGACCCGCAGCACGGGTCGTAGACACGACCCTTGAAGGGTTCCAGCATCTCCACCAACAGGCGGACGATGCAGCGGGGGGTGTAGAACTCGCCGCCCTTCTTGCCCTCGGCGCTGGCGAACTGGCCCAGGAAATACTCGTAGACGCGCCCGAGCACGTCTTTGGCCCGGGCGTCGGCATCGCCCACGCGGATGTTGGAAACCAGGTCAACCAGTTGACCCAGACGCTGCTTGTCCAGGGCAGGTCGTGCATAGTCCTTTGGGAGAACGCCCTTCAACGAGGGGTTGTCCCGTTCCACAGCTTCCATCGCCTCATCTATGATCTTCCCAATGGTAGGCTGGCGGGCGGCGGCCTGAAGCTGGGACCAGCGGGCTTCGGGTGGCACCCAGAAGATATTCTCTGCTCGGTACTCGTCGGGATCCTCGGGGTCGGCGCCCTGGACGCGTTCGGCTTCAAGTTTAGCGTGCTGTTTCTCAAAGGCATCAGAGATGTACTTGAGAAAGATCAGTCCCAGGACGACGTGCTTATACTCCGCGGCGTCCATAGAACCGCGCAGGGCATCGGCCATGCACCACAATTCAGCCTCATAGCCAACGGTGGCGCCGGTCGCTTCAATTGCTTGTGTTTTTTTCTTTTGTTTAGCGAAGATCTACCTCCTTTGAAAGTTTGCGCTTCTATATGCGCTGGGGCGTTCTAACGCTTCCTTTTACCTGTAAAACGCACAGCGGGTTGGCCATTTGCCTTTCCCATTGTACAAAGGTTTGCTGTGTGAAATGATTCTATGTTCCTTGCCTTGGCCTCAGCATCTGTTCGATCTGGATTTTGGTCACGGGGATGGGGACTTTGTCGCAGAGGAAATGTTACTGCACTCATTTTGGGACGAGGCCTTATTGTCTGACATCCGTGTAATTGTTTTACCACTTTGGTCGTATAGATAGCAGACCTGTTGTCAGGAAACTTTTCAATCCCCATCATTCGATGTGTTAAGTCCATTCACTTGATTACGCATAGGGAACAGAACACAATTCAAAAAAAGCTAAGTCAATAAAAAATGGCTCGACTCAATATTTTTGTTTGGGATCCCAACCAAAAAAATTTCAAAAACTTATTTCTAAAAATCAAGAAAAATTTTTATATGGACTCATAGCGATGCGAGAAAAAAATCTTTCAATTATTCTTACATTTTTTATTGGCCAATGAATGATTTCTTGTTAAGCACTTGCGATGCAAATCACCATTCCACACTTCCTGTACGAAGCACAGTGTGAGAATGGATGCGTTCTCCATGAGATTTTAAATCTTTGTCAATTATTCGCACGCATGCGACGGCTCGCGGCGCGACTTGTCCGCGTCCTCTCCAGCGGATTGTTCGGTTTTCTTCTCGTAATAACCCACGAAAAGAACTTTCCCGTGTTTTAGAGGAATTTCTTGTGTTTTGACCTGTAGGAGTCCGTTCTGGGAGCATGTCTTTGAAAATGTTTCTACATCCACTAATTTCATGATTTGGGCAAGAAGCTCAAGACTTTGGTATGGCGTTGGAGTGATTGGAGACGATTCTTGGCTTGGCAATTGCAGGCCGGCGACGAGTATCCCACCTGGGAGCAGGCATCTCGCAATATTACGTAACGCATCTTCAATGTCCACGTATTCGAATACGAGTGCTGCAAAAATCAAGGCGACGGGCTCTATGTGGAACGAAGGAGATGCAAAATCGTGTTCGATCAGGGTGAGATTGGGAAGTTTGTGCGAAAACCGGTGTTTCAAAATCTCCAAGTAAGCAGGGTTGATGTCGACCCCAATGATCCGCTTTGTGATGGCAGTCGAAATATGCTCAAATCCATTGCCAGTGCAACAACCAAGAACCGCAACAGATGGAGGCTTGAACTCTCTCATCACAGATTTAAACAGCTCGTTCAATATCTGAAGTTGCCCCACTTCTGGGCACGACATGTGTCCCTCGTAGTCTTCGGCGGATATTTCTAACCATGGGTTCTTCATTTTATTAATAAAAAATCTATTCCTTTTGTCTTCTTAATTCTCCCCCGATTTTTCAATCATTCCCTCCCATCATCTTCTGAATCGTAATAACCGTTTTTGCGTTACCCCCAAACATCGTGTTCGGTTCAATGGAAATCCCTTCCTCCGGCACTGGCATTTTCCCTTTCAAGGGGATAAGAAAGTGACCTTTCATCTCTTCCGCTTTCTTTTTCAATTTCAGTTCGTAAAAATTGACCACTTTAGAAGGCGGATCTGTGGTAAGATAAATATACATTTTGTAATCGTTATCCAACGACATACCAGCAGAGGCATCTGCATTAAATTGCGCTCCAGGATAAATGGGTGCGCCAAGGTCTTTTTCCGTAGGAGGTTTGCTTTTCAAGGAATGAGATAATTCTTCCGCTCGCTTATCCATTTCCTCTTCAGCTTCTTCCTGCATTGCTATTTCTGATTTCCTTGTTGTTACTTGAATTTGAATTTCGGTATTTGTCTTATATTTGTTTCCTTCAGAAAGATCAAAGCTCTCATCATGGATAATTAGGTAAAACTCAGTGAGGTCATTATTTCTCTCTTTGTAGTACCAATTGAATTTTGCTTCTGTAATCCATTTCCCTGGTTTATGTGGTTTTCGATTTTCTATCAGTTTTTGCTTCATCCATTTACCAGGATGCATTACATCCTTTTCAATATAGTAATCAGTCAATTCTTGATCCTCATAATATTCTACTTCATACCATACCTGAGACACTGTGCCTGGCTCAAGTTCCATTGGATCTATATCCGAAGATCCTTCTTTGCCACCGATCTTTTGTAGGTAAAAATAGAACACATCCTCAGGTGACGCGTCGACATCGTAAATTTGAAGAATTCCCTTTCTCAGACTTTTATCCATATCCCAACCCATATCACTTTTTTGTTCAGATGTCTTGGTGGCATTGCTCTTAGCTCCGGGATAAATTGGAATTTCTTTTTCAGATTTCGGGATTTGCCCAAAGAGAACAGTCGGGAGAACAATAAATGTAGAGGCAAAGAGGAGATAGACAAATATTCTGCTGATGATGTTTTTGTTTTTCTTCATTTTTCTACCCTCATTGTTTTTCAATTTTATATCCATTTGGAATTTCAAATTTCTCAGCAGGAACTTTTACATTTTCTTCTACTTTTAGAGCTCGCTGGATGGTTTCCATATCTTTCATCTTCACATCCATATATAATAAAATTTTATTCCAGCCACCGTACTGAGTGATGGTTCCTTTCCCGTCATTGTATTCAAACATCTCGCAATTCTTGTCTGCAATTTTTCTGGGAGGAAGTTTTTTATACTTTCCAGATTTCCGATCAGCCTCAGTTCCGAATTCAGTCCATTCAACTCTGAGCTCCGTTCCACGATATGCTGGTCCAATATTGTAAGCAGTTTTTTCCATATGATTCACTCGATACAAATTTTTCCCGTCACTGAAAAAACTTTCTTTAAGTTTGTCACCTAAATATGTATCCCTGCATTCCCTCATTCCATAATCGTCAAACGAAACAACAATTTTCATTTTTATCCCAAAACTGTTAATTGACTCATAGGTTATTACACCTGATTTTATGTCATACTTTTTAACTTGTGCTTGTGCTACGGCTGTTGTCATAATTGACATCGCAACCAGCAATAAAAATAAATATCTTTTCATTTTTTTCTCCTCCTTATAAATTTTACTTTTTTACAAGTTCAACCCTGCGGTTCTTTGCCCTTCCTTCTTCAGTTTGATTATCAGCAATGGGTTTAGTTTGTCCCCAACCTTTCGATGAAAGACGGCTTTTACAAAATTAGTCTGCTCAACATTTTTACTTGAAAACTTTTTAAATTTTAAAAAACTTATTTCTAAAAGTCAAGGAAAATTTCACATGAATAAAATAATGAATAGGCTTTTTCAGTGGAGTATAAAGCCTTCTCCATAGCGATAAAAAAATTTTTATATGTTTCATCTTACTTCAAACCTATCGATGAGGTTTTCCCTCCGGTTATAAATTTTTTGTCATCTTGGATTGGGCAAGTTGCTTCTTTTTAAAAAATTTCATATCTTTATAGTCGTTTTGGAAAAAGTGAAAAAACAGAAGGAGAATATTTCTCTTAAAAATGGAAGTAGAGTCATCTATAAAATCCAAATTAAAACACATTTTTATTGGGAAAAGTCGCAGTGTCCATGACAAAAAGATTTTCCACAAATTATCCCTCATTCCTTTTTTTGCCTGGATCGGTCTTGGGGCAGATGGGATTTCTTCTTCCTGTTATGGGCCGCAAGAGGCGTTTTTGGCATTGGGTGGCCATCATGCGCTCTCCCTCATTGTGGCGGGACTTTCTGGGCTTACCATTCTCATTATTAGCTTAAGTTACATTCAGATTATCGAACGCTTTCCTTCTGGGGGAGGAGGATATATTGTTGCGTCCAAACTTCTTTCTCCCACAATGGGAATGATTTCTGGCGCAGCCCTGTTGATCGATTATGTCCTCACCATTGCAGTTTCGATTTCCTCTGGGGCAGATGCACTTTTTAGTTTTTTGCCTTCTTCTTGGTATTCTTACAAGCTTTCTGTTGCATTGGTAGGGATTCTCATTTTTGTCATCTTGAATCTCCGCGGGGTCAGAGAATCGGTGATGCCTTTGGTGCCTGTTTTTCTTACGTTTATGGTGACCCATCTGGTCGCTCTTGGATATACCTTTATCACTCATTTTTTGAATATGCCCCAACTCAAAGCAGAATTTGCTCAAGATGTCCATTTCACTTACACCCAGTTGGGGTTTTTAGGGATGCTATTTCTCATATTGCGAGCATACAGTATGGGAGCAGGAACCTATACTGGAATCGAAGCTGTGAGTAACGCACTTCCAATTTTGAGAGAGCCAAGAGTACAAACTGCGAAAAAGACCATGGTTTACATGATGCTGTCTTTGATCGTGATGGCTTCTGGTTTAATGGTCGCTTATCTCCTGTACAGAGTGGAATACCAACCTGGAAAGACACTCAACGCAGTATTGTTTGAACAAATCTCTGGTTCTTGGGGTGTATTTGGCAGTTTTTTTGTTTTCTTAAGCCTTCTTTCCGAAGCAGTGCTTCTGATGATTGCTGCCCAAACAGGTTTTTTGGGTGGACCTCGAATTCTTGCCAATATGGCTTTGGATCGGTGGGTGCCCACGCATTTTGCAACACTCTCTGACCGGTTGGTCACCCGAAATGGCATTCTCATCATGGGGAGTGCCGCGTTTCTGGTGGTTCTTGCGACCCATGGCCAGGTCAGCCTCTTGGTGATTCTCTATTCAATCAATGTATTTATCACTTTCACGTTGTCTCAATTGGGGATGGTTCTCGAAGCTTTTAAGAATCCAGAAGAGGTAGAGAATCGGAAAAAACGGCTTTTGATCAATGGCATTGGGCTTTTTGCCACCAGCCTCATTTTGGTGAGTGTGGTCATTATTAAATTTCACGAAGGGGGATGGATTACTTTGCTTTTGACTGGCGCATTGGTCATTCTTTTCTCGCTAGTAAAACAGCATTATAATCATGTACAAAAAATGCTCAAGCGACTCGATGCGTTGGTGAAAGTGGCCGAACTTTCTCTTCCTCAAAATGGCCAAGCCAAAGCTTTAAGACGAAAATTAAAATTGGATTCCAAAGGCCGGACCGCGGTCATCTTTGTCAACGGATTCAATGGTCTGGGATTGCATACGCTTTTTTCCATTTTAAAACAATTTCCTGACTTTTTTAAGAATTTTGTTTTCGTCCAGGTGGGGGTTGTGGATGCAGGAAATTTTAAAGGTAATAAAGAAATCCGTTTACTGGAGAAACAATTGCAAGAAGATGGGGAAAAATATGTTCAATATCTAAAAAGACTCGGATATTATGCAGAAGCAGTCTATTCTATTGGTGTGGATGCGGTGGATGAAATTGTGAAACTGGCGCATCAGATTCAAAAACAATTTCCCAATCCCATGTTCTTTGGTGGACAATTGGTATTTGAAAAAGATTCGCCCATTTATCGGGCTCTCCACAACTACACCATTTTCTCAGTGCATCGTCGTCTTCATTTCGATGGGATTCCCGTGATGATCATGCCGATTCGGGTGTATTAAGTTCCCTTCTTTCTCCTTGATTAAAACGCAGAAATTCTGTAAACTATAATACAAAATGAACAACGAGGAGGTTCTCTCTATGTTTCTCCTTTTCATCATCATTTGTGTTTCCAGTACAATTGCTTTCTTATTTTCCGCACTTGAGGCCAGCTTGTTGAGTCTTTCCAATACAGATATTGCAGCGATCTCGATGAGACATACAAAAACTGCAGAGACTCTCAAAGGATTCAAAGAAAATCTTCAGAAACCCATTGCCATTATTTTACTTCTCAACACACTTGCATATATTGTGGGTGCCTCTTTTGCAGGTTCTGTGATCAATGCCCGATTTGGTTCTCAATGGGTCGGTCCATTTTCTGTGGTATTTTCTATTTTTCTCATCCCTTGGACTGAAGTGCTTCCCAAAATTATCGGGGTGCGTTACAATCGCTCTATTGCTTCTCGAATTGCTTTTCCGTTAACGATTTTAATTCGAATTTTTAGTCCCATTGTGGCTTTGATTCACCTAATTACTCGTCCCTTTGAGAAAACACAAAAAAAAGATTTTTCTACTGACACTTTGAACGAAATTTCGCTTCTGGCCCGATTCGCCCGATTTCAAAATATCATCAGCGCCAAGCAGGAAGAAATTGTTGCCAGTGGAATTCAACTTTCGCAACATACTGTAGAAGAAATCATGATCAAGCGGGAAGACATCAAGTATTTATCCACTCGAATGTCTCTGACCGATGCATTTATCGAAGCCCATATTCACCATCATACCCGATTTCCTTTGATTGAAGGAGATAATCTCGACGCAGTCCTTGGATATGTGAATTTCAAAGATATGGTGAATGTGCTCCGTTTAAATCCCCAAAATCCTTCATTGAAGAGTATCGCCCGTCCCATTCTTTTTGTAAAACCCAAGGATAAACTTTCTGAGATTTTAACTCAGCTCACCAAAGGATACCAGCACATTGCAATTGTGAAAGATGAAAATGGAAAAACCTTGGGCTTGATTACGCTGGAAGACATTGTGGAATCCATTGTGGGAAGCCTCAGTGATGAATATGATGTATTGCCCACATTTTGTTATCCGATTACCGAAACCCGGTTTGTGGTCGGCGGAGGGATTAAGCTTTCTGAATGTCGCAAGATGCTTTCATCAGAATTGCCAGATCTTCCGATCACGCTCAATGAGTGGCTTCTCTCTCAGTTCAAGACAAGACCTAAACCGGAGACGCAATGGACGTACGACCATATCACCTTTACGGTGCGAAAAATCAGCAGGTCAAAAATTCATGAAGTGATTGTGGATTTAAAATCATCGGGATGATTGATTCGGGTTGTATAATTTGTAGATTATAAAAAAATCGAGGTTTTCAGATGTCTCCATCACGACAGAGGAATCATGATAAAGCGGAATTGGCAGAGAGAAATCGGTATGCTTTTTGGCCTTCCAATCGATGGCGCCCGCTTCGGCAAAAAGAAATTGACTCTCTTGTCCAAAATCAAAACAGTGCCACTTCGTGGGAGTCGATTCAAGTGGCAGATCCCTTTGATCCGAATAAAATCAAACATTCCCAGTTTGTTGGAAATGTCCGCATAGGGGCTTTTGAGGAGAACTTTATTGAATTTCAGGGGCTTAAAATCCCTACCGGAATTACCTCGAGTTTGATTCTCGATTGTGATCTTGGAGACAATTCTGCCATTCATCACGTGCACTATTTGGATCATTTTATTATCGGAGATTTTTGCATTCTATGGAATATCGGAGAAATGCAAGGCCCAGGATGGGATCCTTTTGAAATTCATGTGATGAATGAAAAAGGAACCCGAAAGGTGATTCCGTTTAAAGGCGTGATTCCCGCAGATGCGTATCTCTGGGCCAAATATCAGGGCAACCGTTTGTTACAAGAAAAATTGAAAGAGATCACCCAAAAGGAGTGGATGGTTCAGTCTAAAAAGTATGGGGTGATTGGTTCTCACAGCGTGATTAAAAATGTCCATGCTTTACGCTCAGTTGAAACCGGTTCACATGCGGAAATTCAAGGGGCGCATGCATTACACAATGTGATCCTTTGTTCTTCTGAAGAAGAAAGAACGGCCATTGGGGAAGGAGTTGAATTGACCCATGGAATAATAGGCTATGGGTGTCAGGTCAATTTGGGTGCGAAGGCAGTTCGTTTTGTTCTTGGGAATCATGTCACGCTTTCCATGGGGGCATTGTTGGTCGATTCTTTTGTTGGAGACAACTCCACTCTTTCTGGGTGTGAAGTCCGCAATGTGCTTCTTTTCCCTGCGCACGAACAGCATCACAACAATTCATTTCTCATTGCAGGACTAATTAAAGGCCAAAGTAATATTGCAGCAGGGGCCACTTTGGGCTCGAATCACAATAGCCGAGCCAATGACGGCGAGCTCGAAGCAGGTCGGGGATTTTGGCCTGGATTATGTACCAGCCTCAAATATCCTTCTCGATTTGCTTCCTTTGTTTTGTTGGCCAAGGCGGATTATCCCTATGAATTGGATATTCCTCTTCCTTTTGCGTTGGTTTCGAATAATCTTGCCAAAGATCAACTGGAAGTGATTCCTGCATATTGGTGGCTCTACAATCTCTATGCCCTGGTTCGAAATGAGAAAAAATTCCAAGCGAGGGACAAAAGAGTCATCAAAACTCAGCCTATTGAATTTGGATTTCTTGCACCCGATACCATCGAAGAAATTTTTCATGCTCGGAATCTCCTTGAAATGTGGGTTGCAAAAGCAGAGATTCGGAAAGAGGGTGGGGCCCTTGAAAAAATCTCTTCTGAAGAGCTGATTTCTCGAGGTCGGGCTTTACTTTCTGGTAATGCTAAAAAAATCGAAGCCTTGGAAGTTTTGGGCGAATCCATGGAAAATTCCAACCGAAAAGTACTCATTCGGAAAGTGTACTCTGCGTATCATGCGTATGGGGATATGGTTCTCTACTATGCAGTCAAAACGCTTTTACATTTTTTGGCAGTGCATCCCAAAGAAACTCTGGAGTCGATCCAGGCAAAATGCAAAGAGGAGGAGCCGTGTTTCTCTTGGGTGAATTTAGGCGGTCAATTGATCCCAAAATCCGATTTGGACCGCCTTTTGAGGAATATTGTTTCTGGCAACTTAGACAGTTGGGATCAGATTCATTCCCAATACGGCACTTTATGGGAAAATTATTGGATTCAAAAATCAAGCCATGCTTTTGCAGTGTTATGTCGGTATTTGCAAATCGATGGCATTTCTCAAAACCAATGGAATGAGATTCTGGATCAGGCAACCCAGATTCAAGAGTCTATTCAGACGCAAGTGTATCTTTCGAGAAAAAAAGATTTTGACCATCCCTTTCGGCGAATCACGTATCACACCCAAGAAGAAATGGACTCGGTTCTGGGAAATATCGAAGACGATCCCATTGTGCAGTCCATTCGAGAAGAGACTTTGGTTTTTAAAAAGCTTGTCGAGAACCTCAGGAAAAGAAAATAAAAAAGGCCCATTTTTGGGGCCTATGGAGTGGCGCCTCCCAGAATCGAACTGGGGACACACGGATTTTCAGTCCGTTGCTCTACCAACTGAGCTAAAGCGCCTTGGGTGAAAATATACAAACTTTTTTAGAAGGTGTCAAGGGTTATTAAAAATATGTACAAGAATATAAAATTTTTGCAGATTCTTACGTTTGACTTTTATTTTAAAAATTGCCATATTGTATTATGCAAAATCCTTTATCCGATGCATTGTACCATTCTCGGCTAAAACCTCGAAAACCAGATTTGAGGGGGGATTATTTTCGCGATCAGACCGCGATTATTCATTCCACGCCCTTCCGTCGGTTAAAGCATAAGACCCAAGTGTTCTTTGCGCCGCAGAACGATCATATTTGTACCCGCATCGAACACGTGCTCCATGTTTCGACCATTGCCACGACCATTTGTAAAGGTCTTGGCCTGGATGTGGAATTGGCTCAAGCCATTGCTTTGGGGCATGATCTGGGCCATGCGCCTTTTGGTCATATTGGAGAAAAAGTGCTCAATGAAATGGCCCAATCCATTGGCGGATTCATCCACGAAGTGCATGGCCTTCGGGTGGTGGATAAAATTGCCAAAAATGGAAAAGGTCTCAATTTAACGTATGCGGTCCGGGATGGAATTATTTCCCATTGCGGGGAAATCTTTGTGCAATCCCTTGCACCGGAAAAACAACCCAAGGACTTAGATTCTGTTTCCACTCGGAATTCTGTGCCCCTCACGTACGAAGGATGTGTGGTTCGGGTGGCAGATAAAATTGCCTATCTCGGTCGAGACATCGAAGATGCCATTACTGCAAAACTCATTACCCTGAGAGATGTCCCGAAACGATTAAAACGGAGCCTGGGCACCACCAATGGAGAAATTATCGATACGCTGGTGATGGATGTGGTTCGAAGTTCCAAAGGGAAAGAGGTGATTGCATTCAGTGATGAAAAGTTTGAATTGCTCTGTGAACTTCGTGATTTTAATTACACCCATATTTACAATCATCCCCGGCTTTTGGAAAGTGATCGGCTCATTCAAGAATTGCTGAGCCATCTTTATGAGCATTTGCTTCAAAATTTTAAACACTACGGGGATGACATCAAAGGTTATTCGACTTCCGAATTTCGATGTGTCAAACATCTGGGGAAATTTTTATCTGTCCGTCGAGAACTGTATCTGAAAGAGCCTTATCCGGAACGTTGTATTGTCGATTTTGTGGCAGGGATGACCGATTCTTATGCCTTGGAATCTGCACGGGAAATTTTCTTCCCCAATCCCATTGGATTTTTTTAGAAGGAATGTTGCGATGCCGAGATTTTGTCCCAAATGTGGTCATTTTTCATTGCATCGGTCGAGATCCAGAAATACTCTGGAAAGATGGATAAAAGCGCTGACCTTTCTTCGGCCCTACCGATGCGGAAATTGCGATTGGAGAGGATTTTTGAGAAGAGGAAAATTCGTGAACAAAAGGGAATTGGTTCGAAATCTCTTGATATATTTGATTGCAATAATCATTTCTTTTCTTTTTGCCTATTTTCTTCGAGGAGCCTTTTAAACGATCTTGCCATGGCCTTTCCATTTCTCACATATCAAGAAGTTTTAGACTCCCTTTTTCAACGTCACCAACGGGGCATCAAATTGGGATTAGAAACCATGGAGGTCCTGTTAGAACGCATTGGACATCCTGAAAAAAAATTTGCTTCGATTCACATTGCGGGAACCAATGGAAAAGGTTCCACGGCCGCGATGTTGGAATCCATTCTTCGATGTGCGGGGTATCGGACCGGGCTCTATACTTCTCCCCATCTCATGGACATGCGGGAACGAATTCAAGTGAATGGAGAACTCATTTCAAAAGAGGATGTGATTTCAGGCATGAATCAACTTCATCCCGAGATTCAAACCACTGGGGCCTCGTATTTTGAAAGTCTTACTGCTCTGGCTTTCTATTATTTTGCACAAAAGAAAGTCGATGTGGCCATTCTTGAAACCGGTCTTGGAGGCAGACTCGATGCCACCAATGTGGTTTTGCCAGAGCTAACACTCATCACTGAAATCGGGCATGAACATACTCAGATTTTAGGCAAACGATTGGATCAAATTGCAAAAGAAAAGGCAGGCATCATGAAAACCGGGGTGCCTTGCATTGTGGGCACTCGGAAATTTCAAGTACGAAAGGTATTTTCTGAAACAGCGCATTCAAAAAAAATTCCTCTGGATTTTGCTCAGGATCAAGTTAAAATTTTGCGGTTTCATGTCAACGAGCGCCATTCCCATTTTGACGCTTTCACACCCCAAAAAATGTATTCCGATCTGACGCTTCCGCTTTTGGGTTTTCATCAGCTGGAAAATGTCAAATTGGTTCTTTCGGCCGTAGATCGACTTTGTCAACAAGGCTGGAATATTCCTCAAGAGGCAGTCCGTCAAGGATTGGCTTGCGTGCAATGGCGAGGTCGTCTGGAAGTGCTCCAGAGAGACCCTACCATTCTTGTGGATTGCGCACACAATCCCATGGGCGCTCGGGTTTTGGCGCACGCGCTTCGGACATTGTTTCAGTACCGGCATTTGATTTTGGTTTTTGGCGTTTTGGAGGATAAAGACTATCGGAAAATGCTACGGTACTTAAGTCCTTTGGCAAATCAGATTGTATTGACTCGACCCGCCAGTGAACGGGCAAGAGATCCTGAACAAATTCGATCCGCGCTTTTCCCTTTTGCAACCCATGTGGCGGTCTTTCAGGAAATTCCCAAAGCATGGGAATTTGCACTGGGTTTGGCCAAGAAGGACGATCTGGTCTGTGGGACAGGATCTATTTATCTGGTGGGTGAGCTTCTCAAATTAAACATAAGTCAAAAATAAATAAAAATCTATGGCCAGAAATATACAAACAGTAAAAAAATTGAATAGGTCAATCGAACGCCATCGGTTTCCTATTAGGGTGTATGATTGACATTTCCTTTTGGATCAGGTATATTTTTAAGGGATGCTGAATGAGTGAAAAAGTAAAAATTCTTCTCATTGAGGATAATCCAGACGATGTCATCCTCATTAAGAAATTGCTGAATTGTGTACCCCGATTCGAATACGATTTAGAATTGGCCACAACCCTTTTACAGGCTTGTGAAATTGTCAATTTAAAACCCGTAGATGTGGTCCTGATTGATCTTGGCCTTCCAGACAGTCAAGGATATGCCTCTTTCAATCGGATTCATAAACATGTGCCTGAGACTCCCATTGTCATTATTACCGGATTGGACAATGAAGCCATTGCCATGAAGGCGGTTCGGGAAGGGGCCCAGGACTATCTGGTCAAGGGCTCGGTCGATGGACCCATGCTGGTTCGTGCCATTCGCTATGCCATGGAGCGGAAAAGGCAGGGCAAGAGCAAAAACCATGACATTTCAGAAATTAAAAGAAACAATTTTCCCAATCTTCCTGAACCATTGAGTGGTTTGGCGGATTTGGCATACAATCTTTGGTTCAGCTGGCACCATCAAGCGTATCGTTTGTTTCGCCATTTGGACATTAAACTCTGGGAGGATGTACATCACAATCCAGTTCAGGTTCTCAAAGAAATTGATGCTCAGCGATTGGAAGAAGTGCTCAATGAAAAACCATTTATGAAGCGATACCATCAGGTGATGGAAGCCTTTGATCATTACATGAATGACCCCAATCCCTGGTTTAAGAGACAATTTCCTGAATTTCACGATCAATGGATTGCGTATTTCAGCATGGAATTTGGCATTCATGAAAGTCTTCCCATTTATTCCGGAGGATTGGGTATTTTGGCAGGGGATCTTTTGAAATCTGCCAGCGATCGAGGCGTGCCTTTGGTGGGGCTTGGACTGTTGTATCGAGAGTCTTATTTTACCCAATTTATTTCTCACCATGGCCATCAACAGTCTGTTTATCTCCATAACAATTTTTCAGATTTACCCCTTCTTCCTGTACTCAATGGAGAAGGAAAACCGCTCACACTCCAGGTGGCGTTTGATCATCAGACCATTGCCATTCGGGTGTGGAAGGTGGAAGTGGGGAGAGTCCAATTGTATTTATTGGATACTGATTTTTCTGAGAATTCGGATTCAGAGCGCAAAATCACTGCAAGACTCTATGTGGAAGACCGAGACTTTCGTCTCATTCAAGAAATGCTTCTTGGCATTGGCGGCGTCAAAGTCTTGGAGGCATTGGGCATTCGGCCTGTGGTTTGGCATTTGAACGAAAGCCATTGTGCCATGGCCAATTTTGAGCGAATGCGTGACTTGCTTCAAAAAGGTCTGCCTCTCCCAGAAGCCTTAGAAACGATTCGCCAATCCACCCTTTTTACCATTCATACGCCTGTGGCTGCAGGAACCGAAGTGTTTGATATCCCCCGAATTGAGCGTTTTTTGAAAGGATATTTACAGTCTTTGAATATTCCTTCTGAAGAATTTTTCCGGTTGGGACAGGATTCACAACATCCAGATCCCAATGCGTTTAACATGAGTATTCTTTCTTTTCGAACTTCTGGATATGCCAATGCAGTGAGCCAGCTCCATGGAGAGGTCTCGCGTCGGATATGGCATTCTCTCTGGCCGGATCGTCCAGTGGAACAAGTTCCAATTGGGCATATTACCAATGGGGTTCACGTACGCACCTGGATGGCCAGTGTTTTAAAAGATCTTCTGGACGAATATTTAGGAATGGAGTGGCGGTATCACTTAACGGATATCGAATTCTGGAAAGGGATTTCAAAAATCCCAGATGAAGTTTTATGGAAGATTCATTATGAACTGAAATTTCGAATGATTGAAGAGGTCCGAAAAATTCTTGTGCGTCAATACGAAAGAAACGATGAATCTCCAGAAATGATTGCAAAGGCCAGACGGATTTTAAATCCTGAAGTGTTGACCCTTGGATTTGCCCGACGTTTCACGCCATACAAAAGAGCCACGCTTCTCTTTCGAAATCGAGAGTGGCTTAAATTCATTCTTTCTCGAGAAGACATGCCGGTGCAGATTATTTTTGCAGGGAAGGCCCATCCTGCAGATCAAGTGGGGAAATTGCTCATTCAGACCATTTATCAAGAGAGCCGTACACCTGAATTTGAAGGGAAAATTGTATTTGTTGAAAATTACGACATGGCATTGGCCAAAATTTTGATTTCCGGGGTGGATGTGTGGTTGAATTTGCCCCGTCGGCCCATGGAAGCCAGTGGGACCAGTGGCATGAAGGCAGCCATCAACGGAGTTCTGCATTGTAGTATTTTGGACGGATGGTGGCGAGAGGCGTACGATGGTACCAATGGATGGGCGGTTGGAGAAGACAGAGACTATTATAATGAAACCGAACAGGATATGGTGGACAGCGAGTCTTTGTACCGGCTTCTCCAAGACGAATTGGTTCCTCTTTACTATCGAAGAGATGAACGGGGAATTCCTGTGGAATGGGTTGCGAAGATGAAACGTTCCATGGAGAGCTTGATCCCACGGTTTTCCACATGCCGTATGTTAGAACAATATGTCAATGAATATTATATAAAAATTATGAAACAGAAGAAATAATCCATCGTTTTTTCCCAATGTCCAGGGGGAGAGGGAATGTCCTCTCGCATTTCTAAAATTCTCTTTTTGAGTTTTTGCCTCCTTTTTTCCTGTACCATAGACCATGGCCTGGAACCCATCCGAAGTAAAATTGGCGGTACGGTCCAATTTGTCGGTACGCAGAATCCTTTTATCACAGACGAAGTGCGGGTGGCAGTCGTGCCCAAATTCCCTCCTCGAACGATCAATGAACTTTTGTTTAGCGATATTATTTGGGCCAATCGGGATACTTTACCTGCAGATCCAAGGCCCTGGGAAATTTATCTTCCGCCTGGAAGCTATGATATTGTCGCGGTCATCTGGAAAGCCAATAATCAATCCTGGAATATTTCAGATATTATTGGAGTGTATGGGGGGACTTTTATTGGAGATCAACTGATTCCACCTTTTCCGTTTCGTCCCATTGTGGTTCCTGAAAAAAATTCTGTCATTGACACACTTCACATTGTGGCCAATTTGGATCGGGTAAATCGGGATACGCTCATTCAGGGGAGGGTGCAGTTTTTGGGCCCCTGGCCTCCCAATACCGGCGTGGTGGGGATTGGGGCATTTTCCGAGGTTCCTCAAAAGGGAAATCTTTTGGATTATTTTTTTAAAAATGTGGCGTTGGATTACAGTATTCCGCCTTTTGTTTCGAGCTATCTCTATCGTCTCCGCATACGCTCCACCCAGCACATTCGTTATGTGGCCGTGTTGTGGATGAATAACGCGTTCGATTTAAACTCCATGCGAGAAATCGGATTTTATCAGAATCCTTCGGATTCGACTCAACCCGGTGAAATACAACCCAAAACCGGACCGTATCAAGCAATTGACATTACGGTCCATTTTTCAAAATGAGAACCAAAATTTTACAAATTTTTCTTTTGCTCTTTCCTCTCTTTGGCGCTTTTCCAATGGCCGGTGTGTTTAAAGGTGTGGTGGTGGATTCGGCCACTGCACAGCCTCTCTGGGGTGTCAATGTATTTATTCCAAATACAGTGATTGGGACTGTGACCGATGAAAAAGGAATTTTTTCTCTTTCTCCAATGCCTCCTGGAAAACATCAAGTAAAATTTTCACTTTTAGGATATCAATCCGCATTGAGGGAAGTCGTGCTTGGGGAAGGGGATACTTTGCAAATGGTGGTTCCTTTACATGCAGGCTTTCTTCGAGCCAATCCAGTGGTCGTGACTGCGAACAAATACGCCCAAGAAGGGACCATGGTGCCTCAATCCATTGCGGTGCTCACAAACGAAGATTTCATCCGATATCACACGAGAAAACTCGAAGAAAGCCTTGGGCTTGTGTCTGGGATTCATTTCAACGAAGAAAATATCAGCATTCGAGGTTCTTCAGGGTATTCTGTGTTTAATGTGGGAAGTCGGGTGCTTCTTTTGGTCGATGGCGTCTCTGTCCTAACGTCGGATCTTGGCGCGATCAATTGGAAGACGCTTCCTTTGCTCGATATTGAACGCATCGAAATTGTCAAAGGCGCGGGGTCTGCATTGTATGGTTCCAGCGCCATGGGCGGTGTGATCAATCTCATTACCCGGGAACCTTCGCGTTCTGGGAAATTCCAAATGCGCCTTCTTTCCGGATTCTACGACAAGCCGCATTATGCGATTTGGCAATGGACAAATCGCACTTTGCATTACGAAAGGGCTGATCTCACCTACAGCAAGGCTTTTGGGCCCATTGGCATGCGATTGAGTTTCACCCGGTTTCGTTCCACAGGGTATATGGAGAACAATGAGGCCAATCTCTGGAATTTGGGAGCTCGCTTCACTGTTCGATTTGCCAATGCCTCAAAACTGACTCTCTATGTGACGAGGATGGCCAATCGGGAAGGCGGATTTATTCAATGGTTGAATCAAAACAAACCTTTTCAAGTTTCTCCATTTAACAAAAAAGACAAAATTGAATATCAAGCCCAAAATGTCATTGGCATTTACCATCTCCCGCTTTCCGCCAAGCTCGGTCTAAAATGTCGATTTTCTTATCTTGAAACGGAATTGGGAAATCAACTCACTCGGTATCAGCCCGGCGCATTTGAACCAGGACGGGGACCGGGGGGAGAAGTCCAACTGGATTGGGTTCCTCATATTCTTCATCATCTCACTTTGGGGACCGAATTTCGATACGATGCCACAGGGTCTCAATATTTTGGTCATCATCGAGGATATACTTTTTCTTCTTATGTACAACATGTGTGGAAACCCCATGTGCATTTGACTGTCACCAGCGGGGCAAGAGAAGACATTCATGTGTTGCTTCATGAGTCGACAGAAGACCGGTTCAGTCCCAAATTGGGATTGAATTACACGCCTTGTGAAAAAATCACATTTCGTACCAGTGTGGGAGCCGGTTTTCGTTCTGCCACTGTTTTTGAAAAATATATTCAAGCGGATTATTCGGGTTTTAATGTGATCCCCAATCCAAAGCTTCGATCCGAGCGATCCTGGTTTGGAGATTTTGGGTTTTCTTATACGGATCCATCCTGTACCTTTGAAGCCTCTTTTTTTCAATCCAATTACTGGGATATGATTGAACCTGTGATTGATTTTCGTGGAACCATCCAGTTTCAAAATTATGTACGGGCGAGGATTCGAGGAATCGAATGGATGGCAGAAATGTGGCGGTTTAAAAAGAGAATTGGGCTTCGAGGTACATTGACATGGCTTGATCCGGTGGACTTACTTCGAAAAGAAATCCTTCCTTATCGACCCCGATGGGCAGGCACTGCAATTTTGTTTCTCAATTTTTGGAAGACTTCATTTCAAGCAGAATACCGATATGCCAGTCGGATCGAGAATGTCATGATTCAGCCTCTGGACCCGCGGGTGCCTGTCAAGCTGGTTCATCTTCGATTCGAGTATCGTACCGGAATGTGGACGTTGCAGGCCTCTCTCCACAATGCGCTGAATTACCATTATGCACAAATTGAGCGTCGCATGGGAGAAATCCGAAATGTTTCTCTCGGCTTGACTGTGGAGATGTAAGCATTCAGCTTAATATTTATCTTGGTATACTATTTGCAATTATTGTATTTGTTTTAAAAAATGTACAAATTGGCCTTAGGGTGGCCAGAAATATTTCAATTTGAAATGGTTTTTGGCCAGAGGGAGAATACGTGAGACATTTTTTTTCGCTTTTTTTCTTATTTTTTTTCTTGAAAACTGTTTTTGTATTTTCTCAACAGATTCAAGTGCTCGAAAGCAATGGTCCTGTGGCAGTGATTAGTGGGGGGAAAGAGGCAGGACTTCGGGTCGGTGAGATCGTACGGATTATGCGCCTCCGAAATGGCTCGTGGAAAGAAATCAGCAGGGCCCGGATTACCGAGGTTCAACCCAAATTGGCAAGGATCGAGATTGTCGAAGGCGCGCCTCTCATTCATTTTAAACCTGGGGATTATGTGATGAAAGTTCAGCTTTCGGAAAGCAAAGCGCGTGATAGGAATTCAGCGGATTTGGTTTCCCTTCCTCTTTTTTCCGTATTTTCACCGTATCGGCTTCGAAGTGCTTATGTGGGTCCAACCCTGGGGATCTTTATTCCCATGGGGCCTCTTTCCAACATACTGAAATCGTATTTTGGCTACGGAGCGATGGCGGGTTTTCGGTTTCGAACGAATTCGGATATCACCGCCCGATTTTTTTATTGCTCTGATTGGAAGGATTGGTACTTTTGGAGTTTGCAGTTGCTTCTTCGCCGGTTCGTTGAAAGAAATCTTTTCCTGGATTTTGGGTACGGTATCGGCTATCCGATTATCGAAGAACGACTTCGAGAAAAACATTCTAATATTTTTGATCGGGATTCTCCATGGATGACGTTGGGATTTGTCGGTGGAATGGGCTACATTTACAAGATTTCTGATGGATTGTGGTTCGAAGCCGATGTTTTGGCCCATTATTATCCCAATTTTTGTGGAACCTCGGGGCAATTTATTACCATTCAAGGAAAATGGGTTTTTTGATAAATGAAATGCCGAGCATGAAATGGTATCATGGGAAAAGGGCGGTGATTACGGGCGGATCCAGTGGCATTGGGAAGGCAGTGGCCGAGTGGCTTGTGTCCTGGGGCGCAGACGTGTGTATTTTAGCTCGAAATGTCCCACGTTTAGAAGAAACGCTCAAAGCGCTTCAGCAGAAAAAACGATTTTCTCATCAAAAAATCATTGCTTTTTCTTGTGATGTCACTTCAGCGCAAGAAGTTCAAAAGACGGCTGAAAAAACGATCGAGACATTCGGGGGCATTGATTTGCTCATCAATAGTGCAGGAAATACCCATCCAGGGTATTTTATCCAACTTCCCCATGCAATTTTCCAAGATCTGATGGAAGTGAATTTTATGGGTACGGTCCATTGTATTCGGGCATTTCTGCCTTATTTTCTAAAACAAAAGCAAGGTCATATTGCCAATATTTCTTCTATTCTTGGATTTATGGGTATTTTTGGATATACTGCTTATTCTGCCAGTAAATTTGCCCTGTTGGGCTTTTCTCAATCTCTACGACAAGAATTGCTTCCTTATCACATTCAAATTTCAGTGTGTTTTCCACCGGATACAGACACTCCCATGCTTCAAAAAGAAAATCAATACAAACCAGAAGAGACCCAATTGCTTGCAGGAAAAATTAGACCAATGTCTGCCCGGGTGGTAGCACTTCAATTGCTGAAGGGAATTCAAAGAGGAAAATTTGTGATCGTTCCTGGTTTTTTATCCAAACTCTCGTATTTTTTGTACCATCATTTTTCTTTTCTTCTTTGGGGGATTTTGGATGGGGAATTGAAGAAATATTATAGTCGAAAAGAAAAAAGCGTTTATCAATAGCCTCTGAAGAATTGAATTCAGGGGATCACTTTCAACCTAACAGGAGGAGGGAAAAATGAGAGTTGTATCAATTCTTGTGGCTTTGGTCGCGGTCATTGGACTCATTCTGGCAGGGATCGGCATTCTGACTCAAACGCCGATTCTCTCCATTGGCAGAGGAGGGTATCTCCGCGGAGCGAGTGCACTTTTTCTCCTGGCCATTTTTCTGATTCTCTATGATCAATGCTATTGCAAAGCAAAAGCGTCCGCGCCTCCAAGACGAAGGAAAAGGCGCTAATTCCTTCACCAGTCCGGTTGGGCTTCTGTCTTTCAGGCAGAAGCCTTTTTATTTTACTTTACGAAGTCTCAACGCATTGGTAATGACTGAGACAGAACTAAAACTCATGGCAGTGGCTGCAATGATGGGGCTTAACAGGATACCGAAAAACGGATAAAGCACGCCTGCTGCAATGGGCACACTTAAAAGATTGTATCCAAATGCAAAAAATAGATTTTGTTTGATATTCTTCATGGTTTTTCTGCTCAGCCGGATGGCCCGGACAATCCCCTGGAGATCTCCTTTGACCAAAGTGACATCTCCGCTTTCCATGGCCACATCCGTCCCTGTGCCCATGGCAATGCCCACATGCGCCGTGGCCAGGGCAGGGGCATCGTTAATGCCATCGCCTGCCATGGCCACTTTGTGCCCCTTTTGGATAAACGCTTGGACAATTTTGGCCTTTTCATCTGGTAAAATCCCATAATAAAACGTATCAATCCCGAGATGCTGGGCCACAGATTTCGCGACCCTTTCTGTATCTCCCGTGGCCATCACAATCTGGATGCCTTCTCGTTGGAGGGCTTGAATGGCTTTTGGAGTTGTGGGTTTGATCGGATCTCCAATGGCAATCAGGGCAACCGGTTTTTGATCCATGGCCACAAAAAGAATTGTATGGCCTGTATTTTCTAAAGTCCTTGCTTTGGAAGAAAGGCGACCCAGATGGATTTTCAGGTTTTCCATGAACAGGGCATTTCCAATTGCAATTGCATGCGATTCTACCATGCCTCGAATGCCTTGTCCGGGAATGGATTGGAATTCGCTTCCTTTTAAAAATTCAAGACCCAATTCTTTTGCTTTTTTTACAATGGCCAAAGACAAAGGATGTTCGCTGTATTGGGCAATGCTGGCAGACTTCTGAAGCAATGCTTTTTCAGAAATTCCTTCTTCACAAAAAATTTCAATGACTTGGGGTTTGCCTTCGGTGAGTGTTCCAGTTTTATCAATAATCAATGTATCTACCTTCGAAAGCATTTCGATGGCTTCTGCATTTTTGAATAAAACGCCCAAACTGGCGCCTCTTCCCATGGCCACCATGACCGAAAGGGGAGTGGCAAGACCCAACGCGCAAGGACAGGCAATGATCAGCACAGCCACTGCATTGATCAGTGCTTGGCCGATTTTCGAAGAAAATGAAATTCCAGGACCCAAGAGAAGCCAGGCCAAAAAAGTCAAAAAAGACACTGCGACCACCGCGGGGACAAAATAACCCGAAACAGTATCTGCCAAATTTTGGATGGGAGCCCGGGAACGCTGGGCTTGGCTCACCAGGGTCACAATGCGAGAGAACAACGTTTCATTCCCGACTTTTTCTGCTTGGATTAAAAGTGTTCCATTTTGATTGATCGTGGATCCAATGACACGGTCTCCTTTTTCCTTTTCCCCAGGAAGGGATTCCCCAGTGATCATGGATTCATCCACACTGCTTTTCCCTTCAAGCACAATTCCATCCACAGGAATTTTTTCACCGGGTCGCACGCGGAGGATGTCTCCTACAGAAACTGCATCCAGCGGAACATCTTCCTCTTGTCCATGGATTACCCGGTGGGCCACGGTGGGGACAAGGGTCATTAATGCACGGAGCGCACTTTGGGTTTGTTTTCTTCCCCGGAGTTCCAGCACTTGTCCCAATAGCACCAACACCACAATCATGGCCGAGGTTTCGAAATACACATGGAGGTGTTTCGTACTGGAGAAGAAAAATGGGAGAAAAGTCGCAATGGTGCTATAAAGATACGCAGAAATGACCCCCAAACCGATGAGGGTGAACATGTTCCAATGTCTTTTTGCAAAAGAGCGGATTCCTTTTTGGAGAAGAGGAAATCCTCCCCAAAGCACAATGGGAGTTGTAAGGAAAAATTGAAAAAGGGAAGAAGCACCGATGTGAAGCCATTGCGGAAGGGATGTTTTCCAAAACATGGAGAGCATCGAAAATAGCATCAAGGGAAAAGTCAGAAGCAAGCTCAGCCAGAATCGGCGTTTCATGTCTATGAATTCGAGATCTTCAGGTTCTTTTTCTGAAATCAAAACCGGTTCCAATGCCATTCCGCAATAGGGACAATCCCCAGGATGTGGCATTTTTACTTCAGGATGCATGGGACAGGTATAAAAACTGGCCTTGGGATGAAGAACGGCTTCGGTTTCTTTTGATTTTTCTAAAAAGGCATTTTTACAATGTTCACAGCAAAAATAAAATGTCGTTCCGTGCTCAGAGACTTTCCACTGTGTGGATTCGTCAACAGACATTCCGCAGATGGGATCAATGGGCATTTTTTATCTCCTCTATTTGCCTCATGCGGGATTGGGTCACTCGACTTACCACGACAATGGCAATACAAGACAAGAAAAATGCAGGAATGAGTTCATAGAGTCCTGTCACGGATTTGAGCCACAATCGCCAAATGAAAGTCACGAGGGTTCCTGTGATCATGCCAGCAATGACTCCGTATTTTGTGGTGGATTTCCAATACAGGGAAAAAATCAATGCGGGGCCAATGGAAGCCCCCAGTCCGCCCCAGGCAAATAAAACCAGCCAGAATATGATTTCCTTTGCAAAATAGGCCAAAACAATACTTACCACTCCTGAGAAAAAAACAACCCATCGGCTTAAATGCAATTTTTGCGATTCTGTGAGGGGGAGTTCTTTTCTCCATATTTTTTCGTAGCAATCTCGAACCACAGTGGATGCGACCACGAGAAGTTGAGAATCTACAGTGGACAGAATGGCTGCAAAAATACCTCCAATGAGGATTCCGTACAGGATCGGACCAAAATATTTAGAAGATAATACCAGATAGATCATTTCCGGGTCTCCTTTGGGCAATTGCTGGGCATCGGGAATCACTGCCCTGCCGAGAAGACCGATCATCACTGCACCGAGGCCCATGGTGATATTCCAGAATGTGCCGACCCATGCGGATGTTTTCAATTTTTTCGGATCGTCAATGGCCATGTACCTTACCAGAATATGGGGTTGGCCAGGGGATCCGAGACCAATTCCAAAAAATCCCAAAATGCCTCCTACGCCAATGGAAAATACATCCATGGTTTTTGGATCCAAGCCTTTGAGTATTTGAAAAAGCATTTTAAAGCCACTGAGGTGGATCAATCCAATGAGCGGCAAAATGCACAGGCCAAAAATCATGATCACCGCGCGGAGCACATCGTTGTAAGCGACTGCAATGAATCCGCCAAGGATCATATAAATGAGGATAAAAACCGTGCAAAGAAAAAGAGAACCGAGCAAGGGAATGTCCAAGGCAGTGGTGAGGGATTTGGCGCCTGCATTGAGTTGGGCAGCCACATACGCAGTAAGGAAAATGCCAATGATCAATGCCCCGATGCCTCGAACAAGATTTTTACGATCCTGAAATCGAGATTCAAAATAATCCAAAAGCGTAATGGAACCCCATTTCCCTGTTTCTCTACGAAGGCGATACCCAATGGTCAAGAACTGGACCAGTTCCACAAGGGAATAGCCCAATATGGCCCATACGGCCCCAATCCCGCGGGTATAGGCCATGCCACTCACACCCAGAACAAGCCAGGAAGAACGTCCTGAACTCACTGCAGAAAGGGCCACCACAATACGATCCATGGTTCTTCCGCCTAAGAAAAAATCCGATTCGTTTTTCATTCGTCGATACGTAAGAAATCCGACGAAAATAGGTAAAATGAGCGTCAGCATGAATCCAAGAAACGCAATGGGATGGGTCAGATTTTCATAGCCGGTCATTCTGCCTCCTGTTTTATTTTTTATTGTTTAACTCGTTTTCTAATTTTTTCATACACTCAGGGCATATCCCATGGGTGAAATCTGCCAGAGAATGGGTTTTGATGTACGTTTCCACTTGTTCCCAGTATCCCTGGTCATTTCGAATTTTTTTACAATATGCACAGATTGGAAGAAGGCCTCGAAGCGTTTTGATGTTTTCAAGGGCATTTTGAAGTTCCTGAAGCAGTTTTTCTCTTTCTTCTTCTGCTTGAACACGTTCTGAAGCATCTCGGAGCGTGACCAGAATCCCACATTCTGGTACCAGGGAAACGACCGTGAGATCCAAAGGGATTTTCGATCCCTCTTTTTTCTGAAATTCGATACGAAATACGCCGTCATAGACTTTGGAGGGCAATTCGGGCTTCCTTGCATTTTCTGGAAAGAGAAAAGTAAAAGGTTTTCCAATGAGCTCCTCTCGGGGGTATCCCAAAAGCATTTCTACTCGGGTATTGGCTTGGAGAATCATTTGTGTATCACAGTCGACAATCAGTAGCCCATCCATGGAAAGGTCAAAAATTGTTCGGTAAAGGAGAGGATCGTCAATGGATGGAAAAGCCATTTTATTCTCCTATGCGAAGGACTTTGGCTCCTCGGATGATCCCAGATTTCAGTTCCCAGAGTGCAGTGTTGGCTTCTTCAAGAGGAAATTCCTGGACTTGGGGTTTGATGGGAACTTTACTGGCAATTTCTAAAAATTCAGAAATATCGATTCGGGTGACATTGGCCACACTTTTTATTTCTTTTTCCATCCAGAGGTGTGTTGCATATTCCATATTGAGTAAACTTTCTTTATCCAAATTTTCTTTTCGAATGGCATTGATGACAAGCCTTCCTCCAGGTCGAAGTGTCTTCAAGGCTTCTACAGCGGGTTTCCAGACAGGGGTCGTATCAATGATGGCATCCAGAAGTTCGGGTGGCGTGTCTGCGGTATCTCCTGCCCAGTGGGCTCCCAATTGAAGTGCCAGTTCTCTTTCGATAGGATTTCTTGCAAAGACAAAAAAGAGAGAATTGGGGAAAAGGTATTTTGCAGTTTGAAGGACCAAGTGGCCTGAAGCGCCAAATCCTGTAAGTCCCAGAATTTCTCCGTCTTGGAGTCCTGTAAGATGCAGGGCGCGATAACCCACTGCACCCGCACAGAGAAGAGGAGCCGCTTCGGTGTCTGTAAATCCATTGGGAATGGGATGGGCAAAATCCTCTGGCACAATCATGTATTCTGCATATCCCCCGTGTGCGTCTCTTCCTGTGGCCCTAAATTCCCTGCAGAGATTTTCGTTTTCATTCTGGCAATACGTACATGTCCCGCAGCTCGAAAAAATCCACCCCACGCCTACCCGATCCCCTTCTTTGAATCGAACTGCATTTCTCCCCAGGGTCACTACCTTGCCCACGACTTGATGGCCCAAAATGATCGGGAAAAAAGAAGGGGACGTTCTTCCCTCGATTTCGTCCAATTCAGTGTGACAAACACCGCAGGCAAGGACTCGAATGCACACTTCTTTTTCTTTCGGTTCAGGGATCGGCCATTCCTCGAGCACAAGCGGAGTACGGTTTTTTGAAAAATCGACCGTTTCATGAAGGACCATGGCTTTCATACAGAGACCCCTGTGATCAATTTTCGATCACTCCAAATGCGCGTAGTATTTTTGCTATTTTGCATGGTGTGTGAATTCCAATTTTGTTACACATTTTTAATTCTATACTTTTCAATATGTTAGACTATTTTTTGAATTTTTTGGAAATACAATTTTGTTAAAATTTAGCATTTTGGAAGGACAAAATCAATTTAAATTCAATTGGTCTACTATTTGCTATTTTCTAAATCAAATGAAAAAAAGCTTTAGGGGTCAGACGGTGTGTGATTTTCCGTTCTGGAGGAGGAAGAGATTTTTCCTCTTCAAAATTGGATTTGTTTTTTTTCTTCTGTTCTTCTTTTCCGGATTTGCCCAACAATCCAATGGGCTTCAGATTCGAATCGAACAGATTTCCATTGATTCGACCACGGTATTAAGCGGAAAAACCGCACGTTTTCCTTTTCCCGTGCTCTCTGTCATTACGGTTCAGGATGCCAACAACCGATACGTGCATGGCCTTGCGGATACGTCTCGATGGCTTTTGCCCTATGAGCCCACGCCGCTCGGTCCTTTGGTCAATGACACATGGAAGACGATTCTTGAATATCATGCAGAAAATCCCAATGATCCGGAAAATCCAGATGTCAAAGCCACTCCTTCCAGTTTTTCTGTGATCGAAACTGGCGAAATTGAAAATATGGGTCTTTCTGTGGCTTTGGTCATGGATTACAGTGGAAGCATGATTGATTATTTTGATGAAGCAGAAGAAGCGGCCAAAGTCTTTGTCCGACAAATGAAGCCCAATGATCGGGTGGCGGTATTCAAATTCAGCGGAGATTGCTATCTCATGCAGGATTTCACCAGCGACACCACGCTTTTGATTCGTGCGATCGAAAAAGATTCCACTTCCTATTCCGGTACGTATCTCTACGATGCCATTTATCGGGCCATCACTGAAATTTTGGATGAACCAGAACGTCGCATTGTGATTGCGTACACCGATGGCCGGGATCATCGAAAAGGCCATACTTTAGAAGAAGTCATTGGTTATGCGCGCACCCATCGCGTGCCCGTGTATACCATTGGACTTTTTGGTACGGGTCCGCAACACGAAATTTTGCAACAAATTGCAAACGAAACCGGCGGGCTTTATTACTTTGCCCCTTCTGTGGAAACATTAAAAACCATTTACAGGCAGATTTATGGTCACATCAGCGGATACTATGTCCTTGCGCATACCAGTCCGGATCCATTTACAAACGGAAAAAAGCGGGTTTTAGACCTCACATTGCAATACAATGGGAAAACCGGAAGAGATACAATTCATTATTCTGTTCCTTATATTCCACCGAATGTGCGAGCCAGTCTCTCCTTAGAGACAGATTCTCTTTCCAATGGGCAATGGTATGCCATGGCAGGAGATACGGTCACATTTCATCTTCGGGCCACCAATACAGGCCGAGGGCCAGGTGCCAAAGTCCGGATTGCGTTTTCTCTTGGAGATTCACTTTCCTTCATTGCGTCTTCTCCAGTCCCAGATTCCGTGACAGGGGATACGGTGTATTGGTCTTTCCCCAGAATCGACGCCAAAGATTCCATTCTCATTCATGCACAAGCCAAACTTCGTGACCGAATGCCTTTTGGAAATACAGAGATTCTTGCAAGCATGCACGCTTCATGTCTTGAAGATTCGATTCTTTCAGATAACATAAGTCAACTGAAATTTTATGGAATGGGATTTCCGGATTTTACAGTCTGCGTCAAACCGATCACACACATCATTTCTTCTGCATATCCTGTTTCTGTCTATGCTGTGATCACAAACAAAGGAAATGCACAGGCAGAATCTTGTTCTGTGAGTTTTTTCACAGATGAAAAGAGTATTCCAGACTCCACTTTTTCTTTGCCTTCGCCTCAAGCCGGGGATTCTGTAGAAATTGTGTTTTTGACACGATTTTTTCAATACGGGACGCATTCCATTCGGGCGGTCGTAGATCAAGAAAACCGGATTCCAGAATTGAACGAAAATAACAATACAGACGAAATCAGTGTGACCGTGGGAGTGGAGACACTGGATGTCCGATTGACTGGATTTTGGTTTGATGGAGAATTTCGAAGCCTTTCAGGAAAATTCCCCTCCACCATTTTTGCTCGGGTGAGCACGCAGGATCAAAATCACTATCCTGTGCATGGGCTGGCCCATTCGACCACATGGCAGGGACTGGGAGAGATTAGTCCCACTGGAATTTCGCTCTCTGAAATTTGGCATTTACTCACAGAAACCCATGCAGAGAATCCCTCTTTTCCAGAAAGTCCTGATGTCCGTTCGGGCCTTCAGGTCACCGAAGTTCTCGATGAGCCCATGCAGATGGGTTTGGTCCTGGATTTGACTTCGGATTTTGAACCTTGGCGGAATGCGCTACGGGCTCAATTGCCTGTTTTGTTTTCCTCTTGGAGCCAGAAGGATTCGGGAATGGTTGTAGGAATAGGCAATCCAATGGCTGTTTTACAATCTTGGACTTCGGATTTCAATCGTCTGCTTCACCCATTGGGCTCTCCTTATACGGGTCTCACTCGCAGAATCTACGATGGGATTTTTATGGCATTAGAGACCATGCGGAATAAAATTTCTCCCAAAGCGCTTTTGGCCGTACTCGGAGGAGAGGATGGAGGAAGCAGTCATTCCTTAGAAGAAATCATTGCCACTGCAAGAGAATATGGTATTCCGATTCATGTGCTTGAATGCGCTTCTGAAAAACATGCCATTTTCGACACACTCGCACAAAATACAGGGGGATGGTACTGGCATGTGGAAAACGATTCTCTCTTGCATTCGGCACTGGTTCGCATTCGAGAATCGCTTCGGAATTCCTATGTCCTTGCCTATTCTTCTTCTGATACCACGCAAGATCAAACCTGGCGGAGAGTCCAACTTGGGGTTCGTGTGCTTCACGTTTCAGATACCACAATTGGGTTTTATCGGGCGCCATTGGGAAAGGCCAATCTGGCAGTGCGGGTATTTGCGCAGGGTAATTTCTTTACATATTCGCCCGCGAGCGGGGATACCACTTGGTTTGTCCGTACAGGAGAAAAAGTGCGGTATTCCGTGGCGCTTTTGAATATTGGTCATCAAGATTTGGAAGACATTCAGATGTCGGATGTCCTTCCGTCCACTTTTCGTCCTGATTCTATTCCCTTTGCGCATCAATTTCACAGGGATTCTTTACTTTGGACAGTGGCGCGCCTTCCTATTCGTGGAAAACTCACCTTTTCATATACATGCATTGCGGATACGCTTTTCTCGTATCAGAATGTTCCTTTAGGCAACCGGGTTTATGCCCTGTGTCATGAAGACACCATTTTATACGATAACCTGGCTTCGGATACAGTCCTCTATATTCCCTTAAAACCTCCAGACCTTGCTGTGTCTATTTCAGGCAAAGGCGATTCCTTGGTTGTTGTGAATGGAGATTCGATATGGTACACATTTGCCGGGAAAACCGTGTCTTACACCATTACGGTATCCAATCTTGGTGAGCTTGCATGTCAAACTATTTCTGTCACGAATGTGCTTCCTTCCAAGCTTCACCTTTTGTCTCTTTCCGGTACAGAATGGACATTCCGGGGGGATAGCTTATTTTGGCAAATTCCATATTTGGGCAGTCGAGGGGGAAGGCACACGGTTTCGTATACCTGTGAAGTGGATACGTTCATTCCTCCATGGGTTTTGCCCTTAGTGAATCAAGTTTCAGTGTATTCAGAAAATGAAATTTCAGGCCCAAACAATACCGATGCAGACACCATGTACATTGCACCTTTGGTTCCTCCCAATCCAGAAGTCCGGGTTTTCCCTTCGCTCATCGAACCCGAGGACAGTGTGCGTATCGACGTGTGGACTCCGATTCTGGTCCATTCTTGGGATATTGAAATTCTTTTTGAAAATGGAGAACGCATTTCGGATTTTGCAGATGCCTTTATTGAACAAACGTCTCTCGAACCAGGAAACTGGCTCTCTCTCCCTATTTCTTTTCACGATACTTACATGCGGACCGACCAGACCGAAGAAAGGATCGCAGTGATTTTCAGTACCACGGACCTTTGGGGAGTCACTCGGTCAGATACTGCATACGTGACGATTCGGAGTTCAGATGCATTTCTTTTGGATCGCAATGTATTTCGTCCAGAAAACGAGGATCCCTTAGAAATTCGATTCAAGCTCAGTTCGAATCGAAACGTTCGGATTGAGATTTACGATATTGCCGGTGGATTTGTCAATACCGTGGCCCATGGCCGATTTCTGGCAGGATGGAATCGTGTCCATTGGAATGGAAGGGATGTCCAGGATCGGCCTTTGGGAAGTGGTGTGTACATGGTTTTAATTCAATCTGGAAATTTTCAGAAAGCGTTGAAATTGATTGTGGTGCGATAAAATGGTTTGTAATAAAAAAATTGGAAAGCATTTTTGCATTCTTTTTGTAATGGGTGGTCTTTTCATTTCCACTTTATTTGGCCAAATTGGAATGCCTTCTTTGAAAATAGAACCGGGTGTTCGTGAGGCAGGCATGGGAGGCATTGGCGTTGGACTCCAGGACGATGCGTTTTCTTTATTTCTCAATCCCGCAAGTTTGGGTCATGCCCGACAGTGGCAATGGGGGGTGGCCTATAGCCGATGGTTTGCGGACATTTATCAGGCGAGCGGGACATTTTCTAAACAATTTTCTTTCTGGGGAAGCCGGAAAAATGGGCTCGGTTTGACTTTCAATTTTTTAGGCATGCCTTCTTGGGATGCGACAGAGGGCTTGGCTTCTCCGGTCGCAGCAAATGATTTTGTGCTTGGACTGGCATTTTCCCATCGAATGGATTGGTTTTCCAAGGCCATTGCTTTGGGAATGCATCTCAAATCCATCCACAGCCAGCTGGATCGATTTTCTGCCTCAGGATTTGCCGTGGACATAGGATTTTTGATTCGACCCAATCGGTTTCGCTTGGGGAAATGGGGCATGGGCGTATTTGATTACGGAATATGGACATTGGGTGGATCTGTTTCCCATCTCGGTCAATCCATGGTTTTTGACCGGGTTGCCACGCATCTTCCCATGACATGGCGTTCTGGAATGGCACTCCAATTTGGCCGATATGCGCACTGGAAATGGACACTGCTTGGGGAAATTTTTAAAATAAAAGAAAGAGATCGCATGTGGGGGATTGGCACTGAAGTATGGTACAAAGACCAGATTGGCATTCGCGCAGGATACCGCTCGAACAAGAAAGACCTGGGTGACTTTAGCATTGGATTGGGTTTCTGTGCAAATGACGTGATGACTGGCGTTTTGGGATTTCCCAGCCGATTTGGAGATTGCTTTGAGTTGGATCTTGCAGAAGCAGAATTTGGAAAGATCCTTCAAGAAACGTACCGAGGCGGAATTTCTCATTATCCCACAGTGCCAGAACCTTTTACAGTGTTCGAACCGAAAGAAATGACGTCCTTGAATTCAAATAATAAAAGTGCAGGCGTTTTACTCTCTTGGGAAAAAGCCGACGATCCAGATCCATTTGATGAAATTGGATACATTGTTCTCGTTGATACGGACCGGTCTCGTATTGCAAAAGCACTTCATCGCCTTGAAGAAGATTGGGCTGGATTCTGGCTCTCTTTCAAAGATTCTTTGCTTTTTTGTCAAGAACTTTCTGAACCCAAAGTGGAATTTTCTGTGACACAAGGAGGGGCCTATTGGTGGGGAGTTGCTGCGTATGACCGGGAACACCATGTTCGGATTGCAGAAAAAAACCATCAAAAAGTGTTACATTTTCTCGTGGCAGTCCCGGACCTCGTAGTGTCTCAGATCACATTCATTCCAGAAAAAACCATTACCACTTCTCCCTTTCAAGGTGCGCTTTCCATTCGGATTGCCAACAAGGGGAGTGGTTCCTGTCAAACTTCTTTTCGGGTGCTGGTGGAAGACCTGTATTTATTGTCACAAAAATCCATTGTCAAAATGCTTGCCAATACGACTCTGGCATCGCTTCCTTCTGGGAAAGAAAATACATTGACCATTCCATGGCGGACTGAGTATCCTGGATCGCATGTGATTCGGGTGAGTGTGGATCCAGATTCCTCGATTCTTGAACTCAAAGAAAACAACAATCAGGAAGAAAAAGCATTTGTCACTATTCCCAAAGGCATTCTTTCTGCTCCTGATTCAATGGAAGTCATGGTCACAGGATATTCGACCATGGAAGTTCCCCTTGTCCCAGAAGTGTATTTTTCCCCTCATTCGAGCGAAGTTCCAGAATGGTATTATCTGTCTCAGAGTATTTTTCCTCCGCTTTTACCTACTTTGGCAGAGCGGATGATACTATTCCCTGAAATGCATCTTCAAATCAAAGGATCTATTGATTGGCTCAGCGGAGAAAGAGACCCTGCACTTGCAGATGCAAGAGCAGAAGCAGTGAAGAAGAAACTGATGTCCCTTGGCGTTTCTGAGTCTCGTCTCGAAGTGATTTCAAAACATCCGGAGAAGATTCTTGGGAAAAGGCCCATGCCCAAAGATCCTCAAGATGCACAATGGATAATGGAACAAAATCGGGTAGTGACCTTTTCTGTTCTTCCCGAATATGAAGAAAAAATGTTTCAACCATACCAATTTGCAGTGGACACGACATTCCGAGACAGTGTGGTATTTCATGTCAATATTGTTTCGCCTGGTGGCATTCGTTCGTGGGAATTGCGTGGAGAAACCGGGGCCTTGCCCGTTTCTTCTCGTATCAGGCAATCTCGGGATACGCTTCAAGGCCAAATTGTATGGCGGGGTACAGATCGAAACAAAGTGGTGGTCCCTCGGAATCGATGGTATCGATATCAGTTCTTCTTAACCGATACTTTGGGAAGAGAGTTTCATGTGGTGGCGGATTCCATTTTCTTACAAGAAAAAAGGACCATTCAAAAGCAAGAAATTTTTGGTGCTGCAAAATTTGGAAAAGCAGAACCCGTGTATCCATTTTACTGGGATCGGATGATGGCAGTGGTTGGCCAAATGATTGAAGATCCTTCTCTTCACTTGCGATTTGAAGGACATGCCTGCGCCATTGGCCCTGAGGCAGTCAACGATCGGCTTTCATTAAAACGGGCCTCTGAATTCACTCGGGTTTTCCTCGAACGTGTGAAAAAGAAATATCCCGCGCATTATGAGGATATTCGGCGTCGGGTGGCGTCCCCTCTTGGTGCAGGGGAGCATGAACCTCTTTCCCTCAAGCTCAGAGGCGGAAGCGAAATTCTCCTCGGAGATAATCAAACGCCTACGGGGCGTTATCTCAACCGTCGCATTGCCATTCTTCTCTATCGGGAGCGTTAGAGATCGTAGACTGACTTCTTGTGTGGGGATTGATTTTTGGCAAAGGCATACGCGTATGGGTTGTATTTTACTTTAAATCGGGATAGAGGCAATATTGCATGAGGTTCATCCGAAGACAAAGCGCATGGAACAGGTGTTTCATCTTCCTCTGCTCCTCTTAGACCATTTCGTAAAAGATGGATGCTATGTACGTATATCAGACATGATTACAGTGTAGTAACTCTTTAGAAATGTCAGTATGTAAAACTCGATAGAAATGTCAGGGTAAGGGAGAATAAGACATTTTTGAAATAAATTCAAGGATAAAATGGGATAACGAACAGAGGTCATAGTCTGTGATGCGTTACCCCAGAATGGGTATTGTTCAGCTTCGTGCATATCGAGCTTTTCCAATGCGACTGCGTCTCCAAGGATGTGTTTCCGCAGGCCGATAAGAGGTTTTTGGTTTGGGTTTTGGTTTTTGATCCAGTATTTGAAAGTCAAGTTCATTTCCTCTCCAAAAGATGTGTAGGGAATTATCCAGATGTTGCCTTACAATGACATTGTGCTTTACAGGAGGTAAAGGAGTTTCTCCCCGTAATAGCTGGATATACTTTCCTCCCAAGGAAATGGTATAATCGTGACGCACCTGTCTTTGGGTTTGGAAACAAAAGATATTGTCTAAGTCATACCCTTCGATAGAACATAGCATGTAAAAAATATCCATTCAGGGCGCCATTTCTCACACCAATCGTGCTCTAATCCTCCAATTGGATCAGCTCACCAATGGCACTACGGCGGACACGCTTCTTCCGGGGTGGACGCTTCTTCCGTTGTACGTTGCTTCCTCCATACTGTCTTGTCTCTATCCGTACACTATAGAAAACCCTACCCGATTCGGCGATCGTAAAAAATACTGACATTTCTATCAAGTTCTAACCCTGACATTCTTAACGAGTCATTACAATACACATGATTACAGATGATTTTTCTTGACTTTTTTGAGGGCAGTAATTATATTTTTTTAGGTTTGATTTGATTTTATGTGATGGTTTATCTTTTATTAATAAAAAAGGAGGCTATACTTCGGGTTTTGCTATTCTCATTCGTTTAAGCAAAGATAGATCTTCTGGGTCTGAGAAAAATTAAATTTTTGACCATTGCGTGATCGCAGTCGTAAATAGAGGGCTGAACAATGGGGTCTTAAATGATAATATATTGAAAGGCAACTTCCTCTACTTTGATCCTTTGTAACTTGGATCGCATATTAATGTTTGGTTTATCGTTAAACCATGAAAATAAAAGGAGAGAAGAATGAGAAGCAAATCCATCCATAGCGTAAAAAACCACTGTTTGTCGGTTCATTTTCTGCGAGATAGTGCCTTCCATTTAAGACAACCACTCTTCTTTATCCTTCTGACTTTGCTTATTTCAGGCTCCCTTCTTGCCGAGGGAATCATAAAGGGAAAAGTGTTTGATAAAGAGACCAAAGAACCCCTTCCTGCCGCGAATATTTTCATCAAAGGAACCAGCATTGGAACCACTTCTGATTTAAAAGGGGAATATGCCATTTACAATGTCCCTGAAGGGAAATGTACTTTGGTGGTGTCCTATATTGGGTATGGTTCTGTAACGATGGAACTCTCAGTAGAACCTGGGGCTTTTCTTAAACAGGATTTTGCTCTTGAGCGGGTGGTTTTACGAGGAAAACCCATTGTGGTCACTGCACAAGCCCAAGGTCAGATTCAAGCCATTACGCAACAACTCGCCTCTGACAAAATTGCCAATGTGGTTTCAGAAGCGAGGATCCAAGAACTCCCAGACTTTAATGCGGCACAAGCCATTAGCCGACTTCCGGGTGTCTCTACAACCCAGAGTTCGGGTGAGGCAAACAAAGTGGTAATTCGTGGATTGGCTCCACAGTACAATGCAGTTTCTTTAGAGGGAGTCAGACTTGCTTCCACGGGAAGTGCGCAAATTGGAGTGGCTTCCCAAGGAGGAACTGCGGGCATGCTCAATACCGATCGGAGTGTAGACATTTCGATGATTTCTCCCTATATGATCAAGACCATCGCAGTTTATAAATCGCTCACTCCGGACATGAATGCCAACACGATTGGGGGTACTGTGAACATGGAATTGCGTGAGGCCCCTTCGGAATTGCATTATGATGTCCTATGGCAATCCGGTTATACGAGGAAAAGTGGAACTTATGGAAATTACCGGGCAGTGCTCTCCACCAGCAAGCGGTTTTTTGACGATAGGTTCGGGGTCTACTTATTGGGCAATGCAGAAAAGTATGATCGAAATTCAGATAATATGAATGCTGCTTATGCCACTGCAAGTAGTGAAATTGACCCCACCACTGGGTATCGGCCTGTACGGGTGAATAACGTGGCTCTCAATCGGCATATCGAAACGAGAAAACGCTATGGGGCCAACGTGATTTTAGATTATCGACTTCCTTCCGGTTCCTTAAAATCTGTCAATATGTTTGCCCGTCTTAATTCCGATTTTGTAGATCACCGAACTGTACTGAATTATCTCGACAGGGCTCTTGATTTTACCTACCGGGGAGGTACCAATACCATTGATATGGCCACCAATTCTTTGGATTTTACTCAAGATTTCAAATTGTTCTCCATGCAATTAAAATTTGCCAATCTGTACTCAAAGAACAGTTTACCTGAATCTCCCTATTTCACGTTTCGGCAAACCGGTGGGACAGGGGGAGAAGTTCCAATAAATACTATCCCAGAGAAATTGAAAAGTCAGGTGGTATATTACGGACCCGATAAGACGTATTTGGTGAATGTGAATCTTTTTTCAACAAACTACAAAGAAAGCCACCAGGACTATTCTGCAAACTTCCGGATCCCTTTCCGTTTCAGTTCCAATCTTCATGGATTCTTGAAATTGGGTGGCGAGTTTCGAAAAGGAGATCATACGAATGATCAAGAAACCCCTTACGCAGAGCTCAGGCGCGGAAGTCAAATCAATAATGCCATGGTGGATACATTGGCCACTCTTTTTGGTGTGACTTACGATTCATTGACAGGGGAATTCCCTGCGTCCAGGTTCATTGGAGATCCGGATCTGATGGGACGTTTTTTGGAGGGGCAATTTGGTGGATTTTATTATGCTACCAATCCAAACAAGATACTTGCAATGGCCCATTATCTCCGGGGGGATACTGCTTTTGTCAATAAATCCACTGGGACGAATGCCGGAGGATGGTTTCATGGACTCTACCAGCAATTGGCGAATGATTATCATTATACTGAAAACTATTTAGCCCAATATGCAATGGCGGAGATAAACCTTTTTGCTCTTACGTTGGTCGGGGGTGTCCGTTATGAAAAAGTGACCTCTGACTATATCGCATACAATATGAGAGATGCCAGAAGCCCAATGGACCAGGAAAATTACTATGACAAAGTGATTGCCCATCCTGGGGACACGTTTTTGCTCCCTATGCTCCAGGCCAAGTGGAGTGTTTTGCCCTGGATGGATCTGAGGTATGCATACACCCAGACTTTGGCTCGTCCCGACTACCATCAACTCTCTCCGAAATTCACGATCAGCTATGATGGAAGTAATGTATGGGCAGGGAATCCCAAATTGAAAACGGCGCATGCATTTAACAATGACGCGGTGATTACGTTTCACAGCAATAAATTGGGAATTTTATCCATTGGCGCTTTTCACAAAAAAGTGGAGAACTTTACGTATTATACCCAATACAGGCTTCACAAGACTGCTCCTGCGGGATGCGATTCGATTGGCTCTTTCAGGATGACTTTTCCCGGAGGCGGTTTCTCAGAGCCAAAAGAGAGTGCATGGCTCTATACGTATGTGAATGGTCGCTCTCCTGCGTATGTGAAAGGCATTGAAGTGGATTTCCAGACCAATTTTTGGTACTTGTCAGGTCCGCTTTCAGGATTGGTCCTTGGATTTAATTACGCCCACATGAACTCGGAAGCAATTTATCCATTAAGAGATGATATTACCAAAACAAATCCAAATTGGAGACCGGGTTCTAAGGAACCAAGGACGTTTGTCACCACATTGGATAGTACACGAAAAGGAAGACTTATTTTTCAACCGAACGATGTGGCCAATGCCTATGTGGGATATGATTATAAAGGTTTTTCTTTTCGTGTGTCTTTTGTGTACCAAGGAAATTCTGTGAGTTATGTGGGTGCCTTTCCAGAACAAGATGGTTTTACCAAAGATTTCTTCCGGATTGATTTTTCTATGAGGCAGAAGCTTCCCTTGGTGGGGATGGAGCTCTTCTTTGATGCAGTCAATTTGAACAATCGTTCGAATGAGTCTGCACAGAAGAGCATTGGTGGATTTACCAATATTCAAAATTATGGATTGGTGGCAAATGTTGGAATTCGGTACCGGAAATAATTGGGATTATTTTGGTGTAATGATTTACTCTGTTGTAAGTGCTATGGCTTTGGTTAATACTTTTTGCGTGGTGAATCAATCTAACGTAAGGAGGAAAAGTCATGATGCGAGGGCTTAGAGTTTTTTTGGTAATTGCGCTGTTTGCCACATGTGCATTTGCGCAGCAGAAAGACACAGTCTATGTGGCCAGTGATCTCACAGGGGAGGGGAATTTAAATCGTGCTGTTCAGGAAAAGATTGATGCAGGGACTCTTTCAAATACTGTTTTCAAACTCGAAAGATTGGGTTACTACATTCTTACCGGAACTATCACGGTGCCGCAGGGTCAGCACTTAGAGATTGTGGGACCGCCTGTAGGGAGAACTCAGGAAGAATGCCCGCCTCAGATTGTATGGACGTCCAGTGGCGGTGTCTCTACCAATTTTATGTTTGATTGTTTTGGTGACCTCACGATGAAAAACGTCTGGATTCGATACGCGAACACCGCAGGTGCTCAAGTCGGCACCACGATTCAGTTTGAGGATGATCCGGTTGCAAATGCGAGCGGAAAAGGCGAGGTGGGCGTGTTTGAGAACGTGGTTTTTGAATACGCACCTTGCCCACCGAATGCAGGAGGGGCAGTCACGGTCACAGCACAGCATTTCAAAGGCACGTTCAAAAACTGCTATTTCCGCAATTGCATTGATACCCACTTACGTTATTATGGCAGGGCGCTTTCTTTTCCGTACAACACAACAGGTTGGCACAATGATTTGGTGTACTTTGAAAACTGCACATTTGCCAATATCGGTTATGTGTACATGCAGGAAGGTGGTGAATACGGAGACGATGTGTATTTCAACCACTGCACTTTTGTGAACACCGTGATGTTTACGCTGGAATCTGGTTGGTGGTGGAAGATGAACGTGACCAACTCGGTTTTTGTCAACACGTACATGTTTGGGTATGTACCTGCTCAACTTGGAGCAGACGACGTCCCATTTGGAGGCACAATTTCTATACAAAGGGTGGCGGATTTCGGATTTACAGTCCCTTTTACAGATCAAGACCGTCATATTCTCTTTGCCAACAACAGTTATTATCTCGAGCCTTGGCTTCTCGATTGGATGGCAAACAATCCCAATAGCAAAGAACTCAGGAGACAAAGGCGATCAGATGAAATTCCACAACCCATGCCGATGCTGAACGATTCCACAAAAAAATTCTTGAATTCTGAGGAATTCCCTTATTGCAAGTCAGCCAACCTGTACGATGGCGTCAATCCGAGATTTAAAGTCCCACCCACGAATCTGGAAGCTCTCAAGCGATTCTTGCTCTACAAATGGACTACCAATGCGGATACAAACTGGGCCTATGAGCCGGATGCCGGTTTGTTTATGACCTGGCCATTGCCTGAAAATATGACTTATGAGAATGACACGCTAAAGACAGCCGCCATGGGGGGATTTCCACTCGGAGATCTCTATCACTGGTGGCCTGAGGAATATGAGCGTTGGAAAGAGCAGGCAGATGCTGAAAGAAATCGCATTTTGACATGGCGAGAGACCGGTGTGGACCCACTCAATGGAGTGGAATTTTTCTCTCGAAACACAAAACCATCAGGCTATTTCCTTGCCCAGAATTATCCCAACCCATTCAATCCCACAACAAAAATTGCATTCTTCTTGCCAAAAAGGACTCATGTGATACTGACAGTTTACAATGGCCTTGGAGAAAAAGTCGCGGTTTTGGTGGATGGAGTCAAAGAGCGAGGAATGCATGAGGTGATGTTTGATGGTTCAAAATTGCCCAGTGGGATCTACGTGTATCGCCTGGAAGGAGAAGATGTGTCTGTCACAAGAAAACTGGTATTGCTGAAATAAGGCGTAGGTTTTTTAATGTTTTTCACATGGAAGGTTGAAACTTAAAGACTAAAGGAGGTGATTGCTTTCTAAATAATTGAAGATGAGTTAACCGTGAATCGGTATCAGAAGGAGTGGGTGTTGGCTTTAACAAAATGTAAGGAGGGTTAAAGATGAGGAGAGCGAAAATTTTATTTACCGCTCTGGGGTTTGGGATGATCATGGTGTGGATCACCTCAGGATTTGCACAGACTGCAGTCAAGAATTGGGGTTTTATAGGGAACAAAGGTCCGACGAGGACTTCGGGTTGGAAATTTGTGCCTGGGGATGTGGATGGGAATGCAGGAGTAGCAGGGGAGCAAGCTTTGCAGGATGGGAAGTGGAGTGCGATTCGAGGGGGGTTTGATGATCCTGTGAGGGCGACCGAGGATCAGGCGATTGTGGTGACAGGGAAGATAGAGTTTGTAGGAGGGAATCCGAGTTGGTGGAGTGCGTTGCGATGTGGATTGTTTTATCATGATAGTGCTGGGGTTGTGGTGAATGCGGGAACGGACAGTGCGTACTGGACGGGATATGAGAATCGAGCGAGAGGTTACTTGTTGGTTCCGCACAGTGGGGTGAATGATCGGCCGGGTTGGGCAGCAGGAGGTGCTGGAGATGCGGGTGTAGTCCGTAATGGGAACTGGATAAGCACGTACGGGAACAATTTGTCTTTAGGTTTTGTGGATCAGCGGCCGAGGCGTGCGGAGATGACCGAGGGAGTATACAATTGGGCGATTTCGGTGAGGCCATTGGGAGACGGGACGAAGGAGTTGCGTTTTTACATGGTGAAGGAGGACAACAGTTACTGGTGGGCAGCGATATTGATAGATACGACGACGATAGCGCCTGAGTTCAATGGGGTATGTTTTGCGATCAATGGAGGTCAGGGTGGTAGTGCGTCTACAGTGCGAGGGATGTATTTGAGGGATGTGTATGTGGACAGAGGGGCGCCGATTGAGATTCCGGAGGCACCGTTCAGTCCGTTTTATGTGTCTCAGTGGGGCTTTATTGGGAACAAAGGTCGTACGAGGACTTCGGGTTGGAAGTTTGTGCCTGGGGATGTGGATGGGAATGCAGGAGTAGCAGGGGATCAGACTTTGATCGGTGGTCAATGGGTTGCGATCCGTGGAGGCTTTGATGAAGAGGTAAAGGCCACTGAGGACAAAGCGATTGTGGTGACAGGAAAGATAGAGTTTGTTGGAGGGAATCCGAATTGGTGGGGTTCTTTGCGATGGGGGTTATTCTATCATGATAGTGCTGGAGTTGTGGTGAATGCAGGAACGGACAGTGCATACTGGACAGGATATGAAAGTCGGGCGTACGGATATTTGTTTCAGCCGCACAATGGGGTTCAGGAGAGTCCGAATTGGGCAGCTGGAGGAGGAGGGGATCATGGAGTGGTTCGTGGAGGTGCGTGGATTAGTACGTATGGGTTGAGCCATCTTTCCATGGGATTTGTGACTCAACGTCCACGGCGTGCGGAAATGACAGCGGGCGTGTATAATTGGGCGATTTCGGTTCGGCCTTTAGATGACAAGCGGAATGAGGTACGGTTCTATATTGTGAAGGAGGACAACAGTTATTGGTGGGCAGGGATTTCGATTGACACAACGCAGATTACAACTCGATTCAATGGAGTGTGTTTTGCCACGGTCGGTCCTTCGCAGATGAGTACGTTGCGAGCGATTCACCTGACAGATGTGTATGTGGACAGAGGGGCGCCGATTGAGATTCCGGAGGCACCGTTCAGTCCGTTTTATGTGTCTCAGTGGGGCTTTATTGGGAATTTAGGTCCTACTCGGACAGCGGGATGGCGTTTTGTGCCTGGGGATGTGGATGGGAATGCAGGGGTAGCAGGGGAGCAAGCTTTGCAGGATGGGAAGTGGAGTGCGATTCGAGGGGGGTTTGATGATCCTGTGAGGGCGACCGAGGATCAGGCGATTGTGGTGACAGGGAAGATAGAGTTTGTAGGAGGGAATCCGAGTTGGTGGAGTGCGTTGCGATGTGGATTGTTTTATCATGATAGTGCTGGGGTTGTGGTGAATGCGGGAACGGACAGTGCGTACTGGACGGGATATGAGAATCGAGCGAGAGGTTACTTGTTGGTTCCGCACAGTGGGGTGAATGATCGGCCGGGTTGGGCAGCAGGAGGTGCTGGAGATGCGGGTGTAGTCCGTAATGGGAACTGGATAAGCACGTACGGGAACAATTTGTCTTTAGGTTTTGTGGATCAGCGGCCGAGGCGTGCGGAGATGACCGAGGGAGTATACAATTGGGCGATTTCGGTGAGGCCATTGGGAGACGGGACGAAGGAGTTGCGTTTTTACATGGTGAAGGAGGACAACAGTTACTGGTGGGCAGCGATATTGATAGATACGACGACGATAGCGCCTGAGTTCAATGGGGTATGTTTTGCGATCAATGGAGGTCAGGGTGGTAGTGCGTCTACAGTGCGAGGGATGTATTTGAGGGATGTGTATGTGGACAGAGGGGCGCCGATTGAGATTCCGGAGGCACCGTTCAGTCCGTTTTATGTGTCTCAGTGGGGCTTTATAGGAGGTCGTACAGGTGGATGGAAATTGACTCCTGGCGATGTGGACGGCAATGTTTCTGTTTCTGGCACTGCACCTCCTACAAACTGGGTTGCCATTCGCGGAGGATTTGAGGATCCAGTACAACTCTCTTCTGAAAAAGCCCTCCTGGTCACAGGAAAAATGGAGCTTGTTGGTGGGGGCTTTGAGGGATGGAGTTCACTCCGACTGGGTGTATTTTACAGTGACAGTGCAGGGGTAGTTCAGGATTCTGCATGGACAGGCACCGAACTCCATCATTACGGATATTTGTTCCTCCCCCACAGCGGGAATAATGAGATTACCAATTGGCAAGGCATTGGACAGAGAGGTACAGTAGGCGCTGTGGTGGATCGACCCTGGATTAGCACCAATGGCCCCAATGATTATGTGCTGACGGCCAATACGCAAATTCCGTCAGGCGCAGTCGGTGGCCCTGGCGTGTATGATTTCGCTTTCTCCTTCAAAGATCTTGGAGAAGGAAAAACAGAGATTCGCTACCACATCCACAAAGAGGACGGCAGCTATCATTTTGCTGGAATTTTGGTGGACGCGCATGTACCTCTGACCACGACGAAGTTCAACTGTGTAAATTTTGCCTTGAGCAATTTGGCTACCGCCACTGCCATGAATCTCACCGATGTCTACGTGGACATGGGAGAGCCGATTCAGATTCCAGATTCACTTTTGGTGTCTGTGGCAATGAGACCAGAGAAAGCAATACCCACGGAATATGCATTACGACAGAACTATCCGAATCCATTTAATCCCACCACGACGATTGAGTTTGCTTTGCCAAAAGCGAGCAAAGTGACTTTGGTGGTGTATGATGCATTGGGCCGGGAAGTCGTCACATTGATGAACAGTAAACTGAATGCAGGGTACTATACCGTGGAATTTGACGGAATGAATCTGCCCTCTGGTGTCTATTTCTACACGTTGAAAACAGCAGACTATGTGATGACCCGAAAATTGACATTGATGAAGTAAAATTCCTCTCCTGCCTGTTTGTGGGTACTTGGTGAAGTAGCCTGTCTGCAGATTGCAGGCAGGCTACTTTTGTTTAAATGACACAAAATGATTCAATCAAAAAGTGAGGATCGCAGTGCAGAAAATTTGGATATTGCTTTCAAGCGTGCTTGTATTTGATCTCTTTGGTCAAATTCAGACAGATGTACCCGCGTTAAAGGATGTATACGCAAAGGACTTTTACATCGGGTGCTTGCTTTCGTATCGTCATATTGGTTTCCCGGATGATCCTTTTGTTCCCGGACAATCCTCTGTCGTGGACCCCAATGGTGGGTATTTAATTCAGTATCACATGAACAGCATGTCGCCCGGAAACAACATGAAGCCGGATTACACATTGAATATTCAAGCCAGTGCAACCGCGTACAGAAATGCCACCACACAGATAGAGAAGGATTCGATCGATGTTCATCCCATTGTTCGATTCAACGGGGATCTCATTGCCCAGCTCAATTGGGCAAAACGGCAGAGGTTTACTTTCCGGGGACATACGCTTGTCTGGCACAACCAGACGCCCTTGGCATTTTTTCGCTCTGGCTATACAGACACAGGGCCAAGGCTAACCAAAGAGAAAATGACGGCACGAATGGAAAATTACATTAAAGAAGTGATCCGGCTGATTCATGAAAACTGGCCAGGTTTACTTTCTGCCATGGATGTGGTGAATGAGGCGGTGCTAGACAATGGGCAGGATCGGACTGAGAGTGAATGGTACAGAACGTTTGGGGATAATAGTTACATCATGAAAGCGTTTGAATTTGCACGAAAGTACACTGTGACATACGGTGAGACCCAAATGAAACTCTACTACAACGATTACAATACCCACCTTCCTGCCAAAGCGGACGGCATTGTGAGAATCTGTGCCCCCATCTTTGAGGCAGGCTTTTTGGACGGCATTGGCATGCAAGAACATGACGGTTTGACGTATCCCACCGCCTTGCAATGGATTGCTTCCTATGAGAAGTTTTATCCGATTTGTCATGAAATGGCGGTGACAGAACTCGACGTGGTCACAGGATATGACAACCCTTCTCAAGACGTTTTAGCCAAACAAGCAAATCAGTATGCCCAACTTTTCAAATGCTTTGTCGAGCGGAGTTACTTTTCCGGGCGGGGAAAAGTGATGAGCGTGTCCAAAGATGGACTCAACGATCGGTACACATTCAAAACGAATCAATCCTCTTCTCTTTGGGACGCGAACAATCAATGTAAGCCCGCTTTTTATGCGGTTGTGGATGTCGGCATTTACTACAATGCGTTGGATTCTCTTCTCCATTTCGTAGAGACACTCCGGTCAGAGGAATATACCGCGGAGTCTTGGTCTCGGCTTCTGGATGCAGTGGCTTTTGCGCGGGAGGCAATGCGTCAAAATTATTCCGTGAATGTTTCTGCTGGAGAGGCGCTTCACGCAGGAAGAGACTCTCTTGTGTCTGCGATCGAAGCGCTCGAAAAAGTGGAAACGGGTGTGGCTTTGGAGCATGAAAACACAAAACCCCAGATCACACTTGGTCCGAACTATCCAAATCCATTCAACGCCACCACAAAGATTCATTTTGCATTGTCAGAAGCAGGGCATGTTTCTTTGCAACTATACAACGTGCAGGGGGTTCTTGTAGCCGATTTGTACAATACTCACTGCGAATCTGGAAGTCATGTGGTAGAATTTGATGGTTCAGGATTTCCCTCCGGTGTTTATTTCTGTAAACTCAGCTTTCAGAACGAGACTCGCGTGATACGGCTTGTTTTGATAAAATAATTCTCATGAGAGGGCAACAAAATTCTATTGTACAAAGTTTAATTTTAGAAGCATTGCATGAGCACGGTCACGGTGCGAAAGGAGGGGGAAAATGAAAGCATTACAAAGAGTAGACTTTTGTCTATGGTTTTTCCAATGGGTATGCAGTGCTCTGTTCCTTATTTGCACGGGATGGAATTGTGCCCATCAACCTGCTGGACCTCAGGTCGCGTTGTATGCATTTGAATATCAGGGAGAGCGCTATCGGATCCGTTCTGTGTATTCCTCTGAGGGGGAATCATTTAATGAACTGATTGGGCCGGGTTTTTTGGCACGCGATGTGGATCAGAATGGGACATTGGATCAGGTGGTACTTGGCAATTTTTCATTGTCCGAGGCCCAGAAGATTTATGCACATGCATTGGATCTACTTCGCATGCAGAACCGTTTAAAACAAATCGAGACTGAAGAGAGAGTTTACCAGTATCAGAACTCGCAGTTTGTCTATGAAATCAAAACGGGGGTCTCTCGTGGAGGGATGTACGCGAATACGTTTAAGGTGTTCGAAATGGGCCAGGCCCTCCATGGTGAAAAAGCAATGGCAAGGGATACAGAAGCAGATGGAACACTGGAGGAGATTGTCAAAGGGGAAATGACTTTGCCAGAGCTTCAAGCCATGTATGCAAAATGTATTTCCAAAGGATTGGAGGAAGGGAAACTGATCAAAGAACACGGGTGGATCATTGTAAAGAGGTAATTTTTTTTATCAGAATGAAAGTGGGTTACAGTCAAAGGATCAGTTTTGGGAGTTTTTTGCTATCTGCTTTTTGCTTTACTGGGATTCTCCTAAATGCCTAGCCTCTGGCTCATGGAAAGAGCAAATTTTTGGGTGCAGGGAGCAGTCGTGTTGTTTTTTCCCGTATCGTATTTGAATCGATATTGGAATCAAATCACACCAGGATTTGGCCTTTCTTGGATTGTGCTTCCGGGTACCTCAGCAGGAGGCAATTTGACTTTGATTACTGGCTTTTTGCCTGAAGGTCCTGTTTTTGATCGCCAGTGTCCCACAGATGACAAAGTCCGCTGGAGAAGTGCTGAGGAGCCACCTGCCCGGGTCGCAGCAGTGGTGAATTGGGATGGCATTACGGATGTGGCAGAACTTCTCGAAGGACCTCATGCCAAGCATTATGTCATTGAATGGTTCGGCAGTATGCCCACTCGGATGGACTTGGCTCCGCAATTGTCTCCCATATCTTCCTCTTGTAATTACGCTCCATGGAGAAGAAGACGACATTGTGCCTTATTTCCAGGCGGTCCGTTTGCATCAAGCCCTTGAAGAAGCCAAAGTCCCCAATAAGCCGTCACGATCAAGAGAGCAAAGCACGGAGGATTTATCCTTCACAATGGCTTCAAACAAATTCGGGAATTTTTACGTGCCAATCGAATTCTCCAAGATTGAGAAAGTGCTTTTGTTTCTTAAGGACGACTGCTTGAGAAGGTGCCTTTTTTCTATGGTTCTCCATTGCTGAAATCAATTTGTCTTGCGAATTATGGATCAATTTTGTATACTTGTTATCACGAGTATGATTCGATCTGCGTTGGTCACGGGCGCCAATGGATTTATTGGTAGCCATTTGGTCCATTCTCTTTTAGAACAAGGGATTCATGTCCGTTGTTTGGTCCGCACTACGAGCAATCTTCGATGGTTGCAGAATGAGTCTGTAGAATATGTCTACGGTGAATTGACCGATATTTCTTCTCTCCACAAGGCTGTAGAAAAGATCGATGTGGTTTTTCATTTGGCAGGAAAAACCAAGGCAAAAGACAAAGCTGGTTTTTTCTCTACCAATGTGCAGGGTACGGAAAATCTTCTCAAGGCTGCGTCCCAGGTAAATCCTCACATTTCTCGATTTGTCTATGTGTCTTCCATTGCGGCCGCAGGGCCTGGCCAAAAGGAACGTCCTCTCCAGGAAGAGGATATTCCAAAACCCGTGACGATTTATGGGAAAAGCAAATTGGAAGGCGAGCGAAAGGTTTGGGAATTCAGAGATAAAATTCCTGTGACCATTGTGCGACCGCCTGTGGTATTTGGACCCAGAGATGTGGATGTCCTGCGTTTTTTCCAAATCATTGCCAAAGGAATATTGCCTCGATTGGGCTGGAAAGATCGGTATGCAGGATTTGTTTACGTGGAAGATTTGGTAAAAGGACTTTTTTTGACCGCATTCCATCCTGCTGCAGTGGGTCAATTATATTACTTGGCCACCGTAGGGGTTTTCTCGTGGGAGGCATTTGGACAATGCATTGCCAAAGTGTTACAGCGTCGGGTTGTTCCAATGCCAATTCCTCTATGGGGTCTTGTTCTTTTCATGCTCGGAGAAGAGATTCGGATGCGTATTTCCCATCATGAATCCATTTTGAATCTCCAAAAGTTGCCTGAATATCGAAATCGATTCTGGACCTGTTCTATTGAAAAAGCAAAGCAGGAGTTGGGATTTCAGCCTGAATGGACCATGGAATCTGCCATCAAGAAAACCGTGCAATGGTACAAAGAGTTCGGATATTTGTGAGAGCGCGATGAAGGAAAGATTTGTAATGGTATGGGTCACGGTGCCGAATGAAGAGGAGGGCGAACGGATTGCGAAAATTCTGGTCGCAGAACAATTGGCTGCTTGTGTCAATCTCATTCCCCATGTCCGTTCATTTTTTATTTGGGACAATACCTTTTGCGAAGAAAAAGAAGCGCTTCTCATTTTGAAAACCAAGGCTTCGCTTTTCCACGATGTGGAAACACGGGTTCGGGAACTCCATTCGTACGAAGTCCCAGAAATCATTGCCACTCCGATTGAGATGGGGTCCACAAAATATTTGGAGTGGGTTTCTGAAAATACAAAACAGAAGGAAGGGAATGCATGATTCTATTTTCGAAAGACCGGCTTCAAACCCTGTTTTCTCGATTTTCAGAACAATCCCTGTTGGTCATTGGCGATATGATGGTGGATCACTATGTGTGGGGAAATGTCGCTCGAATTTCTCCAGAGGCGCCTGTGCCTGTGGTGAATGTCGAATCCGAATCGTTTCGATTGGGAGGGGCTGCCAATGTGGCCAGCAATGTAATGACATTGGGAGCTCGACCGATTCCTGTGGGTGTGGTTGGCAATGATCATGCGGGCCAAATGCTTAAACAACTTTTTTCTGAAAAAGGTATTCGGGTAGAAGGGATTGTGACCGATAAAGCGAGACAAACCACGCTCAAAACCCGAATCATTGCCCATCATCAGCACGTGGTGCGAACCGACCGGGAAGATCGTTTTGGCATTTCTGCATCGATCCAGCGAAAAATTGAGAATTTTGTTCGAGCGCAATTGCCTTTTGTGAATGGGATTATTTTGGAAGATTACAACAAAGGGCTCTTGGTGCCAAAACTCATCCATTCCATCATTGAAATGGCGCAAGAAGCGGGGAAGCCAGTCTTTGTCGATCCCAAATTTGAGCATTTTTTTGAATACAAAGGGGTTTGGTTATTCAAGCCCAATCGAAAAGAAGCAGGAGAGCGACTGGGAATGCATCTGGATACAGAAGAGGCATTGCATAAAGCGCTCGAGAAATTACTCGAAAAATTGGCCTGTCATGCAGTGCTCATTACCCTGGGTGAGGAAGGCATGATTTTCCAAGAACAGGGAAAACCACCGAAGAAAGTGCCTACCCGGGCAGTGAAAGTGCACGATGTTTCGGGTGCAGGAGATACAGTGATTGCCACCATGGCAGTGGCTGTAAGTGCAGGGGCGACTTTGGAAGAAGCAGTCACCATCGCCAACCATGCGGCAGGAATTGTATGTGAGGAGGTGGGGGTGGTTCCGATCAATCGGGAAGTACTTTTTCAAAGGCTTGTAAACGCATCCAAATAAAGGGAGGTTTTATGCTTTCGTGGGGGATATGTATTTTACTGATGGGACTCATTCTTGTGGTATTGGTGTTAAAGCCAGAACTGGGGATGCAATTCAAGGCATTTACTGAAAAATTTGCTTTTGATGCAGAATGGAAACCTTCCAAAGCCACTCGATGGCGATTTGTGGTAGTGGGATTATTTATTGAAGTCCTTTTTATTTTTGTATTGGTCCTGTTTATGGTGGTCCATAGATAAAAAATGACAGGCCGAGTAGGAGGTCACCCGACCTGTCAAGGGAGGGAGAGAAGAAAGATAGGTTTCTTTTCAATAAAATAAACGCAGAAAATGGATTTTGGTTCCCGAAAAAATGTAAATTTTTTCAAAAAATTTGCCTGTTTTTTGATTTTTTGGATAGGCATGGCTTATGGAGGCGAGGAGGGCTTCCGCCTTGATCCTAAAACAGAGGCCACGGTGTTGGGCATTGGAATGCCTCTTTTGGGAGTGGGAACTTTTTTGTCCATGCAAACCAAAGTGCCTTCTTCCTATTCTCAAGATCCTCATCAGATAGTTTTCCTGGATCGTTTTGCAGTGCATTATCGTTCTTCTTCTGCAGATCGGGTGAGTAACATTCTTTGTCCAGTGGCCATCGGATTTCCATTCTTTTTTTCTGATCCTTCTTCTTTTCATGTCGATCTTCTGATGAACCTCGAGGCCCATGTCCTTTCTCAAGGAGTGGTTCGGCTTTGTAAAGGGCTTTTTCCTCGGGCCAGGCCCTTTGTGTACCAGTCTTCCACAAGGATTTTGGACCGGTCTGCATTTCAATCCTTTTTTTCAGGGCACACCACTTCGGCTTTTACTGCAGTGGTTTTGGCAGGAGTGGTTTATCAAAAGCGGCATCCAAAAAGTCAAAAAGCCAAATGGGTGTGGATTTCGGGTTTGGCCATGGCTTCTGGGGTTGCGGTCACCCGGGTGGCTTCTGGAGAACATTATTTGACCGATGTCTTGGTGGGAGCCGGGGTAGGTGCCCTTTCTGGAATGGTTGTGGCCTCCTTGCACTGGAGAAATCCGAAATGAGAGATTCACGTTATTTTATATTTTTATTTTTTCTCATGGATTTTAATATAGGATTGGCTATGTCGACAGGACCCAAAATGATTTCTGCAAAAATAGAAGCCCCTCAAGAAGTGGTGGTGAAATTTTCTCAACCAATTCCCCGTCTTTCTGTAACCGATATTTCCATTGATCAGGGGATTGCGGTAGTGGATCTGGTGCTTGAAAAAGAAATTTGCCGGATTCGAACTTCCCCTTTTGACGTGCAGAAAAATTATCGAATCGCCATTCGGGGAATAGGCGAACGGGAACTTCAACCCGATGGGATTTTGAATGGGTTTTATTCTGATAAACCTTTGGGATGTCATTTCGAAAATGGAGCAACCGTATTCCGTGTATTTGCGCCCAGGGCAACCCGGGTGGAAATGGAACTTTTTGAAAAACCCGAACACGCATCAGGGAAACGATGGGAAATGAGCAGAGACCCGGATGGGGTGTGGGAACTCCGTCTCCCAGGGCAATACAGTGGAAAATGGTATGGGTATCGGATTCATGGCCCTAAAGGCGAAGGCGAGATGTTCAATCCTTCTCATTGCGTGGCAGATCCGTACGCAGTGGCCATGGCCACACAAAATCTTTATCTCCATCCTGCCAAAGCGTATATCCCAAATCTGGATTCATTTGATTGGGAAAACGATACGTGGATCTGTCCAACTCCGGAGGATCTCATTATCTATGAACTTCACGTTCGGGACATGACTGCCCATCCTTCCTCTGGCGTGACGCCTGAAAAACGAGGGAAATATTTGGGATTGATCGAGGAAGGAAAAGTCGGTGGAATTGATTATATCGCTTCACTTGGGGTCAATGCAGTGGAGCTTTTGCCTGTCCATGAATTCGCCAATATTGAAATTGATTATAAAAATCCACAGCTTCCCATTTACAATGACTGGAATCCGTATGCAAGAAATCACTGGGGATATATGACCAGTGGATTTTTTGCACCGGAATCGTATTATGCTTCGGACGGAAACCTTGAACCCAACCGATGGAGTGGCACCCAGGCAAGAGGCATTTCCGAATTCAAAGCCCTCGTCAAAGCATTCCATCGAAGAGGCATTGCCGTGATTCTCGATGTGGTGTATAACCATGTGTCTCATTACGATCTCAATCCTTTCAAATACATTGATAAAAAGTACTATTTCCGTTTGGATGACAATCAAGCATTTCTTTCGACCAGTGGTTGTGGAAATGATTTCAAAACCGAACGTCCCATGGCAAGACGGCTCATTGTGGAAAGTGTTTTGTACTGGATGAAGGAATACCACATCGATGGATTTCGTTTCGACCTCGCGGCCATGCTCGATGAGGAAACCCTAGAGGCCATTACCCAAAAGGCAAGGGCTCTCAATCCCAATGTGATTCTTATCGCTGAACCTTGGGGTGGAGGAAAATATGGGCAGGAACCTTTCTCTCGGCTGGGTTGGTGTGCGTGGAACGACCGATTTCGAAATGCTGTGAAGGGGCAAAATCCTTTTACAGACACGGGATTCATTTTTGGCCGGCTTCAAGGAAACAATACGGTTCAATCCATGAGAAACTATATCTTAGGGGATTTAAAAGCCCATGGAGGTCCTTTTTATACTGCTGGGCATTCGGTGAATTATTTAGAATGTCACGATGATCACACCTTGGGTGATTTTATTCGGTTGGCTTTGGGCATTGTTCAAAAAGACACTGTGATTCAAGATCGAGACCGCCATGCCCAGCTTTCGATTCCAGAAATGCGATTGCATCGTCTGGGGGCACTTTTTCTCTTGACCAGCCAGGGGGTGGTCATGTTACACGAAGGCCAAGAATTTGGCCGAAGCAAGGTCATTGCCATGACCGAGGCTCCAGATCCTCATGTGGGGAAAATCGATGGCAATAGTTACAACAAAGACAACGAAACCAATTGGCTCAATTATCTCCATGCAGAAATGAATCGGGAGCTCGTGGATTATTATCGGGGGCTGATTGCACTCAGAAAAAAATACCGAATGTTTCGGTGGGCCAAGCCTGAGGACATTGCATTTCTTCCTACAGGTTCTCCATTTTGCATCGCGTTTCGGCTTTGTATTGATCGCCCTGAAAAAGAAGAAGGGATTGTTGTGTTGAATGGAGATCCGAAGTGTTCCTGCACAATCAACCTTCCTTCAGGGCAGTGGTTCATTTGCGTGAATGCAGAACGGGCAGGAGCGACTCCAATTCATCGGGGGGTACAAGACCGTGTGACAGTGCCTCCCACTTCGGGTTTGGTTTTAATTAAAGGATAAAGCAGTTGATTCTAAAGTGAAAATTCTGTATACTTTAAGATTTCTATGAATTCCAAAAAACACATCCTTTGTTCCCCATGGAAAGATTCCATTGTGGCCTTGGATTGTGAAACCACTGGCCTGGATCCCACACGCGATGCCATTCTCGAAATCGGAATGGTCCGTTTTGAACATGGAAAAGAAATTGCCAAATACCATCGCCTTTTTGATCCAGGCATGCCTGTGCCCCATGCAGTGACTTTACTCACAGGGATTTCATCTCAAGAGTGTGCGCAAGGTGGTTTTCTTTTCTCAGCCCTTCCAGAAATTTTTGAATTCTTTCAAAATGCATGGATTGTGGGCCATCGGATTGAATTTGATCTCGCATTTCTTTACCACGTATGGAAGCAATGGGAAAATCCTACCTTTCCTTTTGTCTCATCTCGGTATGTGATTGACACAGATCTCCTCTCGCGAATCCTTTTCCCTTGGCTTTCCGATCACCGATTGGAAACCGTGGCCCAGGCACTCGGCATTTCCGTCTCCCAGTCCCATCGTGCGCTTGCGGATGCAGAGACTGCAGGTTATGTGTTTTTTCAGATGCTTCCGAGAATTCTCGAATTGGATTCTCAAGTCTGTGAAATGGTTTTGCGCATTTTAGACGGAGCCGAAGATGGGCTCCGTTTTGTGTTTTCCACCATCCCTGGATCTCCAAGAAAAAAGGCACCTCAGATCCCAAAGCATCCTTTTTTGTTCAATGTGTTGGGTGAAGTGCCTTCAATTTCAGAAGAAAACGATTCTTCTCTTCGACCCATTGATTCCAAAGAAGCAGAGAAATTTTTTGGAGAAAATGGAATTTTGGCCCAGTCTATTCCAGGTTATGAATTTCGAAAATCCCAACTCGAAATGGCTTCTGCCATCATCCGCAGCTTCAATCAGGATGCATTTCTTATTGTCGAAGCTGGCACTGGAGTTGGAAAATCATTGGCCTATCTGATTCCATCCGTTCTTTGGGTGACTCAGAACCCAAAAGAAAAGGTGGTCATTGCCACCCATACCAAAACACTTCAAGACCAGCTGTTTTTCAAAGACTTACCTCTTGTCCAACAGGTGATGCATCAGCCGTTTCTCGCTGTGCTTTTAAAAGGGAGAAACAATTACATTTGTCTTGCCCGATTTTATCATCTTCTGGATCATCTCAACACGCTCCTTTCTCCTTCTGACCGTCGAAAGCTTTTGCCTCTGGTCCTTTGGCTTTTTGAAACGCAAACCGGAGACATCGAAGAAAACGCGGGATTTGCAAAGGAAGCCAATGCATCTCTCTGGAGCTTTTTGCAAAGTGAATCCAGGATGTGTGCCGGGATGCGGTGTCCATTTTATGAATCTCGCTGTTTTGTTCAGACTCTGTATCGAAAAAGTCGCTCTGCCAATTTGTTGATTGTCAACCACGCACTTCTTTTTGCTTCGTTAAACAATTTCCGCTCTATTCTGGGAAATGCAGAAACATTGATCATGGATGAAGCCCATCATATCGAAAAGGTGGCTTCCCAACATTTAGGTGTCACTTTAACACCCACTCTGTTTTTCGATTTTCTCCACTGGATTTATCGTTCACATCCCCACGAATTGGGATGGTTGGTTTCGGTAAAGCATGTATTAAAACGGATTTTGTTTTCCGAAGAAATAAAAATTCACGCGGAGAAACTTCTCTCTACACTCACTACAACCATTTCAGAATTAGAGCATGCAGTCCACCGATTTTTCCATCATTTGCAATTCCTTTTTGAGACTTTCACCGGAACTTCGGATGTCGATTTTTCTCGTCGGGTTCGGATTCTTGAACCGCTGGGAATAAAAATTCCTGAGGCGTTCGATGCATTGGAAAGCGGATTGACCATTCTTAAATCAACCACGTTGGAACTCTTTTCTCTTCTTCAGAATGCAATCCCAGAAGCCCAAGATCAAGAGATAGAAACTCAAATTGAAACCTTGTACGGTGAACTGGCCTGGGCCGTTGAAAAGATCGATACTTTTCTGGAAATGCTTTCTGCATTTCGAGAACCAGATTTTGAAAAAGAAGTGGTTTGGATGGAAACCTATCTGCGAGGAGAAAAAAGAGAAATTGCTTTGCACAAAACCCCCATTGAAGTGGGACCTCTTCTTGCGAGCCGATTGTATTCCAGAATGAAAAGAGGCGTGTTTACCTCTGCCACATTGAGCATCGGAGAGCGTTTTGATTATATTATCAATCGTTGGGGATTCAACTGGGTCGATTCGGACCGTCGAATGACCAAGGCCCTGGGTTCTCCTTTTGATTTTTCAAGGCAGATGAAATTGGCAGTGACCACATTTCTTCCCAATCCGAAAGAAGAACATGTGTTTGCCAGGGCACTGAGTGAATTGTTACAGGATGTTTTAGTAATGTATGCGCGCAATACGTTGATCCTTTTTACTTCATATTCACTGTTAGAATCTGTGTATTTGGCCATCCGGAGTCCCTTAGAAGAAAAGGGGATTCGGGTGCTGGCACAAGGGATGGACGGTCCACGCACTTTGTTGTTACGACTGTTTCAGATGCACCGGCCCTCGGTGTTATTGGGGACCAGCACTTTCTGGGAAGGAATTGATCTGCCCGGGCCTTTGCTCGAGCTTTTGATTATTCCCAAAATTCCATTTGATGTCCCGACAGATCCTTTGGTGCAAGCCCGGATGGAAAAAATCCAAGCAGACACTGGAAATGGTTTTCTAAATTATTTAATTCCAGAAGCCATTATTCGATTGCGACAGGGATTGGGTCGTCTCATTCGTTCTGGAGAGGATCAAGGTGTGGTTCTTTTTCTCGATAAGCGGCTTTGTTCTGCTCCATATGGATCGCTTTTTTTCCATTCCTTCCCCGTAGAGCCTGCAATCTGTGAAACGCCCGAATTGCTTTTCTCTCTTCTTGAGGAAAGTTTTGATAAAAAATTTTATAAACAAATAAGAATTTATAAATAAGAGGTAGAAATATGAAAGAAAAGATTGTCATGGAAGCTTTAACCTTTGATGATGTGTTGATTCTTCCTGCCAAATCCGATGTATTGCCCAAAGAAGTGGATTTGCGGACCCGGCTTACCCGAAACATCCAGCTCAATATTCCCATTGTTTCTGCTGCGATGGATACAGTGACAGAATCCAGGTTGGCCATTGCCATTGCCCGAGAAGGAGGAATTGGTTTTATTCACAAAAATCTTCCCATTGAAAGACAAGTGGCAGAGGTCGATAAAGTGAAACGGTCTGAAAGCGGTATGATTACCGATCCGTTGTCTCTTTCTCCGGATAAAACGATTCGGGATGCGCTCAACCTAATGCATCAGTATCATATTTCTGGAATTCCCATTACTGAAGGGAAAAAGCTTGTGGGCATTTTGACCAACCGGGATATTCGATTTGAAACCAATCTTTCTCAACCCATCCGAAACGTGATGACCAAGGAAAACCTCATTACTGCCCCTGTGGGCACGACCCTCGAGGAAGCAGAAAAAATTCTCCAAAAATATCGTATTGAAAAATTGCCCATTCTGGACAAAGACGGAAATCTTCAAGGGCTCATTACAGTCAAGGACATCCAAAAGCGAAAGGCGTTTCCAAATGCAGCAAAGGACGACATGGGAAGACTTAGGGTGGGTGCTGCAGTCGGGATTTCAAAAGATCTGTTTGAGCGGGTCGAGGCGCTTCTCTCTGTGGACGTGGATGTGATTTGTGTGGATACTGCCCACGGCCATTCTGAGAATGTTTTAAAACGGATTCGCGAATTAAAGAAGAAATTTCCTTCTCTGGAAATGGTGGGCGGAAACGTGGCCACTCCAGAAGGGGCTGAAGCATTGATCGAAGCCGGAGTGGATGCAGTAAAAATTGGAATTGGTCCAGGCTCTATTTGTACCACCCGAGTGATTGCGGGAATCGGGGTTCCTCAACTCTCTGCCGTGCTGATGACAAGTCCTGTGTGCAAAAAACATGGAGTCCCCCTCATTTCGGATGGAGGCATTCGATATTCTGGAGACATTGCAAAAGCCATTGCAGCAGGTGCAGATACCATTATGATTGGTTCTCTCTTTGCAGGAGTGGAAGAAAGTCCGGGGGAAATGGTGCTCCTTGAAGGAAGAAGCTATAAAGTGTATCGGGGAATGGGGTCTTTGGGCGCCATGGCCAGCGGCAGTGCGGATCGGTATTTCCAAGACGAAGAGGAAATTTCAAAACTCGTTCCCGAAGGGATAGAGGGCAGAGTCCCGTACAAAGGACGGCTTTCCGATGTGGTTTTCCAATTGGTCGGTGGACTTCGATCTTCCATGGGCTATTGTGGAGTAAGAACCATCCAAGAAATGCAAGAAAAAACCAAGCTGATTAAAATCACTGAGGCGGGGATTAAAGAAAGTCATCCCCATGATGTGACCATTACCAAAGAAGCACCCAATTATCAGAGAAGGACGGAATAAAAAGGAAACCGGGGAGTTGTGCTACGCGTGATTAGGGGGAGGAATCACGGAGACAAGCATCCCCGGTTTTAATTCACTTCAGGATGGATCGCATGAGTTTGGATTTTAAATTGGCCGCTTTGTTTTTATGGATAATGCCTTTCACGGCCAAACGGTCAATCAAAGAAATGGTTTCAGGAAGCTTAGAAAGCGCAGTTTCTTTGGGCGCGGATTTGAGTTTCTTGATTGCAGTCTTTAACCTTGAACGCTGGGCGGAATTCCGAAGTCTTCGGCGTTCTGCTTGGCGTGCCCGTTTTTCAGCTGATTTATGTGTTGCCATAGATCGTTTTTCCCTCGTCTTTTGGACAAATAATATAAAAAAACAGAGGTAGGTTGTCAAGCAATTTGTGTCTCTTTATTCTCATACTAGGACTATTTGTAGGGGGATTGGGTTTCATTGTTTTTGGACCGTACACGGTTTCTGTACGGGGAGGCATTTCTGCCCAAGAATTGACTTTGCATTTTGTTCTTGCTTCTCTTGGAAAATGTTTTAAAATAGAGTGGAGTACAGACGATGTGAATTCAAGGAATCGAATTGTGTTTCTTTGGATTCCGATTTCTCGTTTTCCTTTTTTGAAGTCAAAAGACAATGCAAAGAGGATTTCTTCCTCACAGAAAATTCCTTGGAGGTTATTCCTAAAATCTATTTTCAGATGGTTACCCCGGATGAAATCCATGTTCCGGGTCCGCTCGTTAAAAATCCATTGTACTGTGGGGACAGGGAATCCTCTTTTTACCGGATTGCTCTATGGTGTTTTTTCCATTTTATTTCAGAAAGAAAATGATTCTGTGGAGGTTCGGATTTCTCCCGATTTTTTTCGCAAAACATTTTCTGCAAAAGGAGAAGTCACTCTCCAATTTGTCTTGTTTCGAATTCTTTGGGCCTATGTTCATACATTAGGAATGCAAGCGAGGAGAAGACATGGTCATTGAAGACTTGGTGAAAACCGTGCTTGGCGAAATCAAGCGCATGATGCAAACCGAAACCGTGATTGGTACTCCCATGGAAGTGGGAGACATCACACTCATTCCGGTTTCAAAGGTTTCGGTTGGATTTGCCGCAGGCGGTAAAAAAACAAACGAAAAACTTCGAGAGGGAGAAGGCACCGGAGGAGGCATGTTGATCGAACCTGTGGCGTTTATTGTGATTCGACAAAATAAAGTGGAACTTCTCACCATGAAAAAAGAATCGATTGGGTGGGGTCAGGTGATGGAGTTGATTCCGGAGGTGGTAGACAAAATTAAAGGCTGGAAAGCGCCTCCGGGTGTGGAAAATCGAAAAGAGAAAAAGAAGCCATGATTCAAGAAGAATTGTTTGAAAAAGATCGTATCGAAAAGCTTCGGCAAAAGATCAAAGAACTGGACAGGGAAATTTCCATCGCCTTAAAGAGTAAAAATTTTGCCCATGCCAAGGCATTGACGATTCAGCAATCCCAACTTCTTCAAGAACTTGTCGAATTAGGTGGAACGCTTTCTTCTGAGTAGAGACGTATGGACGAAATCTTGGTTCGAATTCGAAAGGAACCCGAATTTTCAGATTTACCTCTTCCGGAATATTGTTCTAAAGGGGCTTCGGGAATGGATCTCTATGCGGCCATTCATGAACCTATGGTCCTTCAGCCCGGAGAATGGAAACTCATTTCTACTGGGATTCGTATTTCTCTTCCTTTGGGATATGAAGCTCAAGTTCGTCCCCGGAGTGGACTTGCTTTTCGATATGGGATTGGCGTGTTAAACGCACCGGGCACGATTGATTCGGATTATCGGGGCGTGATCTCGGTCATTCTTATGAATTTTGGCAATGACCCATTTCCCATTCATCGAGGAGATCGGATTGCCCAATTGGTCATCACTCGGGTGACAAGGGCAAAATGGATTGAATCTCCAGAGCTCGATGAGACCGAGCGAAACGCTGGAGGATTTGGTTCCACGGGGCCTCGCTAAATAGGATTCCAGGCCACTTGATATTGATATTTGAGTTTCAGACTCTGAATGAGATTGGTATACGCAGAGACCCGCTTTTCTTGCGTGAGTTTTTGAATCATCTCGGGTTTGATTTTTTCCAATGGCCTTTTGTCTTTCTGGCGGTCGATCACTTTTAAAATATGGTATCCAAAAGGCGTTTCGAATACCTCGCTGATTTTTCCAATGGGCAGATGAAAGGCAATGGAATCAAAAGGCTGGACCATATCGCCCCGTTCAAAATTTTGATACAAGCCTCCATTCAATTTAGATCCGGGATCTTCAGAATATTCTCTGGCCAGTTTGGCAAAATCTTCTCCTTGAAGAGCACGCGTTCGAATGGTTTCCATTTTTTGCCGGAGCGCTGCTTTTTCAGAGTCGGATTTGTTTTGTGTGACAAGTAAGATGTGGCGTACCGTGGCCCGTTGATCCTGGTTATAATATTTCTGGATTTCTTCTTCACTCACCGAAACGGTGTCGTACAGTTTTTCCTTTAGAAATTTTTCAATGGTCAGTTGGATTCCCAGTTCATTTTTAAATTCTTTAAAAGAGATTCCGCGTGTGATGAGATCTTGCAAAAATCGGCTTTTTCCTCCTGCATTTTGGAAGATGCGTTCCATTTGTTTCTGGAGTGAATCTGGAGTGATTTTGACATGCTGGGCTTTGGCTTCAGCGTAAAGCATCCGTTTTTCTGCTTCTTGTGTGGCAACTTGGAATATGAATTGTTCAATATCCGCCTTGGGAATTCGGGACAGTTCAGCAGAATATTGGCTCATCACCCGGTATACAATGGGCATAATGTCTCTGGTTGAAATCTTGAATTTGTTGGTTTGGATAAGTACTTGTGATTTTTCTGGATTCATGAGTGGAGTAATTTCGGCCAGTCTTGAAAAGAATACGTATTCTTTCGAATTTTTTCCATATCTGGATTTGGAACATGCCAAAATGGAAATCAGAATGGCCATACTAATCAAAATGAAGCGACGCATAGGTTTTTCCTTTCTTTTAATGGTTTAAAATTTTTAAAATATACACAAATTTATCAAAAAATACCAGTTTTATTTGAAAATCGGGATTTTTATGCCGCCTCAGACAGTACCACCTCTGCGCTCATCTCTGCCACCCGATGGAGAGATTCCGAGAGAGAGGCGAGTTCGTTCATTTGAGTCCGGATGGTTTTGGTATTGGCATTGACTTCGGTTGCAGTATTCAAATTGGTTTTACTCACTGTGGCCACACTTTCCATTTCTTTTTCTACTTGTTGCGAAAAAGTACGGAGTTCGAAAATTTGCATGGAAATGCGATGGAGGCGGGTTTCTTCTTCTTCGATGAGTTTCAGAATTTCGTTTAATCCTTGTTCTCCTTGGCCCGTCAATTGAGCCACTTCCTGAACATCCAGTATCCACTCCTGCATGGTTAGTTTGACTTTTTCGATCGTGTTTTGAAATGTGGTCAACAAGGCTCCGATTTCCTGGGTATGCGCTTTTGTCGTTCCAGCCAGTTGTCGGATTTCATTGGCAATGATCATGAATCCGGATTTCGAGCTCCCTTTGGTGGCTTCAATCGAGGCATTCAAGGACAACACATTGACCCGAGAAGCCATATCGTCGATCAATTCAAGAATGGTATCGATTTTTTGGGAATGGGTCAAGAGGTTTTCCACCAGTTTTCCTATTTGAGACACTGAGTTTTCAATGGTCTTCATCTGTTCAAAGGCCGTTTTCATGGTATGGATATTCTTTTCGATTTTTTCTGTGGTGTCCTGAGCAAAACGGTAACTTTGCTGGACTTCACCGCTGAGGTCATGGATGTCATTCAGAAGATTGTTAATCGTTTTGTGGACATTCTGAATACGATCATACTGGGATTTGGTTGCCAGAAACATGCTGTTCATGGATTCATCGATTTGTTTGGTGACAAAAGAAAATTTTTCTGAACTCCCCAAAAGCGTTTGGCTGGCTTCCAAGAGTTTTCCATACGCTTTTTGAACTATCTCTTTCATTTCTGCACTTTTTAATACTTCATGAGAAAGAGAAAAAGCCATCATGGCCACAATGCCTAGATACGTATATTCAATCAGATAAATGGATCGGTATAATTCCATTTGAACCGAAGCGTCATTGCATAGCCCAATACAATAGAATAAGACCGAAAAGAGAAGTGGTCTGGCTTTGGAACGATTTTGTGTTTTATACATGAAAATGCCAATTCGAAATACGTAGACGAAAGTGGCGACCCCAAGGATACTGAGAAGCTGGGTAATGGGACCTGGGGCCACTTCATAATACGTGACTGCCAGATTGAATGGAAGTGCAATGTGCTTAATCGCGGGTTTGTCCACTTGCCAGCTCAGTCCAGAATGGTCCAATAACACAAACAATGCCCCACACACAAAGAGGATAGAAAAGAGATTTCGAATGTTTTTGGATTTCCATTGGGCATAATCCACGATGAACCAGAGAAACGTGCCCCCAATCAGCGAAAGTGTTGCCACTTGCCACCGTTGCCAGAGGAGTCCTTTTTCAAGTCCCGTATTGTTATAGGCACCCAAGCAGAGCAAATCGTAAATGGCCATGGCAAAGCAGGTGATCGAAAACGTGAGATCGGTGCGGTTTTTAATTTGCCTTTTTATGTAGATGAGCAAATGATACAGGCCTACGTACAATGTGATTCCTGCAATGACAGCCACTGGAACGGAGAGGGTATTCATGGTGTTCTCCTTCTGCTTATTGATCACGTTGTTAAACAAAATATAAAAATTATCGAAAAAAATTCAACTGAAATGTACATTTTCTGCTTACAATTTTTTTGGTGATCGTATTTTTTTCTTGAAATTCAATTTTTGGATTATTATTATACATCTGTCAAATTATTCTACTTCACATAGCCTGACAAATGCGTGCCAATGACACAATTCTGGAGATTATAAACTTATTATTTTTAACAAGCGAATCTTAAACAGGAGGGGGCCGCAATGCCTATCGTGGAAGATCTCAATCAAGAGATTGCAAAACTTCATGCAGATGCTTTTCTCACCATTGAGGAGCATAAGAAGAAGGGATATTATTTTTGGTTGCAAGCGGTAAAAGAAATCCTTCCCAATGGCCATGTGTGGGTGGAAGGCCGTGGCGATATGATTATGCTGGGAAGCTATTCTTATTTGGGTTTAAACCAGCATCCCCGGATTAATCAAGCGGCAAAAGAGGCAGTGGACAAATACGGCACTGGAACGCATGGGTCTCGTCTTTTGACCGGCACATTGGATATTCACGAACGTCTGGAAAAGAAAATTGCAGAGTTTAAGGGGACAGAATCTGCGATTCTATTTTCTACAGGATACGTGGCCAATGTCGCCACCATTGTGAGCTTATTGGGGAAAGAGGACGTGGTGATTTGTGACAAAATGAATCATGCCAGCATCTTAGATGGATGTGTTTACTCTGGGACTCGGTTTGTTCGATACCATCATAATGACATGCGCTCTCTGGAGAATCGTCTCCGTGAATTTTCTTCGGCTGGCAGGAGATTGGTGGTTGTGGACGCGGTATTTAGCATGGAAGGGGATATTGCCAATTTGCCTGAGATTGCTTCTCTGTGCAAAAAATACAATGCGTCTTTAATGGTGGATGAGGCGCATTCCTTAGGGGTGTTGGGTGCTCGGGGAAGAGGCATTGAAGAATATTTTGGATTGCCTCCGGATACCATTGAAATCAAAATGGGGACTTTGAGTAAAACCATTCCCAGTTCAGGTGGGTACATTGCAGGGAGTGCTGTGCTTTGCACGTATTTGAAACATGCAGCAAGGGGGTTTGTGTATTCTGGTGCACCAAGTGCAATGGCAGTGGCGGCAGCATTGGCAGGGTTTGAAGTGATGGAGCAAGAACCTGAGCGGATTTCTCGGTTATGGGAAAATGCAGAGTATTTTAAGAATCTTCTTCGTCAAGAAGGGTTTGATTTGGGCAATACGCAAACGCCCATTATTCCCATCATGTGTGGAGAGACTGAATCTGCCGCAAATTTGGCCAAGTATGCACAAGATCGAGGTCTTTTTATTCATGCGATCTATTATCCCACAGTGCCCAAGGGAAAAGCCCGACTTCGGGCTTCGGTGTTGGCCTGCCATACAAAAGAGGATTTGGCCTATTGTGCCCAAGTCCTTGCCCAGGGTGCAAAGGAATACGGGATTTTGAAATAGGAATGGAAAAGTCTTGATTTTTTAACAATTTTTTATTAATGTAATCATTAAGAAAGTAATAATTGAGAAATCCATGCCTCGGATTTGTATTCAAAAAGGCAATTCAGGCGAAATCAAGGTTTCATTCTTGATTCTTAACAAAGAAAATCTCAGTGCATACCTTAGGTCATAAAGACAGCAAAACCACGGAAATGGATACCCATGTAAGCAGTAAAGATTTTATGAGGATAGGAAATCCGCTGGATCAGATGTTGGAGAAGAAAAAAATGTGGTTAACCTAAAGGGATGTTCAGACGACACGTCGTCTATCATTCCAAAAACCGAACAAAAACGACATTGTCGTCTATGAACGAGTTATCGGAAATTGCATTTAAAAACAAAAAGGGAGAAAAGTAACATATGGTAACTGAACATAATTTACCGCCTCAACCATATAAAAAGTTTTTTGGAAGGCAGGATTCTATCAATAAAATATTGGAAACCCTAATAAAGGGAGGAACATTTATAGCCTCAATTGACGGAGTAGGTGGCATAGGGAAAACGGCATTGGCTTATTATTTTTGTAAGGAAATTCTATTACCTTCTAACCAATCTGATTATCTAATTTGGTTAACAGCTAAGGAAACTGTGTTTGATCCATTTTCAAGAGATCTTATGATAAAGACAGTCCGAAGTAGTTTTAGAGGAATAGAGGAATTGATTGACACAATACTTAGCGTTATTAAGTTTGAAGAACTCATAGACAAACCATTAGAAGAAAAGAAAAAATTTGTAGAAGATCAGGTTTTAAAAAGCGAAAAAATATTTCTTGTCTTAGATAATCTTGAAAGTATTGAGGACGACCAATTCTTCGACTATATCACACGGGATTTTAACAAATTTGCTGCTGAAAACAGGTCTTTAAAAATTCTTACAACAAGTAGAAAGAGAAAGAAAATAGTTGATTTTCCTATTGAAATTGGGGGGTTGGCCGTTGAAGATGCATTGAAAATGCTTAAATATCTTGCTTCTGAATATAATATTAAAGATATTTTGAATGCTACAGATCACGATAATATCAAATTAATAGAAAAAGTAGGATGTATACCACTCGGTATAGAATTTATCATAGGACAAATGTCTTTGGGAAAAAGTAGAGGGCAAATTTATAATGAACTTCAAGGTTATCCCACTTTAGAAAATGTAAAAAGTGAATCTGAAAAAAGAAAACGATTATCTGATATAATCCTATTTTCATTTAAGAATATGTATGAAACCCTCAAAGATGAGCAACAGTATGTATTTAAAGTTATTACTTCCTTAGTAAGAAATAAATCAAAAAGCGATCCACCGATTTCATTTGAGCTACTGATGACAATAACGGGTTATAAAAAACAGGAATTAGAAAGTTATCTTGAAAATTTAATAGATAACAATCTAATAGTTATTACAAAAGAGAACGAGTATTGTATCTCACAAATGGCTATTAATTTTGTAAAACAATACTACGATGACTTTGGAAAAATCGAGGATGAAGTTATTGAAAAAAAGAATAAAATTGTCAAGAGTGGTTATAAAGTACCAGATAAGGTTGACCTATTTCTTAATAGTATTCGTGAGCTAATTGATAATAATAAATTTGAAGAAGCAGAAACTAAACTTTTAAACGCTTTAGATGTTACACCTGATTCACGGACATATTTTGAATTAGCAAAGGTTCAGAAAATTTTAAATAAATATCTAAAAGCCGAAGATAATTTCAGAATAGCAACAGAATTAAATCCAAAAGATGTTAGAGTTTGGTTTGAATGGATTAATATGGAGGATAATCGTGGCAGGCATAATATCGCCCTTCTATTAACCGAGAGAGCGATTGAGAAAACAAATAACGATGTTTCGTTAGTTATTCAAAGAATCAACATCTTAAAATTCCAAAAAAAATTTGACCAATTGAGGAATGAAGTTAAGCATTACTTAGAAATATATGATAAAGAACAAAGACAGGATGAGTATTTAAGGCTCTTGAGAAATTGGAAAATTATTGAATATAATCTCATTAAAGAAGCATCTATCATACCTTTATATTATTTTGAAGCAATAGAAATGTTAATAGAGAAAGAAAGTAATATAGAAGTAAAAATTCAGCTGTATAGGGAAGCTCTAAAAGTCGCGAATAAAACAGGCCAAAATGATAGAAAAGAAAGGTTTATTAGAAGGATTAAGGATTATGAAAGAAAAGCAATAAGGGATATACCCTCAAGAACAAAAGTACTAAATAAGCTTTTTAATAGTAAAAACTATGACGAAGCTAAGAAAGAAGCAAGGAAAATATTAAATTGGGTTTATGAAGATGAGGAATATGAGGAATATTCACAAAATGCACTTCGAGTACTTTTACAAATTTTATCATCGGAGAAGGATTATGATAGAGTAATATTAACATTTGAGGATTACAAAAGAATTGCTTATAGAGATAAAAATTGTGTAGATATTTACGAAAAAGCCAAAAAAGAGAAAAAGCTAGAAGAAAATCGGAAAATAATAGGTGAAATTATGCTCAATATTCAGGAGTGTGAAACAAAGCTACGACAATTAATCATGTGGTCATTAGATAACGAAGAAGAGAGATTACTTGAATTAGTTAAAAGCAAAGGTAAAGAAGAATGGATCGCTCAGTGGCAATTCACGAAAGATAAATCCTTAAAAAAAGATGAAGTGCTTATTCATTATTCTGATTTATCTCATCTAAGAAGTATATTAGCTTGGATTAAACCTGAAATAACTAATAAGATTGAAGATGATTCAAAAAAATATGAAATAAAGGAACTGTTAAAGAATATAGTTGCATATTTAGAAAATTATATTACTCCTGAGAGACAAGAATCATTCCATTCGCGTTTACAACTATATGAAACAGAAAAGTTAAATAACTTTTTAGTTGATACCAGAAGAACATTGGAAAAGATTAATAAACTTAAGGAGTTGATGGGATAGTAAATGCAACTTCCGATAACACAGCATAAAAGGTTCGCCCTTCGGGCTCACCCAAATCCTTCGCTAACGCTCAGGACTTCTTTTATACTGGGGACGTTAGACAAAATGCCTAAGCCTGCCTTTGAGGAGGTAAAGTAAAATGCTTGATAAAATACGACAAATCCTGAAGCAACATAAGAACGAATTAAAAAATGGATATGGTGTTAAAGAAATTGGAGTCTTTGGTTCTTATGTTAGGGGTGAGCAAAAGGCGGGAAGCGATCTTGACATCCTTGTAATGTTTGAATCGGATGCTAAATGGATTTAATAAAATTTGTTGAACTTGGGTTAGGGTTGACTTGGTAATGAAATCTGCTCTTAAGCCGAGGATCGGAAGGCGAATCTTAGAAGAGGTGGTCTACCTATGAAAAGAGAAATCGCTGATTTCGTTGAAGACATTGTCAATGCCATAAATAAGGCAACAAAATTTGTAGAAGGGATGTCCTATGAGAAATTTGTTCAAGATGACAAAACCATTTTTGCTGTTATAAAGGCTATTGAAGTCATTGGTGAAGCTGTGAAGAACATACCTGATGATGTGAGGAAAGCTTATCCAGAAGTTCCTTGGAGTAAAAATGTTGAAAGATATGCGGAGAGGCGAGATGTGATGTGTGGGGGCTTGGACACTCTCCGGTGCTTTGCACTTATTGGGGTTACTTCACAGCGGACATACGGCTATGCTTCGCTCCGCCAAAATGCTCGGTTTCGCCTCGCACTTCATACACACGCGAGTCGATAGGCGAGATTGGCATTTAAGAACAAAGTTTACTTAGTAAGAGATGTGTGAATGGAAAAGTTAGAGTTTG